>Ga0315277_10004495_pt1 | contig 18620 bp, 16 predicted proteins | sample YL17G05_15_MG_FD_203695 | JGI IMG/M metagenome (GOLD analysis project Ga0315277, IMG submission 203695) | Sediment microbial communities from Yellowstone Lake, YNP, Wyoming, USA - YL17G05_15 | ecosystem: Environmental > Aquatic > Freshwater > Lake > Sediment | place: USA: Wyoming | collected...
GACAGCCATCTTGTCCTGTTATTCGATGCAATAATGCAACCTCGGGTCTCGTGATTTGAGAAAATAATATTGTCTTAATAATTCGCACCGACTAAATTGAAAAATGCCGGTTTTGGGACAGGCTCTAGATAGTAAGCTGCTGGCGCGCATTTAGTGCCTGATAAGCAAGGCTCCGCTCGAAATCCCTTACATCGATCACGTGCCGGCTCTTGCTTGAGGACTGGGCCTGCAATGGCGGATTACGCCATGCCCGGCCCCCGCTCATGACTTCTGTGTAAGAGTATTTGGTTTCGAGCAGTGTGGAGGTGGAAACGCTTTTCCGATACTTATCGGGCAGCAGGAACTCGATGGAGATTTTGCCTTTTAGGACCTTTTCCCGTTCTTCGACCCTGGTCGGCGACTTTATGTACACGTACTTGACGAAGCGGCGCAATTGCCCTGTGGCTGACAGGCTTGTCACGCTTTGCAGCGCCTGTTCGCCGCCTGCTGCAGTTCGGGCCTGCCGGATCAACTCTCTTGCCCGCACAGCCTTGGCCGCGTCGTACTTGTCGCGTTCCGGCGCCGCCTGCTCCAGCGCACCGCCAGCGGGCACCACCAGGACAGCCAATAGGCACGCGAGCATGATACCCGCGACGTGGGTTCGCATCTCTCCGCCCTCCTACGTCGCCAGGGGCCAGTCTAGTACTGATTCCCGGGTCCAGTAAATGACTTGTGGAGAGTTTTACAGAATGTGGCGACAATCTCGAAGGGTGGGTTGGGGCACGGCGCGCCGTGCCCCAACGTCTTCGATTATCATCGGATCATGGTGTGAAGGGATCCCGCACGCGGATGCGCGGGTTTCCTGCGCATCCGCGTCGGCGGGGGACCGTGCGCCCCCAGTCCTTCCGATGGGTCAGAAGACGAGACGTAAACTCAACTGGCATCGGCGAGCGTTGGTGCCATCCGGGAAGCCCTGGGACTGATTGCCGATACCCAGGTTCGCTGTCGGTCTCAGCACGCCGGACGTGGCCGTATAGGCTTGGGTATTGACGCCGGTGTTCGAGATCGTGTTTGTTGCGTTGAAAGCTTCGAACGACAGGTTCAACTTTACAGTCTCGCTGATGGTAATCTGGCGAGTAATGCGCGCATCTACGCGATAAATCTGGTCAACGTCCAAGCTGTTGACTGGCCAGAAGGGTACGCGATTCCAGCCGCCCGACCCATTGAGGGTGGTGTATGTCAAAGAAACGCCCGTGAACTGGGTTCCGCTGACGTTGACGGTGGCAGTCGTGGGCTGTGCGGAGGCGAGGGTTGTGATGGCGGAAAGCTGCCAGCCGTTGATCAGGAAGCGGGCGGCCGCAGATTTGCTATCCGTAAACGTCGGCTCCCACATGAAGTTGATAATCGCGCGATGGCGCTGGTCGAGCGAAGAGCTGCCCTTGTCGGCCGGGTAATTGCCGGGAGATGTGACGTTGTTGTAGTTCCACCCGATATTCCAGGAGGCGCCCTGCATGTCTGCATCGTCGATGGCGTGAGACCAGGTATAGGAGAAGCCGCCGCTCAGGCCGTGCGACATGCGTTTGCGCAGCTGGACGGCCAGCCCGTTGTACCAGGATTGGCCGCCATTCTCCACCTGGAGGATCTTGCCGTATCGCGAGTCCACCTTGTTCCCCGTGATATAGACGGGTGTGGTGTAGGTGCCCGTCTGATTGCCGGCGGCATCGAGGATCTTGTAGGTAACCGCCGGGGCGGGGGCTCCGAGGTTGACGTCGCGCTGTGTCCAGATGGCAATACCACGGCTCCAGATGTAGCTCACGGTGAGGCCGATGTTCTTGCCGATCTGGCGTTCGATTGCCACATTACCCTGCTGGGTGTAAGGGTTGCGGAAGCTTGAGGCGGCGTATTGCAGATTCACCGTGCCGGAGGGCAGACCCGTGGCGTTCGAAAACACGTTCGGGAAAACAGGAGAGCCGCCTGTGGTTGGGGTGACGTAGATATTCGGCTGGAATACGCCGTTGCCCAGCATGAGCGTATTCAAGCCATTTCCGTGGAAGCGGGCCCAGAAGATGCCGTAGCCCGCGCGCAACACGGTCTTGTCACCGATCAGATAGGAGGCGCTGAAACGCGGCGCGAAGTTTTTGGTGGGCGAGTTAATTACGCCCGTCTGCGGATAATTCGGGTTTGTCATCCATGGCTGTGGAATAAAGGTATGCTCGTAGCGCAATCCATAGTTCATCGTCAGCCGCCTGGTAAGTCTCCAGACATCCTGCGCATAAAAGTTGATGTCTGTGGTGCGGAACTCTTCGATGGGATTTCCAAATGCCTGGGTAAAGTTGGAGTAGCTCTTCAGGCCGGTCGTATTGCCGCTGAAATCCTTGGCAAAATTGGTCAGACTCGAATAGCTGTAACCGCCGAGGCCGTTGTAAAGCTGGTTGATCCAGTCTTTGTTGGTGGCGATATCGATGCCAAACTTGGCGGAGTGTGCGCCGCGGGTCCAGCTCAAGTTGTCCACGAATTGAAAGCGCTGCTCGCTGGGGAGCGTGCGGGGGTAGGCCTGGGCGGCGCCGATGGCCGTGCCATTGAGTGAGATGTAAAGCCCGCCGGTCTCCTTGGGCCATAGGTCCGAGGCTGCGGGATCGGACAGGCGATCCTTGAACCAGCCGAAGCGGAACTCGTTGAGGAGGTTCGGACGAATGATGCTGGTCCAGGATGCTTTTCCGTAGCGGGTTTCCACCGTGGAGTTCCCGTTGCCGGCGATTGCGTTATTGTTGGTGAGCACTGCCTGAGTCTGAATTCCGTACGGGGAGCGCCAGTGCATGACGTTGCCCGAAAAGCTGAACGAGTTGCGTTCCGTGGGCCGCCAGTCGAGCTTGGCAAATCCCATGGCGGAGCTTACGGTGCGGGGCACCACAACGTCCATCTGGCGCTTGATGAAGGCGATGGCAGCAGAACACTGCGCCGCAGTGGCGGTACAAGGTGCGGTAATGTTGTTGCCGCCGGCATCGGTGAAGGCGTTATTGATGATGCGGTTGAGGGCCGGGAAGTTCCTCTTGACCACCTCGAAATTCGTAAAGTAAAAAAGCCTGTCCTTCTTGATCGGGCCGCCGAGACTGGCGCCCGCCTGATGCCGCCATTCGGGCGGGTTGACGCCATTGGCATAGCGGTCCGTGGCGTTCAGCGTGCGGTTGCGGAAGAACCAGTATGCCGTCCCGTGAACGCTGTTATTTCCACTGCGGGTGACGGTGTTGATGACGCCGCCCCAGGCGCGGCCGAATTCAGCCGAGAACCCGTTGGAGAGTACCTGGAATTCCTGCACGGCATCCTGCGAGATCTGCGTGCTGATGCGTGTGCGGCCGGCATTCTCGTTGTAAAAACCTTGGGTTGTGTCGTTGCCGTCGGTGAGAAACGCGTTGCCACCGGCGATGCCGCGGAAGCTCACGAGGCCGAAAGTGCCGTCGCTGGTCACTGCCGGCGTGACCAGGACGAACGTGTCCGCGCGGCGGCCGTTGATAGGCAGGTTATCGATCTGGGCCTGCTCGACGACTTGTGAGACTCCCGACTTGGTATCTTCCACCAGCGGCGCCTCGCCGGTCACTACTACCTGAGTAGCGGCGCCCGCCAGTTGCAGGTTGACCTTGAAAGTCAGCGTTTGACCGACAAGGACTTCAAAATCTTTGGCTTCCCATTTGGTAAAGCCCTGCATGGTGACGGTCAGGCCGTAGCCGCTCGACGGCACTAGCGAGGGGGCCGAAAAGACGCCCGCTTCGGTGGTCACCATCGTTCGGGTAATGCCTTTCGAGGGGTTGGTTAGCACAACCTCAGCTCCAGGCACTACGGCGCCGCTTGGATCGTACACGACACCTGAGATTGCGCCCAAGCCAGCTACTGCTTGCGCCCATAAGGCGGGGGCAGCACATACCACCAGAAGCAACAGCACTATGCTTGGAAAAAGGATCCTTTTCATATTGTAGAAACTCCTTTACATCGGATTAATAAACCGCTCAATGATTCCCACGACGCCAGGTTCTGTTTTTTGTGCGCGAGCTCGACTGGAACCGTCCATCGAGCGTCCTTTTATACCACCAGAGACCCGCCGAGATTGCTAATATTTTCGCGTATTTTGAACGACACTCTTAGTATTTTCTTAGTGCCTTAACTTAGCACAGTCCCTCTCTTCTCTGTGGTGTTTAGCTTGTTGGCGCTGTGTTGGCTGTGATTAAATAGCGTGCCTATGAGTGGAGCAGCGCGAAGGCATCCTAGGTTGATTCTGGGAATTACAGGCGGAACGGGATCGGGCAAGACCACGATTGCCGAAGAGGTTGTGGGCGCCCTTGGACCCGAAAACGCCGTCATTATCCACCAGGACTCCTACTATCTCGACCGCAGCGTTCTGCCCACAGACGAGCATGACCGCATTAACTTCGATCACCCCTCCGCGTTTGACTGGAGGCTGCTGAAAAAGCATATCCGTTCCCTTCGAGCCGGACGGGCGATCCAGAAACCGATCTACAATTTTCACACGCACTCCCGTATGCCCGAGACGACCAAGGTCGAACCTCGGCCCGTGCTGATCGTGGAGGGTATCCTCGTCTTTGACGATCCTGAGTTGCGCGACATGATGGATATGAAAGTGTATGTCGACGCCGATGCGGATGTTCGCTTCATCCGCCGTCTTGACCGCGACGTGAGGGAAAGAGGCCGATCCCTGGAATCGATCGTCGATCAATACATGAGCACTGTCCGGCCCATGCATCTGCAGTTCGTCGAGCCCTCAAAGCGCTATGCGGACATTATCATTCCCGAAGGCGGGCACAACCGCGTCGCTCTCGATACGATCATTGCGCGCATCCGCACCATGCTGTAATCCAACCAGCATTTCAACGGTCTTGGTTAACCTCGACTCATCGGAAATACAGTTCAGTCGCGCTCCAATTTACGATCTACGATTGACGATTCGCACCAAATCACAATCGTCAATCGTAGATCGTAAATCGTCAATAGAATGAGCTCACTCGTCAGCAAGCGGCGATTAGAAATGAAATGGCGAGCGGAGTTTCAGGAGGCTTTGAGGGCGGCGGCTTCCTGCACGATTTTCACGCCGGCGGAGGCACCGACGCGCGTGGCGCCGGCCGCTATCATCTGCTGAGCAGCTGCAAGATCGCGGATGCCGCCGGCAGCCTTCACCCCAACATCTCTTCCCACGACGCGGCGCATCAGTGCGACATCCTGCGCGGTGGCCCCGCCGGGACCAAATCCGGTCGATGTCTTGACATAATCGACCCCCGCTTGTTTTGCGAGAGTGCAGGCCTTGACCTTCTCATCGTCCATGAGCAGCGCCGTCTCGATGATGACTTTCAGGCAGCCGCAGCCGTCGTGCACCGCGGCGGCCACTTGGCAGACGTCGTCCAGTACCAGAGCGTCGTGGCCCGACTTCAGCAGGCCGACATTGATCACCATGTCGACTTCGTGGGCACCGTCGAAAATCGCCCGGCGCGCCTCATAGGCCTTCACGTCCGCTGGGGTCGCGCCTAGCGGGAAACCCGCGACGGTACACACCCCAACATCGGTTCCCTTGAGAAGCCGGGCACACAACCGCACCCATGTAGGATTGACGCAGACCGTAGCAAAGTGGAACTGCTCGGCTTCCTTGCAGAGCTGGCGGATCTGAGCCTCCGTGGCGTCGGGCTTAAGCAGCGTGTGATCGATATATTTCGAAAGATCATTGGCAACAGGCGGAGCGCCGAACTGGATGCCGAACCGCTCGGCACCGCACTCGACGAGCCGCCGCAGGCCGTCGGGACACTTGTGAAGGCAGTCAGTGCGGCAAACGCAAAGGGCGCTCTCCGTCCCCGGCTGTTTCAGGTTGCGGAGGATTTCCTCTGTGATTTCGTGAACAATGCGCTCTCTTAAATTCGCATCCATAATCCGTCGCCTTGATAGAGCCCCCCAGTTTCGTGTAGGGGCACGGCGCGCCGTGCCCCTACCTTCCTCCTTGTCACTCTATTATTCGAAGCTCAAGAAGATCAGCCCTTGCGGTATTTTTTCTCAATCTCCATGATCTTGCGCACGCGAGCGGCGTGGCGTTCCTCGCCCGTAGGCGTTTCCAGGAAGGTTGTCACGATCTCCCGCATCCGGGACACATTGATCATGCGCCCGCCCAGTGTGAGCACGTTGGCGAAGTTATGCTCCCGCGCGTTTCGAGCGGTTGCAGCGTCGTAGCACATTGCGGCCCGGATGCCCGGCACCTTGTTGGCAGTCATCGCGGAACCAATCCCGGCACCGTCCACCATGATGCCTAAGTCCGCGTTACCTGAAGATACCGCCTCCGCAACGGCCTGCGCGAAGTCCGGATAATCGACCGTCTCTTTGCTATGAGTTCCGAGATCAAGGACTTCTGTCGATTCCATGGTCTCCAGGAGCTTCTTCACTTCCTCCTTCATCTCAAACCCGCCGTGATCCGCACCCACTGCAATTTTCCGTTTGCGCCGGGAAACCGGCTGTCCCCTTTGGATCGTAACGCCCCAAGCGCGCGCCAAATCCGCCGCCGCGGCGGTAACGATCGCATCCTCCGCAGCCAGGACCGTCCCGCCAAGCCCCGCATCCCGGACCTCCATCTCCGTGACCACTTTGATCACCGGTCTGGAAACGGACAGCACGCGTGCGGCCGGCTTTATGCGCGGATCGGCCAGCTGCTTTTCCACGAGGCTGCGAACCAACGATTCCAACTCTTTAGGATCCATAATCAGATTTCGGATTGCGGATTGCGGATTGGAAAAATCCGCAATCCGCAATGAAAAGGTTCATTCTAAAGTAGGTTTGCTCTATAAAACACACAAAACTCGGGATCCTGGCTGCTAAATCACTCTCTCCCGCTTAAGAGCCTCCAGCTCCTCATCGGAAAGCCCCAGCAGACCACAATAGACTTCGCGATTATGCTGGCCATGCATTGGCGGAGGCGCGGCTATGAGAGAGTCCGCAGTGGACATTTTGATGGGAGAGCCCGTCACTCGAATTCGACCCGCCTTGGGATGGTTCAATTCGAGAATCATCTCCCTCGCTCGCAGTTGCGGCTCCTCCAGAGCCTGCGCCACGGTGCGGACTTCGCCGCAGGGAATCCCCGCTTTACGCAGGCGCTCCAGCCAGTGAGCCGCCGGCTGCTTCTGAAAGAGCTCGGCGAGTTTCGGCCGCAGTGTGTCGTAATTTTTCACACGCAAAGCAACACTGGCATAGAGCGGATGGCTTTCCAGGCCTTCTAGTTCCAGGGCTTCGCAGAAGCGGTGCCACAGGGATTCGTTCGTGACACCGATGTTGAAGAATCCATCGGACGCCTCGAAGGTTTCGTAAGGCACGATCGAGGGATGCCGGTTTCCCATGCGCTGTGGTGTCCCGCCCGTGCCGAAGTAAATGCCGGCCTGATAGGTCAGCGTCGAAACCATGCTGTCCAGCAAAGCGACATCGACCTTTTGGCCCTTGCCGGTGTGTTCCCTCTGATAGAGCGCCGCGAGGATCCCCTGGACGGCGTACATCCCCGTTGTGATGTCCGCAATGGAGACTCCAACCTTGTACGGCGGCCCCAGCGGATCTCCGGTGACGCTCATGACGCCGCTCTCGCCCTGGATTATCACATCGAACCCTGGTTCCGCGCTGCGCGGCCCGGTGTGGCCGTAGCCGGACACCGAGCAATAGATCAGCCTCGGATGGATCTTCGCAAGCGCCTCATATCCCAGCCCCTGCCGATCTAGCACTCCCGCGCGGAAATTTTCGATGAAAATGTCCGAACGCTCCAGGAGGCGGAAGAGCAGGTCCTTCCCTTTCAGCTTTTTAAAATCCAGTGTAATTCCGAGTTTCGAGCGGTTGACGGAGAGATAGTAGGTGCTCTCGCCCTCAAGGAACGGAGGGCCCCATGCCCTCGTTTCATCGCCTTTGTCAGGCGCTTCAACCTTGATGACTTCCGCGCCGAGGTCAGCCAGCGTCATCGTGGCGAAGGGACCCGCCAGCACACGCGAGAGGTCCAAGACTCGAATTCCCGTCAGCGGGCGCAACCTTTATCCTCCGAGGATAAGCTGGCATCTTACCATAGAGACACAGAGCTCTGTGGTCTCAGTGTCTCTGTGGTGAGCTACTTTCTTCCGGGGGACGGATGGAACGGAAACTGCGGAAGAGCAGCACGTCGTAGCAGATCTTGAGTCCGCCGGAAAGAAAAAACGGCAGGCTCAGGAGGGCCGCGCCAAACAGCCCTCCAGTCACGAGCGGGGCGAGAGCGCTGGCAGCCGTGCGCGCGACGTTAGTGACTCCGGCTGCCGCCGAGCGCTCCTCCGGATCCACCACCGCCATCGTGTAGGATTGCCTCGTCGGCACATCCATCTGGGAGATGCTGAACCGGGCAATGAGAACCGCGATCGCAAGAGGAAGATTCGGCATCAACGGAACCAGCATGAGCAGGATGTTCGACGGGATATGCGTCCACACCATCGTGTTGACCAGGCCAATGCGGTTCGCGATCCGCGCGGCTGCCAGCGCCGAGACACCGGCAAAAATGTTCGCACCGAAAAAGATTCCACCCAGCAGCGCGGGACGCACGCCGAAGCGTACGTAGAACCAATAGGCCACGAGGCTCTGCACGATCAGGCCGCCGGCGAACGCATCAATCATGAACAGTCCGGAGAGCTTGATCACGAATCCGCGCGACCGGCGCAGGCCCAGCATCCCTGTGCTGCGCGGTTCGGCAGCGGGAGCGGACGAAGCAGACGACTTCTCGATTTCAGTGGCCGGGCTCAGCCGCGCGAAGAGGATCAGTAGGGCCATGCCCAGCGAAGCGTAAAGAACGATCACCGCCCTGTAGCCATCTAGCGCCCGGCCGGTTACCTGACGAAACGACTGGGCCAGCGCTCCTCCGCAGAGCGAACCGAGCGCCGTAGCCAGCGAACCGACCAGGCTGTACCACGCGAAGACCTGGGTTCGGGATTTGACGGGGAGTGTCTGCGTGAGCGCGGCCTGCTCAATTGCAAGGAACGGACCAACCTCGTTTCCGCTGGGGCTGATGGTGCCGATGATGGCCGCGATCGTGAGCAGCGGGAGATATCTGCTCCAGGCAAAGACGGTCCCGGCGAAAATCACCAGAACCGCTCCGAGCTGCAACATGACCCTGCGCCCGATTCGATCCGCGGCGGCCGTGATGGCCAGTGACACCACCACGTCTCCCGCCAGAGTCAGGGAAAGCAGGAGTCCGATCTGGGTTTCCGTCAATCCTATCTCCGCCAGATAGAGCGCGAGCACGACGGAAAGCAGGCCATAGGCGAACAGGCGCACCACACGGGTGCTAAAGAGAACCTTTCCGTCAGCAGTCAGTAGCTTCAGCGTCTGGATTTCTGGGAGTTGAAGATTCATGACATCGAATTGACGACTGACGATTGATTCAATCTGTCAGACCCAACAAATCATCAATCGTCAATCCATTGTCACCGAGATCGCCAGGGAATGGCCTATAAACCACTGAATCGGGCCCGAGCGAGGAACTCGCCGCCGCCGGGCCGTCCCATGACTTTGCCTTCGCGGGCAATGACCCGTCCGCGCTGCAGAACCAGCCATGTTGTGCCTCGCACTTTTATCCCCTCATAGGGCGAGTAATCGGCACGCGAGAGGCTGATAGACTTCGACAGGGTCTGTTCGGCCTTAGGATCAAATATGATCATGTCGGCATCGCTCCCAACGGCCAGGGTGCCCTTTCGGGGAAAGAGCCCGAACAGCCTGGCCGGTGTGGTGCTGGTCAGTTCGACAAACCGATTGGCGGATATTTTGCCGGCGTGCACTCCTGCGGAACAGAGCAAGGAGATCCGTTCCTGAATCCCGACAAATCCTCGCGGCGCCAAGGTGAAATTCTCTTTACCAGCGTCCTTCTGCCCTGCGTAGTTGAAGGCGGTGTGATCGCTCCCGACAACATGGATGTCGCCCGTGCCCAACGCCTTCCAGAGAGCTTCTCCGTGCCAGGAGGGGCGGAGCGGCGGCGTGCTGTAATACTTGATGCCCTCCGATTCTTCGTACCGCTCGGCTCCGAGGATGAGGTAGTGAGAGCAGGTCTCAACATAGACCGCCTGCCCGCGGTCCCTGGCGACCTTTACCTTCTCGAGCGCATGGGCCGCGGAGAGGTTGGTAATGTATACGGGAGCCTTTGCCAGCTCGGCCAGCGCGATGACCCGGCCGGTGGACTCCGCCTCGAGCTCAGGGGGTCGCGCCGCCGGGATGTACCGCGCCGAAGTCTTGCCGTCGGCCACCGACCGGCGCACGAGGAGATCAATGACCTCGCCGTTCTCGGCGTGAACGCAGGCAAGCGCTCCCGCGCTGCTGGCACGTTGCAGGAACTCCATTATGGCGGCGTCCCCTATTCGGCGTTCAGCAGACCCGTCGAGTGAAATCTTGAAGCTGGTGATGCCGGCTTCCACCATCGCCGGAATTTGGCTCAGGACGGCATCGTTGATTTCGGAAAGCGCGATGTGAAAGCCATAGTCAATAATGGATCGTGACGCCGCTTTGGTTTTCCAATCCTCGAGCGTTTGCGCCAGCGTCGCGCCGGGAACCTGCCCGGCATAATCCACAACGGTTGTGGTCCCACCTGCGGCCGCAGCTGCCGTACCGGTCTCGAAATCGTCCACCGTGGTCATGCCGTCGCATTGCGCGTCCAGATGCGTATGGACGTCGACCGCGCCGGGCAGCACCCATTTGTCCGCCGCATCGATGATCTCGCTGGCAATCTTCGAAATCTCTCTGCCGATCTCCGAAACGACTCCGTTCTTCACGAGAATGTCGGCCTTGTAGGTGTCTGTCGCTGTGATGATTGTTCCGTTTTTAATCAGGGTCGTCATAGCTTCTCCAGTTGCAGCAACGAATTGCACCAATCAAAGGCAGCCACGAATTGCACGAAGTAGAATTTAAAGAACTTCGTGTAGTTCGCGTAATTCGTGGCTGCTTTTTTCGTGGCAATTCGTGGCTCCCTTGTAGGAAGTTAGTACAAATTGCTCTGTCTCTTCTGTCCTGTGTAATCGATGTAAACGGTTTTGATTTCGGTGTAGAAATCCAGGGCCGTCTTCCCCTGTTCGCGCGGCCCAATGCCGGTTGCTTTAATCCCCCCGAACGGCAGCTGAGCTTCGCCGCCGATAGTTCCCGAGTTGACGTGGGCTATGCCGCACTCGATCTCGTCGATGAAGCGAAAGATCCGGCTGGCATCATTGCTGAAGATCGAGGCCGCAAGACCGAAGCGTACGTCATTGGCGGTCTCCATTGCCTCCTCGAAACTGCGAACTCGCTGGACCGAAAGTACGGGACCGAATATCTCCTCCTGTGCAAGGCGCGAGTTTCTTTGCACGCAATCGAAGACCGTGGGGGCTACGAAATAGCCGCCGTCGAATGCGCCGCCGCGGAGTCGTTCACCCCCGCACATCAGCCGCGCCGCTTCCTGCCGGCCAACTTCCAGATAGCGCAAGACGGTATTCATCTGGGCCTCGTCCACCGAGGGACCCATATCCACGCTTTCGTCGAGGCCGTCTCCAACCTTCATGCTCCTGGCCCGATCCACGACCATTTCAACGAAACGGTCGGCGGCCGGTTCCATGACAACCACACGGCTGGTTGCCGTGCACCGCTGCCCTGTGGACCCGAAAGCACCCTGAATCGTGGCCGTCACCGCGAGATCCAGATCCGCGTCTTCCAGCACTACCAAAGGATTCTTTCCGCCCATCTCGCACTGGACCTTGATCATCCGCTGAGCCCCTTGGGCATAAAGACCTGCGCCGACCTCGTTGGATCCTGTGAAGGAGACGGCTCGAATGATGGGATGTTGAACCAGTCGGCTTCCCACCTCTCCGCCGCTGCCGAGCACCATGTTCAGGCAGCCGGCGGGGAGACCGGCTTCCTGGAAAATCTCAACCACGATGCTTGCCGTCACGGGAGTCAGGGTCGCGGGCTTGAAAACGACGGTATTGCCGGCAACCAGGGCGGGCGCGATCTTCCAGCAGGGAATTGCCACGGGAAAGTTCCAGGGCGTGATGACTGCCACAACGCCCAGAGGCTGGCGCATCGTGTAGCTGAAGGTGCTCTCCAGCTCCGAGGGAAGCGTCTCGCCCCCGAGGCGACGGGCCTCGCCTGCCATAAATTCGAGGATGTTGATGCTCTTTTGAACCTCGCCGCGCGACTCCCGGAGGATCTTGCCTTCCTCCCGGGTCAAAGCCCTTGCCAGCTCCTCCTTGCGCGCGGCCATGATCTGGGCCGCCCCGGCAATGATCGCGCCCCGTTGCGGCGCAGGCTTGCGTCGCCATGCAGGCAGCGAGGCTGCAGCAGCTGCAATCGCCTCCTCGACCTCGGGCGCGGACGCAAGGGGAACAAAGCCGAGTATTTCGCTGGTGCGCGCCGGATTGCGATTCTCGACGAACTTGGGAGAACGGCAATCTCGCCACTCACCGTTGATGAACAAGGGATAGGTACGAGTTGCTGTGGTAGACACGCTCTTCTCCTGATGTGAGGACCGTCACTCGTGAACCGCAAAGGAACTGCGAGGCACGGTCATGGCATGATTGGCAGATCGAGAGGAGTGTTTGCAATACTGCGGGTCTTCACTCGGTCGGGCGTGCCGGCATCACACCGGGCGCGTCAGACAAGAAAGGCGACCAGGTCAAACTACTGAAGCTGGGCGAACGAACGGTCCAGAAGGCGTATCGCATCGTCCACGTCTCTTCTGGAACAAGTCAACGCCGGGGAGACTCGTATGACGTTTCCATAGAGACCCCCTTTGCCGATGATCAAGCCGTTTTCCTTCGTCAGGTCCATCAGCCGCCGCGTTTCCTCCACGGCAGGCGCCTTGGTCTTCCGATCCTTCACCAGCTCCAAGCCCTGCATGAGCCCCATACCACGTACGTCACCAATGATCGGATACTTCTTCTGCAATTCCTTCAGGTGCTCACACAGGCATCCCCCCACCACCCGCGCGTTTTCCATCAGGTTTTCCGATTCGATGAAATCGATGGTTGCCTTTGCCGCGCAGGCCGTAACGGGGTTACCGCCAAAAGTGGATATGGTCAAACCCTTGAGCGAGTCAGCGATCTCGGGAGTTGCGATGGTCGCCCCGATGGGAGCGCCGTTCGCCATGCCCTTGGCTGCAGTCATCATATCGGGCTGTACTCCCCAATGCTCGATGCCGAACCATTTTCCTCCGGTTCGGCCGAAGCCCGTTTGCACTTCGTCGCTGATGAAAACACCGCCGTATTTGCGGACGATCTCCGCTACGATTGAAAAATACTCCTTAGGCGGAGTGACAAATCCACCCACGCCTTGTATCGGTTCAGCAATGAATGCCGCCAGCTGACCGCTGGTGGCCGTACGAATCAGCTCTTCAATATCCCGGGCGCAAACCAGATTGCAGTCCGGATAGGTTTTCTCAAAAGGACAGCGATAGCAATAAGCGTTGTGTGCATGCACAATCCCAGGCAGAGGGGGACCGCCTAACTTCCAAGCGGATTGGGCCGTCAGGCTCATGGCTAGGGCGGATCGGCCGCTGTAGGCGTGCCTGAGCGCGACGACTTCATGACGCCCCGTATAGGCACGTGCCATGAGAACGGCGGTTTCGTTCGCCTCCGTTCCACTATTAGTGAAGAAACTCTTTTGCAGACGGCCCGGTGTGATTTTGGCCAACTTCTCTGCGAGCTCTACCTGGGGAATAGTGGGAAACAGGGTTGAGACATGCTGCAGTTTCCTGACCTGATCGACTATAGTCTCCGTAATGCGGCCGTTGCAGTGACCCGCGATCACGGTGAGAATCCCGCCAAAGAAATCCAGGTATTCACGGCCTTCGGTGTCGTAGACGCGCATATCCTTCCCGCGCTCGAGCACCAGAGGCTCGGAATAGTAGGTGATGATCGAGGGAAACAGATACTGCTTCTGCTTCTCCAGGACCTCCTCTCTCCGGCTCGACTTCTCGACTTCTTTCATGGGCCTTCTTCAGCCAGCAGACCGTATGTCTCCGGCCTTCGGTCGCGGAAGAACTGCCAGGTGTGGCGAACCTGGGTGATCATCTCCAAGTCGAGGTCAGCGACCAGAAGCTCGTCCTTGTCCCGGCCGGCCTGCGCGATAATCTTTCCGCGCGGATTGCAGAAATAACTCTTGCCGTAAAACTCCCCGATGTCCCAGGGCAATTCGTGTCCCACTCGGTTGATCGCTCCCACAAAGTATCCATTGGCCACGGCATGGGCCGGTTGTTCCAGCTCCCACAGGTATTCCGAGAGCCCCGCGACCGTCGCGGAAGGATTAAACACGATCTCAGCGCCGTTGAGGCCGAGGATCCGTGCTCCTTCGGGGAAGTGCCGGTCATAACAAATGTACACACCAACCTTGGCGACACCCGTCTCGAAAACCGGGTAGCCGAGATTGCCGGGCTTGAAATAGAACTTCTCCCAAAAGCCCGGATGGCAATGCGGGATGTGATGTTTCCGGTACTTGCCCAGGTACTTGCCATCCCCATCGATCACGGCTGCCGTGTTGTAATAGACTCCCGTGAGCTCCTCTTCATAAATGGGGACCACCAGCGCAATCCCGTGCTTCTTGGCAATCTCTTGCATTGTCCGAATGGTAGGGCCGTCCGGTATCTTTTCCGCCATGCCGTACCAGCGCGCGTCCTGCTCGGCGCAGAAATACGGCCCGTTGAAGATCTCCTGGAAGCAAAGGACCTGCACGCCCTTTTGTGCAGCTTCTTCCGTCATCCTCACATGCTTCTCCAGCATGGCAGATTTGATCTTAAAGAGGGAGGAATCCGCGGGCTTCTCGTTTCGGGCTTGGATCGAACCACAGCGAATAATGCGCGTCACTTTTAGCCTCCCACTTCCGCCATTGTAAGCAGCTCGCAGTAAATTGTGGCCATTATAGCAGAGTGCGGAATAGCACACCATAAACCGGGGTGAAAGGGATGTAATTAAAAGTGAGAGTCATAGAGAGGCCCTGGACACGGAATTACGCAGATTTCCACGGATCGGACGAGCTTCCCGAAAGTGGAAACCCGTGTGTCCGTGCAAATCCGTGTCCAGGAACTTCCTCATTCTCTCTGTGTTCTGCTCACCTTGACTCCCTCTTCTAATCGCACCCAAATCTCCGGCCCGTTGGGGCAAACCGTTCGTGATCGCAAGCCTGGGTCGATATCAGAATTGGCGACAATGCTCGGGCGTGACTTCAAATCTGTCCACCAGGACGTCAGCTTGCTGGTGATTGTCGGAATAGTGGCGCTGCGCGAAACCCGAGGAAAGCACGGGCGGCGGCTGGAGCCGCGATCTCTTGCTGACACACTCACCCTGGAGGTGGCGTGACGGGTCGCCGTCAAGTGCTTCACATTCCAATATGTGGCGATCTTCTCCAGCCGACATCTTGTGTCAGGCTCCGCGGAGAAAGACCTATAACTGTTGCCGCTTCCCTAAAAAACGGTTTCACGAAAAGCCAAGCAACTATTCCTATGGCTGAAAACCTCCCCTGCAGCCAAGCTGAATCAAACGGGTTTTGGGACAGCACTAATGGACCCAATGATATATTAATGGATATATCTGGAGACGTATTGATATGGGCAGACCTTTGATGCTGCAGGACAAGGATCACGAAAAAATTGAAAAACTCAGGAAGGCCCTGGGCATCGGAAGTAAGGCCGACGTCCTGCGCGCTGGGATCGAACTTCTGGAAAAGGAAGCGGAACGGCAAGAAAGAGTAGCGCGCTGGAAGCGCGCCGCCGCCATGGCCGCGAAAACCAGCCGCCAGGTAAACGCCGAGTTCCGCCCGCACTCTCGTCTGAAAAGGATCTGACTGTGGTCCCACAGCGCTGGCGCCTCTACATCGTGGATCTGGAGCCGCGCTTCGGCACAAAACCGGGCAAGCAGCGCCCGTGTCTGGCGATTCAGCCCACGGAGTTCGGAGAGGCGGGGGTGGAAAGCACCGTGGTTCTTCCGCTCACAACCAACACCATCAGGCAGGATGCGTTCCCTCTCAGAGTTCGTGTCCCACGCGGCGACTGCAGCGTGCAGCGCACGGAGAACCGCACCGGGTTAGAGACCCGGCCTAGACGTACGCCCAGAAATAGCGCTGATTCCCAGTGTCTGAGTCGCAGCTGTAGAAAACGCCCCGGCGGTGTTGATAAGCTGCGAAAATACGCCACGGGATCCCGCTCCCTGGCGGTCGCGGCTCTGTAGATCGCTGTAATTGCGCAGTCGCACGCATGAGTGGGAGTCTTGCAAGGAGGAGGGGATGACCTTCGACATCGTATGCCTGGGAGAGCTGTTGATCGATTTCGTGGCGACGGCCACGGGACCGCTGCGAGATGCTCCGGGATTCGTGAAGGCAGCGGGTGGGGCTCCCGCCAACGTCGCCGTCGCGGCTGCGCGCCTTGGACGCACGGCCGCCTTCCTCGGCGCCGTCGGCCAGGATGAATTCGGGAACTTCCTGCGCGACCAGCTCGAAAGCAACAGGGTCGATGTCCGCGGACTGTGCCTCTTGCGCCGCGGCAGCACTCCGCTCGCTTTTGTCTCGCTGAAGGAAAACGCGGAGCGGGATTTTCTCTTCCACTGGCGCGACACCGCCGATCATCTCGTGAAGCCGCGGGACATCCCGTGCGAACTGGCCGGCGACTGCCGGATCTTTCACTACGGCAGTATCAGCCTGATCCATCCCGCAATGCGCGCGGTGACGCGCCGTGCGCTCCAGGCGGCCCGAAAGTCCCGGTCGGTCTTCGTGTCATGCGATCCCAACCTGCGACTGAATCTCTGGAGATCGCCCGAGCAGGCGCGCAAGACGATCATGAAAACAATCGAATCCGCGCATCTGGTAAAGATCAACGATGAGGAGCTCGGATTCCTGACGGGGAAGAAGAACCTCCGGCGCGGCATGCGCGCACTCGCAGGAATTACCGATGCGGCAATCCTCGTTACGCGCGGGCCTGCCGGAGCCGCTTATCGATGGGGCAAGAGTGAAGGGGAAGTCGCCGGCTTCGCCGTGTCCGCGATCGACAGCACAGGAGCGGGCGACGGATTCGTGGCGGGATTTCTCAGCCGGCTCCTCGAAACGCGAGGAAGTTTGCGGGGTCTTCAACCCGAAGCGGAGACCCTGGCGCGATGGGTGCTTTATGCAAACGCCGTCGGCGCACTGGCTACCACGAAGCGCGGGGCAATACCCGCCTTCCCGTTCGCTTCCGACGTTGAAGCATTCCTTACCCCAGAGACACAGCGCGGCCGACAGCCGCAACCAAATAGGGCGGTTTAGCCCCCGAGCCGGCCGCGCTGAGCGGTCAGCCTTCAGCTATCAGCTGGATGTATTTCCAACAATGGCTGCGATGTCCCGTTATGGATCGTTCAGAGCCGCGCGCGAAGCAAGCGGGGATCATGAACAGTATTGTGTCACATCCCCGCTCCCGCCGCGGCTCTGAATACTTGTTGATGAGGCAACGGCCGCAATAATGGCCGCACAAAAACTCTGTCAAAACAGCAGAGTTTTACCTGTTTGTTGTACAAAGGGCACAGAGCTAGAAGGGAAGCGGCTCACCGATTTTTGCCTTCGTTGCGGCCTGGTAAACCCTGCCGGCCAGAGCGACATCCTCCAGTGCGATCCCGTGCGACTCGAACAGAGTGATCTCGCTGTCGTCTTCCCGGCCGGGAAACTCCCCAATCACCACCAACCCAAGCTCGCGCGCGTCCTCCCAATAGAATGCGTCGGCTTCCGCTGCGCGCGCCAGGTCGCCGGACTCGAGCATGGACTGCTCGGCGGAATCGACGACTACGCACACGCTTTTGCGCACGGCTTCCACGTCGATCTCCTGCCTGGACAGGAAGTTGCATCCAACGGCATTCACATGGGCGCCCTTCGCAAGCCATTCTCCCTTGAGCACCGGCTCCTTGGAAGCGGTGGCGGTGACGACGATGTCCATGTCTCTGGCCGCTTCCTCAGGGCTGGAAGCCGGATAAACGCCGATGCCGAGGGCCTCGGTCATCTCCTTGCAGAACTTCTCCCGGTTCTCCTGGTCGCGCGAGTAGGCAACTATCGTCTTGATCGGCCGCACTGCGCAAATAGCTTCGAGCTGCGAACGCGCCTGCCAGCCCGTGCCGTAGATCCCCAGCCGCGAGGAGTTCGCCCGAGCCATGTATTTGGTGGCGGTTCCGCTGGCGGCTCCCGTGCGCACCTGTCCCAGTTTGTCGGCTTCGATCACGGCCAGTAAAACACCCTCTCCGTTGTACAGAAGCACCTGGAAGCGCGCCGTGCCCGAAACCGTGGTGTAAGTCTTCAAACCCGCCAGGCCGAGCGTCGGGAGAGAGGCGCTCATCACATGAAGCATTCCTTTTCCCACGCGGCAGCGACGCCTCGGGGCGTTGTCGGCCTTCTGCTCGCCCTGCAGCCGAAACGCCTGCTCCACCGCATCCAGCGCCATTTGCATGGTCGCCAGTTTTTCCACATCCGATTCCCGTAAAAAGATCGCCATGGACTTACCTCTTTGCGCCATGAATTTTCAACAGGGGGTATGCACATGGCTCCAGTAACTAGCGATGTTACGACCCCAACCTGGGCTGAAAGGAATCCTTGGCGATTCTTGGCGTCTTTGAGCCTTTGCGGTGGTTTTTTATAACCCCACCACAAAGACG
>Ga0315277_10004496_pt1 | contig 18613 bp, 14 predicted proteins | sample YL17G05_15_MG_FD_203695 | JGI IMG/M metagenome (GOLD analysis project Ga0315277, IMG submission 203695) | Sediment microbial communities from Yellowstone Lake, YNP, Wyoming, USA - YL17G05_15 | ecosystem: Environmental > Aquatic > Freshwater > Lake > Sediment | place: USA: Wyoming | collected...
GCTTCGAGGCCAGTTGAGCGTATCGAGCAAGGCACAGACCAGAGCTGAGGAACTGACCGCGGAACTCAACGACGTTGAACAGCAACTGCATAGCCAAGCCTCCGGGCGGGAGAAAATGGCTTATGAACTGAAGAAGTATCGTGAACAGGCGGAGCACGCCGCGAAGCAGAGCGAAGAGTTGAACACAGTCAACGAGCAGCTCCGACGGCAAACTAATGAATTGACGACCTCCAATCAAGAGTTGCAGGAGAACCTCGCAGAGTTTCGGCGGGTCGAGAAAGACTTGCAGCGGCAGGCAGACGAGAGAAACGAGGCGGTCGCACAAGTTGAGAAGCTCACAGCGGAATTGGCCCCATTAACTGACCAACTCCAAACCCGCACACTTGAAAAAGAGCAGCTCGAGGCCGAAATGCGCAAACAAGCCGAGCAGCTGAGCGCCGCCGGCGAAGATTTGAAAAGGCAACTCTCAGAGCAGCGGCAGGCCGCCGAAAACCTCCGGCAGCAAATCGACGAAATGACGCCAATGAAGCAACAACTTGCGGACCGCGCTGCTGCACAGATACAGCTCGAGAGTGAATTAGAGCAATACCGCGATCAAGCCCAAAACGCCAAAGGGAAGGTTGAAGAGTTGGAGGCAGCCGGAGGACGACTGCAAAAATGCCTTGAGCAGACCGAGCGACACGCCAAGGAGCTTGAGGCGGCCAACGAACAGTTGCGGCAGGAACTGGCCGAACGCAGGCTCGCTGAACAGCAGTTGCAGAAGCAGGCGGCTGTATCAAGCGAGGCGGAGGCAAAAGTCGGGCAGCTATCCGCAGAGCTGAATAGACTTACGGAGCAACTTCGAGACGAAGCTTCTAAACGAGAGGAGAGCGACGGTGAGCTTCAGAGGTGCCGTGAGCAATTGGAGCACGCCGGTAAGAAAGTTGAAGAGTTAAGAGCCGACAAGGAACAGTTCCAGACGGAACTTGCCGAACGTGGCCAAGTCGAAGAAGATCTCCGGCGTCAGGTCAATCAGCTAACCGAGACAAAAACGCAAGTTGAGCAACTAACTGCAGAGTTGAATCGATTATCGGGGGAGCTCCGGGACCAGAAATCTGAAGGGGAGGAGACCGCTGATGAGCTTCAGGAGTACCGCGATCAATTGGAACAGGCCGAGCGGCTGATAAAAGAGCTCCAAGAGGCCAATGGACAGTTGCAAAAGCACCGCGAGCAGGCAGAACACGCCGAGAATCAGCGTGAAGAGTTCAAAGTCGCCAACCAGGAGCTGCAAAAGGAGCTGGCCGAGCGTCGGAATGTTGAGCAGGAGCTTCGAGACCAGTTGATCGCATCGAGCAAGGCACGAACCAGAGTTGAAAAGCTGACCGCAGAATTGGCTGAATCAAGAAAGGTGCTTCAAAGCCAGTCGTTCGGAAAGGAGCAATTCGAGGCTGAGATGCAGAAACAGGCCCAAGAGGCCAAAGCCGCAAACGAACAATTGCAGAGGGACCTCGCGGAATCTCGGCAGGCAGAGAAAGACCTCCGGCAGCAAGTTGATGAGTTAAGCCAGGTAGAGGCGCTGCTTGTCGCGCGGACCACTGAGTTAAATGAGCTTAAGGAGCGGCTCAATAGTCAACCCCCACCAACGGGACAGCTCGTGGACGAACTGCAAGAGCACACCGAGCAAGAGGCTGAGAAGATGAGACTCGCCAACGAGCGGCTGCGGCAGGATATGACCGAATTCCTGCAAACGGAGACAGGTGAATCGGGGCAAACGGACCAGCCCGAGCTGAGCTGGATGCTCATCGAGGAGGAGATGAAACGCATTGAGCGGGAAATTGAGGAGTTGAACGAAGAGAAGAAACAGGCCGAAGACCAAATCGCCCAGCTCAAGAAGGAATTGAATTTGGCGGACAGGAAAGAACCTCTTAATGCCGAAGAGGCAAGTCGATTGGCTAAGCTGCTCGCGCGGCACTCACGTTCGGTGAGTACAATGGCCGCACTGCAAATGCGACGCAGTGAGCTTGTGGAGTTGGTTGTCGAGCCTGCCGCGGCAACGGCGGCGGCGGAAGATCAATCCTGCGAAGCGTCACCGGCCGAGTGAGAGCGGAACGCCGTCAGGCATTCCGTACCTGCCGATATTCCTGCACGGTGAATCCGGCCGCAAGTTAAAGTCGCCTTTGTCGGCATCGACAAACAATGGGTCCACCTCGACGGAATCGGCGTCGTATCCACACTCTCTTTGCCATTCTCGCAGCGAGTATGTGCCGCCCTTTCGGTATTCGTCCTTGTAGTTGAATCCCGCCGCGATGTTGAATTGAACGGCCCGGCGCGGATTGAAGTAGCAGTTATTCTCGAATCTCAACTGCCGGGCTGTAATCTCATACACCTCATCCGGCATATAAGTGCCGATAGTCACTATCCCCCGTTCATTCGAGTATGTCTCCACGTCATCGACAACGACGTTGTTCCTGAATACGATATCCTTCGGGTCATCGGGGAATTTCTCGCTGCGCCATTCGATTGTCGGATTCATTTGAAAGCCTGTGCTGTTGAAGATAGTGTTGTATTCGAAGACCTGGTTGACCGGATGAGTCACTCCGCCGAAGTCCCTGCTGCTTATCCCGGCCCCGCTGATGATTAGATTGTGATGAAAGTGCGTATTAGCCGTGCCCGACCCGAATGCAAAGAACTTGCAGTTCCTGAAGAGATTTCTATATACGCTGAATCGCGCCTCCGGCGCCCGCGAGGCGTGCTTATACTTGATCCCGCCACCGGAAAGCTTGTCCGTCACCGGAAGCGACTGATACACCTCGCAATCGGCAATGGTAATCTCGCCCCCCTGCATCCCCCCGAATATGACGACGTTCGCGCTGTTCTCCGTAGCCTGGCCGGCAGTATCGGCACAAGTCCTGTCGTAGTTGTCGTTGAAGACGCAATTATAGATCATCACGTCCCAACAATCGGTTATGTACAGCCCGGCGATATTGTTGTTGTCCACCCCGTCCGTATCGTGGATATGGACTTTGCGCAGCCGAACCTTCTTCGACTCATCAAGGCTCACCCCGCGTCCATAAGCGTTGGCTACTTCAATGCACTCGATCTCCCAGTTGCTCGACTGAAATATCGAAAGCCCCATGCCCTTGCCGCGAGGATCGATTACGGCCTTTGCTCCCGGCAGAGCCTTGATTCTAAAGGGCCCGCCGGTGTCGCTGCGTAAGCCCCGGAAATATGCAACGAACGCCCCGCCGCCCGTCGGCCCCTTCTCCCATTCGCCCGGATTAAATGTCTCGCTATAGACCCCGCCGGCAAGATAGATACAGTCGCCGCCCTTCAATTCCACCCACCCGCCCGGCCTGTAATCAGGCTTGTAGTAGGATATGACGTTTCGAAAAGACCTCCACGGAGCAGTTTTGCCGCCATTGTTATCATCGCTGCCGTTGGCCGGATCAATATAATAGTCCTTTCCCCAGGCGCACGCGGCAATCAACAGCAACCCCGCCGTACAGACAATAAGCCGCATCCCGCCGCCAAGCCCAGGCACGCCCCAAATAAATCGTTTCTGTCTCATAGCCGGCTCCTTTTGAATCTATACTATATCATACTCACGCTCCATACTCAAACTTCAGGGTTTTTTTGAAGGGTTTGCGGCAAAACCCCGAAGTTTGAGGTTTTTCAGCTTGAAATGGGGGGTGTTCGTTGGTATAATGGAGTAGGAATGATGAAAGATGAAAAGAGGTCTTACCTTCGCGATTGTTTGGCCGGTTTGCTCTATTCTGCTATGCCGTTTCGGCGGTTCTGAGTTTTCGGTTTGTCTCGGCGCCATCTCAGATAGTCCGGGTATCAGCCCGGCGGCAGCGGGATATGTGGCTATAGCTGCGGCCGGCTCGCCCGAGATTCTAATCGCATCTTGCCCGCCGGCGCCCGCAGACTATAACAAAGACTGTCGGGTCAGCTTGGAAGACTTTGCTCTGCTGGCGGGTGGCTGGCCCGGGGTGTACAACTGGCATGACCTTTTATTATTAAGCTCGAACTGGCTGGCCGACGCTGCGATTGAGCAAAATGCCGTGGTCGCTCGCGTGTACCCGGACAAGGCTCGCTACGATCCCGGTGACTCAGCCATACTAACGGTAGAGATCACGAATGGGCCGGAAGGTCCCTTCCAGGGATCGGTTATGGTGAGTATCAGTCGCCTTGGCCGGACTGTGTTCGCAGCCAGGCAGGCCGTTGCGCTCCCGGCTGATGCCGCGGCCACGTTCAGTTTCAGCTGGGCTACGCCGCCGACCGATTTTCAGGGTTATCTCGTCGAGGCCTGGCTGAACAACGGCTCCTTTGCCGTTACTGCACTTGATGTTTCGAGCGATTGGAAGCGCTTCCCGAGATACGGCTACATCACTGAATTCTATGAGGGCCAAGCCTCCGAACGAACCAGCGAAATCTTCACCCGGCTGATGCAGGATTATCACATCAACTGCGTGCAGTTCTACGACTGGATGTGGCGGCACGAGAACGTTATTCAGGTTGTCGGCAGGACCATCGTCGATCCGTGGATTGACTGGCGAGGGGCGCACATCTCCTATGCCGTGCTGTCTGAGATGGTGCAGACCGCTCATTCTTTCAATATCGCCGCGATGCCGTATTTTCAAATTTACATAGGCCTGGACAACTACGAGCCAATCTCCGGCATCAGCCGGCAATGGGGCCTCTTTTCAGACCAAAGCCACACGAATCAGTACCGCCATACTGCTGGCAGCGTTAATTTCTGGGTCTTCGACCCGACTAATGCGAATTGGCAAAACCATATGATGAACCAATATACCAATGCGCTGACCATTTTGAATTTTGACGGGATACACCTCGACCAACTGGGCAACATCGGCGGTGGGACCTACTACAATTACTACGGCAATTTCACAGACCTCGGCAACAGCTTCTCGCCCATGCTCAACAACTCCAAGGATCACCTTGACTATCTTGAAACGTACGACCCCGACCTGACGGGGCATGATGCCCTCACCTTTAATATGGTTGACGGCGGCGTGGGTAACTGGGGCGTAAACGACGTCGTTCGCAACAGCCGCGTCGATTTTCTCTACAGCGAACTTTGGGGCAACGAGACCTACGGGGGCGTCGAGGATTTCATAAGAGAATCCCGCGCCGAGTCCGGCGGCAAGGCTATGGTGCTGGCCGCGTATGTGAACCGCTATGAAAACACAGGCGGATATTTCGATGAGGACAGCGTACGGCTGGCCGACGCAGCCTTCTTCGCCGCAAGCGCTTTTCATATCAATCTCGGCGACGGCGACCAGATGCTTGGAAATGAGTTTTTTCCTGATCGTTCCAAGCAGATGTCCGCCGCACTTAAAGCGGCCATGAAGGATTACTACAACTTCATTACGGCATACGAAAGCCTGTTGTTTGCGCCGGAGCTTGTTCCCGGCGACGGCGGTTTACAATGGATCTCCGTAGCACGGCAAGTTCTATCCGGAGATGCCGCGCCTGATACAATCTGGTTTCTCACCCGCCGAACCGACGAATTCGAAGTGCTGCATTTGATCAACTTGATTGGCAACGACAATCAGTGGCGCAATGTCGCCGACACTCCGCTTCTCTTGACAAACCTGTCTGTAAAGTACCGCCTTGGGCCCGATGCCGAAGTCAGCGGAGTCTATTTCGCTTCGCCGGACCTGAATCACGGCTTGGCCCAATCGCTGCCCTACGTCGCCTCTTCCGACGCTCAGGGTGATTATGTCTTAGTCACCATCCCGAGCCTGGCTTATTGGGACATGCTCTATTTCGAACGTTCCGTCACGCCTCCGCCGGGCGACCGCTACGAAGCCGAGGATGCCATAAAGTCCAATGTGTCGGTGAACACCGACCACCCCGGGTACTCCGGAACCGGCTTTGTTGACCACTTTGCAGAAGAAGGCGACGGTGTTTCGTTTGTTATTGTAGCTGCGGCGGACAACGACTATGACTTGCAGTTTCGCTATGCCAACGCCACTGGCCGAACGGCCACGCGCAACATTTACATCGATGGTGGTTACACAGGCACAATCTCATTCTCCCCGCTGACCAACTGGGACACCTGGGCCGCCGCAGGGCTTTCTGTACGGATCAATAGAGGCGTTCACCAGGTTGTCCTGTATTTCAGCGGCAGTAATACAGCGGCCATCAACCTTGACTATCTCGATATGAACTAATACTCTGCCAAACTTGATTTTGTGGACATTGTCATTGCGATGAGGCCGAAGAGCTTGGCCCTTGGGGCCCGACGTGGCAATCTCATACCCCTCGGAGGGATAACCGCAGCGCTCCTGCAAGCACTCTATTTGCGACTTCGTCGTCGATAAGTTGTTCATCGTTCTGCTCCCATATTATTGGGCGGATCTCGGCGCCTCAGGAACAGCCAAATCATAGGATATGATGCTCACAGGCGCCACGGCGAACGCATAGGCCGGCTGAGCATCCGATTCGCCGTCGCGTCGTCGAGAATTTGCTCGGCCTTCGGGTCCCACCGAATCGGCCGCCCTAAGATCATAGCAATATTGCCCAAGTGACACGGAATCGCGGAACGATGCCCCACCTCAGCCGGCGATATAGTCACTGACCGGGTCTTGACGCAGTCCAGAAAATCACGCCGATGCCCCTGGCGATGCTCGCCCGATGGTTTTGAAAGATGAATCTCATCGGGGCCTATTCGTTCTTTGACTAAGTTCGCAGGCTCGGTCTTCAAACCCTCTCGCGTTACGTGCACCCAGCCGTCTTCACCGATGAAACGGACACCCTGCGGTATGTGGTTATTGCTTGCCACTCGCATCGTCAGCCCGTCTGCGTACTTGCATTCAAAATCATAATCAGCCGCAGCATCCCAAAGCCCGTCCGCGGGGAAAACGCCCCTGCCTGCAACTTCAACCGGTCCCGTCTCGTCGCAGCCCATCCCCCAGTGCGCAATATCGACGTTATGCGCCCCCCAGTCGGTTACCTGTCCCCCCGAATAATCCAGAATCCAGCGGAAATTCCAGTGGCATCGTTTCTCGGTGTACTCCGCCCAGGGTGCAGGTCCAAGCCACATCTCATAGTCAAATCCCTGCGGAACGGGCTGGACCGGCTGCGGTTCGATCCGATCAACCGTTGGTCCCGCAGGCCCCTTGAATCCCGGAGCGATCCCCACATCCACCCTCAGCAGCCTGCCTATTCGCTTATTTCGCACAAGCTCGCACCCAAACCGGAAATGCGCCGTTGACCGTTGCCAGCTCCCCGTCTGCCAAACGCAGCCGTATCGATTCACCTCATCGACAAGAGCACGACCCTCAGCCACAGTCAGCGTCAAAGGCTTCTCGCCGTAGATATCCTTCCCCGCCCGAACGCCTTCCAGGGCGATAATTGCGTGCCAATGGTCCGGCACGGAAATGCACAAAGTATCAATATCCCCCCGGCCGATCAGCTCGCGAAAATCGTTGTACTGCGCGCAATCCATGTTGCCGTAGTGCTTGTTAATCACTTCAATGGCCGCGCGCCGCCGACCGGCATCGACATCGCACACCGCCACAATCCTGCAATCATCCTCCTGAAGGAATCCCTCAACGTGCCGCATCCCCATACTGCCCAGCCCGATCATGCCCATCGTCAGCCGCTTACTCGCCGCGGCTCTGCCAAGAACCGAAGCCGGCACGATGTAAGGTAACGCGATCGCCGCGGCCGTCCCGCCTAAAAAAGTCCGTCGGCGAATTGTCTGCTCACTATTTCTCATATCTGCTCACACTGCCACATCTTGAACGCGCCTGTTTCTTCCGCAAGCACCCGTCATGCCGAGCGCAGTCGAGGCATCTGTTCCAAACAGCATGGCCAGGCCATTCCATTCATTATGACGCTCGCGTCTCCCGCGCTTCGATCAACATCTTTATCCAGACTCCGATATACTGCCCGTGGTCGTGATAGGTCCGCCCGCTGACGAGGTTGCCGTCAACGACGCACGGCTCATTGACGAATATTCCGCCGCAGACCTCCAAATCGAACTTGCATTTCGGTACGGTCGCCATCCGCCGACCCTTGAGGCATCCTGCGTAGGCCGGTATCTCCACCCCGTGGCAAACGCAGGCGATCGGCTTGCCAGCCTCGAAAAAATGTTTCGTTATCCGCACGAGGTCGGGATTGTATCGCGTGTATTCGGGGGCACGGCCGCCAGAGAAGAATATGCCGAGGTACTCTTCGGGCTTGATATCCTTAAAGGCGATACCGGCCTGGATAGTGTAGCCCTCCCATTCGCGCGTGACCATTCCGTCCCAGTCCGGCGGAATCTCGTGCATCACCATGTGATAACGCCGCTTCTCAGGCCCGGCCACGACCGGCTCGAAGCCGTCCTCCTGCAAGCGATAATAAGGATAGAGAGTGTCAACTGTTTCGGTGGCATCGCCGACAATAATCAGCACCTTATTGCTCATAACAAGCACTCCAATTATGCCTTGCCTTCGCCCCAGTGTAAAATGATCAATTATCAATAATCAATTATCACTTATCAATAGTAAATTCAGCCACAACCGGTGTATGGTCGCTTGGCCGTTCGGCCATTCGCGGTTCTTTATCTATATAGCACGCCGTGCTCTTTTCCGCAAGCGCCCGTGTGGCCATAATATGGTCCAGCCGCCATCCGAGGTTGTGCTTGAGAGGATTTCTGCCGCGGTAATCCCAGAACGTATATTGCCCCGCTTCCTTGCAGTGCATCCGGAATACATCCACAAATCCCCATTCCATAGCCCTCTCCAAAGCCCTGTGCACTTCCGGATGGTAGCAGACGTGTCCTAGCAGACCCACCGGGTCGTAAACGTCTATCGCCGTCGGCGCGACATTGAGATCCCCGACCCAGACGAGGGGATCGTTCGGCTGGAAATGTCTCTCAAAAAAGTTCAGCAATCTGGCGAACCAGTTGAGCTTGTAGTCGAACTTCTCCGACTCAGCCAGAAAACCTTGCGGAATATAAGTATTGACCACCGTTATCCCGCCGACCCGGCCGCTTATCAACCGGGCCTCATCCCTCGGCTCATCTTCAAATCCCGTTCTGATGTCCTTGATTTCACCCTTACTGAAAATCGCCACTCCGTTATAGCTCTTCTGCCCCCTGAAAGCGTACTTATACCCGACCTCATCGAACGCAGCGCCGGGAAAATCCGCATCCTGAACCTTCGTCTCCTGCACCGCAAGAACGTCAGGCTGATTTCCCTTGAGCCACTCGACAACGACGCCCAGCCGCATTCGCAAGGAGTTAACATTGAAACTCGCAATCTTCATCTTGTTTGTCTCTTCAGCCCAGTGCGTCGCAACCGGCGGCTTTCCGTTTCATCAGTTCGCTCACCAGAGCGATTGCGAGCTTGCCGCCGTCGCCCGGCGCAATATCATACTACCGGTACAACCTGCTGTTGCAAAGCCCCCGGAAGGCTTGACCTGTGCTATTGAGAATGTTTGCCCAAGAGTCCGAAAATATGGCAATTCGCAGGGCTTGTTGCCGAATCACGGATTCCTCATAGCCGGATCCTTGTCAGACCAACAGGCGCTTTTAACCAAATAGTATTTGGACACAAACGTTTCTGTGCCATAATTTAGATAAGTGGTTGTGCCGGATTCCGCTCCTGCAATCAAGGGGATAAGCAATGCCTAAACCGATACTGCTCGTCGAAGACGACCGCGTCTATGCCATCTGGGTCCGAAACGCCCTCGATAAACTCAATGTTCCAAACAAGCTCATACACGCCGCCAACGGCAAATTGGCCTTGGAGTATCTTTGTGACGACGCCAACGCCAGGCCCTGCCTGATCCTCCTGGACCTCTACATACCTGAACTGAATGGCGTCGAGTTTCTGCAAGTTATCAAATCGGACTGTGCATTGAAGCATATTCCTGTTGTTGTGCTAACTGCTTCGCCCGAGGAAGCAGACGTTGCGATGAGCTTTGAATTTGGCGCAGCCGAGTACGTGAAAAAGAGCAACGATTACAGCGACCTGCTCTACAAAATGAGCAGACTCATACCCTATTGGACCGGAATACAGACGCCTTGTCGGATAGTTGCAGAAGATTCGCGCGCGTTGTGCTGATTTCTATTTTGTTGCCCCGCGGCGGCAACCGGCTATAATGGCAAGAGACTTGGTGCTAAGTGCCGTTATGAGTCCAACGGGCCGTTGCCGGACGAGATAATTATGCGCGATTTCAACAAGGCGAAAAGAATAGTCGTGAAGATCGGCACGAACGTGCTGACGAAGAACCAGAGTATCGACGCCGCCTACGTCCGCCAGATCGCCGAGCAGGTAAGCGACCTGCTCCAGGCCGGCAGGCAGGTCTTGATCGTTACCTCCGGTGCTATCGGCATGGGGGCGGGGCAACTGCAACTGGTGGGCGGGGTCAAAGGGATGAAGATGCGCCAGGCCTGTGCGGCCATTGGCCAGCCGCTCCTCATGCAGGAATATCGAAAGTCGTTCCTGAGCTACGGCATCACCGTCGCCCAGGTCCTCCTGACCGCTGAGGTCCTCAACAACAGAAAGACCTACTTGAACCTCCGCAACTCCATCGAGACCCTCCTCGATCTAAAAGTGCTGCCCGTGCTTAATGAAAACGATAGCGTCAGCACCGACGAGATCGGCACGGCCTTTGGCGATAACGACAAGCTCAGCGCGCTGGCCGCCAGCAAGATCGATGCGGACCTGCTGATTATACTCAGTGACATCGACGCGCTATACGACAAGAACCCGCAAGAACACCCGGACGCCAAGCCGATACCGGCTGTCTTCGAGATAACGCCGCAAATGGTCAAGAACGCCGGCGGCAAAGGCAGCAAGTACGCCACCGGCGGGATGAAGACTAAGCTCGAAGCGGCGAAGATCGCCTCCAACGCCGGGTGTCGCATCGTATTAGCCGACGGCAGATTGAAGAACGTCATCGGCAGGATTATTGCCGGCGAAGAAATCGGGACTGTGTTTATGCCGAAGCGGAAGCTCTCGAACCGTGCAAGGTGGATTCTCAACAGCGCCCCGGCCGGGACAATAACTATCGACGCCGGCGCCGTGCTGGCATTGCGAAACCGCAAGAGCCTCCTGCCCAGCGGCGTAACCGGCGTCGAGGGGGCATTCGAGGCCGGCGACGTCGTTATGCTCAACGACAACGCAAAGGCGGTGACAAACTTGAGCAGCTCTCAGCTAAAGGCCCTGGCCGGCAAGCACAGCTCCGAAATCCGCAGAATTCTCGGCCCGGAACACCGCGACGTAGTCGCAATACCCGAAGACATTGTCATAATCGACTACTGATTGCTCTAAGTGATTGACGGCCGGGGACATATCCTGCCAAGATATGGACTCCTGCTGGGACGGGAGGCTTGGTTTTGTGATCAGGTTGAAGTGCAACAACTGCGGGCAGATAATCAAGGCCCGCTGGGAGTACGCCGGGAAGAAAGGCAAATGCCCGAACTGCAAGAGCATAGTCAGGATTCCTGCGCCGGAAGCAGCAAGGCCGCCCGGGAATCAGATGGCCGCTGCTGCAAGAGCAAGCGATTCTTCTCAGAAGACTCTAAAGCCGTCTCCGGTAAGAAGACTAACGAATGAGGGGCTTGAACCAACAGAACGCTGCACAACCGGCATTTCCGGCTTGCGCAGAACAATACGGACCCTCCTCACTCCGAGCTATAACGAGGTATCGCTGTTCTTGATGAGCATAACAACGCTCCTTGTCTTTATCTGGAATCCCGGGGTTCGACAGCGGTCACTCGATTTGGCATTTTCGGCACCCGGAATCTTTCTGGCAGGCGTCTATGTCATCATGTACGGTTGCGGGCTCGTTTTGTGCGTCTATCACATATTCAGCTCCAGACAGAAGGGCAACGTTGAGAAATACTTGATGTTGTTCTTTGCCGTGCTTACCAACGGCATCAGCGGGATTTGCGCAGGCGCATATGTATTCAGGCACTCAATCCTGTGGCTTGCCGTGCTGCCGATTTGGAACATCATCAGTGGCGTTGTCTTGATTCTTATGCTCTGGTTTGAAATCATTGACAGAGACTGCGTCAACGATCAGGATGCAACAGTAGCCCAGGCGATGATCGGATTCGTAATGGTTCTGGTCGTTTTTCTGGTGTGTAGCTCTCTGCTCAGACTTCACTGGGCCATTACATTCTCAATCTGCATTGCATACTCCACGAGCTTTGAAAGGGCCATTCGAAGAATATGTCGCTGAACGCACGCTCGCGATTAGCGCAAAAAAGAAAGGAGCTGCGGATTCAATGACGCAACTCCTTAGGGAAGAGCAACTGGTATTCTGATAGATGTCAGAACAACGTCCTACTCACTTTCTGCCTCCTCCGAAGCCACTGAACGTGCCCTGACGACTTTTCATCACCCAAGTTCTCAGAAGCCAGACTCTATATCCATATCTATTATACCTATCTTGCCCATTCCACCTATGAATGTCAAGCATAAAAACCTGTGTTTCGGCATATTTTCTCCATCTTGCCCACTTGGCCCATTCCCACTGCTGTCATTGGCCCGTCACAAGCGTCCGGCTGCCCCACCGAGACTGCCTCCGCACACCAACAATTGGTGGCTGAATTTCGGGCAAGGAAGGGGTTCGTCCGAGGTAGGAGGTTGACAATCGGTTGGGGATGGTGAATAATCGGGGCAAAATGGCCGAAGTGGCGGAACTGGCAGACGCGCGGGATTCAAAATCCCGTGCCCGCAAGGGCGTGTGGGTTCGACTCCCTCCTTCGGCAGTTTGCCTCGTATGTGGTATGTGGTATGTCGCGGCGGGATGGCGGCAGGGGCTGAATCGCATCCTCCAACCAAAGCCTGTCCTACAACTGTTTCTTTTTGACACGGACCCACGGTCCCATAGGGATTTCCTCTGTTGTTTCGGGAAAGGTGTGCAGTGTAAACCCTGACTTTTTTGCAGGCAGGAGAGGAGCGGGCGGTGCGGCGGTGTTGTGCCCTATATCCTCGTGCCGACGATGGCTAAACGCACGTCCGAATGGTATTGACCAAAGGTCAATCTGTCACTTTGGTACAAAAGGGGAGAGTTCTCGCAGTTGGTTTACTATTCTGGGCATCTTCTCGATTGTGAAATCGACTTCTTCTTGGGTGTTGTACCTGCTGAGGCTGAATCTGATTGAGCCGTGGGCGGCGGTGAAGGGGACGCCCATGGCGCGAAGGACGTGCGACGGTTCGAGCGAGCCGGACGTGCAGGCTGAGCCGGAACTGGCGCAGATGCCGTACTTATCGAGCATTAGCAGGATGGCTTCGCCCTCGATGAATTCGAAGCTGATGTTGGTTGTGTTGGGCAGGCGATTTTCAGAGTCGCCGTTGATTCTGCAATCGGGGCAGGATTCGAGAATGCCCTTTTCAAGTCTGTCGCGGAGGGCTTTTACGCGTGTGTTTTCCATTTTGATATTCCGGGCCGCGAGCTCGCAGGCTTTTCCGAGTCCCACGATGCCGGGCACGTTTTCAGTGCCGGCCCTCCTGCCGGCTTCCTGATGGCCGCCGAGCATGAAGGGCGCCAGACGGGTGCCCTTGCGGACGTAGAGGACGCCGACGCCTTTGGGGGCGTGGAGCTTGTGGCCTGAGAGGCTGAGCAGGTCGATATGGCTTCTCGATAGATTCAGCGGGATTTTGCCGACGGCCTGGACGGCGTCCGTATGGAACAGGGCGCCTCTCTCGGCAGCCATTCGAGCGATTCTCTCCACGGGGAAAACCGTGCCGGTTTCGTTGTTGGCGTACATTATGGTTACAAGTGCGGTGTTGGCGTCGATCTGGGCGTCGAGCTCGTCGAGGTTGAGTCGGCCCTGTCTATCTACGCCGATCTCGACGACGGTGAAGCCGGCGTTTTCGAGGTCCCGGCAGACGGTCAGAACTGCGGGGTGCTCGACGCGAGATGTTATGACCTTCCGCTTGTTGGGGACGGCGGCGAGCGCGCCTCTTATTGCGGCGTTGTCGGACTCGGTGCCGCAGCTTGTGAAGACTATCTCCGATGGCTCGCATCCGAGCAGAGAGGCGACCTGCTCGCGGGCTTTTTTGATTCTATGGCCGATACGGCCTCCGAAGGTGTGCATGCTGGACGGGTTGCCGTAAAGATCGCAGAATAGCGGCCTCATCTCTTCGAGGACTTCTTCAGCGACCTTTGTTGTTGCGTTATTGTCGAAATATATTATTTCCATTGTTGGCTCTATCCCTGTGTTATCTTGTGACACGCATTATCGTCGGATGTCGTAGTTCGCATTGGGCGGACCCCCGCAATGAATTGCGGGGCCAAATATTTTTCGGAGTCTTGCACCTAACTGTTTGCTTCAGGTTCTTTTTGCTCTTCCACTACGAGGTTCTCTGAGACGAATTCTCGCAGTTTTGCCTCTACGACGTCTCTCATAGTGAATTCCGCGAGTTGGCACTGGGCGCACATCCCTCTGAACGCTACGATGACCTTGTCGCCTTCGACGTCGATGAGCTCGATGTTTCCGCCGTCGGCTCTCAGGGCCGGGCGTATTTGCTCGTTTATTGTCTGCTGTATAAGCTGTATTTTCTGGATGTTTGTGAGCTTTGCGGGCCTTGAGGCTTTTGCGGCGGGCATCTCGGCTGACTTTTCGCCCTGGACCTTTTCGATGATCTTCTCGATTTCGCCGTGGCATCCGCCGCATCCGCCGCCGGCTTTGCAGTAATTGGTGACGTCTTCCACGGTCGTCAGGTCGTTTTCCCGGATTACCCTTTCTATTTCGGTCTCCGTAACGCCGAAACACGTGCAGACGACAGCCCCTTCGAGTTCATGCCTTGTCGCGCCGCCGCCTTTGTAGTTCTCTATTGCCGCTTCGAGGGCTTCTCTGCCCATGACCGAGCAGTGCATCTTCTGTTCGGGCAGGCCTCCGAGATAGTCGGCGATGTCCCTATTTGTGACTTTGAGGGCCTCGTCGAGCGTTTTGCCCTTTATCAGCTCGGTCAGGACCGACGAGCTTGCGATAGCGCTTGCGCAGCCGAAGGTCTTGAACTTCGCATCAGCTATGCGCCCGTTGTCATCGAGCTTGAAGGTCAGCTTGAGGGCGTCGCCGCAGGCAAGCGAGCCTACCTCCCCTACGCCGTCCGGATTTTCCACTTCTCCTACGTTTCTCGGATTGAAGAAGTGGTCTCTCACTTTGTCTGTATAGTCCCACATTGTTAGTTTTGAGTCCTCAGTTTTGAGTTTTTAGTTTTGGTATTCGTATCAGGCTTGCTATCATCGCAGCCGGTTTTGACTATGCTTTGCGCCATCAACTCAGACCTCAAAACTCATCACTTAGAGCTGGCCTTTAGGGCTTGTCGGACGTCTGCTATAATGTCGTCAATGTGTTCCGTTCCCACTGATATTCTTACGTAATCCGGCGTTACGCCGGCGGCGAGCTGTTCGGCTTCGCTAAGCTGCTGATGAGTCGTGCTGGCCGGGTGAATGACGAGGGTCTTGCTGTCGCCGATATTTGCCAGGTGGCTGGCCAGCTTAACGGAGTCAATGAATTTCGCTCCCGCCTGTTTTCCGCCCTTTATTCCGAATCCGATGATTGCCCCGCACCCGTTCTTGAGATATTTTCTGGCTAAGGCGTGGTCGGGGTGCGAATCAAGGCCGGGGTAGTTGACCCAGGTTACTTCACTGCGTTTCTCGAGCCATTTCGCCAGGGCAAGCGCATTTTCGCTGTGTCGCGGCATCCTCAGGTGAAGCGTTTCCAGGCCCTGGATGAAGAGAAACGCGTTGAAAGGCGACATGCAGGAGCCCATATCGCGGAGGAACTGTGTCCTTGCCTTTATGATGTAAGCGAGACTGCCGACGGCCTCGACGTATCTTACGCCGTGGTAGCTGGGGTCGGGCTCGGTGAGCTCCGGGTATCTTCCGTTTGTCCAGTCGAATTTGCCGGAATCGACGATTGCCCCGCCGATGGATGTTCCGTGTCCGCCGATGAATTTTGTGCAGCTATACACTACTATGTCGATGCCGTAGTCGATGGGGCGAAAGAGGATCGGGGTCATGACGGTATTGTCGCAGATTACAGGCATACCGTTTTTGTGGGCGATAGCTGCTATTTTCTCATACTGGAGGACGTCGTTCTTAGGGTTTCCGAGAGTCTCGATGAATATCAGACGGGTGTTGTCCTTTATTGCCTTTGCGAAATTCTCGGGGTTCTTGGGGTCAACGAATGTGACCTCGATTCCGAGCTTGGCGAATGTCTGGCTGAAAAGCGTTACGGTGCCGCCGTAGAGGGAGTTTGAGGAGACAATGTGCTGGCCTGCGCCGCAGATATTGAAGATGCTGGTGTATATGGCGGCCTGGCCTGAGCTGAGCGCAAGGCCGCCGACGCCGCCGTCGAGGGCTGCCATACGCTTTTCGAGGACATCGGTGGTTGGGTTCATCAGCCGCGTATAAATATTGCCGAACTCCTTCAGTGCGAAGAGATTTGCGGCGTGCTCGGTGTTTTTGAAGACGTAGCTGGTCGTCTGGTAGATGGGGACGGCTCGGCTGAGCGTGTCGGAATCGACCTGGTGGCCCGCGTGAAGGGCCAATGTCTCCAAATGATGTTCGCTTTCCTGGGGCATTCTTGACTCCTATCCTATTTTGTCGGCAAAACTTCAATCATTCTATCGAGCGATTTTTTCGCTCTTAGTCTAATATCGTCGGGGACGGTGATCTTGTATTGCATATCCTCCAACGATGCGACGATTTTGTCCGGAGTTATTTTCTTCATATTTTGGCAAATCGCCCTTTCCGAGGCAGGAAAGAACTCCTTGCCGGGATTCTGCTTCTTGAGGGAGTATATGATTCCTGTCTCTGTTGCGATTATGAACTTGTCTGCGGCGCTGCGGGCCGCGAATTTGAGCATTTGGGACGTGCTGAGCAATTCATCGGCCAGCTCCTTGACAGGCTCGTTGCATTCCGGATGGGCCAGGACGACAGCGTCCGGATATCTGTTCTTTGCCAGTTTTATGTCTTCGTCGGTTATCAGTATGTGTGTTCTGCAGTAGCCGGGCCACAAGATGATGCTGCGGCCGGTCCTCTCTGCGACGTGGCGGCCGAGGTGGCAATCGGGCACGAAGATTATCTCGGCATCGGGCGGTAAGGTCGCAACGAGCTCGACCGCGTTGGCGCTGGTGCAGCAATAGTCGCTCTCGGCTTTGACCTCCGCAGTGCTGTTGACGTAACAGACGACGAGGGCACCGGGATGCTGCTTCTTCAAGTTTCGCAGTTGTTCTGCGGTTATCATATCCGCCATCGGGCAGCCGGCGTATTTGTCGGGCAGCAGGACCGTCTTTTGCGGTGAAAGTATCGCGGCGGTCTCGGCCATAAATTTCACGCCGCAGAACACTATAACGTCGGCGTCGGTCGCCGCCGCTTTCACGCTCAAGCCCAGAGAATCGCCGCAGAAATCAGCGAGGTCCTGTATCTCGCCCGGCTGATAATTGTGGGCGAGAATCACCGCGTTTCGCTGTTCTTTGAGGTTCTCGATCTTGTCTATCAGGCGTTGATCCACTGGTCGCTCCTGACTTGCCGTCGAATGGCCAACCGCTTACGGTTTCTTGCCTTGATGCCTCGTGTACACCAGGTCTGGATTGGCGGTTGTCACGGTCACCCGTGGGGGCACAGGCTCTTTTACCCAGACATTGCCGCCCACGATAGCCCCCCTGCCGACGATAATATCGCCGAGTATTGTCGCCTCGGCATATATGGTTACGTCGTCCTCTATGGTCGGGTGTCTCTTCCCCGACTTTATAATCCTGCCTCTTTCATCCTTCGGGAAGCTCATCGCGCCGAGGGTTACTCCCTGATAGATTTTGACTCTGTCGCCGATGACGGATGTCTCTCCGATAACAACCCCCGTTCCGTGGTCGATGAAGAAGTTCCGGCCGATCTTCGCGCCCGGATGAATGTCTATTCCGGTTTTTGCATGTGCGCACTCGGTCATTATTCTCGGGATCAGGGGAACCTGCTCGATGAATAATTCGTGAGCGATTCGATACGTTGCGATAGCGACGATTCCGGGATAGCTTATGACAATCTCCTCGTATGATTTTGCCGCGGGGTCGCCTTCGAAAGCTGCGCGAACGTCGCCTTTAAGGAGCTCCCTTACGGCCGGCAGCCTGCTCAGGAGGCTCTGGGTGACATTTTCCGCCTTCGTTCGGCAATCGCAGTCGCCGCATTCCTTTATCCTGCACTGATACTGGTACGCCCGCTCTATTTGGGCGGCCAGCTCGGTATAGATTTCATAAAGGATGTCGCCCAGGATAAACTTGACGTTTGCCTTCGTGACAATCCTGTTGCCGGTATGCCCCGGGAAGAGCACCTCGAAGAGCAAATCGAGTATCTTGAGTATCTCGCCCCTGACGGGCAGATTTGAGGCGTCGATGAAGTTGATGCCGCAATCGCCCTTATATGTCTCTGCGATTCTATCGACGAGTGTTGTGATTTTGCCGTCGGTAAGCTTTTTCTTTTTCATAATTTCAGCCCCGTGCATGACATTCGCAGGCTGTTCACGCTGATTGGAACATTTCCGTCGAGATATATCTCTCGCCGGTGTCGGGGAGGATCACGACAATTGTTTTGTTCCGGTTCTCATCGCGTTGTGCAACCTCAATCGCAGCCCACAGCGCGGCCCCGGAGCTGATAC
>Ga0315277_10004497_pt1 | contig 18613 bp, 16 predicted proteins | sample YL17G05_15_MG_FD_203695 | JGI IMG/M metagenome (GOLD analysis project Ga0315277, IMG submission 203695) | Sediment microbial communities from Yellowstone Lake, YNP, Wyoming, USA - YL17G05_15 | ecosystem: Environmental > Aquatic > Freshwater > Lake > Sediment | place: USA: Wyoming | collected...
GTCCGCTGCTGGATTCGCCTGAACCTTTGCTGTTTTTTTGTTTGGTCGAAGGTTCGGCTTTCGCCTCCCTTCTCCTCGTCGAAGTTCTGATGAACTTCTTCCGATGTCGCTGGGGCCCCTTTGACATATCAGTATAGGCGTTATGGGGTATTGGGCGTGGCTGAATAAATTTTGAAAAGCGGAAATAGAGGTTTATATTTTGTTGGTTTGGCGATTGGAGCGCGGTGGGGGCGGGAAGGATTTAGGCAAAATGGGATGGAGGAGCAGGAGGCATCCGTTCCGCTGCCCGGGACGTTCGATATATCACGGTGCGAACGGGTAACGGCAGCGGTCGGGAAGTGCCCGGTCTGCGGGCCGGACCACGGAAGCGATTGTGCTCTGGAAGTCAGCGACCGAGACCGCAGCCTGGAAGACGCTGACCCGGTTGTCGTGCCGGGTGTGTTTTCCCTCAGCGAGGATTCGGTTTACTGGTCCGCAGGGTAATGAGTCGGGGCTGACGTTTTCGCCAGCGCTGTTCTATGTAGGGAAGAGGCCAGAGCGGTTTGAAGAAGCATTTGGCGGGATCGGGATGGTGTGGGTGGTACCGGGATGATGACAACCGATCACGAGATCATTACCGTACACTGCGGATTCATTTATGCGTCATATATGCGTCATTTTCATCAAATATGCGTCATTTTCACATCACGTGATGATTTATTGACGGTGTTTGAGGATGTAATAGATCCCTTTCCTTACACCCTTCATGTCTAAAATATTCTTGTCAACAAGATCTTTGAGATCCCGCCGTGCTGTCGCTGCTGATACGTCCGCGATCCGCTGATAATCCGCGTTGGTAATTTTCCCGTTATCTCTTGCATAGAGCACTGCGGATATCTGTCGCTCCGATAATCCTGCCCGCACGAGATAATCCCGGTTAAACACATCTTTCCGGAATATAACCGAGAAGCCCTGGTCTTCCTGGAATACCGGTTCGGGTAATCCCGCCTCAGCACTGGCGCTGCGCATTTTCTGGATGCCGCTGCCCCACCGTTCTATCCAACCGGGTCTTCATCTATTCTTCGGCGCCGGTACAGCGGATCGTGGCCCTCTTTGAGATCGGGACAATTCTCGAAGACCCCCCGGCCGCACTCTGGGACTCCGTGCGGGAATACGCCGGCATCGACGACCGCGAGTTCTTCTCCTATTTTGCCGGAAAAACGCGGGGGTATGCGATCGGGATCGAGAATGTGCAGGAATTCGATGAGCCTATCGATCCACGGGCAACCATTCCGGGATTTGTGCCGCCGCAGTCGTATTGTTATGTTGACGGGATGGCAAGGGGAGACTATTGATCGCATAGTATCCGTTACTTTCACGGTGCTCATTCTGAATTCTTATAAGCTGGAAATAATGAACAGATCCTGACAGCGAAGAAATCTCGTTGAGTATCCAGATTCACAAGCAAATTATTATATCTGGAGGTTGATGGAAAATTATGACGATCCAATTGAGCGATGACCAGATTGGATCGCTCCTGGCAGAACCCAAAATCCTGCCTGAAGATTTCTTCTCCCGTTTGAAATTAAAGCCAAAACGGGGGCATAAGGAATATGAATTTGATCTTGTTGGCGAGAATGAATCGGGATTTCTCCTCATCTTCCGGCAGAATGAGAAGAATGCGCTGGACTTCTCGGTCATTCTTGCTTTTCTTCCGAAGGGAACGAACCAGCAGTTCCGTCTGCGGAGATATAATGGGAAGAGTCACGAGCATACCAACCAGATCGAGAAGAATACATTCTACGGGTTTCATATTCATACGGCAACAGAACGGTACCAGCAGTCCGGCTACCGGGAAGATGCCTATGCAGAGCCATCTGACCGGTATGCAGATTTTAATGGCGCAATCGGGTGTATGATCAGGGACTGCGGATTTGCGGTGTCATCAGGTAACCTGAGCCTGACCAAATGGGGCGTGAACTAAATGTCTGTTGAAGCGATCACAAAGGAATTCCGGCAGAAGGTTTGTGATCAGGTGCGGATCGAGACGGAGGGGGTCAACCGGTTCCGGGTATTTACCCCGTTCCTGTTCGAGGATGGAGATCACCTCTCGATCGTGCTGAAGCTGGAGAAAGGGGAATGGGAGATATCCGATGAAGGCCACACGCTGATGCACCTGACCTATGATCTTGACGAGAAGGACCTGCGCAGCGGGAGCCGCCAGAAGATCATCTCCAACACCCTCTCGGCGTTTACCGTGGATGAGCGCGATGGCGAGCTGGTCATCACCATCAGTGATGAGCAGTACGGCGATGCCCTGTTCAGCTTCGTGCAGGCGCTCCTCAAGATCGCCGATGTCTCGTACCTGTCCCGGGAACGCGTCCGCTCAACATTCATGGAAGACTTCACGGAATTCGTATCTGCAAACCTGCCGGCGGACCGCGTGCAGTTCGACTGGCACGTTCCCAAGAATGATCCTGAAGGCAAATATACCGTCGACTGTGTGATCGGGACTGACACGGCCCCGCCCATCTTCATCTTCGCCCTCTCGAACGATGACAAGGTGCGGGAGACGATCATCAACCTGCTCATGTTCGAGAAGTGGGGGGTACCCTTCCGTTCGATTGGGATTTTCGAGGACCAGGAAGAGATCAACCGGAAGGTGCTCGCCAAGTTCTCGGACGTCTGCGAGAAGCAGTTCTCCAACCTGCCGGGGAACAAAGACCGGATCCTGAAGTATGTGCGGGAGTCAGCGGGGCTGGCGGGTGCGTAAGGTATCCGGATAATTATTATTTCTTAATGACGCATCAATCGCAATCAAAACAATGCTTCACCATCGGCCATGGGAATTACCCGATCGATCTGTTTATCGATACTGTGCGGAGCGCAGGAATCGATACCATCATCGATGTCAGGAGTTCCCCGTACAGCCGGTTCAATCCGCAGTTCAACCGGAAGAGCCTTGAGAAATCTTTGAAAGAGCGCGCCATCGGTTACCTGTTTATGGGCGACCGGCTCGGCGGCAGGTACTCCGACCCCGGCCTGCTCTTTCCTGACGGTACGGTCGATTACCGGAAGGTGCAGGAAACGGAACGGTTCAAAGAAGGCATCGGCCGGTTGTTGGCAATCATCTCTGGCAATAAAACGATCGCGCTGATGTGTGCAGAGAAGGAGCCGGAGCGATGCCACCGGTTTGCTTTGATCTCACCGGTTCTCCAATCGAACGGGGTTGCGGTAATCCATGTGCGGCCTGATATGAAGTTGCAGGCAAACGAGGATCTGGAGCTTGAGATGATCGATACTTTTTTCGATACTTCGCAGGGGAGTATTTCTGGGGAGCCGGTGGATTTTGTCGGGTTGATGTACGAGAGAGTGAACCGGGGGATCGCATTTAAGGGTAAAGGATAACTATGTGAAAATTTTCTGATAATTTTTCTTTTTTCATTTAGTGCTACCTCCTTGTTAATATCTGAAAATCATAACTCATTTGTATATATGACTAAAGTACTCGTTCGTGGCAAGCATGAAACTGAATGGGTGACTATACCCAAAGATGAATATGATTCCTTGAATCGCACCATCGAAGTTCTCACCGACAAGGATCTCATGGCACAGATCAAAAAAGGCACAGCGAAAAACGTTAAATCCCGTGACTTTGAAGAGGTCGCACAAGAACTTGGGATCTAACATTCATCATAGTGGTTTATTGCTTCGATATAAACGACATGATTGTCTCGATTAATTGTGTAATAGATCCTGAACTTAAGTGTAGAGTGCCACAATTAATGTCCGTTTTGTTGACAGAGTTTATGTCCGCTTTTTAGATATTTTCTGTTTTTATTGAAATTGATTTCGTTATGATAAACTGATGCAGGAGTCATCCAGTCCAGGATCTCCTGCTTGCGCCAGTGGTTGTATTGCTGGTCGAAGTTCCAGAGTTCACGTCTGAAATGACTTAAAGAGCGGAACTCCTTGAGACAGATCAGTTCCTGGTAGAGCGTCTTGTGATAGCGTTCGATCTTACCGCGGCCACGCGGGTTGTATGGCCGGCCGAAGATCAGTTAAATACCGTGTTTTTGAGCTTCTGCTTTGAACGTTTTAGCGACAAATTGTTTCCCATTATCGACGTAGATTTCTCTGGGAATCCGTCCGGGGCGGAGTGCCCATTGTAAGGCATTGATCGCTGAGGCAGCATCTTTGTGCAGGTATACCTTGCTTTTCACGCGATAGCGTGAACAATCATCGGTAAACCCGGTGACGTAGACCTTGCCAACGCCCCGTATACGGAACTGGAAGGTATCGCCCTGCCACATGCTGTCGACATGACGCCGCTGGAATCGTTTACCGGATGGCTGGGTTTTTGCCTTAACACGAATAAGAAGTCCATGTTTCTTGAGAATACGATGGACCGTTCTCCAGGAACAGGGGAGGTTGAACTGGTGCTTGATCCGTCGGGCTCCCCATGCGGGATATTTCTCTTTGAGCCGGATAATTCGTTGTTCCAATGACCGTGATGTGGCTCGGGATGATCGTTTCGGCCCGGTCTTTTTCGGTCGTAATCCGTTTTCCTTATCCTGACGATGAGATTTCGCCCATCGTCTCACTGTTCTTTCGGAGATGTTATATGTCTCTCCGATCTCTCTTGCACTTCGTATCCCTTCTTCATAGAATACGACTGCTTTGGTCCTGATCTCCATTGTCGCTTTCACCCGCAAGCACCGGTCCGGGGCTCTTGAAAGCGGACATAAATTATGTCACTATTTTAGGACAGAAACTCTGGCACGCTACACTTAAGTATGAAAATTCCTTAAGAATTTTCAACCGCTATCTTTGCTGTAATGCAGCAAATCCCGCTTTCTCAAAATAGATTTCCCAGTATCCGTGGAGCGGTTTTCGTAGTGGGATACATCACTTTTTTTTAAGTATCACTGAGATCATGATCAGGATCGCACCATGCGAAATGCCTGCAACCAATGCACATGGATCTGACTGAACGGGGGCAGCCTTCAGGGTATGGATCCGGTTTCATTGTTGGATTATACCGGACATTCCTTTTACGTTTAAAAGATCCGTCTGATTGTAGTTCATAGTTATACCGGTCTTTACATGCGCCGTAGTCTATATTGAGCATGCAATACCCTTCTATTTCGGAAAGATTCGTCAGAACCTGACGACAGGAAGACTTCATCGGAAATTCTTCGATGGTGATGTAGTTCCAGGTATCGACAGAAGGATAATCCTCGTTCTTATATGATTCTCTCATTGCCAGACAATATTGTTCTCTTCATTTCTCCAAGGGGTTTGTGGTTGATACAATGATCAGGAAAAATGAAGACCCTGATATTTTCACACCAGCGATTTTGATCATGTCAGACCGGGGTCCCGCTGGTGAGGAGAGGACGGGCCCGACGTTTTCGCCGGCGCTGTTCTATGCCGGGGAGAGGCCGGAGCGGTTTGAGGAAGGCGTTTGCCGGGATCGGGGCGGTGTGGGTGGTGCCGGGGAAATGTGGAGGAAATGATGACTTATCATTTCACGCTCATTTATAATTTCATTTGAGATTAAATTGAATATTATCCCAAAACAATCCCAAGTCAGACCTTATTTAGGAACAATATGGGAATAATCCTCAAAAAAAAATAAACTTCGCTTTGCACTTTTAAAGGGGTGAAGGTTGTTTATTCAGAATTTCTCGCTCAATATATCGTTTGAATTTTTCAATATCTGTAAAAAACCTATATCCAGCCTGATTAACTGCTTCTTTTGTTTCATCATCTTCATTTATAAGGAGTGCTACTGGCTGAGACAGTCCTTCCTGCAATCCATTAGGCCATCCCAAATCAATCGTGGCAATACAATCTCGAGTATCACTATCCAATACCTCGATATCATCCTCTCCATCTGGGAGACCCTGTGCTCTAACCCATTCATTTATTTCACGGAGCAAACGTTCTTCTTCAGCTACTTCCATTTCTAGTCCTTCAAGGAACGAATCCGGCGGTAATGCAACATCGGTTATAGTTCCCCCGGAGAGATTTGTGAGAAAGTCATTTGCTGCTTTTGCCAGTAATTTTCGCCGTTCTTCTAAAAACGAAATATAGTTCTGAATTTTCCATAATTCTTTATCCATCGGAATCCAATGAGACTCTACCAGTTTGGGATCTTTTTGGGCGTATTTTGGAAGATAGGATTCGGGCAATTTATCGAGTATAATTTGGTTGGTCTCTTTTGTCAGGAATGTAAAGTTAGCAATGGCGTTTACTTCTGATTTTTTATACCCCGCTTTATAGAGCTGTTTCTTCGGGAAAATGTGGTGTAATTCAAGGCTGCTATTATATCCGAGCATATGATGGCTGAGGTCCAGTTCCGTTTCGAAATCTTTTGCGTGCCAGACGCGAGTCAGCATGTACAGGAGTGGATAGAATCGTGCCCCCCGGTTCCAACCTCGGAAATCTTCTGGTTTGATCTGTAAATCCCCGCGTGCGCGGCGGAGGTTGGAGATAAGTCGATCGACAGCACCGTCGAGTGTTTTTACGGCTTCTAAGTCTTGATTGAGAACGCTCTCTGTAGAACCGGCATAACGCCCCCAGAGAAACGTATGAATATACCAGAAGAGTAAGCGATCGCGATCTTTTCCGACTGGTAATTTTCCACCATTCAGGGCAATATATCGGGAGAGTAATGGGAGGGAATAACGACTCCCGAAAACGCGGTCATGATCCAACCCTAGACGTGAAGCGATGAGGTTAAGGGAATGATCGATACTCTTTTCTGCATCTTTCAATCCCTGTTGGAACTGATCAACATGAACATTTTCCAAGGCTGAAAACATTGCCTGCCCTGTAGTGATTGTGGTGATACATCGCAAGAGAAGTTCAAGCTTGAACGGGAACCTGGCCTTTCGCCATTTCGAAAGCCGTTGTTTCATCTCCTGTCGCGCTTCAGGCCATTCTGCACATACCTTGGCGAGAGCAAGATCCCCCTTGGAAAGTTTTGTGCCGCCGCTATTAACGAGGTTGAAAATTTCAACAACGACATCAATGGTTTTATCCTCACCAGAGACAAAGTCGACATGCAATTCAATTTCTTTTATGTTATTGATCGCATTGAGGTGAGCGAGGTAGTCGGCAGATTTCCCCTTAAGCGCTGGTGTTGAGATTACCTTTTGCATTGCAAGCCCAAATCCATCTTTCTGGAGTAATGAGGTTACATCAACCCAGAAAGGATTGTCCTTCATCTTCACGGGAGCATAGAATTCAAACATTTCTTCGTCAAGGTTGAAATAGAGTCCAGTAACCGTGTTGGGATTCCCATCAAAAAAGCGAGGTGGTTTTCCACGGACAATCCCATACAGCGAAGTGAGCCGCTGTTGCCCGTCAAGGAGAAGCGAAATTGTTCCCGGTGGCGAGAGCGTTCCCTCACCCCGAGTTTTTGCCATTTCACTTTTCGTCACCCAGACAAGAAGGCTGCCTACTGGGTGTTTGCGATATAGTGACCGCATAAAGCCTCGTACCTGATCCCGGTTCCAGACATAGCCACGCTGGAACTCAGGCAGGGCAAGACTCCCTTGGTCAATGTGATCGAGCAATGTCGAAATTTTCATCATAATGATCCATCCCTTAATGATCAAAGACCTAACTTCTTTGGATAATATTCACTCGGCACTTTATCCAATACCATCTTGAAATCTTCAATAGTTATTTTTTTGATAAACGGCGCAAGTTTCGTGTAAGGGTCGGGAATAGGTACCGGTGTTGGGTCAGGATCGGACGAGATGTTCTCAATGACGTAGAGATAATAGTCCTCACGCAGTTGTGATGCAACACGCCACTCATTTGATGATATCTGGATTGGATTTGTTGTTGAGAACGATTTCACTTCGATATGCCGTAATTCATTCTTTGATTTTGAGAGGATATCGTATCCTCTGACGGTTTCCTTTGATACATCCTGTGGTTCCCGCCCGTGATTCCGCTCCCATTCCATGACAATGTCCATACCTTTGAGTTCAATCTCTTTTTTCAGTTTCTCTACCCGGATACGTTCTTCTTCTGATAATGGTTCGGGAGCGTGTTTTTCAGGAGGAACGAGCAGGGCAAGATTGACTGGTCCACAAAGTTTCCATGAAATGTTCTTTGCCCGGTTGTTATTCTGGAGGATTTCCCGATATTCTTTTTTCAGTGTTTGAATCCGTGTCTCAACCGTCTCGATGAGATAGTTCTGCCCGGCTTCGAGGTATTTCTCTTTTTTGTTCTGCTGGTTCTTGATCTTCCAGTTAAACTCTGAATAGATGAAATTGAATTCCCGTTCGAGATCTTTTTCGTTTTTATTCCTTACGAATGTTTCAAGCGGGGGGAGATATTCATGGAGCGCGAGTTCAGGATTGGTTACTGCGTCATTGAACAATTTTTGATAGTGAGCCCGGTCGACGGTTTGCGGGGCATCACCGGCATCTCCTCCCATTTCCCAGATGGCGAGAGGATCGAGTGCGGCGGTCTCCTTCTCCGTTATACGAACAAGGACAGGTTCGGCATAAATCTCCTTACCCAGTTCGTTATAGAACCGGATCACATAGGTCAGGAGAATTCCTCGTTCTGGATATCTGATGAGTGCACAGGACTGCTTCGCTATTGCATCATCGATAGCACAGGAGATGACAGGATGTCCGAGTGCAAGGTAGGTTCCTTTTACGTCAGGATTGAAGACCCCCGTGACCGTCATCTCAAGATATTTCTGGGGCTCGCGGTGGGCGCAGACAATTTCGCCTGAAGTCTGCGTACACGGAATACGGATTGAATACAGGTTCTCACCGGCAGGATGAGCGTCGATATTCCGGTTTGATTCTGCCCAGGTAAGGAAGAAACGTTCAATATCAAAGTTGTTGATACAGCGGGAGATGTCGGGGGTTAATGAGGTGACATTTACGAGATTGAAGGTGTCTTTGATAAAGAACTGCTCAATCTCTTTGAAAACTTCCAGTTTTTCGGTGAAGAGCTGATCAACTTTATCGACGGCTGATCCCCGGCTCTGTGCCAGACGGAAGATCTCAAGGATCTCTTTTTCTGATATAATGGAGCCGATGACATCAATCGTATTGGAACCGTAGATTGCCCTGATGTTCTCGATCTTTTCGAGAATTTTGTTCATGACTGCTTCATCGATGGGGAATGCCGTCTTGAAGTTGTAAATGAAGACTTCTTTTTTCTGACCGTAGCGGTACACCCTGCCGGTTCTCTGCTCCAGCCGGTTCGGGTTCCACGGGAGTTCGTAATTGATCGCGATGTTGGCGAACTGGAGGTTCAGACCCTCTCCGGCGGCTTCCGTACCGAGTAGGATCTGGGCCCGTTTTTCAAAGAGTCGTGCCTGCTGCTTCCTCTCTTCCGGTGAGAGTGAACCGGTAATTTTTGTAATAAGATAGTTCTCTTTGGTCAGTTCCTGTTCAAGAAATTTCAGTGTATCGGTGAACTCGGTGAAGATGATGGTCTTGTCTTCTGGACGTTCTATCCGGATCTGGTTGAGGAGTTTTTTTAACTGCTGGAATTTCCGGTCCTGTTCCCGAGTAAGCAGGTCCTCTCCCTGTGCGATGAGTATATCCAGTTGTGCGAGTTCTTGCCGCAGTTCATCACTGGTGACGCTTGCGGTTGCGCCGATGAGGGCTTCTTCTGCCTGCTCTTTTTTTACTTCATTGCCCTCATCAATGCAGCTGAGGTATTCCCGTTCTTTCTCAGTATCGAGATCGAGATACGGTTTGAGCAGGTTCCCCCGCCGTGTTTTCAGCGAGATGACACCTGCGGCAATGGATGAGCTCACGCGCCGGTGGAGGATATAGAGTGCCAGAATAACGGATGTAAGGCCGCTGTTCTCTGCTTTCTGGTAATAGGTGCGGACATAATCTTCCACCCCATTATAGAAATCGAGTTCTTCCGGGGAATATGCTATTTCAATGGTACGGGGTATTGATCGCTTGGGGAAGATCTTTTTCCCACGGAAATTAACGATGTCTTCCTTGAGCCGGCGGATCATCAGGGGTTCGAGATACTCTTTGAGTTCCCCGCTGTCGTGGACATTTTCGAGATCCTGATCGATCAGCTTTACCAGGCCGAGGAAGTTTTCTATCTTACCGTCATGCGGGGTTGCCGAGGCGAGGATGAAATGTGTTGTCCTGGTACTGATCTCCTGCGCAATGCCATACCGGATGTTACCGGGTTTGAGTTTGTGGGCTTCATCCACGATGACAAGATCCCACTGGGTGGACAGGAGAAGTTTTGTCTTCTCTTCGTTCCGCCCTATATCGACCGAGATGATTGCGCGATTGGTGTCCGCATAAGGGTTGCCTTCGATCTGTCCCCGGATGATGGTGAAGTCTTCGTTGAACTTTTCTTTCAGTTCGTCCTGCCACTGGGGCTGGAGCCCTGATGGGCAGATGATGAGCACCCGGTTAATCCGGTGGCGGAGCAGGAGCTCTTTCATCACCAGCCCGACCATGATGGTCTTGCCCAGCCCCACATCATCGGCAAGCAGCATCCGTATTCTGCCGGATATTCCGCTCTGTGTCCGGAGCATCGCCATCATCCGGACAAATGCCTCGACCTGATGCGGGAGGGGATCTATCTTACCGATGGAGGCGACCGAGACCGGGTCGAATGTATGTTTGAGATGGATTCGGTAGGCATCGACATTCAGTTTGAGATCTGTAAGGCTGTCGAACTGCCCTGTCCTGATCCGCTCCTGCATCTCAGCGACCGTCATTGTCATGTGTTCATCTCAGAAATTATCTAATCCGGTCTGTCCCTGTTTTGGGAACGATTGTCCCATACGTTCGAGAATCTTCTGTGCTATCTGTCGTTCGGGATCTTCGGTTGGCAGCGACATCAGCGCTTCGAGCACGTCTTTGATCTCCGTTCTGCTGAACGGGATGGTTGCGAGTTCCCGTTCGATTTCGGTGAAGCCGCCTCGTGCGAAGGTTGCCATCACGAATTGCACACAGTCGATCAGCGACTGCTTCTCGTTCACCTCACGGTTCGCGTAATTCAGCAGGGTGATCCCCTGCGCTTTGCCGCCTTTGATCGTTCTGATCAAGCCCTGCTTCTCGAATGTTTTCAGATCCACGTTCATGCTCTTTGCAATAAGATTCGCAGTATCGAACGGCATCCCTTCAAGTTGTGAAAGTCGCGTGTAGAGATAGAAGGAGGTTGCGGCATCAAGTCCGGATGCATTTTTCATGTACCGATCGAGTACATACTGAGCGACGTATTTTTGCACAAGTTCCAGCACGTCCTTGATCTGCATCTCGCCCGTGTAACTCTTGATCTCCGAGTACTGCGTGATGATGTCCAGCGTCGCTCCCATCGCCGAGACCGTTAGATCTGCCCCCCGCAACCCGTACCTCCAGAACTCGTCGAGCCGCTTTATCAGATGAGCCTTGACCTCGTCCTGAATCTCCTCGATGTACCCGGATTTGTCGGACTTCCGTTTCCGGGCAACGATGATGATGGAGGACATGATGGAGGCGTTGCCTTTGGCAATTGGATTGTTCGTACTTTCAGTATGTATTGGCCATGTTGCGGTAATTTTGAAGCCATTTTTCTGAAGAGAATTGATTACAAAATCCCACGCTTCAATTGAAGAATGTGCAAAAAAGAGAACCACTATTCCATTATCTTTTAAAGCATTGAAAATTTTTTTACATGAGATGTTGAATAATTTATTAAATGTATTTTTATCCCTGTTTCCTCCAATAGACATATCCTCAGTTTTTACAATTTGATCATGCTCGCAACTTTTTCCTAGTATTTTTCTTTCCCAAACAAAGAAGAATTCACTTAATTCTGCGTATTGGACATCATCAAAATAGGGAGGATCTGTTACAATTATAGACGAAGTGTCATTCAGTTGTGTAATTGATCCGTTTTTTACTATTGAATTTCCCCGGTTGTTCAATTTTTGAATTGAATATTTAACACCATCAAGAATCGATTTATTAATTGTTATCAATGTTCCAGAACTTTTAACGAATGGATTTACTTCGGAATGATCCCAAGAAATACCCAATCCTCTGCTTGCCAGAACATGACCTTGACATTCGATAGCACGGAGCCAATTTGTTGACCGTGAATTGTAATCGATTAACTTGGCAAGAATAAATGAAAGATAGGTGATTATTGCAGTACTGTATTCTGGATCATATTTCTTATTCAATAAAACCTGATATTCTCGACTTTTTTGAATTATTGTTGAGAATAAAAGCAATTGTCGGGGATTAAGAAGTTTATACCAATATTTTAAGTAAACTTTTGCCCAGATTGTACCCCTATTATCATCTGGCATCTCTTCTAAAGCCACTAAATCATTTTGAATCAAATTGTTCCAATTTTGGATAGATTTTTGTTTTGCTCTTTCAAAAGCCTCGATATCATCTGTTGAAGGTAATGCGTATTCCTTTCCGCCTTTTTTGGAGATGACTACAGCAAGAAGGCGATCCATTTCACGTTTTGAGATATCATCTTTAATAGATTCTTTCGGAATAATCGCTCCACATGATAAACAATGACCTTTGCCACCAGAACTGGTACCTTCTGGTGCTTCCTCCCCAGATTTTATAGAAATAATAAGTTGATTATCAACAACTTTTGGTTGAAGAAAAAACTTTTTATTTATCCTATTAACTAGCCACCATTGACCGACTAAAGGATTATCAAATCCGCAACTTGGACATTTCACTGACCATGCCCAGATATACGCCGCAACATCATTCCCATTATGCTTAGGATAATATTGTCCCATCTCTTTTTTTGTCTCTTCAAAAACCCAATTCAATCCCTTTTCGACATCTTGGAGTAATTGATCGGAGTATTTTTTGGGATACTCCAGCGTTGCTCTCTCAATCAGATACGCAACTGGATTATAATCTATAGATATTGCATCCGTGCCGACCCTCATTGCCTCAAAAGGAATTGAACCCCCACCGGCAAACGGATCAAGAACAGTCGGCACTTCTCCCCAGACCTTCTTGTATTCCTGTTTGAGCTGATCGATCCGTTCAAGGGGAATGTCGTAGTTGTGTGCCCGTTTTCCCGTGACTTTGACGTGTTCCAGTCCGAGCAATTTCTTGAACTCACGTTGGTCGAAATCTGCCGGAAGAAGGGCGCCAAGTACCGCTGCCCTTGCAGTGATGAGGGGTTTTCTCGTCCACCAATAATGCATCTCAAACGTTCGGGGTTTTGCTGTCCCTAATTTTTCCTTCTTAGCTTCTGCGGAGATTTCATCAACCGGTAAAAAAGTCTCAATTAAAGTCCGTTTTTCTTCGCTCATTCAATCATCAGCCACGATATTCGCCGTTTGATATTTGCCAGACCTTCCGATAATCGTCTCCGGAAAGATTACTGTCGCGGGGAGCACACTGGTTCCAAATCTGGGAATCCTGACTCTTAATCCAGGTTCTTGCCTTTGTGATTGTCGGCACGTCATCACCGGTAGACTGTTTATACGACTCGCCCATTTGTTTTGCAACCGACCGAGGAACCCCGATATTACGCATCACGACGCCTTCAAGCGTGTCAACGCCGAAATAGATCATCGCCGGTATTGAACGGATCTCATATTGTTCCCGCTTAGAGAGCCGCTCGATCTCCTCTTTTTTGATAGCAAGGCTTTCGATAGCGCCCAGTCCCCATGAAGAATATGTGATGATGTTATTCAGCGTGATAATACACTTGTTAATAGATTTGGTACGATCCTGGTTCTCAAACAATTCGTGTTGTGCAATATCGGCAATCTTATCTCCCTTCACCCATTTGGAAATGATATATGCGAGGTGATCTCCCTGTATCTTTCCACTCTCTGTTCTGATATCCAGTTCATCAACGTTCAGTAGTTTTCCCATCAACCGACTCAACACATGGTTCTGAGTGTTGAAAATTCCGCTAACGCTCAGATCGTTGATGGATAACCGCACATCGCGAATGCCATCCCGTAAATTCCGGATTGAATCCGGTGAGAAACCGGTTTGATCAACCAAAGATAATGTTTGTGAATCGATACGCTGTATTTCTTCTGCGTAATTGACTGTGGCTCTGACCATCGCTTGAGCAAGAGCGGGATTTGATTTTTTGATTCTCTGATATCCGTACGTTGCTTTAATGATGGTCTCAGTCTCAGCAACAAACCGTGAGTGGTTTCCGATCTGGCGATACACATGACAGAGATATTGAACAAAGTTCGACCATTCAGGATCATTTTTCACCAATAGTTTGAGATCAAGATCCCTGCCTCGTTCCGACGCTTTGAGTACCAAAGTCTCTAAATGAGACACTAAATCGGATACCTGGTCTTTAACGTAATTTTTAATCTCTGCGTAATCCTCGGATTTTGAACTAAACGCAATAATTCCCAGCGTATCCTGATCTGCACGACCTGCTCTTCCGGCAATATTCCAGAAATCGTCAAGCATCATCTTCGCTGGTGGGGTCCCGACCTTATAATCGTTCATGACAATTGATGAGATCGGGAAATTCACACCCTGTGCCAGCGTGGTTGTTGCCACCATCACATTGAGATGTCCTCGTGACATCAGCCATTCAAGCAGATATCGTAATTCCTGATATACACCTGCATGGTGGAATGCGACACCCTTTTCCAGCAACGAATATAATTGGTATTCCTCTCCGAACTCGGCTGCAATATATTTACGAACGAGTTGGACTTCTTCTGGGATTGGGCCGTTTGAAGGTAATATATCATAGATATGTTTAGCTATTGATACTGCGTCATCTTTGTGAATGACAATGACAATCACGCCACCCTTTCTTCGTGAAAAGAGAGCAGCAAGGATTGATGAGATCTCACCTTTGTTCAACTTTGATTTTGTTTTGTCAAATGGATTATATTGGCTGAATATTACATCATTTACAATCTCGATCGTTGGTTGAGAAGTGAATAATGTCCGTAATTTCAGCTTCCAGTCTTTTCCACGCCCCTCTGGAAATGCCACCCCTACTAATTGTTCATTAGGTCGCCATCTGATGGATATTTTCGCTGACCGTTCTGAGTCCAACCAGTTTGCAAGATCTTCGATATTCGGGACAAAGGGAGAGAGTAGCAAGAAGTGAACATTTGCAAATTCACGATTGATAATGGTAAGGAGCATTTCAGTTTTTAGGCCCCGTTCCTTTGACTTGATATTATGAGCCTCATCAACAATTACAAGTCCGAGGGGACGTGATACACTGCTCAGTTTCTCGCTGCGGATGAGGAGATCGAGTTTTTCCTGGGTGGTGACAAGCACATCAAACCGCTCCGAGCCGGTTAATAACTCTTCTTCAATTGGATCTAACTCAAAGGCTGGAACCGCTTGCTCAATGATCAATCCAAGCGGCGAGAGATCTTCGCGGAGTCTGTTTGTAATCTGGTTGACGAGTGCCCGGGTGGGTACAATATATGCAATCCAGGAATCGGGATTGTTCTGTTTTGTTTGTAAAATCCGAAATTCCGCTAGAAGGGTCTTCCCACTGCTTGTGGGCATCTGAATAACAATAGCCCGTTTGACCGGATCTAACAGTCCTTCTTCCAATAATGCCCGGCTTTGAGGCGGCCACAACTCGAAGATAGGCCTCTGTCTTTGTTCAGCAGTTAATTGTTTGACAAACCGGGTGATGTTACTATTAATCGTGAGAAGGATCCACCAGATACTATTCTTCACCATCAACTGAACCGCGCTCTGAATCCAGAATATTAAAAGTCCCAGCTCAGTGATTCTTGCATGTTCAACGGCTTCCGATGAACGATCTAAATGGAAATTAATATCCTGAAGAGTTCTTGTCGGATTCTCCCCTTTTCTGAAAAATATTGCAAGAATATCGATAGCTTTTGCCAAGTGGTATAGGGCAACCAACTCAAACCCAGCCGAAGCGGCATTTTCTGCATTTTGTGCCAGATAATCTCTCTCAAATGTTGCTTGGGAATCCCGAAGATGACTGATGATTGTTGAAGACCTCTCTAAATCCTGCCAACCATCCTTTCTAACGGTGAGTAAAAACGCTATCGAAGTCTCAAAAAATACTTTCTCAGCCCAGTTTGAATATTGTGACTGTTCAGCAGGGATTTTGTCATTTTCTTTGAGCCATCTCCTTATATCAGCATTCTTTTCACCAAGAATACCAAAACACGCGGCTTTGATGATTTGTTTTATTTGTTCATTCTGGTTTTCTGGAAGATCTAATATACGGTATATCTTGAAAGCACCCTCTGCGTAATCAAGAACGAGTTTTTTATCTTCCCGGCGTTTTGCATCGATAAGAGCGAGCTCAATTACTTCCAATGCAGAATATAAATTTTCTAAATCCTCTTCATTGCCACGCTGGATTTGCGCATCAAATTTCGAGAAAATATTCTGACAAAGTAATTCTCGCGAATATTCTGCAGCACGTTCGATGCGTTCTTCGCCATAAGCATCCACAATCCAGTTAGTAGCCGGCATAGGCAAAGCCTCTTGGTATGGATGTCCTTATAGATTCATGCAAAGGTACTGGAAGATAGAATGCATAGAGCGTGACCTTAAATCTAATTGTCAATCGTTCGATAACGCAGGAAAGATCATCGATTGTTGGTTCGGTATCTCTGACAAGAATTCCTACGCTTGAGAAATAATGATCATGTGCAAGATAATATTTCAGTGCGGTATCAAAATCAGATTCCCATGCCCTCCCGGTTGATTTATAAAACAGCCATTGGATTAAATTGCAGATGATTTTTCTATCGTTAAATTTCATTATCTGAGTAATAAGTCCATCAGATGTTTTCGTCACAACTTGGGGAGGATGTTGATTTTCTTCTGAAGTTTTGACCTCTCCGAATACAAACGTCACTGAACCATTATCATATTTCAATCCGATGACATCTGCCCCCGGCAGACTGTGGGTACTCTTTTTCTTATCCCAATGGGAGGGCCACGGTATAGCAATGTTGAAATTGTTTTCCAACTGGTGATAGGCAAAATATTCCCCCCAATCTGATTTTGATATTCGTTGGCCTAGTTCGCCTTCCAGTACATCGGTTTGAAATCCGGTATCCCGTAAATTATGCAAATAATTCTCTAATCGTGCGACACCGGAATAATAACGGATTCTCTCCGGAAATTCGGATGAGATATATTCATGAAATTCTTGATTAGAGGTAATAATAAGTCCCCGAATTTCGATATTTGCCTGTTCACTCAGATAATGATGGGCCCAAGTAATCGGCATTTAGTCCTTCCCAGCGTTAAAGATACATTGCCTTAAATCCATTTAATGCCGCTGTCTTTAAAGAAAGCACCTTCCAGGCCCAGAACGAGATCTCTTCATCGGTCAGGGAATTGACGATCTCCAGTGCTTCTTCTATCCGAGGTCGTTGCTCCATGCTGGATATTAACCTCATCGCAAAGAGCATCTTCATTGCAATATCTTCGGGCAGGCGATAATCGCTATTCCACTGAACCTTATCAACATGAATGACGCCTCCACCATCAGTATCCAGTACCATCTGACGTTTCAGAAGTGTGCTCTTCACGTCCTGTTGATATTTCGCGATCATCTTATCGAGAAAGATCCGGATGATCTCTGCCCGCCAGGAAAAGACAGAGCCGATCGGGTTCTTGTAATGCCGGTTCATCCCGTCGATGTGCTCCCAGAGCTGGATGGATTTACCTGATCCCTCTTTGAGCGAAACGGTATAATGGATTCGCTCTTTTTTCAGGTAGTTCTTAATTTCCATCCGTTATTTCTCCACAAGCGCATTGAATGAAAGTTCACTTTTTATTGCACTGAATTCCCCGATGGATTCAATAAGATCCTGTTCGAGTTTTGTCGGTTTTGAAAATTTCATTGCAATAGTAACGCTCAAATCATCATTGAATTGTGATGCAAGTTTTGACAAAATATCAATAATGGCATTGATATCCTTGATCTCGCTGTCATGAATGTTAAGATCCAATTGTGTGCTGTGCAGCGACAGGTTGAAAAGTACCCCCGATTGCCCAAGCAGCATCATGGAAAACGTACTCTTTACCTGGTTGAACAGCCGGACATTGTTAAAACCGATATTTAATTCTCGGAGATTCCATCCTTGATATTCTGCAACTTCATCAGGACCAACGAGATTCTTCTCAGTGATGGTTGGAGTGAGGGAACTTTGTTTGCCTTTCTTTCCTCCGTAAAAACCGACGGTCTCTTTAGAACCTGTTGAGAGTTTGAATTGTTCTGCAATTTCATTGAGATGATCTTCAATAGTCTGTGCCCGTGTTTTGGGAAGGAGATAATATCCATCCCGGACACCGGAATCAAGTGCACGACCAAAATAAAACCGCTCCGCAACCGTAGAAAAATTCTCCTGATCAATGGCAATGATATCCCCGATTCCACCGGTATACAGTGCAAATTGTTTTTCCTGCACTCCCCGTTTTATGGCATCATAGACGACATCCTTGTTTTTCGGCAGGAAATGGATCGGGGCCTCTTCGAAGGTTGTCGCCAGTTCCTGAACCGTCATCTCGGTTCGTTCACCGAAGACACGATCAACAATGTATTCAGGATTGATAGTGACGACGATCTTGCCGCTTTTTGTCAGGGCTTTGCATACTTTATCCGGAAGGTTTTTTGCACC
>Ga0315277_10004498_pt1 | contig 18612 bp, 12 predicted proteins | sample YL17G05_15_MG_FD_203695 | JGI IMG/M metagenome (GOLD analysis project Ga0315277, IMG submission 203695) | Sediment microbial communities from Yellowstone Lake, YNP, Wyoming, USA - YL17G05_15 | ecosystem: Environmental > Aquatic > Freshwater > Lake > Sediment | place: USA: Wyoming | collected...
CCGCGCTTGCCGCAGTCGGGACACTCAGAATTCTGGCAACAAAACCGCGCCAAGTCATCCATGACCGGCCCTCCATGATACAACCTCCTGACTGGAAACCACTTACGAGCGCCAGGAATCTATAACACAAGGGCCGAAATCAATGCAATGGCAATAGGACACAAGGCGTTTAGCGGCGATTCATCGGACCGTGGTCGAGTCGGTGATCGGGTGCCACGGCTGTATCAGCCGTGCTCCGGACACCCAAATCTGCCCATGGTCACACGGCCTGACACGGCCCTGGCAGTACGTCTGTAAGTGTGTTTTGTCAGAAAGGTGAAAGCCCTTTTCAAGTAGACGCTCTCCGGCTTGTAGCCGAACGGAACTGCGTCGCCGCGAGGCGGGGTGGGGAGTACCGGGAGGCGAACGGCTAGTCCGCAACGAAAGTGAACTCGATTCGGCCGGGTGTTCCGGCGAGCCTGCTGCCAGGTGGCGAAGCCCAGACCGGAAACGGAAGCCCGTCACGCTGAGGGGTAGCGTGCTAAAGCGATGGCGGGGGACACCAGGTGGTTGGAGGCGGAATGGTCGGAAGGCAAGACACATGACGCAGAGAGACCTGCACGGCACCAGACAGCGCCGGGCAGGAGTCAGAGGAGCCATAGTAGCGAGGAAGCCGGGTAACGCCGGTCGAGCAAAGGGCTCCAGGGAGATGGATGACGAATGACCAGGCGTGCGGAAGACCCCTCGGCGAGAGTGCCGTTGGCTCAGCAAGCCGAAGCGGCGCACCCCGTATGGGGCTGCGCCAAACCGTGCGTCTGGACCGTTCGCATGTTGACGGCTCTCGTCCAGGGAGTGGAAGGAGGCAAATGGTTCCGACTGTTTGACAAGGTGTTTGCCCAGCGGAATCTGCTGGCGGCGTTGCAGCAGGTCGCGGCGAATGACGGAGCCCCGGGCGTGGACCACGTGACCGTCGCAGCTTTTGTCCGACGACTGCTCGACAACTCTTTCTTCCCGGAATCGGGCGACTCAATTCAGCAGCGCTATCACCGGCTTGAGGATTGGGACTGGCCGGCGGCGACCTCCGGCGCATGCACCGGAGGAGCGGCAGCGGCCTGGGCATCCGGCGCGCCGGCGCCGTCGCGGCAGACGGCAACCTCATCGATGCCGTCGCCGTTGAAGTCGCCCACGACCGGCTTGTCGCGCGGACCACCCAGTGAGAACACCTTGTCGTGCGCCGTAAGCGTGCGATCGCCGTCGGTGTCGAGATACCAGGTGCCGCCGCGATACACGCCCAGCTCGTCGATGCCGTCGCCGTTGAAATCGCCGACCACCGGCACGTCACCCGCCGCGCCGAACCGCTCGACGTAGATGTCGCCGGGGCTCCAACGTCCGTTGCCGTCGGCGTCGAGGAACCAACTGCCGTCGCGGAAGACGCCGATGTTGGCCACCCCGTCGCCGTTCCAGTCGCCGGCCACCGCCACGTCGCGCTGGTTGCCGTACTCGAACACGTGGTCCACCACGTCGGCGCGGAGGTTCCCCTGCGAGGTGCGTTTCATGGTCCGCCATCCGGCGGTGGCTTCGCCGGGCTCAGGCGGGATGTTCTTATAGCGGCCCGGCTGCACGTTGGCGGTGTCGGGGAGCCCCGGCTCGACCGCCAGCGCCCGACCGTCACCCGGCCAGGCCGGACCGAAGACCGCCACGTCAGTCTTGCCGTCGCCGTCCCAATCACCGACCGCGGGCCTGTCGGCCACAGTGCCCAGCCGCACCCAGAGATCACCCTCGTCCCAGGTGCCGTTGCCGTTGAGGTCGAGGAACCACAGGCCGTCGAGGTAGACGCCGATCTCGCTTACCCCGTCGCCGTCCCAGTCGCCGGCTACCGGTGTCCCGCCGGTCAGACCGAATTGGAATTGCTGTGCCGGCCGACCCTCGGCGTCGGCCACGATCCATTGCGACTGCTGCACGTCAACTTCCATCCAGGCGGCCGGATGGAACCCGACGTTCTGCATCTCCGCCGCCTGATCCGGGTACCCTGCGAGTGCCTCGCCGTCGGAGTCGCGGCGCGGCCGGCCGCCGTTGACGACGCTTAGGTGCCACGTGTACCAAGGGTACGATCCGGAGCCAAGCCAGCCGCCGCCAAGCTGCGACGGAGGCAGTTTTTGGCCTGCGCGAGCGGCCACGTATGGCACGATGGGAGCGGCCCACTCGGGCGACGCCGGGCTGACTGCCGGTCGTGCGGCCACGACCGGAGACGGCCGCGGTGCAACGTCGAACACGTAGAAGGCCGCCCCCAGAGGCAGCGGCTTGTCCTTGGCCTGAGGCTGGACTGCCGGCGGCGGCTGGACTGCCGGCGGCGGCTGGACTGCGGGCGGCGGCTCCGCGGGCGGCTCACTCTTGGGCGGTTCGGGAACCACGGGCGGCGGCAACTCGCCGAAGTTGTAGTTCTGCCCGTTGATCCCCGCGGCAAGGAGCACCCCGCTGATCGAGTCGCCCGGGTTGTGCGCCAGCCCGCCGGCTGTGCCCGCCGCATCCAACCCGTCCAAGAAACCCTGCGGCTGGGTCTCGGCCACGCCGTAAATCCGCCCGGGCATCAGGCCCCCGAACAGGTAGAAGCCGGCCGCATCGGTGACGGCCGTGATCTGGGTGGACTGGTCTTGCTCGTCCAGCAGGGTCAGCTCGACGCCGGCGATGCCGGCCTCGCCGGAGTCTCGCACGCCGTTGTTGTCCTGGTCGACGTAGACGAACCCGCTCAGGCTGACCGGCTCCAGCTCGCAGAAATCGTACCCCACCGCCGCCGTGCCCGATACCAGCTTGATACCGGCGATCGAGTCGGGCGGCGACAAGGTCCCGCCCGCCGATCCGACCACCTCCGCGCCGTCGTAGTATCCCGCGGGCTGAGTCTCCTCGACCGCATAGATCCCCGGGCCCAGACCGGTAAACACGTATCGGCCTTCGGCATCGGTCTGCACCGTCGCCCGGACGCCCTCAGAGGCGTCTCGCAGCACGACAGTCACGCCAGCCAGCGGAGTCTCGCCGGGATCGATCAGGCCGTTGCCGTTGGCGTCGACGATCACCCGGCCGCTGATGCTGTTGTACATTAGCTCGCCGAAATTGTACTCCCGGCCCGACTGGCCGCTCTGTAGCCGGATGCCGTCGATCGTATCGCCGGGGTTGTGGGCCACCCCGCCGGCGGTTCCGGCCGCGTCGAGTCCGTCGAGATACCCGGCGGGCTGGACCTCTTCGACGGAGTAGTTGCCGGGCATCAGTCCGGCAATCGACCACGAGCCGTCGGCGGCGGTAAGCACTTCTTGCGGGGCGGGTGCGGGACTTGGTGGCACTGGCGTCTCGCCAGTGGCACCCGCCGGAAGATACTGCACCCGGACCAATGCGCCGCCGATTCCGGCCTCGCCGGGATCGAGCACCCCGTCGTTGTCGGCGTCGTGGTAGACGTGGCCGCTGAGGGTGACCGGCCGCGCCTCGGCAAAGTCATTGTCCACGCTGTCCTCGCCGCCGACCAATGCAATCTGGCTGATCACGTCGGCGCCGGCGACCACGCCCCGCTGCTGCTGGCCGACCGAGCCGGCGGTGGCCCCGATGCTGTAGAATCCCTCGGGCTGCGTTTCGACCACGCGATACGTCCCGGGCAGGACGTCGTCAAACAGGTAGCTGCCGTCGGCGTTGGTGACGGCCGTCCGGCCGGTGGCCAGGTACTGGGTCCCTTCCAGCTCCATCAACGTGAGTTTCACCCCGGGCAGTCCCGGCTCGCCCGCATCCCGCGTGTTGTCCAGGTCCACGTCCTCGAACACGGTTCCGGCCAGGGTGATCGGCAGCGGCGTCTGTGTCAGCGAGAAGACGGCGGCGGCAGTTCGGACGGGCATGGGGATCTCGCCGGGCGGAACGTAATCGTCCGGCGGGAGGTCCAACCCCGATTGGTCCAGCTTCTGCTGGAAGTAGTCGATAAACATGTCGCCGCCCAGGCCGTCGAAGTAATGCGGCGCCGTCAACCTGGCGGTCAACTGCGAGCCCTCGAATTCGTTCCCTTCGGCCACGGCGTTGGGACCCAAGAACCCTTGCTCGTCGACGTCGATGCTGAAGATCAGCCTGTCGCCCGGATCGAACCCGCTGAAACTGAAGGCCAGCGTGGTCCCGCCGTCGGCCACCGAGGCATGGACCGAGTCGATGCCGGTCTGGGCCACGATCTCCAGCGGGCCGGCCCCGAAGGCACCCAGTCCGCCGGGATCGGTATCGAAGAAGACGTCCCCGATCGTCAGCCCGTCGCCGGTCTTGTCGGTCTGGATCGCCAATTCGGCCAGTCGCGTGCCCGCAGCTCCGCCGTCGAACGTGACTTCAAACAGGTCGCCGGCCTCGTCCACGCCGCTGGCGTCTTCGTAGTAGACCAGCCCCACGTGGAGCGGGAGCACGCTGACCGCCAGCAGGCAGCGGGGCTCCATCTGCTCGAACCGGCAGGACCGGAATCGCCTCGGGCCGGTCGGTGGCACTGGCGTCACGCCGGTGGCACGCCAGGGAAGCGAGCACGCTTGTCGGAACCGGCGACGATACTCTTGTACTCTCCGTAGCAGGCCCATCACTCACCTCCATGCAGGGGCTCTCAGCGCGACGTGACCTCCACGTTACTCCTCAGGGGCCAGAGCCGCACCGTGGTATCGAAACTGCCGGAAATCAACGTGTCGGCCTGGGGATCCCAGACCAGCGTCGAAACCGTGCCGGTGTGGCCGACCAGGCGGAGCTGCTCGCTGCCGGTGGCAAGGTCCCAGACGCGGATCAGGTCGTCGCTCCCGCCGGCGGCCAAACGGTCGGGGCCGCAGAAGGCCAGCGAGAGCACGATGCCGGGCCGGGCAGGCAACGTCGCCAACGCCGCCAGCTTCGAGGTGTCCCAGAGCCGGATGCTCTGCTCCTCACCGGCAGAGGCCAGCCGCTTTCCGTCGGGCGAATAGGCTAAGGTGCGGACGCGGCGGCGATGGCCTGCCAGGTCGCCCACCCGGTTGCCGCTGGCCGTCTCCCAGATGCGGATCAATCCGCTCCGCCCCGCGGCGGCCAGTTGCGCCCCGTCCGGGGAGAAGGCCAGCGCCCGGATGTCTTGGCCCGGCGCATCCCAGGCCCGCAGCAACCGCCCGGAGGCCGCCTCGTAAAGCCAGACCTTGTCCTCAAAACCTGCGGCCGCCAGCAGGCGGCCGTCGGGGCTGAAGGCCAGCTCGGAGATCCCGTGCACCGAAGGGGAAAGCGTCCGCAGCAACCCTCCGGTGGCCACCTGCCAAAGCTTAATCTGGCAGTCGCATCCCGCCGTGGCCAGGATCTTCCCGTCGGGACTGAAGACGGTGGCCTTCACCCAGTCGGTGTGGGCCGCCAGGCGGCGGATGATCCGCCCCTGCTTGGCGTCCCAGATCCGTACCACGTGATCGTCGCCGGCGGTGGCCAAAAAGTTGCTCTTCGGCTCCAGCGCCACGCTGGAGACCACCGGCGGCTTTTCCTGCGGGGCTTGCCCCCGCAGGTCGATCACCCGGCTAGAGGTCAATTCGGTGATCGTGTCCGCCCGGGCGTGCCACTGGCGTGGCGCCAATGCCACTACTGCGAGGGCCAACAACAACGCTCCCAAGAGGCGAGAATTCCACATACCTGCCACCCGCATTCGGTAGAGACCCGACTGTCGAGGAATCGTCAGGCTAGAAGCCTGACCTACGGACACGGCGCGCTAACTGCGCGCGGCGTCAGATCCTTTCTCTTTCATCGGTCGAATCCGGCTGCGGCCCTTGGGGAACTCTCCACGTCCACCGGTACGGCAAGATGTGCCGATCGAGAAGACTCTGCGGGCGGGTGCCGATTCAGAGGTCGAAACGGACGGTCTGCGCCGTCTGGTTTCTTGTCCTTGGGCCAGGCCGGGACTGGAGAGTGTCTGGTGTCTGCTCTTCCGCAATGCGTCGCAGCGCCGGGCCGGTCGACTTGATCGCCGTCATCTCGCTGGATGCGCCACTTCGACCCCGATAGCCCAAAGCCCAGCTAACGTCTAACGGCGCTCTGACGCCGATGCCGGTTTCAGTGGGGCGGGGGTGCAGGCGTGGCGGATTTCTCCCTAGAAGGTTCAACGCGGGGGCCTGTCACGGATGGGTGGCTGGGGTATCGCGCAGCGATCCCCCAGGAACTACGGCTTGAGGGCCTAAGTGACTGCGGAGCAAACAGCTACGACTACGTGCCGGATCGCCGGCCTGCCGGCTCGGCCACGGCGACGATCCCCGCGTTTGCCGGCCGTTGCGGGGCGGTTCACCGCTTTCGTTTTCGCCAGAGATGGGCCAGGAGGAGCGCGGCGGCGAGGGTCGCCAGCGCGGTCAGGGTAGAGGGCTCGGGGATCCAGACCATGCCCCTGATCCCCGTTGGGACACTCTCAATGGGTCCGACGAGCGTCAACCCCCCCGTGTTGAGGTCCACGACAAAGAGGTTCTCGTGCGCGCCGTACAATGTGCCGTCCGGTGCGAAGGCAAGCGTCTGCACATCCACCGCTCTTCCATCCACTGCCGGGTCAACATCGGTGGCCAGGGCAGTGACTGGATCAATCCTTACCAATCCGACTCCCGTACCCGAGCCGTCACCAACGTCAAATCCATAGAGCCTGCCGTCCGGGCCGAAATCCAATGCTTGGATTCCCGGAACCCCGGGGTAGCCTACCAGCCGGAGCCCGCCCGTCCCAGTGTCTACCGTGTAGAGTTGGTTTTTCATCCCGTCCGTGCGCATGGCAAACAGTGTGCCATCTCGCGCGAACGCCAGTGCGCGTACGTCCCCCACCCTCGGGCCAACTTTCGGTATCCACGCCCCCCGCTCACGAACAAGTGTGACTAGGTAGTCCCCCGCGACAGGTTGCGGTCTGAACACTGTGGTGTATAGGGTCCCTGAAGCATCGATGGCCATCGAATTGCTCCTGCTAACCGGGGGACTCACCGCGCCGGCATATGCCGCGTTGCCGGTAGCCTCGTCCACAATGTACAGGCCTCCATACCAATTCACGCCAAGGATTTCAGCGCGCGCAGATCGCCCAGAAAGGGGCAAGCTACAGCACGCAGCAACAAGCAGGCGCAAGGTTCTACAAAATGTCATTCCAGTTGTCCTCCCAGTCAATGGTGAAAGCATTCATGACAAGTGTCGCCGCTTTCGAGAGGTGATGGGGAAGTCTCTTGCGCCCTGCCACTGGATGGACACGCACGTGTGTGATATCGCGTTCGAAGTCGTTCGGCAGAATGAACGGATTGAGGCTGCCATAGTGGTTCTTCCCGCACGCTGCTCGCCTTTGCACAAGCACAACATCAGGGTTCCTCGGCCAGAGTCTGGAAGAAGAGAAAGTCCAACACTGGCCGATCGTCCGCGAACCCGTCGACGCTAAGGGTCAGAGAACCGTACCCAAAATCAAGCACTTGCACCCAGACCACCAGCGACATATCTGGATCATCAATCGTCCACGCGTAGTTCGGGTCGATTACGTTTCCACCAGTCTGCGAGTCGTAGACCTGGATCAAGCTCGTGTCGTAATTGCCCAACCGCAGAGTCTCGCCGACCAGGTTGATTCCATTAGAATGCACATTGATTTCGATCTGTACGCGCGGAACACCATCGTAAAGTATGAGGCCGCCGTAAAAGCCGTTCTCTTCGCGGTTGTCGTCGCTGTAGAATGCGCCTTCCCATCCTAGATCGCGATCTACATCGGCAACCAGATCAACTCGCGGGTACTTGGTTTCCGAATCCGGGGGGTAGATCCAGTCCTTGTCCGGGTGCTGCAAGTCTTCTCCGGCGAAGGGGACTCCTTCCCAGCCCCCATAGACGTTGTTGTTGCCGCCTTCGCCGAAGAGGTCGTCGTGACCGGGGCCGCCGCAGATGTAGTCGTCGCCGCCCCAGCCGTAGATCTCGTCATTGCCGGCGCCCACCAAGGCGGCAAACACGCCTCTCTCCGGGTAGTATTGGTGCAGCGGGTCGTAGCGATCGTAATCGCCGTAGATCAGGTCGTTGCCCTCCCAGCCGTCGATCCGGTCGTCCCCGCCGCCGCCGTAGATCGAATCGTCGTCCTGCTGACCCGGCAAGGACGAGAGGCCCCCGCTGATGATGTCGTCGCCGTCATCGCCGCTATCGGCCCCCAGGTCCTGCCAGTAGTGATCGCCGTAGATCAGATCGTTGCCGCCTCCGCCCTCAATCAGGTCGTCGCCTCCTTGGCCATAGATGAAGTCGCCGCCCTCGCCCCCTTCAATCACGTCATTCCCGGGGCCGCCATAAATGCTGTCGACGCCCGCCCGGCCGACGAGCTCCGCGTCGTCGCCGCGGCCGCCATGGGCCGCCACACTCGCCAAGCCAGGTCGAAGGCATACGTCGACAGCCATCAATGGTTTACCTTGAGCCAGGACACTGCCGGCGGCGGCAGAGATGGGCCAGGAGCAGCGCCGCGGCGAGGGTCGCCAGCGCGGTCAGGGTGGAGGGCTCGGGGATCCAGACCATCCCCCGGATGTCCCCCTGAATTCCCTGAATGGGTCCCACCAGTGTCAAGGCGCCGCTGTTCACGTCCACCGTATACAGGTTTTCGCTCGCGCCGTATAGGGTCCCATCGGGCGCGAAGGCGATGCTCTGCACTTCCGAGGGGTTTCCGTGTACCATCGGGTCGACGTCGGTGGCTAGGCCCGTGATCGGGTCGATCGTCACCAGTCCGATTCCCCTCTCGGAGGCGTAGCCGGCATCGAATCCATAGAGGGTACCATTTGGGCTAAAGTCCAATGTCTGGATTCCGGCAACCCCGGGATAACCTACCAGGGTCAGGGCGCCCGTCTCAATATCCAGGGTGTAGAGGTCGTTCTTCATACTGTCCGTGCGCATGGCGAACAGCCTACCCTCGGGGGAAAAGGCGAGTGCGCTGGTGCTGGTCGTCCGTGGCCCGCGCTTGGTTGCGCCCGTTCCTGGATCGATTGTGAACAGATACGTCTCCCAGGGGGACGATGCTTCACGGCCAGTCGTATAGATCGTCCCCGATGCGTCCATCGCCATCGAGTTCAGCGAAATCGGGGCACCACCAACATACTGGCTCTTAGCCGTGGCGTGGTCGATCCTGTAGAAGTACCCGAACCACTCGGCGCCAAAGAGGTCAGCCCTCGCGGATTGCGCGCAAAGTGAAAAAGCGCAAGATGCGACGATCAACAAGCCAGAACGAGCTAACCGTTTCATGGTGTTTCCTCTTCGATTTGGGAGCAAGTACCTGTGAACAGTCGGGCTGGCCGACCACCGTTTGTCTCAGGACACGATCGGCGCTCCCTAGATTGTATGGAAGAACAGGAAGTCCAACACTGGGCGATCTGCCGCAAACCCGTCCACACTTAGCGTAAGCGAGCCGTATCCAAGGTCAAGCACTTCGATCCAGACCACCAGCGACATCTCAGGATCATCAATCGTCCACGTGTGGTTTGGGTCGATTGCGTTCCCACCAGTCTGCGAGTCGTAAACCTGGATCAAGCTCGTGTCGTAATTGCCCAATCGGAGAACCTCCCCGAGGAGGTTAACTCCGTTTGAATGGACATTGATTTCCAGCTTCACCCTGCCAGCACCCCTCGTGAGTTCGAGACCGCCGTAAAAGCCGTTCTCTTCGCGGTTGTCGTCGCTGTAGAATGCGCCCTCCCATTCTGGATCGCCATCTACATTGCCAACCAAATCAACTCGCGGGTACTTGGTTTCCGAATCGGGCGGGTAGATCCAGTCCTTGTCCGGGTGCTGCAAGTCTTCTCCGGCGAAGGAGACCCCTTCCCAGCCCCCATAGACGTTGTTGTTTCCGCCTTCGCCGAACAAGTCGTCGTGGCCCGGTCCGCCGCAGATGTAGTCGTCGCCGTTCCAGCCGTAGATCTCGTCATTGCCGGCGCCCACCAGGGCGGCAAACACCCCTCTCTCCGGGTCGTATTGGTGCAGCGGGTCGTACCGATCGTAGTCGCCGTAGATCAGGTCGTTGCCCTCCCAGCCGTCGATCCGGTCGTCCCCGCCACCGCCGTAGATCGAATCGTCGCCGTCCTGCTGACCTGGCAAGGATGAGAGGCCGCCGCTGATGATGTCGTCGCCGTCGTCGCCGCTAGCGGCCCCCAGGTCCTGCCAGTAGTGATCGCCGTAGATCAGATCGTTGCCGCCTCCGCCCTCAATCAGGTCGTCGCCCCCTTGGCCATAGATGAAGTCGCCGCCCTCGCCCCCTTCAATCACGTCATTCCCGGGGCCGCCATAAATGCTGTCGACGCCCGCCCGGCCGACGAGCTCCGCGTCGTCGCCGCGGCCGCCATGGAGCCGGTCACTTTGGGCACCGCCGGCCAGGTCGTCGTTGCCGTCTCCTCCGAATGCCACGATGCTCCTTTCAATGCCCGTCTCGTTGCCCTCCTGGTCGTACCAGAACGGGGTCCAGAGGCTGTCGTTCCCGCCGTGCAGCCGGATGTGAAACCACACCACGTCGATCGCAGAAAACTGGGCCGAACGCTCGGGCGGGAGTGGCAGCGGATGCTGTGGGTCGAAGTCGTCCGGGTCGTTCAGGTAAACGGTGTAGTTGTCGTCTGTGTCCACGGCGAGACGCACAATGTCCCGCATATCGTACTCTTCCTGCCCGGGATACCGCGCATCGAAACCGTGCACGTACACGATCTTTAGCACCGGGTCCCAGAAAATCCCACCTTCGAAGACGAGCGTGTTGTTCTGCTCGTCCTGCTCCGCGATCTGCCCGCTGTTTCCTGGCCCGCCGCTGCCGTTGGAATCAACCTGGGCCCACAGGAAGTAGTCCCCCCAATTATCGCCCTGCTGGGTTGGGATGGAGACCGTGTGACTGCCCAACGTGGTATCAGCGGCGCCCACCTCTTGATGGTTCGTGAGCCAGTTGGGGTCCGAGATATAGTAAGGATCGTCGAAGAGTACATAAAGCGCAACGCAGAACGTGTCGGGCTGCGCGTAGTGGATCTCATAGCTCACGTCCAGCAGCGTGGAGTCGCTCGGGTTCACCGAAAAGCCCGTAATCTCGATGTCCGGACGGAAGTACACGTAGCGGGCGACGGCAAAGTCGGAGATTAACACGCCACTGCGGTGACCGAACCCTGTCAAGACGATCCTCTGCTCGGCGTCCAGCACCACGTCATAGGCGATGTTGGCCTGCTGGTTGACATCGGTCCGCACCTTGCCGGCGGTGCCAAATGTGTCGCCGGGAGTGGAGTCGTTCGGCCCGCCGTCGTCCAGGCTGCCGTCGAAGTTGTAGCGGACCAGGCCGAAGTCGTAGTTCGTGTCCGTGCCGGTGTGGGCGTTGCCGGCGGCCACGATTTTCCCGTCCTGGCCGATGGCCACGCCCCAGGCCGCATCATATATCCCGCCGAAGTCGGTGGTCACCAACCCTTGGTATTCGGCCCCTCCGAAGCTGGTGTCGTGGTTGCCCGCCTGATCGCAGCGGACCAGGCCGAAGTCGGCGGCGCCCCCCGTCCCGGCCGCCTCGCCGGCCAACACCACATAATAGTCCGGCAGCTCCGGGTGCTCCGGGTCGGCCGGCTGTATGGCCACGGCGTAGGCGTAATCGCTGCCTTGGCCAAGATCGGGGCCGAAATCGGGAAACACCACCTTGCCGTCCGTGTCGAAGGTCTCATCCAGCGTGCCGGTGGCGCCGTAACGCACCACGGCGAAGTCGTAGCTGCCGTGGGTGCTGCTGTACCCGCCCACGACGATTCTCCCTGCGTTGTCCAGGACCAACGCCATGGCGCAATCATGGCTGTTGCCGAAGTCCGTCTTGACGATGCCGTTGTCGCCCTGCTGGCCGAAGGTGGTGTCGAGCTGCCCTTGGGAGTTCAGCCGCGTGAGTGCAAAGTCCCAGTTGCTGCCGTTGTACGCCAGCCCGGCCGCCAGGATCCCTCCCTAGGCGTCGATGGCCAGGTCGCGCGGCGAGATCCCCAGCAGGGCAATCCCGCCGCTGCCGAACGAGGCGTCGAGGCTGCCGTTGGCGTTGTAGCGGATCAAGGCGTTAGTGGACCCGTACAGCCCGCTGGCCACGATCTTCCCGTCGGCCTGGACCACCATCCCCAGGGGCACGGCATCGCTATAGCGCAGGGGCGTGGTCACCTTGCCGCCCACACCGAACCAGTCGCCCGGGGTGCTGTCGTTGGGGCCGTTGTCGTCCAGGCTGCCGTCGGCGTTGTAGCAAGTCAGGCCCAACTTGTAGCCCATATAGTAGGTCTTTCCCGAGACCACGATCTTGCCCGCGTTGCCGTAGGGTTGCATGGCGACGTCGTAGGCCCGATCGGTGAGACCGATAAAGTCGGTGAGCACCACGCCGGCGGGCTCAAGCCCCTCGTCGAAGGTCACGTCGAGATCGCCCGGGGCAGGGCCGCCGTCCCGTCCGCCCAAAGGCTGTATCTGGTTACCTCCGGCTGCGCCGTCCACCGGCGTCGTGCCACCCACACCCCGGGTCACCACGCGTTCGTCACCCACGCCCGCCTCAATCAGCAGATCGGCTCCGTACTGGTCGACGGCCCAGATGGATGCGGCGGGCTCCGAGGGGGAATGAACGATCAGGGCGTCGTCGCTGCCGTGGGTGCGCACGTACACGGCCGCGTAGGAAGAAACATGAACGCTGAGCGCACCGTTCAGCTCCACGTCCAGGTGTGTGCCCCAGTCGCGAACCTTGAGCGTATCCTTCTGCGGCGTGCCGTGGATCTGGACGGCGCCGTCGGTGGTCTTGAACGTGCCGCCTGCAAACAACAACTGATTGTTCAGCTCGTTCTCTTCTGTGACCTTTGACCTGGCGTCGAGCACCGCCAACAGGAAGTAGTCTTCCGGCAGGTCGGTGAATTCCGGCCTGATCGAGGCCGTGTGTCCGCCCACCTGCCGCTGGTCCAGCTTGACGATCTCCTGCGTGGTGAGCAACTTGTCGGCCGTTACGCCGTCGCGGGAAGTGTAGATTTCGATGTCGAACGGTCGGGCATCGTCGCCGGTGACCTCGTAATCCACCAGCAGGTCGTACCCGTTGGCATGGAATGCTCCCAGGGCGAGATCGGTGGCCAGCAACTGGCGCTGCTCAAGAGGTTCGAACTGCAGGCGGCGAGACTTGGCGTGGTTTCCGTAGGTGCCGTTCTTTCGCGGAGTGAAGCCAAGCCGAGTGAGCGTGTTGGTCCAAGACCAGATCGGCTTACGCATGGGTCAACCCTCCTGGGAGGTGTGCCCGCAACGCCGCGGGCGGCAGATGACTGGGAAGAGGCCACCGCGATTGGGCAGCGGAAGGAAGTCTGTCTCGCCTGCACCCGGGGCCCTGCGGGGCTCCAACGGAGCGGCGTAGGCATTCTGGAGGGCGGACGTACACATGGTCGAATCGTCCCTCCCGCAAAAAGGCTTGGGCGGACAGAGGCCGCTCCATCCCCTCAAGATAGTAGTGATCCTATCAGCCCGTCAGTGGCCTGTCAAGCGGCCGGTCGGCATTCCTATGGTTTTCAGGGTTCTCTCACAAAGGCCGCAGCCAGTCCCCGGGCCTGGTGGGCACTTCGCCACAACGTGGCGGACGTGCCCACTTTGCCGGCGTGCCCAAGCGGCGCAGGCTGTCCATAGGCATTTTCGCCATTTGTTCCAGACACTTCTGCCGCAGGCGGGGCAGGACCGCAACCCTGCGGACTCCGCGCACTCTGCCCCCATAAGCTTCAACGCGGCAGTCTGTCAGCAACGGCGTACTGGCGCGGCGGGCCGTGCAGATGCCTGCGGCCGTAGGGCCGGCAGGCGTGCAATCGGAGCCCTGCGGTCCACCCGGCAGACTGCGGCTATTTGGCCGTCAGTTGGAGGTAGTCGGCGAAGGCTGCCTTGAGGTCGGGCGGGCTGTTTTGCGGCCCGGCGTGTAAGAGCACGCCGTAGCGGAGGCGAAGCTTCTCACCCGAGGCGACCACGACCTTGCTGGCTTCACCCTTCCCGAAGGCCTTTCGACCGAAGGGGTTTGCCTCCAGCAGGCCGTAGTCGCGGGCGTGGAACCAACTGGGGCGGAAGTTGGCGGGGTGGCACATCAGGGTCACGCCCAGGTGCGTGCCGCGGATCGTGCCGCTGTAGTCGCACCAGTCGGCGGTGTTGCCCCAGACCTGTTTTTCGTTGGTCCGCCCTTGAGCGTCGCGGATGGTTCCGCCGGCCTCGACCCGGATCGGGCTGGCGACGCGGAAGCCCAGGCCCATCTCCTCCTGGTCGCCGAAGTAGAACGATCCTTCCGGATTGGAAAAGGTGGCATCCCAGATTAGCAGGTAGCCGGACGGCCGCACGTGAATGGCGTAGCGGCACTCCTCCCGGCAGACGGTCGTGCGGCCGTCGTCGGCAAGGTAGCGATTGCGGACGGCGAAGCTCCCCTTGTCGGGTCCGCCTGCCGGCCCTTCCAGGAACTGCTCGTGTACGACCCGGGCCAGGTTGCGCCAGTTGTCCGACCCGCTGAGGTCGCCGAAGGCCATCCAGATTCCGGGGTGGAAGGTGGCGTGATCGATGGAATCGGTGGTCTTGTCGGGCGGGTGATTGCGAGTCACCTGGACACGGCCCGGCGCGTGGACGTGCGCGAAATACGGGCGGGTGATTTCTCTGTCGGCATAGACGTACGTGGCCAGGGGCTGGCGGCCGACGCGGATCAGCAACTGCCCCTCTGCCCGCGCAAAGGTGACGGGCGTCTGATCGGCGGCCTTGCACGGCAGGCCCGCCGAGAACACGGCAACGATCAGGACAAGCAGCCGTCTGGAGACACTGCCGAGCTTCATCTGCGGCACCTCCTGATTAGACCGGCATACGAACGTAGGCGGCACACTCCGTGTGCCGCAGCCCCGCACACGGAGTGTGCGGACTACTTTGAGCACAAGCTTGCACGTGGGTCCACTTACGTGCCGGGCGAGCGGTCCTCGGGCATGTAGAGCAGCCGGCCGCAGGTCTTGCAGAACATGGGGTGGGAGAGCATGATTTCGGAGCACACGTTCACGGGGACGTGTTGATGGCAACCGCTGCAATACTCGTTTTCCACCGCCGCCAGCGTGTCTTCTCCTCGCTGGCGAACCACCCGCTGATACAATTCGCGGACGGTCGGCGGCAAGGCCGACTCGCACTCTTTCAACTCGGCCTCCAGGCGGCTGAGGTCGCCCTGGATCAGGGGCTGCTGCTCTGCGACTTCGCTGCGGAGCTGCTCGGCCTTCTGGCGGGCGTTGGCCAGCACTTCTTCTGCCCGGGTGATCTTCTCCTGCAAGACGTCGATTCTCTCCAACCCTTCCAGGATCTCGTCGGTCAGCACGCTGTTGGTCATCTCGTGGGCGGCGACCTGGTCGTTCAAGATCTGGTATTCGCGGTTGCTCTCGGCGGCGTTGCGCTTGCGCTTGAGCTCCGCGATCTTTTGCTCGCCGGCCTTCAGTTGGAGTTGCTTCGCGTCGGCGGCCGCGCGGGCGGTCTTGGCGTCGGCGCGGGCTTGTGCCAGTTGCCCTTCGCTTAGCGCGACGCTCGCCTCAGCGGCGCGGACCTGGTTCGGCCCGCGCTGGAGTCGGTCTCTCAGGTCGGCAAGCTGCCGGTGGACGCGATGGAGCGTGCGGAGGACGTTGGTGCTTACGTTCGCTGATGACATGTTGCCTGTTGCTTTCTGCCGAATGTGTCGCGACGGTGAAAGAACGTCGGGACGAAGGGTAGTTGCAGATTTGTGGAACGGGTGGCTGGGGTCGACGGGCACCGACGGGCACCATGCGCAGCATGGTCGCGTTGGTCGGTGAGTCCCCAGACCGCCGGATTCCCGGGGGCTCGCTGACGCTCGACCCCGGCCACCCCAAGCCGGACCATCCGAATGTGGAACTCCTGAAGATGGGGAGACGAAAAAAGCCGCCGGCCTTTCGACCGGCGGCTTGACCAGCGGGGTCAACCTGCCGCTCGCTGGACGAATCCGGCGAGCTGCTGGCTGCGTACGGGGTGTTGCAGCTTGCGGACTGCCTTGGCTTCGATCTGCCGCACCCTTTCGCGGGTGACCCGGAAGATCCGGCCCACCTCTTCGAGGGTGTAGGTATACCCGTCCCCCAATCCGTACCGCAGGCGGATGATCTCCCGCTCGCGGTAGGTGAGCGTCTTGAGCAAGGCTTCGATCTTTTCCCGCAGTTGCCCATTGCCGGCGGCCCTGTCGGGTGACGGCAGTCCGTTGTCCTCGACGAACTCGCCAAAACAGCTATCTTCGCTCTCTCCGACCGGCCGGTCAAGGCTTACCGGGTGGCGGCCCATGCTCAGGACCCGCCGGGTCTCGTCCAGGCTCAGTCCAGCGGCAGCGGCGGTCTCCTCGGTGGTGGGGTCCCGACCCAACTCCTGCAGCAGCCCGCGGGAGGTGTTCCGCAGCTTGCTGAGCACGTCGATCATGTGGACGGGGATGCGGATGGTTCGGGCCTGGTCGGCGATGGCGCGGGTGATGGCCTGGCGGATCCACCAGGTGGCGTAGGTTGAGAACTTGTATCCGCGGCGATACTCGTACTTGTCGACCGCCCGCATCAGCCCGGTATTGCCCTCCTGGATCAGGTCCAGGAAGCTCAGCCCGCGGTTGCGGTACTTCTTGGCGATGGAGACGACCAGGCGGAGGTTTCCGCCGGAGAGCTGCCGTTTGACCTGTTCATAGTCCTGGTACTGGCGGCGCATGATTTCACGGCGCCGGCGCAGGCTGCGGGGGGTCTCCTGGGTGAGGACCATCAGGTCGCGGAGTTCTCGGCGGAGGTTCGCCCGCTTGTCGCGAGTGGAAGAGTTCTCGATCAGGCACCGCAGTCTGGCGCGAATCTGCTCCATCCGCGTCAGGGTCTCCTCCATATGGCGTATCATCGACTGCACCCGGCGGGTCCGCAGGCTCAACTCCTCGATCAGGGTGAGCATCTTGCGGCGGCGGCGGATGAAGCGTTTGCGGGCCGCGAGATGCTGCTCGGCCGGGGTGTGCCGGTTGATCAGCCGGCTGAAATCCCGCCGGTTTTCCTCGCTCATGTGCCTCAAGGTCCGCAGATTATGGGGCATTCGGGCGATGATCTGGTCTTTGGTCAGCCGCTCCGTCAGTGAGACCTTGATCGTCCGATCGAAGGGCAGGCTGCCGTCGTGGACCTTCGTGAGCATGTGGAGCGTGGTCCGCATGGCCAGGTTGCAGCCGATGACCGTGCGGCGAAACCTCTTCCGCGTGACCTCGATCTTCTTGGCAAGCGAGATCTCTTCCTCGCGGCTGAGCAGGGGGATCTCGGCCATCTGAGACAGATACAGCCGGATCGGATCGCTGCTCCATTTGGCCACCTCTGCGGGGGGCGGCGCCAGCTCGCTCTCGCCGTGGGGGATCTCGCCCTCGGCTGGCGGCCGTGTCCCGGCGACCTGTCTACCGGGTACCTGCCCGGCGGCTTCCGCCGAGGAACCGTCCGAGTCGAAGAACTCCGGTTCTGGAGGATGGTTGACCAGGTCGATGCCCTGCTCCTCCAGGGCGATCAAGAGATTGTCGAGTCTTTCGGGGCTGACTTCTTCGTCGGGCAGATAGTCGTTCACCTGGTCATAGGTCAAGTAGCCCTGGAGCTTGCCCCTGGCGACCAATTCCTGCATATCCCTGTCGAAAAGGTCCACCTCGGTACTCCTTTACTCATTCCGCGCCGTTCGTGGCGCTAGGTGAAGCGGGATGTGATCGGCAGCTCTCAGCTTTCAGCTCTCAGTTCCTCCAACGCTGCGCCGACCACTCAAGAACTAACAACTTACCCATCCGTGGGCTTGGAAATACCCTGCCGGCTTCGTTCCTGCCGGATGATCTTCTCCAGCAGTTCGGTTTCCTGGCTGTCGTCCAACCCTCCTTCGCGCAGCGCCACCAGGTCCGCCGGGCGCTGCCTGTCTGCCTCCTTTCGTTGAATGGTCTTGACAAGTTCCTGTAAGAGGGTTTCGGGAGCGGCGTCGCGAGTTCCCTTGGCTTGCGCTCCCTCGTCGAGCTCGACCAGTAGGCTCTTGACGGCCGGCTGGTCGAACTCGAGCATCAGCCGGTCGAACGAGGGCGTCACGCCCGCGTCTGCAAGCCGGCAACACGTCTGGTAGATCCGCCGGACTGACTCGGCCGCCAGATGCCGCGGGCTGATCTGCGAGCGGACGGTCGGCAAGCACTCTGGATTGCCAATCAACAGCTCCAGCAGCTCCCGCTCGATCGGCTCGATCTTCTCGGGCGGGCTGGAGGCAGCCTGGGGATCCGGGCCTTGGCCCGGCCGCCCCACCGGCCGGCGGGCACCGCCGCGCAGCGGTGGTCGGCTCCGCGTGCGCAATTCTCTCAGCCGATGCCGCATGGTCTCTTCGGGGATGCGGAATCTCAGGGCCAGCTTCGAGAGGACCTTCCACTCGCGGTTGCGGCGCTGGGCGTCGGTCCTGGCGCCCAACCGCGGCGCCTGGGCAATGATCGACAGCAGTTCCTCGACGGCACGATCGACGGCGCTGACGTCGCGCTCGAAATCGACTCCTCGGGTCTTGGCCAGGAACGCGTGGTCCAAGGCGTCCACCGCCTTGTTTTCGATCAGGTCTCTGAAGGCCTCGGCGCCGTGCTCCTGGAGGAAGTCGCAGGGGTCGTTTGCCTCGGGCAGGGTGAGCACTTGCAGGTCGACCTCCCCGGCGATGAACAGGGCCAGGATCTCGTTCGCCCGGCGTTGC
>Ga0315277_10004499_pt1 | contig 18606 bp, 14 predicted proteins | sample YL17G05_15_MG_FD_203695 | JGI IMG/M metagenome (GOLD analysis project Ga0315277, IMG submission 203695) | Sediment microbial communities from Yellowstone Lake, YNP, Wyoming, USA - YL17G05_15 | ecosystem: Environmental > Aquatic > Freshwater > Lake > Sediment | place: USA: Wyoming | collected...
GGTTAGGAGTGCGGAGGTACTTGGTGAGCCCTTCTTCCAGATTCAGCTTTCTGGCCGCCACGTCAAAGCGCGCCGCCATCGATTCATAAACGCTCAGCTCTTTGTCGGTCTCAACAGTGCTCATCAAGCTCCCCCGGTGCGGCCTTGCGAGCGGTAGGCTGCAAAAGTATAGCAGATGCCCTTGGAAGGCAACAGGCTGGCGCAGGAGGTGGTGAATGCCATTAAAGAGATGTGACTTTGCCTTTGAAGGGTGCGCAAATGGAGTGTTGGGGATGATGGAGGTCGCAGGATTCCGATTAGGCGACGGAGTTCGGGGCCAGCTCCGGCGAGCCAATCGGAGCAGCCTGGAAAGCAGGCTCGCTAGAATGCACCGGCGTCCAAGTGTCTTTCTCTCTCAAGAGCCGGTTCACGAGGGCGCTGTGCAGAGCGTGCCCGGCGCGGTCAGCTTCGACGTGGCCGATAAGAGGATGACCAAGCAACGCGAGGTCGCCAATGATATCGAGGATCTTGTGCCGGCAGAACTCATCCGGAAAGCGCAGGCCCTCCGGATTCAATACGCCCTCGCGGGTCAGGACCACGGCATTCTCGAGTGACCCACCGCGCACCAGGCCACTTTTGCGCAACATCTCGACTTCTTCCAGGAATCCGAAAGTGCGCGCGGGGGCGATTTCCACTTCGTAGTTCCCCTCAGCGGGGGCAAAATCCAGAGACTGCTCGCCAATCAAGGGATGCGCAAAGGCGATTCGATAGGTGATGCGGAAGGTGTCCGAAGGGTAGACGGCGATGCGTTTGGTGCCCTCGACGACTTCCACCGGTTTCAGGATCTTCGCGTAGGTCCTTCGAGCACGCTGGCGGCGCAGGCCGGCCTTGGCGATGAGACGCAGGAAGGGAAGCGCACTGCCGTCGAGGATGGGTACCTCAAGATTGTCAATCTCGATCACCACGTTGTCCACGCCGGAAGCGGCTAGCGCGGAGAGTAGATGCTCCGTGGTGGAAATGAGGACGCCTTTCTTCATCAGACTAGTTGCATAGCTCACGCGGGCCACGTGCTTGGCCCGGGCCTCAATCACGAAGCCCTCCAAGTCCGTTCTCTTAAAGATGATGCCGGTATTCGCCGCGGCGGGAACAAGTCGTACATTGACGGGCACACCGGTGTGAAGGCCCATTCCTGTAATGCTTATAGGCGAGGCGACAGTTTGTTGGTTTCCCAAATAGTTCCTCTCAACCGAGGGCTTCTGACTGCACTATTATTACCATACCATTTGGATTTGCAAAGTGTGTGCTGTGAATAAGATAGAAAGTCCAGTTCTTCGCGAGTCAGGCTGCCATGTGGTAAATATACAACACTTTGGAGCATTCCTGCCAGATTTGAGGCCGGTAGAGTTGCCCGGCAGCAACGTAACTCCACCAATAGGTCGGAGCCAGGTAGGGCTCTCGCTCACCGCATCCGAGGGATTAGGTTAGAATGAGCGAAATCACTTTTGGGGGGTAGGGTGGACAAACCGAAACCCGAGTCCGACCGTGCTGGAACTGGCCAGACACTAATCTTGATTGACGCGATGTCACTCGTATTCCGAGCCTTTTTCGCACCCATGCAAACCGCGCTGGTTTCTCCGAACGGCATGCCGACAAAAGCAATCTACATATTCATTCGAACCCTTCGGAAGCTCCTCAAAGATTACAAGCCGGGTCATGTCGCGGTGGCCTTCGATCTGGCCGCGCCAACTTTCCGTGACAAACTCTTCGAGGAGTATAAGGCCAATCGCCCTGCGTTCCCGGAGGATCTTGCCGTCCAGCTTCCCTATGTGCGGCGTTTCTGCGCCGCCTTGGGGATTCCTCTGGTCGAAAAAGAAGGGTTCGAGGCCGATGATGTCATCGGGACTCTGGCCAAGCAAGGCTTGGCGCAAGGCCTGGACGTGTTCATCGTTTCGGGCGACGAGGACCTCTTCCAGCTCGTGAACGAAAAGGTGCGCGTGTTAAAGCCCGCCCGACGCGGGAGTGACGGCGAAACAGTCTGCGACGCAGAAAAGGTCAAGGAGATCCTTGGCGTCGAGCCCGCGCAGGTCGTGGATTGGCTCGCCTTGACCGGCGACCCTAGCGACAACATCCCCGGTGCGCGGCCTTTGCCCGGGCAGGAACCGCCACTGGCCGAGGGAGAGAAGAAGCGGAGCTACATCGGTCCCAAGGGCGCGACGGATTTGATCCGACGCTTTGGCACCCTCGAGAAGGTTTTCGAGAACCATGAAAAAGTGGAAAAGCAGAGCTACCGCGACGCGCTGCGCGATTATCACAACGAAGCACTGCTGAGCCGCGAACTCGCCACGATTCGAACCGACGTTGAACTCGAAACCAGGATCGAGCGGTTGAAGCTCGGCGAACCAGACATCGCCGCCGTCGCGGCGCTCTGCCAGGAACTGGGGTTCTCTTCCATGCTGCGCGAGTTCCTGGAGCAGGCGCCACGCCCGACAGCTGCGGAGGTTCAATCCGAGGAACTTCGCACGCCCCAGGCCCTTCGACGATGGGTTGAGGCGGTCGGCTTGGGCTGCTCCATCGCCATTGGGTTCACGGTGGAAGGTGAAGAAGGCTTCGGTGGGCGGTTGGAGGGCTTGGGATTGTCTGACGGCTCGCGATTGGCCACTGTCCCGCTTGATTCTGCGGGCGCTACGGCTGAGTTGCTCGAAGTTCTGAAGCCCCTGCTTAGCGATCCGGCGCGCGCCAAAGCGATTCACAACTCGAAGCTGCTGCGCTTATTGCTTGCCAAGGAGCGGATCGAGCTCGCCAGCGTCGCCGACGACACGATGCTTTACTCGTACCTGCTCGAGCCGCTGGCCTCGAGCCACACGCTCGAGGACATTGTCCTGCGGCGCCAGAGCCGCAAGCTGTCGAGTTCGCTCGCGGAGGCCGCGGGCGCCACGCGCCAACTTGCCGCGCTGCTTGTGCCGGAAGTCGTTCGCGAAGGCCTCAAGCCGCTTTACGACGACATCGAGCTGCCGCTGGCCGCCGTCCTGGCGGATGTCGAGGCGGTGGGCATTCGCCTCGACCCGGAAATCCTCACTCGCATGTCGGGGGAATTCGAAAAGGAGCTCACCGACCTCACGCGCCAAATCTACGACTTGGCGGGAACACCCTTTGACATTGACTCGCCGAAGCAACTTGGTGAAATTCTTTTTGAGAAGCTGCAACTGCCTGGCGGCCGGCGGTTGAAGAAGAGTGGGCAGTATTCAACGGAAGCGTCGGTGCTCGAATCGCTTGCCGAGCGCCACGAACTGCCGCGCCGGATCATCGAGTACCGCACGCGCGCCAAGCTCAAGTCCACTTACATCGACGCCTTGCCGAAGTTCATCCACCCGGCAACCGGCCGGCTGCACACCAGCTTCAACCAGACGGTCGCGCGCACCGGGCGGCTCTCGTCATCAAATCCGAATTTGCAGAACATTCCCATCGGCGACGAGTTCGGGCTGCGCATCCGTTCGGCCTTCGTCGCCGAGCCGGGCTGGCAATTGATTTCGGCGGACTACTCGCAAATCGAGTTGCGCGTGCTCGCGCACATGGCTGAAGACCCGTTGCTGATCGAGGCATTCTCCTGCAACGAGGACATCCACTCGCGCACCGCGCAGGAAATCTTCGGTGTGCCGCCGGGGTTGCAGACCCACGAGCATCGCCGCATGGCCAAGGCCATCAACTACGGCGTCATCTATGGTCTGAGTTCATTTGGCCTGGCCGGGCGCACCGGCACCAGCAAGACTCAAGCCCAGCAGTACATCGACGAATACTTCAAACGCTACAAGAAGGTGAAAGACTTTCTCGACGGGATCGTGGAAGAGGCGCGCCAAACCGGACGCGTGCGAACGCTCTTTGGGCGGCTGCGGCCCATTCCTGAGATCGGCAGTCGTGACGTGGCGTCGCGCAACCGCGCCGAGCGCGAGGCCATGAACACGCCCCTGCAAGGCACGGCCGCCGACTTGATGAAGTTGGCGATGGTTAAAGTCCAAGCACGGCTACATCGTGAAGGCCTCCGGTCGCGGATGATTCTCACAGTTCATGACGAACTGGTTTTCGAGGCGCCGGATGACGAGATCGACGCAGCGCGCGAGATCGTCAAGGCAGAGATGGAAGGGGCTTATGTCATGAAGGTACCACTGTGCGTCGATATCGGAGTGGGGAAGAATTGGAAGGAAGCGAAATAGAATTCAGAATTCTGAATTCAGAATTCAAAATCAATGAGGAACATCCTGATGGATAACCTGCAACTGATTAAAACTCTCTTTGAGTACGACTATTGGGCCAACGGTGAGGCGCTGGCGAGCCTGAGCACGGTGAGCGGCGACGCGGAGAAGCCGAGAAAGTATTTCTCGCACGTTCTCGGTGCGCAGCGGATCTGGCTGGGGCGTTTCGCGAGTCCCGAGCCGCCGTCGGCAGAGCCCTGGCCGGTGCTCAGCGCGGACGAATGTGGCGCGGCAATCGAGGAGGTTCACCGGGGTTGTATGGACCTGCTCGACAACCCGACTTCCGAGAAACTCGAGGACAATCTTGCGTACCGGAATCTTAAGGGTGTGGAATTTCAGACGCCCATTCTCGACGTCCTCATGCACCTCATCACGCACTCCGCCTACCATCGCGGCCAAGTCGCAGCGGCGGTGCGCGAAGCGGGCGGCAAACCCGCCGCGACCGACTTTACGGTCTATGTTCGCAAGATGAAGAAGTAACCACCGCACGGCGCGGCGGCCCGCAGCCAACCCCTCATTCGTTGACTTGCCGTGGGGCGCGGCATAAGATGTTCGCGCCCGAAAACATCATTGACGGACAAAGCTTCGGTAAAAGGAGCGGTGCATGAAATCGCGTCGAGCTACGGTCCAGGTCGTTCTTTCGATCCTTAGTCTGGCCATTTTCGGAGTTGGCTCCCGTGCTATAGCTCAGGAGCCAGCCGTCATTGACATTCCTTACAAGAAGTTCGTGCTGAAAAACGGCCTGACCCTTCTCGTGCACGAAGATCACAAGGCGCCCATTGTCGCGGTCAACGTCTGGTACCACGTGGGCTCCAAGAACGAGAAGCTGGGGAAGACGGGCTTCGCGCACCTCTTCGAGCACCTGATGTTCAACGGCAGCGAGCATTACAACGACGATTACATCAAGGTCCTCGAAGGCCTGGGGGCCACCGACCTGAACGGGACTACCAACAACGACCGGACGAATTACTTCCAGAACGTTCCGACCTCCGCGTTGGATGTCGTCCTCTGGATGGAGTCCGACCGCATGGGGCACCTGGTGGGGGTGATCGACAAGCCCCGGCTCGACGAGCAGCGCGGCGTGGTGCAGAACGAGAAGCGGCAGGGCGAGAACCAGCCTTACGGCAAGGTCTATATCACCATTTCCGAGAACACCTACCCGAAGGGCCATCCCTATTCCTGGAGCGTCATCGGCTCCATGGAGGATTTGAACGCCGCGTCCCTCGACGACGTGAAACAATGGTTTGCCGACTATTACGGCGCGGCCAACGCCGTCATCGTGCTGGCAGGAGACATCGACGCGGAGACCGCGCGCCAGAAAGTGGAGCGCTATTTCGGCGACATTCCCTCCGGGCCACCGATTACCAAGCATCAGGAGTGGACTGCAAAGATGACCGGCGAGCACCGGCAGACGATGCAGGACCGCGTTCCTCAGTCACGTGTTTATAAAGTATGGAATGTCCCCGAGTGGGGTTCGGCGGACATGGACTATCTGGACGAGGTGACGGATGTCCTAGGCCGGGGCAAGACCTCCCGGCTCTACAAGCGTCTGGTCTACGACGACCAGATCGCGACGAACATCCAGGCCCTCGTCGACCCCAATGAGATTGCCGGCCAGGTCCTGCTGATGGCTGAGGTGCGCCCAGGCGTCGAACTGGCGAAGGTTGAAAAGGCTCTGGACGAGGAATTGGCAAAATTCCTGCGCGACGGGCCAACCGCGGAGGAACTGCAACGAATCAAGGCCGAGAAGCACGCCGATTTCATTCGTGGCGTGGAGCGCATCGGCGGCTTCGGCGGGAAATCCGACGTCCTGGCGATGAACCAGGTCTATGCGGGTGACGCGGATTATTACAAAGTTACGCAGAAGCGGCTGATGGCTGCCACGGCGGAAAACCTGCGCGATGCGGCGCGCCGCTGGCTTTCCGACGGGGTCTATGTCCTCGAGGTTCATCCCTTCCCCGAGTTCTCAACGACCGCGTCCAACATCGACCGCTCCAAGCTGCCCGAGGCCGGAGCGCCTCCTGTCGCGCACTTTCCCAAGCTGGAACGCACGACGCTCTCCAACGGACTCAAGATCATCCTGGCCGAGCGCCACTCTATCCCCCAAGTGAACTTCAACCTTCTCGTCGACGCCGGCTATGCCGCCGACCAGTTCGGGATGGCGGGCACCGCCAGCATGACGATGGATATGCTCGACGAGGGAACCAAGACGCGAAACTCGCTCCAAATTTCCGATGAGCTTGCCATGCTGGGCGCTACCTTGACGACGGGTTCGGACCTCGACACTTCTACGGTTTCACTCTCCGCGCTCAAGGAGAAGCTTGATCCGTCGCTGGGGCTTTTCGCTGACGTCATCCTGAACCCGTCCTTCCCGCCGGCCGAGCTCGAGAGGCTGCGAAAGCAGCGCTTGGCGCGAATTCAGCAGGAAAAAGTCCGGCCGGTCGCGATGGCCCTGCGGGTTTTTCCCAAACTGCTATACGGCCAGGGCCATGCCTACTCGAATCCGCTGACGGGCTCGGGGACCGAAGAGACTGCGAAAAAAATGGCGGTGAGCGACCTGACGAAGTTCCATCAGACTTGGCTGAAGCCCAATCACTCCACGCTGGTCGTGGTGGGCGATACGACGCTGGCGGAAATCCAGCCAAGGCTCGAAAAGCTCCTCAAGGAGTGGAAACCCGGCGACGTGCCAAAGAAAGATATCCGCACTGTGACGATGCCGGACAAGCCCATGATCTATTTGATGGACCGGCCGGGCGCGCTGCAGTCGGTGATCCTGGCGGCTCATGTCTCTCCACCCAAGGCCAATCCGCAGGAGATTGCCATCGAAACGATGAATGAGATTGTCGGCGGGAGTTTCACCTCGCGCCTCAACATGAACCTGCGCGAAGGCAAGCACTGGTCCTATGGAGCCTTCTCTCTCCTCTGGGATGCGCGCGGCCAACGGCCCTTCATCGCCTTTGCGCCTGTGCAAACTGACAAGACCAGCGAATCGATGAGCGAAGTTCTGAAGGAACTCCAGGGCATCCTGGGCGGGACTCCTATTACAGGCGAGGAATTCACGCGAGCCAAGGCCACGCGGGCGCTTACCTTGCCCGGCCAGTGGGAGACGATGGGGGCGGTCGGCGGGTCGGTCGGCGAGATTGTGCGCTTCGGCCTGCCCGACAACTATTTCGACACCTACTCTGAGAAGGTAAATGCCTTGACGATGGACGAGATCAGCGCCGCGGCAAAGACGGTTGTCCATCCCGATAAGCTGATTTGGGTGGTGGTGGGCGACCGGCAGAAGATCGAACCCGTCGTCAAACAGTTGAATCTCGGCACGGTGCAACTGATGGACGCCGACGGGAACGTCGTGCCGGAAGGGAAGTGACCTTAGCGTCGGTCACAGCCGGAGGAAGTCTCACTGCGGCAGCTTGCCGAGCAGTCTCCACGCCCAGCGGTGGGCGCGGTGCCACCAGGCGAGCGGTTCGCTGAACATCAGGATGCACTCGCCGTGGACTTCACGGATGCCATTTTCCTGGCAGAATTTGATGGCGGCGGGTGACTCCGCGCCCTGTTGCATCCAGACGCGACGAATGCCGGCTGTTGCGGCATCGCGCACCACCTGTTCGGTCTGCGCGGGTGGGACAACGATGAGCAGGGCATCCACGGGCTCGGGCAGCGCCCGCAGGCTCGGATAGCAGCGCTCGCCCTCGATCGTCTCCGCTTGCGGGTGAACGGGAAAAAGCTCGTAGCCTTTGGACCGAAGTTCACGAAAGGCAAAATTGCCAAATTTCTTCCCCTGGCGCGATACACCCACGACCGCCAGCTTCCTCTGGCCCACGAAATCAGCAACGGCTGCTTTGCTGGTCATCGAAGTTCCTCCTCGGCCCTTGCGGGGAGATTCTACCTCCGGCCGCTTCCGAGGTCACGCAAATCAGATAGCAATGTCTGCGCCGTCGGCCGACTGGCACTTCCACGCCAAGCGGCGCCGCATTAACTTTCCAACCCCGACGTTAAAAATGTGAGATAATGAAAGCGCACGCCATTGGGCGTCAGTTCCGGCGGTTCTCCATCCGAGGGTGCAGGGTTTTTCTCCTACACGCCACAGATTGACCACACCGGCGGTACTTCACGGGGAATGACACATCCCCCGGCCACATCAATTCCCAGTCACATGGGATTTCTAATTCGTGAGGAGAATGAATGAAAAACCTTTTTGTAGGTAACCTACCCTTCGGGACGACCGAGGACGCACTCCGTGAACACTTCGCGCCATTCGGAGAAGTGCAGCAGGTGCGGATCATGACCGACCGCGACACCGGCAAGTCGCGCGGCTTCGCCTTCGTGGAAATGGCTCAGGACGACGATGCAGCGAAGGCCGTCACCGGCCTCAACGGGCAGGATTTCGGCGGGCGCGCGCTCACCATCAATGAAGCTCGCCCGCGACCGGAGCGAAGCGGGGGATTCCGTCCGGGCGGCGGCTCTGGCGGGAAGCGCCAGGGCGGCCGGGACAGCTTCCGCGGGGATCGCTCGTCGCGCGATCGCCGCTGGTAAAGCGGATTCGTAGCGCGCCGCAGCAACTCGCGTCCCAATTTTCACCCGAGCACAAAAGGAGCCTCTATGGCAGGTCGACAGAGAGCTACGTTTAAGAAACGCCAGAGAGAAGCAAAGCGCGTCGAGAAGCAACGATTGAAGGCGGAGAAACGCGCCTCCCGGCGGCTGGAGAAGCCTGATGAGGCTCTCCCGCCGGCCACCTCCGAGACTCCACTGCCACCGGCCTCGCCGGAGTAGGGAGCGGCGGCACGATTCACGAGAGAGTTCAGAGGTGGCGCCAACGGTGCTTCCAAGCGTCTGCGAATGCGTCTCCGCGCCACGTGCGAAGCCAGCCTTTCCGCCCGACACCTGTAGTACAGCTTTCGCCTGAAGGACCGGCACGCGCCTTCCCGAAGGGCGGCGCTACCTTGCGCGACCATGACTGAAAACTTAAGGCAGGGGAAGCGGTACGCCTTTCCTGGATGTCCACTCCTTCATGTAGTCTGTGAACAGATACTCGGTTCCAACGGTTTTCAGCATCGCCGGCAGGGTCTCGTTCAACATTAGGTACTCTTTTTCCGCGCGCTCGCAGTTCTCGTTAATGAAATCCTGGAGGACTCTGACAGCCTCCGCTTCCTTTCCCGCCTTGATCTGTCTCAGGACCTCGGCTTCCAGGTTTGCCTGGCGGTCTATCTCCCAACGCTCGGTCAGGTCGAATACGCCCCGGACGGTCGGCGCGAGGGCGCGGTGGTTCAGGTCGCACAACAGTTTCACGCGGTTGGCCCACCACCACGGCGAATCGCCGGAATAGGTGCTGGTGCCTCGCGCCAGATTCGCGGGAACCGTCGGGCCGTGAAGGTAGAACGGCTTGAACACATTACCGCAAGGATTGGAGAAGCTCGCCCAGTAAACCTGGCGCAGCAGGGGAGGCATCTCGGCCCGCAGATGGGCGACGACCGACGCTGCGCTGTGGTACGCCCCGCCGGGGGAGTCGTGCATGCAGGGCGTGGCCCAGAAGCTTTCGGCTGCTCCCCAGCGAGGTTCCGTGAGGGTCCCCTCCAGGTGGCTGCGGCTGACCTTCATCATGCTGAGTGGAGTAATCTGCGCGAAGTCCCTGCGAAGACACGCCATGGTCATGTTGCGGCGGATCTGCATGTTGCCAGGCTTTGCCGAATTCTTTCCCCAGTAGTCACCGTAATCGCGGGCGAAGTTGAAGTCCTTCGCGGACTTCGTCCAGCCTTTTTCAATCGCGTGCTCGACTAACCGGGAATGCGCCTCGTCCCAATCCCTCTCGATGGAATAAATGTTGGAGATCGAATAGACCCCGTGCGTGATCCGCTTGGCCACCCAGTACCGGCCCGCGGTTTCCAGCACCCAGGCTTCCTGAGGGTCGGCGATGATGAAACTATTGTGATAGTTGGCTTTCCCCCACTCGCCCTCGTGTTCCGCGTCGCCACTCTGGCCATATTTTTCGAGCAGCGCAATCATCACGTGCATGGCTTCGTAAGCGGTCTTGCCGCGTTCCAGGCCCAGCCGCACGAGGTCCATGCCTAACAACCCGTCACCCCACTGGTAGGGTTCTTTGGACCACACCGCCTCATTGCCAATCGCTACGCCATGCTCGTTCATTCCGTGCTCGTAGCCGAAGGCCCACCAGATCTTGGATCCGATGTGCTCGTACGTCTCCGCGACTTGCGGAATCTCGATGTAGGTGCACTTCACCTTCTCGCCCGGCGCGTATTTCTGGCGGGGAAAGTACACGAGGGGTTGGGCTTCCATGGGTGGACGGTCGCTGTTCTTTGCCATGATGACCGAGTGGTCAGCGGTGGCATCCGGCAATGCCACCCACGTATCACAAGCGTGCGCGGCGGCCACGAAACCGCCGAATGACACGACCGCTAATACCACGCGAGAGATTCCGGAGTGCTTCGAGCTCATTTTGCTTCTCCGTTCAACGCCTGTGACATCGTCATCCTTGCATCGTCCGGGCCACAGGTCCGACCCTTGGACCTCATGGTTTGAGAGAATATATCCCATCCGCGAGTGGCGCGGGCATCGTTTTCAGGTTTCCGCGAATGTTCTAACCAGCGAGATCTACGATTCACGAGCAGCGGCACGATCCGTCTCGGGGCTGTGCGGGATCGCATCTTGGCGTGTGGGGCTCAATTGAGGTGCGCGTTACCGCAGCGGGACGAGCGCGACTTCGGCTTGATTATTCCCCGCGCCGTCGAAGGCGATGATTCCGGAAGCGCCGCGATATTCGCCGCGGGCGGCGAGTGCGTCGCGCAGGCGGGCACGGTTGGGGCCGGACTCGCGCAGGCCGGCGGCGATGAGCCGCACGGCATCGTAAACCTCGGCCGCCGCGGGGCCGGGCGCGGCGCCGGTGCGCGCGCGGTAGCGTTCGGCGAATGTCACGTTCTCGCTGCCGGAGCCCGCAATGCGCGAAGCCGTGATCCAGAGATTCTGCTTTCCTCGCACCGCGCTGATCAAGGGTTCCTCGAGGGCCTTTCTGCAGAAATAAATCCCGGCACATGTTCCCGAAATCCCTTCCAGCAATTGCGCCGCCGTCGCCGCGCAGGTCCACAAAACAATGGCCTCGGGCTCCTGCGCCCGAATCTCTTTCAATAAGAGGTTGACATCATCGAGCGGAAGAGTGATTTCGATTCGCGCCGGAGTCGGCGCCTGAAGCCGGCGCGCGGCCTTCCCGAATTCCTCAGCGCCCACGCGGCCGTCGTGATCACTTTCTGAAATCAGCAACACTTTTCGGTACGCGTGCTCGCGGTAGATGCTTTCCGCAAAGGCGCGCGCTTGCGCGGCGTCGTTGGGGACAATACGGAAAAGCCAGGGAATATTGATTTGCGTTGTCGTGGCATCGGTGGCGAGTGTCATGACCGGCACGCCGAGGCGGTTGCCGACCTGTTCGGAGAGGTGAGCGGCCCGGCCGTCCGATGAGGTGATCAGCGCCACGGCGCGGTCATCCACGACCAGCTTGACGATTTCGCTCGCAGCGCGGCCCCAGAGCCCCGTCTCGTCTCGCGTAACGAGCACGAGGCGTTGCCCGCCTGCAAGCGGCGCGGCCGACTCGTCTTCGACGCCCATCTGCGCGGCAGCGACGAGCGCATCTCCTTCCGCCTTCCGCACACCCTGGAGTGGCGCAATCAGCCCGATTTTGATCTCCGGGCCCGCCAGGTCGCGCGCCGATTCCCGATCGGGGCCGGCATAGTTGATGGTTTGACGATTGATGGAAGCGTAGGGCTGAACGGTTGCAGTATCCTGTTGCGCTTGTCCTGCGGAGACACAGAGGAAAACTACGAGCGGTATAAATCTTCGAAACATCGGCACGCGCTCTACCGTTTCTCGGCGACGACCGGGCCCGGCTCGGGCTCGCTCGAAGCGGCTTTCCAGTAAACGAACTTGCCGTTTTCAACGCGGCTCAGCGTGACCGGCGAGACGTTCTTGAGGGTGTAGTCGAAGAGCATGTGCCCCGCGACGCCGTCGTAGTCTTTTTGCTGATAGTCGCGCAGCGCTTGCATGATGCGGCCGCGGTTGAGCCCGGTCTTCTCGATCGCGCCAAGAAGCATGCTCATTCCGTCGTAGGCGAAGGCGGCGTAGGCGTCGGGGTCTTCGCCGAACTTATGGCGATATTGCTCGCGGAACGCCGTCCACTTCGCGTCCTGGCGCGTGGGGTCGAGCGCGCAGGCGGTGACCAGCCCTTCGGCGGCGGGCCCGGCGATTTCGAGCAGCTTGGCGTAAGCCGTGCGGCTGGAGCTGAAGACCGGCTGCTTCATTCCCATCTCGCGCATCTGTTTCAAGATGAGGGCCGCCTCGGGCCACTCGGCCCAGACGACCAGTCCTTCGATGTTGGCGTCGCGCAGCATGCGCAATTGGCGGGAGAAATCCGTGTCGCCGCGCTCGAACTTCACTTCCAGAACCGGCTGGCGCTGCATGCGCCGCGCCATATCGTTGAACACGCCCACGCCGATGCGCGCGTAACGCGTCTGCGTGCGCAGCACACCGAGGCGCTTCAGCTTCAGCTCGCGGAAAATGTGATTCGCCAGGGCGTAACCCTGCACGCGGTCGTCAGGGAAATTACTCATGATCCACTGAATGCGCGTCTCGGTGACCGTGCGGTCGGTGGTGCCGGGCGAGAGAATGGGAACCTCGAGCTTGAGCGACTCGCGAATCTGGATGTGCGTGCTCTGGCCGTCGATCGAGCCCAGCACCGCCCAGCAATGGTCCTTGAAGAGCATGCTGGGGAGTACCGTAGACGACGCGCCCCACAGGGCCGAGTCGTTGTAGATCTTGAGCGCGAACGGTTTCCCTTTGTAACCGCCGCGCGCGTTCGCCTCTTCCAGCGCCATCTGCGCGGCGTGCAGCATGGGAATTCCGAACATGGATTCGGGATTGTTTTCGAGCGGGCCGAGGAATCCAATTGCGACTTCGCTGAGTTTGTTGATGTCGCCGTCCGGCCGGTCGCTGGCCGCGCCGTTGTACTCCACCGTGTCTTTGGTGACGAACCACTCGTGGTAGGGCTTGCTAAAGCGGCGGTAGGGGACCGCCTCGGCGGGCATGTTAGCGTAACGTTTATCCGGCGGCTTCTCATCCTTGGCTGGTTCGGGAGGAGAATACTGCGCCCAGGCGGGCGTGACCAAGATGACAAACAGGATCAGAGAAAAGGCTTTCTTTTGCATGACCGTTCCTCAGGTAGCGCCGCCCTTCAGGCCGGCAGATGCTCGTGTAACGCCAGCCTTCAGGCCGGCACATGCCGGGCCTGCCCGCCAACTGGCGGGCTAAAGCCCGGCTCCACGCTTACGCGGCGTGGGTCGTTTCTGTAACATACTCCTGTCGGGTATCAATATAATGAATAATTCGTCTCAGAGTACGAGAGCTGATGGCCTGGGCGGCGTCGCAGCGCGGCTTGACGGCGTCCAGGCGGTCGCTGGCCACCTCGATGATCAGCCCCTGCGCGCCGTACTCGATGGCGGCGCGGCTGGCGCCCTCGACCATCGCCGCCACGCCCGTGGCATGGCTGGGGTCGACGATCACGGGCAGGAAAGTCTCGCCCTGCACCGCCGGGATGACGTTCAGGTCGAGTGAATAGCGCGCGTATTCACCGTTGGGATAAGCCTTGATGCCGCGTTCGCAGAGCACGATCTCGAGATTGCCCTCGTTGGCGATGTACTCGGCCGCGCCCAGCCATTCGCACAGGCTCGCCGCCATGCCGCGCTTGAGCAGTACGGGCTTGCCTGAGCGCCCCACCTCAACGAGCAACGGATAGTTCTGCATGTTGCGCGAACCCACCTGGAGCATGTCGGCGTATTCGGCCACCTGCTCAACCAGGCGCACGTCCATCACCTCGGTCACGACGGGCAGGCCCGTCTCGCGGCTCGCCTCACGCAGAATCTTCAGCCCCTCGAGGCCCAGCCCCTGAAAGTCGTGCGGGGAGGTGCGCGGCTTGAATGCGCCGCCGCGCAGCATGTCGGCCCCGGAGCCCTTCACCGCGCGCGCTATTTCCAGCGTCTGATCGCGGCTCTCCACGGCGCATGGCCCGGCAATCACCACCGGCCGCTCCCCGCCAAAACGCACTCTGCCCACCTCCACGACGCGCGTCTGGGTGTCTCCGTAGCGCGGGGTCGTCTTGCGACTGAGCAGGGGACAGATCCTCGGCAGGTCGTTTACGTCAACTTTTCCGGCGATCTTCATGGGACCCTCAAGAGCTGAAAGTGGAAATCTGAAAATCGAAACTCCTCAATCCGAAATCCAAAAGCGAAAATCCAAAATCGTTATGCTGCGATCTTCTGCCGCTCGCCGTTGTCGGAGGCCGGAGTGTCGGACTCGAAGATTGCCATCGCCTCGATCTCGATCAGCAAATCCGGCCGGCAGAGGATCGCCTGAATGCCCGTCGAAGCGGGCAGCGGATTCAGCCCCTGTTCCTCGAAAAACTGCGTCCGAACTGCATTGAACTCGGCGTAATCGCGCTCAATGTCCCGCAGATAGCAGGTGGTGCGGACCACATCCTTCCACGTGGCGCCTTCCGCCTCGAGCAGCGCGGTGATGTTCTGATAGGTGCGCCAGGTCTGGGCGCCGAAATCGCCGGCGTGGACCGTGCGTCCCTGTTCGTCCACGCTGGCGGTGCCGGAGATCAAGAGGATCGTGACGCCCTTGATATCCAGGCGCAGCCCGCGCGAAAAGGCGGAGCCGTAGCGCGGCGCTTCATTGAGAGCCTGCGGGGCGCTGATGGCCCTGCGCGGGATTGGCTTGCGAGCTTTTCGCGCCTTCTCCGTGGTTACTGCGGGTGCTTCGACGAGCGAGTCCTGCACTGGCATAAAGTTGTGCCTCCATTTGGGGTTCGCGGATTCCGTGGCTCAGGCCTTTGGCCGTCGCCACCCAGATATCCTTGCCTTGAAAATCCATGTTCAGGATGTAGTTGTGCGCGAGAGAAGTCGGAGCGTCGAGCTTGATCTTCTTATTATCCGTCCAGGTGATTTCAATCTCACCGAGACCGTTCTGCTTACTGGGCCGGTAAGTGACCCAGGTGTTGGTTTTGTAGTCGAGAAAACTCAATCCCTTGTCCGTGCAGGCCCAGACTTCGTTGCCGCGCGACTTGGGAGCGTTGATGAAATCGGAAGCCAGGCCGCTGTCCTTATTCAAGTAGTTGTGCCAGTTGCGGCCGTCGTATCCGGTCAGGCCGAAATAGGTCGAGCCCCAGACCATCTTGGTGTCGGGGTTGAAGGCGACGTTGGAGACGATGATGTGCACCAGACCCTGGTTGCGGAAGAGAACGATTTCCATCTCCTCGTCGGGGTCGGTGTAGGCTTTCATCCAGTCGCCGGCGATGTCGTACTCGACCATGCCGCCGCCCCACACCGCGAAGTACACCTTGCCGATTTCGGGCGCGGGCGCGATGCCGTACGACCAGGGCTCGTGGAAGGGCGCGTTGAACTCGCTCCAATTGCGCCACTCGCCGGTCGAGGTGTCGAGCCGGCTGACGCCTGCAGTGGTCGCGACCCAAACCCAGTTGTCCTCGACCGCGACGCCGTAGATGATGTCGTTCAACAGGCCCGAGGTGAGGTTGGTGTAGTTCTTAAACTGCCCGCCGGAAAACTGGCTGAGTCCGCCGAAGGTGCCAATCCAGAGGTCGCCGGTTCGCTTGTCCACGGCGACGGACATCACCACGCGATGCACCAGGCCGTCCTCGGGTTTGTAGACGCGCGCGACCTTGCCGTTTTCAATTAATACGAGACCATCCTCCGTCCCCGCCCAGATGCGCGCGCCGTCCACCGCGACGCAGAAGACCTTGTCGTCGGGCATGCCATTCGCGGTGGTGAAGTTTTCCCAGCGTGTGATGAGAGGCGGATTCTCCGCGGCGAATATCGTCGAGGCGGCGACTATCAGAGTTGCGCTGGTCAGGATTCGTTTCAACATCGTTCCCTCGGAAAATCAAAAGTCAAAACGCAAAAGTCAAAAGTGTGAAATCCAAAATCCAAAATCGTCAGAGCACTGCCGGGCTGAAGCCCGGCGCTACAAGGTCTTCAGATACTCGATCAAATCGTTCAACTGTTCCTTGCGCATATCGGACGTGATGCCGTGCGTGTCGTTGTTGTTATAGACCGTCCAGATTTCTTCCAGCGTCAGCGCCATGCCGTTGTGGAGGTACGGCGCGTCTTCGTAAACGCGGTCGAGTTGCGGCGTATCGAAGAGCGAAATCGTGTCGTACTGGGTATTCGACCCCACGTCGGTGCTGATGCGATTCGTGTAGTGGGTGTCGGCCGGGTGGCACGTGGCGCAGCGGTTCTGGAACGGAATCAGGCGGCCATCGCTGGTGCGCGTTCGATAGAACATGGCCCTGCCGCGGTCCTGCGCATCGGTTAATTGTCCGTTCGCCGCGAGGTGGCGATTGGGTGCGAGCGGAATCGAGCGCAGAAACGCCACGAGCGACTGCAGCTCCTCGGTGTTGAAGCCTTCCGCGCGGAAGAGGAACTTGGCGATACGCGGCCCGCACTGCGTGATGAGGTCGGGATTGTGCCCGTTCCATTTGTAGGGCGCGGTTTCAGCGATGCCGCGCAGCGTGCGGTTGGCGACGCGGTCGCGCCCGAGCTGCGGCGTCTCCAGATTCCACGCCAGGCCGTCGAGGTGCTGCTCGGGATGGCACGTCGCGCAGGAGAATTGCCCCTGCGTGCAATAGCTGGCGTTCCGGAACAATCGCTCGCCACGCCGCAACAGCGAAATCTCCTTCGGCCCGCCCAAGTCGATCGTGGAGGCGACCTTGAGCCGCGCGAGGTCCACGACCGTCAGAGTGTCATCCATGCGGTTGGCGACGAAAGCAGTGCGGCCGTCGGGCGAGACCGCGACGCCGCGCGGGTCGTTGCCGGTGGGCAGGCGGCGGACTACAAACTCGCGCGCGGAATCGAGCCGGTTCGAGAGTTTCAGGGAACTTGCACGCCGGATGCCGGCGGCGAGCTTGGCCGTATCCACAATCTGTACGACATTCGCGCCGGAAGACGTGATCAGCGCGTAGCGGCCGTCGGGCGTGAACGCCGCGCCGTAGCCATCGGCGTAGTAGTAGTCGATGTCGTCGAGGAGGACTTGGGTGACGCGTGTTCCTTTCCCGTCATCCTGAGCCCGTTCGCTCCGCTCAGGGTAAACTCCGCGAAGGCCCTTCCGCATTTCAGGCTGCACCACCGCCATGCCGTGCGTTACCACCCAACCCTGCTCGACGCGAATCAGTGGCGCGAGGTTTTTGGGGCGCATAAACGGCACGAGCAAGTAGCCGCCCTGCCGAGCGGGTGCTTCGGCGATCTGGCGCAACTCGATGACGCCGGGAACGAGGATGCGCTCGGCGACGGTCTGCTTCTCGGTGTCGATGACCGTTAGCTCGGAAACCGGTGGCAGGTCGTAGCGCCGGAGATGTGGCAGGACGTTCGAGACATAGACGCGGCGGCCGTTGCGCGAGAGCGCCAGGTGCTGAGGCGAGCGCTCGGTCGAGAAGCGCCTCAGTTCGCGGCCCGTCACTAGGTCGATGACCGAGACGCTGCTGGCGATGCCGTTGGCCACGTACAGTTGTTTGCCCGAGCGGTCGACGACCAGACTGGTCGGTCCCCAACCCGCCTTGAGCGTGCGGCGGACCGCAAACGTGGCGACATCGATTTCGCTGATCGTGTCGCTCCATTCGTTTGCGACGTAGAGTGTTTTGGCGTTGGGTGCAAGAGCAATTCCCTTCGGCTTGTGACCGACCTTCGCTTGTGCCACGACACGCTTGGTGCGCGTGTCCACGGCGAGGACGGAATCGTTGCCTTCGCAAACCACGTAGATTCTTCCGCCGTCGGGCGAGAACTGGAGATCGAGGGGGGTGAGGTAGGCGGGCTCGGTCCCCGGCGCCGGTGTTTTCGGAGTCGCCGCGTAAGGAGTGGAAAGCCTGAATGCGCCCATCATCGCAATGGCCAGGAGTGCAGACAAAACCGGGGTGGCGCATACATCGCGGTTTTTGCGATGTCTGCGGTCCAGATCCTCGCAGACATGGCCAACAGCGCCATGTCTGCGCCAGCCGGATTTCTGGTACCCGATCATCGTTTCTCCCCGTTTGGTTCCGTCACCGTCATAATCTGGTCGGCCTTGACGTGTTCGAGGGTCTGCACCGTGCCGCTCGGCCAGGTGATGACGAGCTTGTCGACTTCCGCGTGCGGGCCGAGTCCGAAATGCGGCCGAGGATCGCCCTGCGAGGCGTAGCCTGCCGCCGAAATGGCCTCGATGACCTGCTTCAAGTCGCCCGCCGTGGCTTCGAGGCGCGCGCCAAAGCCGTCGCGATTGCTCTTGGTCCCGACCAGCTTCAGCGTCAGCCAGTGGTTGCGGCTGCCGGCGGCGGGCG
>Ga0315277_10004503_pt1 | contig 18596 bp, 20 predicted proteins | sample YL17G05_15_MG_FD_203695 | JGI IMG/M metagenome (GOLD analysis project Ga0315277, IMG submission 203695) | Sediment microbial communities from Yellowstone Lake, YNP, Wyoming, USA - YL17G05_15 | ecosystem: Environmental > Aquatic > Freshwater > Lake > Sediment | place: USA: Wyoming | collected...
TGTAGAGCCATGCCTGCCAATAGGAGAGCGAGCCTGCCGGTACAAACAGCATCAGCCCGACGACAACGGGCGCTGCGATCAGGCGGCGGTACACCTTATTGTGCAATTCTTCCTGCCCGGTATCCATCACACAGGGAATACAGTTCCCCGATACTTAAATGCCGGTTGTTTCATTCGTGGGGTCGCTTTGAACCCGGGTCCACCTGCTTCGTATTCGTCCGCACGAGGGATGCGAAGATCCCGATCACGCACAGGATCGTGAACAGGACGAATGCGTAGTGCAGGCTCTCGATGAACCGGGGGTAGTACTCCGGTGTTATCTCGACCCTGCCAATCACGATGGCAAAGATCATCATGGCAATCCCCATGGAGAGCAGCTGCCCCAAGGTCCTCATGGTGCTGACCATGCCGGAGGCAACCCCGTAATACCGCTTGTGCACCGCGCTCATGATCGCATTCGTGTTCGGGGAGGAGAAAAGGCCGAACCCGAACCCGAGCACCAGCAGGGCGATGATGATATACCAGAGGGGCGTCTCCTGCGACAGGAAGACCAGCAGGAACAACCCGAGCGCGGTCAGCCCCATGCCGGCGGACGCGATGATCCCGGGGTCGATGCGGTCCGAGAGACGGCCGGCAAACGGGGAGACGACCGCCTGCATCAGCGGTGCCGCAACTAAAATGAGCCCGGCGTACTCTGGCGAAAAGCCGGTGGTGTACTGGAGGTCAAGGGAGAGCAGGAACGCGACAGCATAGGTCGCGCTGTAATTGATGAGGGATGCGAGGTTCGAAAAGGCAAAAACCCTGCTTTCGGAAAAGAGTCTCATGTTCAGGACCGGGAACGGCTGGCGCTGCTCGTACCGGATGAATGCCAGCATACAGAGACCACCGGCAATGATTAAAAATATTCCCGCGGCAGCCGGCAGTACGGAGAACCCGTACATGATCGATATGAGGGCAACCCCATAGATGATGGAGCCCGCAAGATCGAAGGTTTCCCCGCGGCAGTCCGCCCATTCGCCCTTCAGTTTCCAGACAACGAGCAGTGCGGTGGCGATGCCGATCGGGACATTGATGGAAAAGATGCTGCGCCACCCAAGATTTTCCGTCAGCACGCCCCCCAGGAACGGCCCGAGCGAAAGCCCCAGGTACACCGACGTGATATAAATCCCGAGCGCCTTGCCCCGTTCGCCGGCACTGAAAGTGGAGGTCAGGATTGCGACGGCGGTGCCGAAGATCATGGAGCTCCCGATGCCCTGGACGATCCGGACAAGAAGGAGCATGTCGCTGGAACGCACCATGGTCATGACCAGTGATGCGATGGTAAAAACCGATATCCCGTACAAAAAGATCTTCTTCCTACCGCGGATATCGGCGATCTTGCCAAACGGGACGAGGAACAGTGCCGATGAGAGCAGGTAGGCAGTCGCTACCCAGGAGAGGGCAACAGCATCCATGTGAAACTCCGCACCGATGTTCGGTAGCGCAATGTTGATTGCGGAACCGTCAAAGGGTGTGAGAAACCCGGCAAGGACCGCGATGATGAGGATGATCCGCTTCTCCGTCGCCGTAACCAGCGTGTCGGGGGTGTGGCAAATCTCCGGAACGTCCGCAGCACTGCCTGTCGTGTCTGTTCTCTCTGATGCCATGGCCAACCAAAAAAATTGCTATGATAATCCGGCTGGATGGTATTTACGAATTATGATCGTGCCGGGGGATCGGGCAACGTTGCACAAAAAGGGATTTTTGCTACCGGCAAAAAAAAGAGCGGGTAAAAACGCAGGCTTTTTTTTCAATCCCACACGCGGGACACAAGCTGTGCACCTTCGTCTTCGTACAGCAGGACCCGGCTTTTCAGGTTGTTCAGCCTGCAGGACGTGATCAGGTTTCCGGTCATAATATGTATCTCCTGTTTTGTCCCAGGCGCCACCTCCTCGCCGGGCCGAGGCTCCCAGGTGAGAATGAAATCGTCATGGTTCTTTAATGCGGCAGAGAGCATCCCCGTGATCGCCCTGACGGTGAGGGATCCGGTTTTTTTCCTGCGCTTTTTTTTCTGAGATTTTTTTGGAGCCATTTTTGGAACCATAAGGAAACATGCATGATTGGAACAGATAAAATTTTCATCGATTATCCCAATACCGGCATGCAGGATCTGGTGTTCATCTGCGAGCCCCGGAAGATATACTTGCCTGAAATGGTGAACGTTGGTCAATCTCAAAAAAATGTCCAGGCTTCCTTTCCTGTCCGTCTGTCTGTCTTTTTGGATTAAATACCCAGCCTTTCTAAAAATCGCTCGTGCAGCCGGGTGTCACTGCCGAGCTCCGGGTGGAACGATAACGCCATGTACTTTCCCTGCTCCACCGCAACGATCCCCTGTCCAACCCGTGCAAGAACATGCACCCCGGCGCCAACCGATGTGGCAACCGGTGCCCGGATGAAGATCGCATGGAACGGGCCCCCGCTGACCCCATCCAGCACAATGTCGGACTCAAACGACTCCTTCTGCCGCCCGAACGCGTTCCGGTCGATGCTCATCTCGATGAGCCCGAGCGGGCAAACCCGCGGGTCATCGACCCGGGCCGCCATAAGGACCATCCCGGCGCAGGTTGCAAAGATGCCTCCCGGGAACGTGCTGATCGGTTCGTGGAGGTGGTTCTTCCCGATCAGCCGGGAGATCGTGGTCGATTCGCCGCCGGGGATCGCGAGCGCGTCGCAGTTGGCGATCTCATCGAGCCGTTTTACGGGAAAAACAGAGGAGGAGGGGCCACGCCCCATGCGTTCAAGGGCACGTTCAAACGCATCGATGTGCTCGCTCACATTGCCCTGCAGGGCAAGCACGCCGATCTTAGCGCCCACGGTACTGGAGCACCTCATCGTCCCGGAGCTTGTGGACATCGAGCCCGGGCATCGCCTCGCCAAGCCCCCGGCTGACGGCCGCGATCACCTTTGCATCATCGAAATGGTTGACCGCTTCCACAATCGCCTTTGCCATCTTCTGCGGGTTTGAGGATTTGAAGATGCCGGAGCCGACAAAGACACCGTCGGCACCCAGCTGCATCATGAAGGCTGCATCGGAGGGTGTCGCGATCCCGCCTGCCGAAAAGTTCACGACCGGGAGCCGGCCGCGTTCGGAACATTCGATGACCAGTTCGGGCGGCGCCTCGATCCTGCGGGCGTAATCGGTCATCTCCTGCCGGTCCATGCCTTTGAGGGCCCGGATCGACCCCATGATCGCATGCATGTGGCGGACCGCTTCCACGACGTTGCCGGTGCCTGCCTCGCCTTTTGTCCGGATCATCGCGGCGCCTTCATGGATCCTGCGCAGCGCCTCACCGAGATCCCGGGCCCCGCAGACGAAGGGGATGGTAAAGAGTTTCTTATCGATATGGTATTGTTCGTCCGCCGGGGTCAGCACCTCGCTCTCGTCGAGCATATCCACGCCGAGCGCCTCGAGCACCCGCGCCTCGACGACGTGCCCGATCCGCACCTTGCCCATCACCGGAATTGAGACGGCATCGATAATTTCGATGACCCGCTCGGGGTCCGCCATGCGGGCGACACCCCCCGCCTTCCGTATATCGGCGGGCACTCTCTCGAGCGCCATGACGGCGACGGCACCGGCTTCCTCGGCGATCGTCGCCTGCCCGGCATTGATAACATCCATGATCACGCCCCCTTTCTGCATGGATGCAAAGCCGCGCTTGAGAAGCTCGGTCCCGAACCTCAGTTCCTCAAGTTTCATATGCCCATACTATTGATCCATGATCCCAATAAAAACAATGTACCAGCGGCAAATAGTGCCGCCATCAGTGCCACCGCACGGACCGCACGCAGAATCTCATAGCCCCCTTCGGGCAGCGGCCGCTCTGCATCACCGATGGCATAGACCCCGGGCTTCTCGAACCGGATCCCGAGGCCTCCCGCCATCGCCCCCATCACGATGCCGCCGTTGAAACCGGGGCGTTTTTTTCCGTCACGCCGCATGATCCGGTATGCTGCAGAAAACCTGCCCCTGAACGTGAAGTACAGGAGAAGGAACAGGACGGTGATGCGTGCCGGAAGAAAGTTGAGGAGATCGTCTGCCCTTGCGGACCACCAACCGAGCCGCTCGCGCTCGTCCCGGTAGCCGAGCATCGCGTCCATCGTGTTTGCCGCCCGGTACACCACGGCCCCGACAAGCCCGAAGAGCGCATAATAGAAGAGGGGGGAGACGATGCTGTCGGTGAGGTTCTCGGATAAGGATTCGTAGGCCGCAGAGAGTACCTGTTCATATGAGAGCGACGAGGTTTCCCGTGACACGAGCATTTTTACCGCCTCCCGCCCTGCTTCCGTGCTTTTCCCGAGTGCGTCTGTGACTGTTGCCAGATGGTCCTCAAGGGAGCGCCACGCAAAGCAGCACTTGAGCAGGAGCGGTGCGCCGATTAGGATGACGATCAACGGGGCAAATTTCAAAAAAAGGAAGATAAGGAATGCGCATAAAAACACCGTCATCCACCAGAAAAGAACACCTGCTGCCCGCTGGAGGCGGGGGGGGTACCGGTCCGGCCTGCCCCACCATGCGATAAATCTCCCGGCAAGGGCAACGGGGTGGAGGGCTGATCTGGGATCTCCTGCCAACCGGTCAAGGACGAGCGCGGCGGCAAGCACATAGAGGGAAAAGATGATCAAAAACTCTGCCGGTACCATGTATAGACAGCCCCGATAATGAGTGAGACAAAGGAGGCCGTGTTGAGAAGATCGATCTTTGTGTACAGCCAGGCTGAATACAGGATCAGCGCGATCCCCATCATCACCATGAGAAGGTGGGGGCGGCCGTGTGCAACGGGCTGCATCGGGGGCTCCCGGATTTTTTCTGAAGCGGGGCGCAATGCACCCGGTTTCACGTCCACGCGGAACGCTGCCCTCATCACGCCGTACCCGGTGATGACCTCAATATCAAAGAACCCCTCGGGGCATTCGGGGTAGACCGGTATGGAGAAGAGCGTCTCGTCCACGATATAGAGATTTTCGTGAAAAAATGACGTAAAGATCCCGGCATTCGAGGACGTGACCGTGATATGGATGGGCGAACCGCGGTTCAGGAATTTCAGCCGGAGGATCCCGCCGGTTCCAACCTGGACTTCGCCCTTGGGGACCTCGATGGAATTGATCCCGCTCCTGTTGAGGAAGATCTCATACACGTCGTTGTGTGTTCCCTGCACCACCGCGGCAACCGACACCACAAACGGCATGTTTACGCACCCTGTCAATGGTTCATATTCTGGGGGAGGAGGTTGGGTATCCCCTCATGGATGGGGTAATCCACCCTGCAGCGGGAGCAGGTGAGCATCCCTTCCAGGATCTCGTGCTCATTCTCCTCGCCCACCGTGAGGGTAAGGTCCCCCTTGCAGACCGGGCAGCAGATGATATCCAAGAGCTTGCGCCTCATGAAAATTCACTCCGCAGATCGACAATCTGGGATATCTCGGGCCCGGTGGAGATGAGGGTGACCGGGCAGCCGATATCCGCCTCTGCCTTTTTCACAAAATCCTTTGCCTTCCTGGTCAGGTTCCCGTACTCGGTCACGCCGAAACAGGCCTTGTCGATGCGATCAATGCCCGTGATGGCGGCCTGCGTGCAGCCGTTGATCATTGCCGAATACCGTGCCATATCGCTGTCCCACCCGCCGATCCGTCGCTTGCGGTGGGTAACCGTGCCGAACTCCTGGATCCCCATTGCATCGGACGTTGCTGCCGGCATCTCGGTGGAGAACGGGCCCTCCCCCACCCGTGTGGGGTAGGCCTTGAATACGACGATGACATCATCGATCTTTGTCGGGCCGACACCGTTGTCGGCTGCGATCTGGGACGCGGAGGTGTCCTTGCTGGTCACGAACGGGTAGGTGCCATAGTAGAGCGAGATCCCGAACCCCTGTGTCCCTTCAAGCAGGACGAAGTTATCCCCCTTCAGCGCATCATCGATCGCCTTGGGCACGTCGAGCAGGTACTTGGCAAGCTCCGGCACGTCCTTTGCCTGCGGGGAGACCCGCATCACGCGGTCGGCGTTTGCGGGCCCGCAGCCCGAACCCGTGCTCCCGATCTTCTTTGCGAGGTGGGCGCTGCTCTTGTCCCGGAGAATGTGATCCTCGGTGATGATGCCGCAGCGTTTGTCGACAAAGACCCTGCCCTGCACATGGAGCCGCTCGACCTCCTGCTCAAGGACCCGGGGGTCGACGAGCACCCCGCTCCCGATACAGAGTTTCGCATCCTTGTACACAAAACCCGAGGGGACCATCCGGACACCGAACTCCTCCTTGCCGACCATCACGGTGTGGCCGGCGTTGGGGCCGACGCCGCCGCGGGAGATGATGACCGGTTTGTCCTTGAAGGCGACATGGGCAACAATCTTGCCCTTTCCCTCATCACCAAAAAAACCACCAACGATAATTGTACAGCTCATTGAGATTCAAGTAGTGTTAGTTAAAGCGGGGTATAAATTATCCGTCATCAGGATCTTTTGACGATGAAAAGAGCATCCAGCCGTGAAGACCTCCCCCGCACTGCTTCAGCGATTCAAAGAAGCACATGATCAATCTGTGTGGGTCGGGTACCGGATCGCTTCATGCCGATGTCTTATGGAGCACGACTTTGATGCAGCAACAGGGATCCCGGTTTATTTCAGCGTTACAGCCCTTCAATAAAAGTCTCCATGCGCCCCAGCGCCTCGGTGAGGTTTTTGCGGGAGACCGCATAGGCGCAGCGGAGGTGGTCCTCCCCGCCGACGCCAAAGACGCTCCCCGGTACGACAGCGACCCGCTGCTCTTTTAAGAGCCCTTCGGCAAATTCCACGTCGGACAGCCCGGTCCCCTTCACCGAGGGGAAGGCATAGAACGCCCCTTCCGGCACATGGCAGGGAAGCCCGATGCGGTTTAAGCCGGCGACAAACATGTTGCGCCGCAGGCGGTACTCGTTCACCATGCTGTTCTTCTCGTCTTCCGCAGACCGGATCGCCTCGAGCGCGGCAACCTGGCCCATCACCGGAGCACAGAGCATCACGTACTGGTGGATCTTGAGTGCTGCCTCGCAAAGGGTTTTCGGGGCGCAGACATACCCGACGCGCCACCCGGTCATCGCGTAGGCCTTCGAGAACCCGTTGAGGGTGATCGTCCGTTCATAGAGGTCCCCGACCGTTGCTGCCGCGACATGCTGCCCCTCGTAGGTCAGCTCGGCATACACCTCGTCGGAGAGGAGCAGGAGGTCGTTGTCGACGACAATGTCGGATACGGGTACAAGGTCCTCCTTTCGCATGACCCCGCCGGTCGGGTTGTTGGGGAAGTTGATGATCAGCGCCTTTGTTTTCTTCGTGATCTTCTCCTGCAGCGCGTCTGGCATGAGCCGGAACCGGTCTTTCTCCGTGCACTCAACAGGCACCGGGACGCCCCCGGCGAGAGTGACGCAGGGCGCGTAGGAGACATAACTTGGCTGGGCGATGAGCACCTCGTCGCCCGGGTTGACGATCGCACGGATGGAGATGTCCAGCGCCTCGGAAACGCCGCTCGTGATCACGATCTCGTCCTCACTGTTGTAGGTGAGGCCGTAGTGCCGGGCGAGGTAGCGGGAGAGCGCCTCCCGCAACGACTGCAGACCTTTATTGGATGTATATGACGTCATCCCCTGCTCGATCGAGTAAATGCTCGACTCGCAGATGTTCCATGGCGTCGAGAAGTCCGGTTCGCCGACACCCAGCGAGATCACGTCCTGCATCGTGAGCACGAGGTCGAAGAATTTCCGTATCCCCGACGGCGGAATGACCTGCGCACGTTCTGAGATGAAGTCCCGCATACCATCACCCTAAAAAGAGAAGGGGAGCCGTTCCGGTTCCGGTTGCTCAAAGAGGATGTTCCCGTTCTCCTTGTACGGCCTCATGATGATGTGCGTTGCGGTCTCCCGGATCCGGTCCATGGGTGCGACATGCTCCGAGACAAAGCGCGAGACTTCCTGCATGTTCCGGCCGGTCACGAGGAGCTGGAGGTCGTAGGTGCCGGTGATGAGGCGGACGCTTTTGACCTGGCTGAACCGTGAGAGCCGCTCTGCGATCCGGTCGTAGCCGAAATCCCGTTCAGGGCTGACTTTCAACTCGATGATCGCGGAGACCTCCCCGTTGCCGGCTTTTTCCCAGTTGATGACAGCAGTATATTTCCGGATCACGCGGGCGTCCTCCAGCGCACGGATCCGGGAAGCAACGTCGTTTTCCGAGAGCGCGGTCATCGTGGCAATCTCTTCGGATGAGATCCGCCCGTTCTCCTCGAGGATGCGCAGGATCTCAAGATCTTTTTCATCCATTCCCCGTCACCTGAACCATGATTTTAACCATTTTGCCCCCATCTGGTTTACGTCGAGATCCTTCAACCCGTTCAGCCGCGGGTCCTTGATGACGACTTCTCGGATCTTTCCCGTGTTGGAGTCAAACCACATCTCCTTTGTCCTGCCGTACCGCCCTCGGCTCACCACCCGGGTGTTGATGACCCCCAGCATGTTCAGTTCGGAGATCAGGTCGGTGATCCGGCGGTGGGTGAGGATATCGAGCTCGATGGTCGGTGCAATGTCCTGGTATATACGTGATACCTCCCCGCTCGTAAAGATATTCTGTCCCAGCTGCTCGAGGATCAGCATGGAATACAGGATCAGCTTGCTCTGGGTCGGCAGTGTGGAGATGCACTCGATCATGCTGTCGGTCTCGATCTTTGCCTGGGCCTGCTTGACGTGTCCCTCGGTGACTTTTTCCGACTCGTCACGGTCTGCGAGTTCGCCGGAGATGCGGAGAAGGTCGAGCGCCCGCCGTGCATCGCCATGTTCCTGGGCGGCAAGGGCGGCACAGAGCGGGATGACGCCGTCCGAGATCGCGTTGGGAATGAATGCCGCCTCGGAGCGCTGGGCAAGGATGTCCACCAGCTGCGGCGCGTTATAGGGGGGAAAGACGATCTCTTCTTCCGAGAGGGAGGAGAGGACGCGGGGGTCAAGGAAGTCCTTGAAGCTCAGATCGTTGGAGATCCCGATGATGCTCACCTTTGAATTCTTGAGATCGGAGTTGATCCGTGTCAGGTTATACAGCGTATCATCCCCGCTCTTTTTCACCAGCTTGTCAATTTCATCGAGCACGATCACGAGCACGCCGCCCCCGGCATCGAGCTGGTTTTTCATCTCGGAATAGACCTGGTCGGTGGGCCAGCCGGTCATGGGGATGTGGGTGCGGGTCTTGTCGCTCCCGACCTCATTGCCGTCGCCAAGGCACTTGGCGATCTGCGCAAGGACACGGTACTGGGTATCGATCACCTCACAGTTGAGGTGCACGATCCTGCAGACCGTGCCCATGTTAGTGCTTGCTTTTTCCAGTTCTGTCCCGACATACCTCGCGCACGCCGTTTTCCCGGTCCCGGTCTTCCCGTAGATCAGGATATTGGAGGGGGTTTCATTGCGCAGCGCCGGGGCAAGGATAGAAGCGACCTCGTCGATCTGGGGTTTGCGGTGGGGAAGGATCTGGGGGCGGTACGAATGCCGGAGGACCTCCCGGTCTTTGAATATTTTATTGTTTGTCAGGTATTTTTTGAAAAGTCCTGTAGAGGGGTCTTCGGTTTCGGGCATAATGATGCTATGGCGCTGAGACTATGAGGTATGTAATAAAAAAGGTGATCGTTTGTTCCCCATATAAACCCCACCGTTTCCACTAGAGCGTGCCTGAATTATAGACCAATTGTCCGTTGCTCAAAATATACTTAATTTATTATTTCATATTTTAATAATAAAATTAAAAGTTGGTATATAGATCAATCCCGTACTGGTGTGATGCTGGAGAAGAGACGGGGGGACCCCTTTGTTTCGCGTGGAACTAGGATTTTTCGGTTATACAATAATTTTTTATTTATTTTACCGGCATTTTGTAATTGTATTATTGATACTATAAAATGTAATCGATCTTAATTTTCGATGGCTGGACAGCCTAAGTTCTGAACTGTTAGATAATCCTTTCACGGTCCCCTGCCTATTGTTCCAAAAAACGGATCTGAAACGATCTGAGACCAGCAGACCAGTAACATCAGGACATCACCTCAGGACATCCTGTTCACGGTACCAAGCACCTCACGCAGAACAAAAATACCGGATCTGCCGGTACAGCACCCTTTGAACCATGGCACGACGAATGTTCCAGTGGAAATAAAGGGGTGGCGGTATTTTGAACGGCTTTTTTAAAAAAACCTGCAAACTCCCGATTTTATTAACAATCAATGAACAGTACATTTATTACTATGAAACCGGAGCATATCAGACCCCTCGCGATCACCATGGGTATTATCACCGTTTCCACCACAAGGACACCGGAAATGGATGCCAGTGGAATGGCCATCTGCGAGATCGTGAAGGCAGCAGGGTTCCTGGTCGGATACTATGTGGTCGTCCCGGATCGCGTTGAACGGATACAGGCAGAGGTCATAAAAGCGGCAAAACATGCAAACTGCATCATTGTCAATGGCGGCACGGGTCTGACCCATGATGACTGCACGATTGAGGCCGTCACGCCCCTGCTGGAGAAGGTGATGGACGGGTTTGGCGAGCTCTTCCGGGCCAGGAGCTGTGATGAGATCGGCACAGCATCCATGCTCTCCCGTGCGGTAGCCGGCATCTACCAGCAGTGTGCAGTCTTCTGCATCCCGGGTTCCACGGCAGCGGTCACGCTCGCGACAACCCAGCTGATCGTGCCGGAAATTGTCCACATCCTCTCGCACGCGACACGATAATCCGGGTATCGGCCAGCATGGCCTTTCGGATTGGTATCTGTTGTTTGGATCTCCGGGCTCAACAGAAACCCATGATACCCATAACGTTCCCAAGGGTTATTTTCGTTCCCGGAGGGAAGAGGAATCCGGAGAAGATGTGAAAAATTTTTTCGCATTGTACCATTCCTGCAGGCATGGGCAGACGCGAGAAGATAACCATATGGGTATCTCCGGGTTGCCTCCCTCTCCGGGGCAGATCAAAAACTGCCTTCTGACACGTCTCTCCTCTCGCCCCGATCCCCGGGTACGGGTGACGCCCCTTCGTAATATCTTCTCCTTCGTGATACCTCCTCAGTACCTGTCAGAGAATGAACATCCGCACGCGGGAACCCTGCGGTCAGGACCCGGAACCCAGCCGCAGAATACGGTTGAAGTGTGCTTCAGCGTCAGCGGTACACTTCAAGGAGAGCGACACGCTCAAGGACCAGATCAGCGAACCGCGACTCCCCGACCGCCGCGATCTCCTCATTGGTGATGGAGAAGAGCTCCCTGAGCCGTGCCGTGCGTTCTGTATCCCTATCCTCCCAGTCCCCGTCAACAAACCGGACCAGAGGCGCAAGCGCATCCCATACCGCTCCAGATGCGGGACAACAGCCGATGTATGCACGGTTATTCCCGGCATGGATCCCAAACGATGACGCAACGGAGCACTGCCGGCTCCCCGACGCATACAGGAGCGCCTCCATCTCAAGGGAGTTTGCGATCAGCGTACCGGCATCCCGCGATCGCAGCGCGTACCGGAGTGCCGTCTCGGCGTGCCGTTTTCCCGCCAGGTTGTCCGCGTTAAAACAGATGATCGTGGTATGGGTATCGGAGGCGATCGTGCGCAGTGTGTTCAGGAACGGTTCGCAGTCTGCAACATCAAAGACCGCTGCCCTGATCCCGCAGGAAAATTCTGTCCTGTCCATTGGATTCACCGGAACTGCAGCAGGGAGGACTGTGTGCCGGCTGGATCTTCAGACTCATCGGCCACGCGCCCGTCTCTTTTCCCCTTCAGTTGTTCATAGATCTGTTCTGTTATGCCGCGTCCCAGGATCCTTGTCACCTCCGCCACCCCCGCCTCCCGTATCGCATCGGGTGTTTGGATCCCGTTGTTGAACAGCCGGCGGGCCCGCACCCGTCCGATCCCCCGCAACCTGACCAGCGGGAGCAGTTCGCGGCGGATCCCGCTCTTCATGCAGACCACATACTCACGGATGGCGGTGTGGAACTGCGGCCTGAACATCCGTGCGAGCTCCGCACCTGCATGCAGCAGCCAGTTCACGCTCTCCACCATGCCATGGATATCGCCGGGGCCCACGGAGTAGCGCTCGCAGATCTTCTCGTCGGCGAGTTCGTTTGCCCAGTCTGACAGGAGCAGCGCTGTTTTCAACGAGCGGTAGAACGGTTCGGACTCATCATCGTCCTGCGGTTGTTGTATCCAGAGCTGACCGGGACTCTTCTCCAGGACCCGGTGGAGCGTGGGAAGATCCGCATTCCGGACATACAGGGTGGGCATGTCCGGCGTGCAGCAGATCAGGTGCAGGAGCCCTAAGTCCGTGTATTCCTGTTGATTACGCAGTTCGCGGACCATGATTTCGGCACTCCGGGGATCGATATAGAGCCGGGAGACGATCATCCCGAACTCCGTTGTGCCAAGGTGTTCGCCGACTTCCACCACCATCTCGGATGATACCAGAAAGGTGAGCGCTGCGTCAACCGACCGCTGGATCAGCCGCCCTCTCCTGTTTTCGTACACATAGAATGTGCGGTCCATGAATTCAGCCAGCTCACCCCTCGTCCTGGCAAACCCCGACGCGATCAGGGAGAGGATATGGGTATACAGCGCGGCGGGGCTGGCAGATTTTGAATGCACCTCTTCTGCCGGCGCGTCAATGTAGAATTCAAACAGTTCCTCCACCTGCCCCGGGTCTTTTGCAATCAGCACCGCCTCCCCATACGGATCGAGGTGCGGGCGCCCTGCCCTGCCCGCCATCTGGTGGTACTCGCGGACCGGGATCGGCTGCATGCCCCCCTCCACCGAGTAGCGGAGGTAATCGCGGATGATGACCCGGCGTGCCGGCAGGTTCAGCCCTGCGGCCAGCGTCGGGGTGGAGGAGATGCACTTGATCAGCCCCCGCCGGAACCCGCCCTCAATAAGGCCGCGGGTCTCGCGGCGCAGGCCTGCATGGTGGAACGCAGCGCCCTTTGCAACGCACCCGGCAAGTACTTTGTCCATCTCCGTCTCTGCAATGGACGTCAGTCGCTCAGCCAGTTCCCCCAGTCGGTCTGCGTCGCTGTTGATCGCCGATGCCGCCCGCTTGGCAAACGCCTCGGCATTGCGGCGGGATGAGACAAAGACCAGGCACTGCCCCCCTTGTGCGATGGTGTCCAGGCAGAGGTTTAGGTCATCGTAATTCTTCGATACCGTCGGGACGGGTTGAGTGGTATCGTGAAAGTGAATGGCATGGTCACAGAACACCCCCTGCAGCAGGTCAACCGGGCGCCATGAGCCCGTCACCAGTTCGGCATCGAGCCACCCGGCAAGGGACTGCGGGTTGCCGATGGTCGCAGAAAGGGCAAGCACCTGCATGTTTGGGTTCCTGTACCGCATCTTTGCGATCACCATCTCCAGCGTGGGTCCCCGGTCCACAGAATCGATCAGGTGCACCTCGTCAACGACCAGAAGGGAGATCCCGTCCAGCCAGCGGGTGCTGTTGCGTAAGAGCGAGTCGACCTTTTCGCTGGTGGCAACGATGATGTCGTTTCTGCCAAGCGAGTCGTCCCGGCGGTCAAAGTCCCCGGTGGAGATCCCGACCCGCACGCCCTTTCCCCGGAACTCATCATATTTCTCGCTCGCGAGGGCCTTGAGGGGAACGATGTAGAGGCATTTGCCCCCCTTTGCCACATGCTGGTGCATGGCCATTTCGGCGACGAGCGTCTTGCCGCTCGCGGTAGGGATGGCGACAAGCAGGTTGTTGCCTTCAAATATACCCTTTGCAACGCACTCTGCCTGCGGCGGGTAGAGCTCTGCAATACCCGCACGCCCGTACTGTTCCTTGAGCTGGGCCGGCAGGTCAAGGTCAGCAATGAACACGGACTGCCCCCCCGGAAGAATCGACAAAGGCCGCAGAAAGAATGCCGGGTGTACCGGATCCCGATCTATAGCGGATATCCGGTTCTCCCGGTAACAGGGCGCAGGCAGGATCGGGTGGTGGCGGGCAGCGGGGTCTCATCGGGTCTTAGTAATAATAACTGATCAGGTTCTGCTTTGCCTCTTTCTTCTTCTTGTCGAGGAATGCAAAGACGTTCTCGTGGGGGACACCTTCGAGCAGCATGTCAATCGCAGTCCGGGCAACCTTGAGCTGCTCGGGATACCCGATCAGCGACACGGTCTTTCCGAAAATGGAGATCTCCACGTCGGTCATATCCTCGATCTGCTCGCGGGCACGCCCGTCCCGCCCGATGAGCCTCCCCCGCAGCCGGTCGAGTTGCCGGGGGCCGTCGGCAAGTCCGGAGAGATCGATCATGTCAAGCAGGAGATCCTCATCGTCCAGCAGCGTAAATGCACGTTCGGGCGAGAACCCGCGGTTGATCGCATGAACGGTCTCCACCGCACGGAGTAAAGGGACCGTATTCTCGTCAGATCCTTCAATTTTTACGATCCCCTCTTTGCTGTCGATGGTGATCGTGGTGCACGTCTTTGTCTCGAGCTCCTTTTTTGTCGCACCCCCTTTGCCGATCAATGCCCCAATCCTGCTCCCTGCAATTTTTACTTCCTGCATCATCTCACTTCACCTGCTGTTTTTGAATCCTATGATATGTTGCTTGTTCTGCCGGGATCATTCCTGATGCCGGCGCCGGGTTCGTATGCATTCACGGTTCACGCGTATCAAGCCCGGTCACCGCGTGAAAGACCTCGATATCGCCCTGTACCTTGCAGCGGTGTGCAAAGAACCGGTTGATATTTCTGATATCCCTCATCAGGAACTGAAGTGCACGCGGGTGGTCGAGGGTGACCGACTGCCCCATATCGATGAGATATGGTTTGTCGCCGTATAATATATTGAACTCGCTTAGGTCCGCGTGCACCAGCTCTGCCGTGTGGTAAAGGGTATCGATATACCCGATAATACATTCATAGACCTGTTCCGGATCCCCGATCTCTGCGTTGCGCAGGTGGGGGTATGGGCGCTCGTCTTTGCCGAGAAACGACATGATAAGGATGTTTCTGTCCCAGACGAGCGGTTCCGGCACGGGTATGCCGGCGTCCCGCGCCCGTGCCAGGTTGGCATATTCCTTTTTTGTCCAGGCAAAGATCAGGTCTTTTCTGTTTTTTTTCACATGGGAGAACCGGCGGTCCCCAACGATATAGGCACTCATGGTATTGAAGTTTGCCGTGCGGATCCGGTAGATCTTGATCGCGATGCCGGCGCCGTCCCGCTCCCCGTAAAAGACATTTGCCTCCTTGCCGGTGCTGATCGAACCGCCCAGCACCGAGATCCATTTTTTGTGGACCAGTTTATAGAGGGCAAGGAATGTGACCTCGTCAAAGACGTCCTCGCGTACCTTGAGCTGATCGGCGTCCTTTACGCGAATCCCCATCTTCTCAAGCTCGTAATCAAACCTCTCCTCTTTTCTCTCAATCCTCACAGGACACCGACCACAGGTTTTCTCATGCACTTATTTTTTCATGCACTATACGACGGGTTACTGGATATACTCACGGACCGGGCGTAAGATCTCGATCAGGCAGTCCCCGCAGGTCTTCTTGAGGTCGAGCGGGTGGATCTCCCCCTTTTGGTATGCCTGCTCGATCCCGCTGTAGCTGGCAAACGACCGGTCCCCGCCGAATTTTTCGGGCCGCCTGACCGTGACCTCCGGCAACCTCGGGAATATGTGGTACTGGAAGATCTGGAGCACCGGGTTATCCGCAATCTCTTTCGGGCAGAATGCCTTCTGGCACTTCTTTTTGATCTCGTCCTCGCTGTCCACGACCGAGATGAAGTTGCCCTGCGACGAGGACATCTTTTTCCCGTCGAGCCCGTTCAGGATCGGGGTGTGGATGCAGACCGGCGCGGCATATCCAAAGTTGAGTAAGTGCTCCCGGGCGAGCATGTGGATCTTGCGCTGGTCAATCCCGCCCACTGCCGCGTCGACGTTGAGCATGGCGATATCCGCCGCCTGCATCAGGGGATAGATCATCTGGGAGACTGTCGGGTGGTCCATCTGCCGCCCGACCTCGTCCATGCTCCGCATCGCACGGTTCAGGGTGATCTGCTGGGAGAGCTGGAGCACGAGCAGGTCGTAGTCCCTTGAGAGCTGGAGGTCAGAACCGAGGATGTAGGTCACGTCTTTTAAGCCAAGCCCTTCAAAACACCGGCGGTTATAGTCGGCGAGTTCCCGCACCTGTTCCATGGTCCCCTTCCGGTTGAGGAAGGCATGGAGATCGGCGAGCAGGACGACGACTTCGAACCCGGCTTCCTGCAGGTCGACGAGCTTGTTGACGGTCACAAGGTGGCCGAGGTGGATCTCCCCGCTTGGTTCGTAGCCGGCGTAGACTTTCTTTGCAGGTTTTGACAGGAGTGAGCGGAGTTCGTCGTCGGTGACGATCTCGACCGTGTTGCGGGTAGCCAGTTCGTACGCGTCCATTAAAAAAGAATGGGTTATCGGATGTGTTAATGGTTATTCTGGATCGGAGAAAAGCCAAGGGCGTCGTTCGTCATCCTGATGGATTTCGCGCCGTCTTTTTCAATACCTGTCATCGCCCGGATCGCGTCGACGTTTTCGACAACAATATCTGCCTCCTGGTGGATTGCCTGGAAAAAGCAGAGCTCTTTCCCTTTTGCATAGACGGATTCCTCAAAGATGCAGTTCTCGTAGAGATCCGAGCGGGGCCTCCCGAGATCCATCGCAAACTCCTTGAGTTCGGCGGTACTCCTGATGCCGGCGCTTTTCTTGATCAGCCCCATGCGGGGGTGGTTTGAGATCAGGTCGATCACCCGGTCCCGGGACACGTCCTTCTTTGTCGTGATCTGCACCGCGTGCATGTGCATCATCGTGGTCGGGACGATCATGGCCATTGTCGTTATCGAGATGCGGGGGAGCACGGTCAGGACATCGGGGCCATGGTGGCTGGGGACGCTCACGGGATCGAGGACGACGGCATCGATGGGGCCTTTCTTGATCTCGCCGGGGTCAGATCCCCGCCGCACCATAACCGCATGCACGTGGGCAACCCCGTATTCCTGGTCAATCGCGTGGATGATCCGGCAGAGCCCCGTCGTGTTGCATGAGACGACGCGGACGAACTTTCTGCCAATCGCATCCGCATAATTGCAGGAGGAGTTGAAAGAGAACCCGGCGACTTCGTGGTCTTCTCCCCCCTGCCAGATCGCTTTCACCCCCAGTTTTTCATACAAGGGCTTGTTCGTTGCGCCGACATCCCCCGGGGTTGCATCAACAACGACATCGGCCAGCCTGCACATATCCTCGACCGAGCCGGCGACAGAAAGCCCCACCTTTTCAAACGCCGGTTTTTTCCCGATGTCTGCAATAAACAGGGGATAGCCCCGCTGCTTTGCGACAAACGCCTCGGCGTTCGGGCGAGTCTTGGAGACGCCGACGATCTTCATGTCATTCTGGGCGGCGACGGCATCGGCGACACGCTTGCCGACGGTTCCGTACCCGTTGACGGCTACCTTGATCATACAACGATAAAATCACGATCACATCAGATAAAGGTTGTGAAAGCAATTCTCATTCGGCAGGAATCCTTCTTGATATGATCTTGTTGAAGGTTTTTACATGCGATGGTGTATCTGCTTTTTTGAAGGGAATGGCAGACAGGAAACGATCGTAAACAGAGTGGCAAGGCAACAATTATCATCTGCCGTTTTTTTTATAAAAAATTCACTCACGAAAGATTCGTCCGAGCCATCTGGGGCTCTTTCCGCATTTGCTCCCGCCGCGTGGTCTCCCACCTCTGCGTGCGGGTTATGTAGGAAGAACGCATATGCATTGAACGAGGGTCATTTTGGTGCCACCGCCGCTTTTTTACCATGACAAGGGGCAGACCATCATTCACGGGAATGTCTTTACAACCCGGCAGATCGCCGCAGGGACCATTGATCTTGTCGTCACGTCCCCCCCCTATAACATCGATATCCCGTATACCAGCCATGATGACCGGCTCTCCTACGATGAGTATTGTGCGTTCTCAAAGAAGTGGATGGCGCGGTGTTTCCGCTGGCTCGCTAAGAGCGGCAGGCTCTGCCTCAATATCCCTCTCGATAAAAACAAGGGAGGCCAGCAGAGTGTCGGTTCCGACCTTACGACCATTGCCAAGGAGGCCGGCTTCTTGTACCATGCGACAATCGTCTGGAACGAGGGCAACATCTCGCGCCGGACCGCGTGGGGTTCGTGGATGAGCCCCTCAGCACCCTTTATCATCGCACCGGTGGAGCTGATCGTTGTCCTGTACAAGGGCACATGGAAGAAGCCGGCGTCAAAAAAAACATCTGATATCACCCGGGACGAGTTTATGGCATGGACAAACGGGCTCTGGACCTTTCCGGGTGAGAGCAAAAAAAAGGCGGGCCACCCGGCCCCGTTCCCCGTTGAGCTCCCCCGGCGCTGCATGAAACTGTTCAGCTACGTTGGGGATACCGTGCTTGACCCCTTCATGGGGAGTGGCAGCACCCTTGTTGCCGCATACGAGTGCGACCGCAGGGGCATCGGGATCGAGCTGGACGAGGGATACTGCAGTGTGGCACGGGAGCGCCTCGGACGCGGAAGGTGAACGAGGGTA
>Ga0315277_10004504_pt1 | contig 18596 bp, 16 predicted proteins | sample YL17G05_15_MG_FD_203695 | JGI IMG/M metagenome (GOLD analysis project Ga0315277, IMG submission 203695) | Sediment microbial communities from Yellowstone Lake, YNP, Wyoming, USA - YL17G05_15 | ecosystem: Environmental > Aquatic > Freshwater > Lake > Sediment | place: USA: Wyoming | collected...
TCTTCAATCTCTTCAACCTGAAACCCATACTTCTTCAGGATCTTATTGAGGCTGAGTCGTACAAATTCATCCTTATCAAGAATAAAGGCCCATCTCACCTTTTCTTTCATAGAATATATTATTAATCAATTTTCGTGCCAAATCAGACATAATTTTTAAAAACCATTTGCCAAAAAAACCTAATAAAATCAATATGTTTAAGTTTTTGCCATTTTTAGATTAACAATAGATCACCTTCCCTAACAGAGTTTAGTGAAGAAATGTCATACTCCTCTTAACAAAAGTGTGGCAAATTGTCCTTGTTTTATCGTTAACTCATAAATACTGCGACTATTTGCCAATTTTCGTCAATTTTTACTATGTTGAGGAATCTCCTTGTATTTCTTCCATTTTTCTATGTATTGTCCTCACATTGATCCCTAACAATTTTGCCGCCTTCTGTTTGTTCCCTTTTGTCGCTTTCAGGGTCTGGAGCAACATTTCTCTCTCCATATCCTCAAGGGGCGTTCCGATCTTAAAGGAGATCACTTCCTGCTCTTCCTTAAAATCTCTGATCTCCTGGGGGAGATGTTGAAGGTCCAATACCTCCGGAGTATTGATGACAAGGGAGGACTCAATCGTATTCTCTAACTCCCTCACATTTCCACTCCAGGAATAGTCCATGAGAAGGTTCATCGCCCTCTGTGAGACCCCTTTTACTTTCATCTTATATTTTTTATTGAACTTCTCAGTCAAAAATTGGATTAAGAATGGAATATCCTCTTTTCGCTCTCTCAAAGGCGGCAGTTTGATATTGACCACATTGAGACGATAGTAGAGGTCTTCTCGGAAGGTGGAGGCCTTGACTGCTTCCTGCAGGTCCCGGTTGCTGGCCGCAATAATCCGGATATTGACTTTAAGGGTTTTATTTCCCCCCACCCTCTCAAATTCGCCCTCCTGGAGGACCCTCAAAAGTTTAATCTGTGTGGAGAGGGGAATATCCTCCACTTCATCTAAAAAGAGGGTTCCCTGGTGGGCCATTTCAAATCGCCCCTTCCGGGAGGCAATCGCTCCGGTAAACGCCCCTTTCTCATGGCCGAAGAGTTCACTCTCGATGATCCCTTCGCTTAAGGAAGCACAGCTCACCTTGATGAAGGGCATCGCCGTACGGGGGCTGTTGTAATGGATGGCATTGGCGATCAATTCTTTCCCGGTACCGCTCTCGCCGATGACGAGGACGGAACTGTCATAAGGGGCGATATGGCGGATGAGTTCGAAGATCTTTACCATCTTCTCGCTTCTTCCGATGATATTCTTGAAATGGAATTTATCCTCTAATTGAGAACGCAGGTCCCGGTTCTGGAGGATCAAAGTCTGCTTCTCCAGAGCTCTCTCCGCCAACAGGGAGATGACCCTGGGATTGATCGGCTTTTCGATGAAATCGAAGGCCCCCAATTTCATCGCCTGGACTGCCTTTTCAATCGTCCCCTGGGCGGAGATGACGATCACCTCTGTCTCCGGCCTCAGACCTTTCACAGCCTCCAGGAGTTCGAGGCCACCCATCTTCGGCATGACCACATCCGTGATCATCAGATCGACCGCCTCCCGCCGAAAAAGATGGAGGCCTTCCTTCCCGTTGGAAGCGAGAAGAGTCGAGTAGCCCTTCTTCTTGAAGAGGAGACGGAGGCTTTCCCCCACACGGGAATCATCCTCCACGATGAGGATCACTTTTTTATCCATTCGTCTAAATTCCAATAATCAAATTCCAAATCCCAAATAAGCTCCAATGACCGAATTCCCAAACGAAATAAAACCTTTTAAAAAATTTAGGTGATTCGGACATTGGTTATTATTTGGTTATTGGTGCTTGGAATTTGGTGCTTCATCAGTTCGTCTTCGGGCTAAGCGGAAGACGTATCCTAAAGGTGGCCCCCTTATTCACCTCGCTCCTCACGGTAATATCTCCGTGATGGTCCGAGATGATCTTCTTGGCGATCGAAAGCCCCAGACCGGAACCCATGGTTTTGGTGCTGAACATAAAATCGAAAATCTTGGGGAGATGCTCTTTTGAGATCCCTTCTCCGTTATCCTGTATGATGATGAAGACATTCTTCTTCGATGCACGCGTGAAGAGATGGATCTCCCCTCTTTCCGAGACGGCCTGAACGCTGTTGATGAGGAGATTCGATATCCCTAGGTGTATCTGGCTCACATCGACCTTCACCAGGGACAGCTTCTTCTGAAAGTGGACCTCCATCCTGGCGTTCTTCATCTGGGCATCCGGCCTTAACAGCCGAACGATCGAGTCCAGGACTTCATTTAACTGGACCCACTCAAATCTCAAGGGAGGAAGACGGTTAAAGTCCAGAAACTCTTTGAGATTATTTTCCAGACGGAGGGTTTCGTAACTGATAAAATTGAGAAGGGATTGGATCTCTTCCTTCTGGGCGAGATGGATCTCTTCCCTCAATTCATCCCTCAATAATTCTATGTTGATGTTGAGGGAGCTGAGGGGGTTCCGAATCTCATGGGCCATCCATCTGGCCAGCATGCCGATCGTGGAGAGGTCTTTGCTCTGGCTGATCTCCCGGGAGAGCAATCCCTTCTCCGTGATATCCGCAAAGGTGGCCAGGCATCCGATGAAGATCTCGTTTCTGTCGAAGACGGGATAAAAACCGCATCGTAGCAACCGCGCTTCCTCTTCGGAGACAGCCGGAACATGGATTGCCAGCTCGATATCGTGATGGCCTTCTCTATTTTCGTATACGGAATCGAATTGCTTCCTGATAATCTTATAAGGGATGACCCGTTCGAACCTCTTTCCCAGCGCCTGCTTCTCTTTGACCTTGAAAAACTCCACGGCTACAGGATTGAAGATCTGTATCCGGCCCCGTCCATCGGCAAAGACCACTGCCTCCTTCAAATGTCTCAGGATCATTTCAAAGAGGTTTGGGTCAGCCCGATTGATTCTCATCTATCACCCCGCCATCCCATATCGTTTCAGGGCATGTTGAAAAATCGTTTTGACCAATCGGCTATACTCCCAGCCCATCCGCCCCGCCATTATGGGAAGATCGCCATAGACAGGAGAGAAACCAGGAAGGGGATTGACCTCCAAAAAATAAGGAACTCCGTCTCCTCCGATGCGGATATCCACCCTGGATACATCCCTGCAATCCAGGGCGCGATACACCCTCAGCGCCACCTCTTCAATGCTCTTTAAGAGACGGGAGGGAATCGGAGGGGGACAGTGGTAACTCACTCTTTTCTCCCATTCCCTCTTCACCTCCAGAGAATAGATCGCCTCATCAGGATGGCTTCCCTTGATCTCGATCTGCATCACACCGAGGACAGAAGGATGCTCATTACCTAAAATGCCTACGGTAAACTCTGGACCGCTCACAAACTCCTCCACCAGGATAGGAGGGCCGTACGTCTCTAAAAGCCATTTCACTTTTTGGCTTAAGGATGAGGGGTCTGATATCTTTGAATCAAGCCGGACCCCCTTGCTCGACCCCTCATAACACAACTTTACGAAAAGGGGATAGCGAAGATCGAGGCCAAGGAGATCCTCCATCCCCTCCACTTTCTGAAACCCGGGGGTGGGAATCCCTTCACTCCTGACCACCTTTTTCGCCATCGCTTTATCCAGAGTGAGGGAGAGGGTAAGAGGATCGGATCCGGTATAGGGAATATTTAAAAACTCCAGGAGGGCGGGGATATGTGCTTCTCTGTTTCGTCCTCCAATCCCCTCTGCGATGTTGAAGACGATATCGACAGGAGAGGTTCTCAACCGATCGATCAAACCGGCGCCTCCGCCCAGTTTGATCACCTCGTGTCCATCGCTTTGGAGGACATCGCGTATGGCATCGATCGTCTCTTCCGAATCGAACTCCTCGAAAGAATCGATCGGCTCATCTTCTCGATGAGAAAAATCCTTCTTTAAATCGTAGGTGATTCCGACTCTCAACTTCATTCTAAAATAAGATTCAACTTTTAAGATTTTGTATATCCCTGTTTCATCCCTTTGTCAACATAGATTTCACCTTTGATGTTATTTTTTTTATGAATGAAAAGGATGAAATCGATGTTTCGGAAGGATTTCTTTTATGTTACATTACATCCGGTATCCGTTGCGGAGAAGGAATCAGGATGGGAATCAAACGAGAAGAACTTTTCCAATCGCTGGGCAGTTTGAGAAAAGGCTTCCTCCATATCATCGGGGCGGTCGTCCTCCTCGGAGTCATCCTCTTTCCGTTTGCAAAGGAATTGCTCCGCCATCTTCATCGCTCCCTCCAGGAAGATCTGGTCGCTTACGGCATTCCCGAAGCCTTTCTCTCCCTTCTCAAGTTGACGCTCTTTGCAAGCCTCTTCTTCTCTATACCGGTTATTTTCCACCATCTCTGGAAAGCCTTCTCTCCCCTTTTCCGGAAACGAGGACTTAAATCCTCCCTGTTCGTCCCCCTGACCGCCGTCTTGCTCTTTTACTTCGGAGCCTTCTTCTGCTATTTTGTCACCCTTCCCTTCGGCATCCAATTCCTCATGGGGTATCAATCGGCCACGATCAAACCCATGATCTCTGTAGCGAAATATATCTCCTTCTGTGTGGGGTTCATCTTCGCCTTCGGTCTCATCTTCGAACTTCCCTTAATCCTTGCCCTGTTGAGTTACATCCGTGTGGTCAATGCTTCCTTTTTGACCCGCAATCGCAGGTATGCTATTCTGATGATTGCAATCCTATCCGCAGTGCTCACCCCCACTCCGGATGTCTTCAACATGGCATTGATGGGAGGTCCGCTCTATGTCCTTTTTGAGATCGGCGTCCTGCTGGTGAAAATCATCGAAAAGAAGAGGGCTGTTCCTGAAGGATGAAAACAAATCGTCTCTTTCAAAACCCTTTCCATTTTCTAAACCAATGGTTTGACTCGATGTCCCGGCAGGGGAGGTTTCAAAAACCTTTCGGCCTGAAGATCAAGATCACCCTCCTCATCCTCCCCATCGTGGCAGGCGTCCTCTTCCTGACCAGTTATCTCGATTTTCAACTCTCCAGGAAGGCCCAGATCGACCTCTATCTGGATCGAAATCTCTATATTGCCAAGCAGATCGATATTGACATCTCCGATCAAAAGTTCATTAACAATCTTCCTCAAATTCGTGAGGAGATCGAGGAGTGGTTATTGAGTCGGCCCAGCCTGATGGCAATTGATGTCTTTCTCTTCTCTTCGAAAGGATGGGGGGTCATCGTTTCCAGCTCAAAGATGAGCGACCCCGTCCCGTTTGCCTTAACGGAGGACCAGATCCGCCAGCTGAGGAAGGAAAAAGATCTCTCCTCCCTGAGGAAGGTGGAAGGTGAGAACCGACTGGAGGTCATTGTCCCCCTCCATGTTGGGCTCAAGGTGATCGGAGGAATTCGTCTTTTGAGTTCCCTGGACGAAGTGCATAGTTACCTGAGCAGGAAGAGAAACTGGGCGGTCATCCTGACCCTCTCCAGCATCTTCATCATCCTCCTCATGCTGACCCTCCTCTTCAGGAGGCTTGTGGGAAATCCGGTTCAGAGACTGATGGAGGCCATGTCCGGAGCGGAGAAAGGCAACCTGGAAATTGAAGTCCACGCTCTGAGCAGGGATGAATGGGGGGAACTGGGAAGACATTTCAACCGTATGATCAAAACGATCCGGGAGGGCAACGAGCAAAACCTCCAGCTCCTCTCTCAGGTCAACCGGTTCAATGAAGAGTTGACCAGAAAGATTGAAGCCGCTACCTCCGAATTGGCCAGAAGAAATGAAGAACTGGAGCTCCTCAACGAGGCCCTCTTCGAGTCCCAGAGGCAGTTGAGTCAATCCGAAAAACTGGCAGCCCTGGGCCAGGTAACCGCAATGATGGCCCATCAGATTGGAACCCCCCTCAACTCCATCTCCGGTTATATCCAGCTGATAATGCAGGAAGGCAACCTCGGCCCCACCGACCATCATCGATTAAAGATCATCGAATCCCAGCTCGACCGGTTAGCCGATTCCGTTAGAAACCTCCTCTCTTTTTCCAAACAGGCCAAACCTCCGTTGAAGCCCCTTGATGTGAATCAAGTTCTCGAAGAGTTGATCCATCTGAGCGAACCCTGGTTCCACACCAGGAATGTCAAACTCCTCTCCTCTCTTTCCCCGGATCTTCCCCCCATCCTGGGGGATTCCACCTATCTTCAAACGCTTATTCTCAATCTCATCACCAATGCCCTGGATGCAATGCCCCATGGAGGATCCCTCACGATTCAAACCCGGGGGATTTCCCCTCCTGCTTCCTCTGACGATGGAACATGGCTCGAAATCTCGATTGCCGATACAGGGACGGGTATTCCTGAGAAAGCGAGGAAGAAGATCTTCGATCCCTTCTTCACCACGAAGCGCATGGGAGAAGGGACCGGTCTTGGGTTGTCAATCTGCGAGAAGATCGTCAAGGATCTTTCCGGAAGGCTCGAAGTGAAAAGTGAACTGGGGAAAGGCAGCACGTTCTCCGTCCTTATCCCTGCGCTCAAAGGAAAAGAATGGAACAAACATCAGCCCGTCTCTTGATTGTGGACGATGATCCCGTCGCCCTCGATCTGCTCCGAGAGGTTCTCTCCAAAGAAAGCTACGAGGTCGCCTCTGCCCTGAGCGCCGAAGAGGCCATCTCCCAAGGGATCGAAAATATTTTCGATGTCATCATCACGGATGTCCGGATGGGGGAGAAAGATGGGATGGATGTCCTCCGATCTTTCAAAAAGACCTCACCTGAAACCGCCGTCATCATGATCACCGCCTTCGGATCGATCGACACAGCGATCGAGGCGATCCGGGAAGGCGCCTTCGACTACATCAGCAAACCCTTTAAACTCGAAGAGATCAAGATTACCGTCAGGAGGGCTCTCGAACAAAGAAGACTCCTTCGGGAGAACCAGTACTATCGGCAGGAACTGCTGGAAAAATATCAGTTTAAGAATGTGATCGGACGAACCCCTCAAATGTTCCAGGTCTATAAGACGATCGCCAGGGTGGCGGATACGAAATCAACCATCCTTCTTTACGGAGAGAGGGGAACAGGAAAAGAGCTCGTCGCCCGGTCCATCCACTACAATAGCCAGAGAAGCGATCGGCCTTTCGTCACGGTCGACTGTGCCTCCCTGGTGGAGACGTTAATGGAGAGTGAGCTCTTCGGCCATGTCCGGGGTGCTTTCACCGGAGCGCTCCAGGCAAAAAGGGGACTCTTCGAAGAGGCCGATGGTGGGACGCTCTTCCTTGATGAAGTGGGCAATCTCAGCCTTTCGACGCAAGCCAAACTTCTCAGATTCCTTCAGGAGTATGAGATCAAAAGGGTGGGAGGAACGGAAAATATTAAAGTCGATGTTCGGGTGATCGCCGCCACCAATCAATTTCTCGAACCTCTGGTCAAAAGCGGAAATTTCAGGGAGGACCTCTTTGATCGGCTCAATGTCGTCCCGATCAGCCTTCCTCCCCTGCGGGAGAAAAAGGAAGATATCCCCCTGCTCATTATCCACTTTCTCCAAAAATCTTCCGAGGAGAACCGCAAACAGATCTCCTATATCTCACCCGAGGCCCTCGACATCCTCACTCAATACTCCTGGCCCGGAAATGTTCGAGAATTGAGACATACCATCGAACGGGCGGTTGTCCTCTCCACCCAACCCATCATCCTTCCCGAAGATCTCCCTAAAAAAATGCTCGAAGAGGTGAAGGGCGAAGAGATTCAGTTCCCCGAAGAACTATTACCGTTGAGGGAGGTGGAGAGGAGGTATGTGTTGAAGGTCCTTCGAGAGACAAAAGGGAATAAGAAGAAGGCCTCCGAAATCCTTGGAATTGACCGGACCACCCTCTACCGCATCCTTGAGAAGGGGTAAGCCCCGTTAGAAATGTAACCCTCCCTGCCCCCTCCGAGACTGTGTCGTAATATTAAAAACCGACTTTTTAAAAAGGGGGAGAGGCGGTCGGGGATTTTGGGCGGCTTGCCGGGAAGCGGCCTGTCAAAGGATAAATAAGACGCTTCCCAAAGATTTAGGGCGGTAACCTTTAACCGTTCAGATTCAGGCGTGCCAGGCGTATGAAAACATTCGATTTTAGACAAGTGACAATTTCCCATAATATAAAAGACCCGCATTCTAAAACTTTGGAACCTGACTGCCTCTCCCCCTTTGCTCGCGATTACGACACAGTCTCCCTCCGGGCCAGAGGCCCTCTGGGCCGGCAGCTGCAGTCCCTCCTATGGCGGGATTACATTTCAGAATAATTCGGGCGGGGTTTAATGACCCGCTGGATTTTCTAACGGGGTTTACTGTTGGATATTCCTTCATCTCCCTTCTGCCAGACCTGTTGGATTTTGCAACATACTTTTCCTATTCAATCCCTACATAAAAATAATCATATTTCATTTCAAAGGGTTACGATTTAAACAGACCCGAATTCTTCTGGCACTCATTTTGCTTATAAAAAGCATAGGAATAAAATCTTGAAAGGAAGGAGGTGAAGTAGAATGAAGAAGATGATCCTTTTAGTTACCCTTCTCACACTGGTCGCTTTTGTTTCCGGAGCCATGGCACAGCAAAAACCGGCGCCAGCGCCAGCCCCTGCTCCCGCTGCCCCGGCCAAGGAGGAAAAACCGAAAATCGAAAAGTTCACGGGCGTGGTCGAGAAAGTCGATGAAATGGCAAAAGCCGTTGTGGTAAAGGACAAGAAAGTCGAAAAGACCTTCGCGGTCGATGACAAAACAAAGATCACCAAAGGCGGAAAGGATATGCCGCTTGCCGAATTGAAGAAGGGAATGAATGTCTCTGTCGAGTATAAGAAGGATGGAGAAAAATTGGTGGCCGTGGCGATTAAGGCCTCAGCTCCTAAAGCAGCACCGAAGAAGTAAAAATCTCTTTATCGAACAAAGAAAAGGCACACCCAAGCGGTGTGCCTTTTCTTTTTCTCCTTGTGAGCCCATCGACGGGTCAATGAAATGCGATTTCTATTTAGGGCTCGTTTTCGCGCCTGCCACTCCAAGGATCGTCACTGTATAGGCCACGAAATTCCCTCTGTGGGGCAAATATTCCACCTTCACCCTCTCGCCCGGAATCGGGTACCGATGGGGTGTATAAACAGTCTTTCGTCCGATCCTGAAGCTAATCAGGGCCTTATCCTTTTCATTCTCCACATCCATCACCATTTTTGCCTCAATGTTTTTTACTGTTCCGACCATAACCATCTTCTCCTGGGCAATCGACCGACCGGTGAAAAGCAGGAAGAGTATGGCCATCAAGGCAAAAATAAAAATTCCTTTAAACCACTTCATTTCTAATCCTCCTTTCTCTCAAACCATAAGACAGTTTTTATCCTCTATCAGGTTGCTGAAAAAGTCTTTTTATTCAGGATGCTCAAAAATGCCCAGATACGAGGCGCCTGAAATCCTGAGGAGTGAGGCGTACTTGGACGTACGTCGCAACGACGAAGGATGAGGGGAACGAAGTAGATGGGCGTTTTTCAGCATCCTGCTATATCTCTAACCTGGGTTAAAGATGCAGACCCGGTTTCGCCCCCCTCTCTTCGCATCGTAAAGGGCTTGGTCCGCCATCTTGACCAGATCTTCTTTTGTCCTGGCGCGGTGGCTCGGAAAGTTAGAGATCCCTAAACTCACCGTCAGGTTTATATGGGCCTGTCCTACATCGAAAAGAGTCTTCTCCACTAATTGCCGGATACGTTCCGAAATCATGGCAGCCTCCTCCAATCCGGCCTCCGGCAAGATAAGGATGAATTCCTCCCCGCCATAACGGGCGACCGTATCCTTCTTCCGAACCGATGCTTTTAAGAGGGAGGCAATCTCCTGCAGCACCTTATCCCCTTCGGTATGGCCGAAGGTATCGTTCACTTTCTTAAAATGGTCGATGTCCACCATCACCAGGGAGAGGAAAGACCCCCCGTAAAAAGACTTCTGCGCCTCGACGATCAACCTCTCCTCAAAATATCTCCGGTTATACAGAGTGGTGAGGGTATCAAAGACAGCCATTGTCTTAACAGAACTAAACCTCTGAAAATGTTTTAATGTCGCCGCCATCTGGTAGCCGATGACGGAGAAGAATTGGAGGTCCTGGGCATCGTAGGCATTGGGTTGATCGCTGTTGAGTGAGACACAGCCGACGATCTCCTCCTCCACGGCAAGGGGAAGCATCAGATAGGATTTCAGTGTGGCTTTCGGATCCATCGCCATATGAGAGGGTCGTAACTTTCTTTTCTCAACCTGAAGGGTCACGCGGTTGAGATCATTTGGCTCTTCCCCTAAGATCGAGAAGACCCTCACCATATTGACGGCCAACTCCTTGGTAAAGGAGGCGGGACAGGACTCCTCCTGGTAGAGGTAGAGGGTCGATTCCTCCTTCCAGAGAACCCCGAAGGCGGAGAATTCAAAGAGGTTGGGCAGATTGTTTCCCGCTGATTCGACGATCTCCTTGATCTCGAAGCTTGTATTGATCGTATTGATGATCGAGCGTAAAATATTCAGATTCTTAACGATGAGTCGCACTGCTTCTCCTATGAGAGCTCTGAAAACAGTTTTCGCTCTCTGATCAGAGATTTCTGGACTTTTTTAGAAATCTCCCTACTTCTGAGAGACGAGGCGCTCCGCCTCCTTCACCTTTGGGAAGACCTTCGGAAAGACCTCCCGGCTGATCACTCCTTCGGTGAGGGCTGAAAAAAGATTGAGAAGGTGATTGATGAGACTTTGAAAACCGCGGTGGATCTCGACCGGAGCAAGGTTCCGGCAATCCTCCCTCATTCTCTCCATGGAAATCCCCTCTTCAGACACCTTCAGGGAATTCAAAAAAGAATACTTTTCTCCGATCTTCTTGATGGATAGATTGAAAAGAAGTCCTAAGATGGCCTCTCCGATCAAAGCCGATACTACCTCCCAGACCTCTAATAACAGGTTGGAGTATAGGTCTAGGACGAGCTCCGAGGTCCACTTCCCTGCTTTAGTCTCTTTTGCCATAGATCTCCTTTACTTCTGGGGAATCTATGATTTGACCCCTTTTAGCTTCTTGATCAAATGGTGGATTTCATCATGGTAGACATAAAAGACCATAATGATCAGAGCGGATATCCCGAATAGGATCAACATAGCCTTATATTGATGATCGAATGCCTTTCCGCCCTGAAGACAGGCCATCAATACCCCCGGGATTCTCCCGATGGTGGAGATGACAAGAAAAATGCCTAAATGCATGGGAGTCAGTCCCAGGATATAGCAGAGTGCATCCTTCGGAAAACCCGGGATGAGGAAGAGAAGGAAGCTGAGGATGACGCCTTCATGCCCGACCAAATAATCAAATTTTTTCATCGTCCGTATGTGAACAAACTTTTCAACAGCCACTTTTTCAAAAAGCCTTGCCAGGCTGAAGGCAAACCAGGAACCTAATATGACTCCGATCATCGAATAGAAAAACCCTGCCTTGACGCCGAAAAGGTATCCTCCCATGAACTCGATGAGGCCTCCGGGAATGGGGGCCACGACCACCTGTAAAACCTGGATGAGGATATAAGCCAGGGGTGAATAAGCTCCGAAGGAGGTGATGATCGCCTTCAAATGATGTTGATCGTGGAGGAGATAGTAATATTCAACGGCCTTGATCCAAATCTGTGAATTGAACCGGTAAACAAGAAGGAAAGAAATACCCAACAGCAAGAGAAAGATAACCCACTTTTTTCTTTTTAGAATAGAAACCGTCATAAGAGGAGCGTCGAACAAAAAACTGTAATTTTCCAAGTCTTCATAACACAAAAAAGAATAGGAGTAAAGACTTTTAAAAACGCAGGCATACTTCATATATTTGCCCACAGATAATTCCTAAATCCCATAGAAAACGGGAGTTGAACCCCTGTCGTCCCGCCAAAAGCGGGATGCCCTTGGCCTGATCAAAGAGCCAAAAAAGAAAAGCCCCGACCGATGCCGAGGCTTTTCAATAATAATACTGGCGTCCCCAAGGGGATTTGAACCCCTGTCGCCGACGTGAAAGGCCGGTGTCCTTGGCCTGACTAGACGATGGGGACCCTCATTTAAAATTCCAATCACCAAATTCCAATATCCAAACAATCACCAATTACCAAATTCCAATAAACAAACAAAAATCGATGAGTCTAAAATTCGATATTGGTTATTGAAATTTATTTGGTTATTGGTGCTTGGAATTTGGTTATTTTCCATGGTGGGCCGTGCGGGACTCGAACCCACGACTCTCTGCTTAAAAGGCAGATACTCTACCTCCTGAGTTAACGGCCCGTCTGATTCAGCGTAAGAGAAAATCCCCTGTATTGTCAAGATGAAATGGAAATCATCTCTTAAGGGATCCCTTTGAGAACGGGTTTTTCAGCTCGATCGTCTCATTCCTTTCAGAACCGACAGAGACCATCGCTATCTTTACATTGGTCAATTCTTCAATCCTTTTCAGATAGCGTTGCGCCTGAACGGGAAGCTCCGAAATCTTTTTTGTTCCCTTCCCCTCTTTTTTCCACCCATCCAATTCTTCATAAACAGGCTCGGAGCTTTCCAGTATTTTTAGATTAGATGAAACATGGTGAAGAATCTTTCCATTCACGCGGTACCCGACACAGATCTTCACCTTGTCAAAATCGCTCAACACGTCGAGTTTGGTGATGGCCACCTCTTGGATGCCATTGATCCTTATAGCGTGGTTGACCACCACCGCATCGAACCAGCCGCATCTTCTCGGTCTCCCGGTTGTGGCCCCGTATTCCCCTCCCTTTTCACGGATCCTCTCTCCAACCTGATCCTTCAATTCGGTTGGAAACGGCCCCTCTCCCACCCGTGTGGTATAGGCCTTTGCCACACCGATCACCGAGTCGATCATGGTCGGACCGATCCCCGAGCCCGCGCAGGCATTTCCTGCCACGGTATTGGAGGCTGTCACATAGGGGTAGGTCCCGTGATCCACATCCAGGAGAGCTCCCTGTGCCCCTTCAAAGAGAATATGTTTTCCCTTCTGAATTTCATCATAGAGGATGATCGAGGTATTCCTCACATACTTTTCAAGCTGTTTCTTAAACCGGAGGAATTCATCGAAAATCTCTGACAACTCGAAAGGTTCCTCCTTCAGCACCTCCGAGAGATAGGCATTCTTCTGGAGGAGGTTGGCTTTTAGCTTTTTCCGGAAAACCTCCTCATCCATGAGATCAACCACCCGGATCCCGTAACGTGCCACCTTGTCTTCATAGGCAGGCCCGATTCCGCGGCCTGTGGTGCCAATCTTAAAGACCCGGTCTCTCGCGATATCGATCCTCCGGTGGTAAGGAAGAATCAGGTGAGCCTCTTCGCTCACCATCAACTGTGAATCATCCTTTAAATATCCTCTCTTTTTTAATTCGTTAACCTCTTCGATCAATACTGCCGGGTCCACGACCACCCCGTTGCCGATCACGCACTGCTTATTCTCGTAAAGGATGCCGGATGGAATCAAATGAAAGACAAATTTCTCTCCCTTAAGAACGATCGTGTGACCCGCATTATTTCCCCCTTGAAAACGGACGACGATATCCGCATACCGGGTCAACAGATCAACGATCTTCCCCTTGCCTTCATCCCCCCATTGGGCGCCTACAATCACAATATTGGCCATATTTACCCTCATTCAGCCCTGTCACCTGTGAAGAGTGCGGGGCAGTTCAAATTTTCTTCCACCATCAAAGCTTGATCTGGCGGACTGAGATAATATTGGGCAACCTCAAAATCTCACCTACCATCCCCGGGGGCAGAGGAGAATCGAGATGGAGAAGGGAGATCGCCATTCCGCCCATTCGATCGCGACCGAACTGCATGGTGGCGATATTGATATTCCGATTTCCCAGCGCCATCCCGATATTGCCTATCACCCCGGGCCGGTCATAATTATTCACCAAGAGGATGTATCCCTCCGGAAGGGCTTCAATGAGAAAATCGTTCAGCTTGACGATTCGCAACTCTTTTCTTCCGAAGAGTGTCCCTGCGATATAGTTCTGCTCCATCTTCGACCGCACGGTCAGGGCGATCAGGCTGGCAAAGTCCTCTCCCTCTTCACTGGTTGACTCCGTCACCCTGATCCCTCTTTCCTTGGCCATAATGGGAGCATTGACAAAGTTCACCGTCTCACCCACAAACGGCGTCAGCAGTCCCTTCAGGACAGAGATGGTGATAGGTTTTGTCCCGTATTCTAAGATTTCGCCATGGTATTCGATCAGGACTTCTTCAATGGCATAATTCGAAATCTGTCCCAAAAAGCTCCCCAATTTCTCCCCCAGCCTCAGATAGGGCCTTAAGAAGAGGAGGATGTCCGGGCTGACAGCCGGGATATTGACCGCATTGCGGATTTCACCATGGACCAGATAATCGACAACCTGCCGAGATATGGCGACGGCCACATTCTCCTGGGCCTCTTCTGTGGACGCTCCTAAGTGAGGAGTGCAGACCACTTCCTCCAGTTCAAGTAGGGGATTTCCAATCGCGGGCTCTTTCTCAAAAACATCGAGCGACGCTCCTGCAACCTTCCCCGTTTTAATCGCCTCGTAAAGATCCTTTTCGTTGATGATTCCACCCCGGGCACAGTTGATCAGGATCACGCCATTCTTCATCTTTTTAAAGGCATTCTTATCAATAAGATTCCGGGTTTCATCATTCAAAGGGGTGTGGATGCTGATGAAATCTGATCGGCTCAGAAGTTCATCAAAGGAGACCAGCTCAACCCCTTTCTTCTCAGCAACGTCCGGCGAAAGATAGGGATCGTAGCCGATGACCTTCATCTTCAAGCCCCTGGCGCGGTCCGCAACGATCGTTCCGATGACTCCGATGCCGACCAGTCCGAGGGTCTTTTGATAGAGTTCCACCCCCATAAACTTCTTCTTCTCCCATTTGCCTGCCCTCATCGAGGCTGTAGCCTGAGGAACCTTTCTTGAGATGGAGAGCATCATGGCGATCGTATGCTCTGCTGCGGCAATGGCATTCTCCTGGGGGGTGTTCATGACCACAATCCCCTTCTTGGTCGCCGCAGGAATATCGACATTGTCCAGCCCGATCCCCGCCCTTCCGATCACTCTCAGGTGACTCCCTGCCTCGATGACATCGGCCTTCAACTTCGTCTCGCTCCGGATGATGATGGCATCGTATTCGGCGATGATTTGCTTCAGGTCCTCCTGCGAGAGACCGAGTTTGACATCATACTTCAGGCCCTTTGCCTGTTCCAGAACCTCCAGCCCCTTCTGGGACATCGGATCGCTGACCAATACCTTCATCACCTTCTCCATCATGCCTCCGCTTGAGGACCACTTTGTTTGAGGCTTAAAGAATTTGTCTCTAACCTCCCACCTCAAGTTCTCCAAAGGAGAATGCTCCTCAAGCCCCTACAGGGGCACTCCTCCTACTTTTATTGTTCCATCAATACCTCTTCCAGTCTTCTCACGCCCGCTCCCAGTTCGAAGCGATGACCCATCTCTTTCAGAAGCATCTCCAGAGCGGAGATGACCATCACCATATCCAGTCTTCCATAATATCCGAGATGGGCAATTCGGATGATCTTCCCCTTGGCGCGGTCCTGTCCCTCTGCCACCGTAATCCCGAATCTCTCGAAGAAAAGGTCCTTTAATCGTTCTCCATCTATTCCTTCAGGGATCTTGACGGCAGTGACCGCATTGCTCGGTGAATCCGGAGCATAGAGGCCGAGACCCAAAGCCTTTACGGCCTCACGGGTGGCCCTGGCCAGCTTTTCGTGTCTTCGAAAGAGGGCCTCCAGCCCCTCCTTCCGAATCATATTGAGCGACTCCCTTAACCCGACAAAGAGGGAGATCGCAGGGGTATATGAGCTCTGATTCTTCTTCGTAGATTTAAATTCCTTTTTGAAGTCAAAATAGTATTTTGGCAAATTAGACCTTTCGACCAACTTCCACGTCTTTTCACTCAGCGCGGCAAAAGCAAGGCCCGGAGGAAGCATCAATGCCTTCTGTGACCCGCTCACCACGACATCGATTCCCCATTCATCCATCGGGATATCGAAGACACCGATTCCTGTAATGGCATCGACCACCAAAACCTTATCTTCATATCTCTTCACAATCTCTGCGATCTCCCGGATGGGGTGTTTCACGCCGGTCGATGTCTCACTGGCCTGCGAATAAACCGCCCGGATCGCAGGATCGGACTCCAGCGCTTTCCTAATCGATTCCGGCTCGACCGCCTTTCCCCACTCCACATCGATGGGAATAAACTCAATCCCGTAGGCCTTGCAGATTTCCCCCCATCTCTCCCCGAACTTTCCTCCCCGGATGACCAGGGCCTTGTCCCCTCTGGAAAGGATGTTGGAGACCGCTCCCTCCATGGCGCCCGTGCCAGAGGAGGTAAAGACCAATACCTCGTTCTTTGTCTGAAAAAGGTATTTCAACCCCTCCCTGATCTCTGCAAAAATCTTCTCGAACTCGGGCTCCCGGTGGTGCATGATCGGCTCGGCCATCTTGAGGAGCACTTCGGGCGGAAGCATGGTCGGACCGGGTGAGAAGAGATATTTCTTTTCCATAACAACCTCCTTCACTTAGGCCGATAAATACTATGTGATAATCACCTCTATGTCAATATTTTCCTCATTTTTTTCTGTAATGCCTCACTCTCCAGTGGATTTTTCCCGAGATCCGGTGGGGATTCCGGAGAAAATCTTATAGCGGAAACCTCATCTTGTTCGTGAACTAAAAGGATGATCCCGCATGAAAAGGACTATTTTATAAGGGGCAATGTTACCCCTCCCCTCAAGAATATAGATCATCCGCTTGATAAGATTTTCGGAGGAATTCCTGCCGGATCATCGGTACCCTCCCACGCTTCAGTGAGGCATTATTTTTTTGCTTATTTTTTCAACAACCTTGACATTCGAGCAATAATTCTCTAATTTTTATAAAGCCCTTACCAAGGAGGGGTCGATCCATGGACCAAATCCCAACCAAAACTCTGGCTGAGATCTATTTCAAACAGGGTGATCTTCGGAGGGCATATGAGATCTATAAAATCCTCTCTGAGAAAGATCCCTTCGATCCGGAGATTCAGAAAAAGTTGAATGAATTGGATCAAGAGCTGAATCCCTTTCATCCCTCTGCTCAACCCCTTCCCCGCTCCAGGGAAGAGAAGATACGCTTCCTTAAGAGGTGGCTCGCTCATATTCGTGAAAGGAAAAAAGGGTGATACAGAACTCGTTTTTTGAGAAAAGGCAACGGTCTGTTCAGGAAATCATCGACTTTAATCAACTCGATGGAATTCTCTTTACCAATCTTGAGAATATCCGTTATTTCTGCGGTTTTACGGGCAGCGATGGGGCCCTTCTCATCGTCCGTAAAGAGACCTTCTTCCTGACCGATTCCCGATACTGGACGCAAGCCGAAGAGGAAGTCAAACAATCCCGGATCATCCATTACAAGAAAAAACCGGATGGGATTGCCTCCCTCCTTTCAGACCTCAAGTTGAAGAAGGTGGGTGTCGAAGGTTCCTCTTTCACTCTTTCATCGTACCAATTCCTTATGAAAAAATTGGGCGGCGAGGTGGAGTTCATTTCTTTGGAGGATGAGATCAAGAACTTAAGGGCGGCCAAGGACCCTCAGGAATTATCCCTCATCAGGGCGGCGATCGATCTCTCAACAAGGTCATTTACCCATATTATGGAGATGCTTAAGGAGGGATCGGTTGAAAGGGAAGTTGCGCTCGAAATGGAATTCTTCATGAAGAAAAACGGAGCTGAAGCGACCGGTTTTGATATCATCATCGCCTCAGGGAAGAGATCCGCCCTGCCCCATGGAAGGGCGAGCGCAAAGAGAATCGATAAGGGAGACTTCATTCTCATCGATTTCGGTTTAAGGGTTCAGGGTTACCATTCTGACCAGACACGCACCCTCGTCTGTGGAAAACCAACTTCGGAACAGTCAAAGATCCATCAGATCGTCAAAGAGGCCCACGACCTGGCAATAAAGGCCATTCGACCTGGCATTCCCATCTGTGAGATAGACAGAATGGCAAGGGATCATATTAAAAATCAGGGCTATGGAGACTATTTCGGTCATGGGTTGGGCCATGGGATTGGCCTCGCCGTCCATGAAGACCCTGTTGTGAATGGTGAAAATAAAGGGCTGATTCAGGAAGGAATGGTCTTCACCGTCGAGCCGGGCGTCTATATCCCGCAATGGGGGGGAGTCCGGATCGAGGATATGATCCTCGTCACCTCTCAGGGAGCGGAGCCATTGACCTATCTTCCCGCAGAACTGACCGTGGTTTAAAAGCCCTTGACCATTGCTCAATAATTTCTTATATTGTTGTCGTCAGATTCACTATTGGACTGAAGGACTTTGGACAAGAGACGACAATGCGGGCATAGCTCAGCTGGTAGAGCATCGGCTTCCCAAGCCGAGGGTCGCGGGTTCGATCCCCGTTGCCCGCTCCAAAATTTTACTTGCTTTTTTGAAACTTTCTTGTATAATTTTCACAAATAAACTTTTTCTTTCGAGGAGGGCACAGTTATGGCAGTAAAGAAACCGCTTACCAAATCACAGATCGTCTCCTATGTTGCAACGAAGTTCGATTTCTCCAAG
>Ga0315277_10004505_pt1 | contig 18591 bp, 17 predicted proteins | sample YL17G05_15_MG_FD_203695 | JGI IMG/M metagenome (GOLD analysis project Ga0315277, IMG submission 203695) | Sediment microbial communities from Yellowstone Lake, YNP, Wyoming, USA - YL17G05_15 | ecosystem: Environmental > Aquatic > Freshwater > Lake > Sediment | place: USA: Wyoming | collected...
TCAGTCGGAATAAGGGAAATACACTACCGTGCATTACCTGTCGATAAAGCCAACAAAGTTAAAGAATTACAGTCAAACGGCAGGATTGTCGCAGTCGCAGGTGACGGTATAAATGATGCTCCCGCTATAACGATGGCTGATATAGGGATTGCGATGGGTACCGGGACCGACATAGCTGCGGAAGCAGGCGACATAGTGATAATTAAGGGTGGATTGGAAAACATCAGCAGGGCGATTAAACTTTCAAGAAAAACGGTTAAGACATTACGCCAAAATCTTTTTTGGGCATTTATTTATAATATTGTATTAATACCCGCAGCAGCATTCGGTTACCTGGACCCGATGGTAGCCGCAGGCGCCATGGCATTCAGTTCAGTCTCGGTCGTCGCAAACTCCCTCCGCCTCCGCAAAGAATGAGGTTGATTTCCGATTTCATCTTCATAAAACCAGGGCCAGAAATCGGAAATTGTCACTTCATATAATAGCCGGCCGAGAAGAATCCCACCCAGTGCTTCAGAGAAAATGGCGCTGTAATCCCCATCCCATGATCATGTATCGGTAAAACACCCTCGCTGTAAGTATCAGAGTACCGGAGTAATTCTCCCCATATTTCCATCTTACCCATGTGTTCAGCCACTTTCTTCGCTGTTAGCAGACCCATCGGAATTGAATACTTCCCGCACCATACGACATTCTTCATTTCCTGCATGAAAAAATCGATTTTTTTATCGGTAATTTCTGAGATTAATCCCTCCTTTATCAGCCGCACATCATTATTTACCCCAGTCCTGTGCGCAGTAGAATCTACACCAAATGGAATATTGTTAAAATCATTGCCATAATGATTTGCATCTGCCGATATCAAGAAAAATATATCATCTCCCAATCGGATATTATTCACTTTGATGTATTCTAAAATCACATCAGCAAGTGCGGATGATACCTCGTCTGCGCGGGAAAATGGCATCGCCGTTACCATTATGGGGGTGATCCTGACATCCGGATTAAAATATTCCAAAAACGGCAACATTCCCTCAATGGAGTGCTCAAGTTCGTGAGCCCGGTTACTGATGCGGTAGTAGGTGGTATCCAAATTCTTTATAATGTATTCCCGCAGACCTGAAACCCGGATCGGTTTCCTCGACCCCTTCCAGGCAGAATAATCATCAAAAATCAGCACATTTTGCGGATCTCCGATCTCTTTTCTAACAGTAGCATGCGTCACTCCGAATATGACAACTTCTTTTGTTTTAATCCTCCGGAAAAGCTGATAATAGACTCTTGCCGCGTAAAGATAATCATCATGCGGTGAAATTCCGGCTATAAGCTGGCTACCTTCCGAAGCTATAGTATCTTCGCGGACGTACTCTATGATGCGGTCCATCTGAGCTAAAGACCAGCAATATCCGATATCGTCCTTAATTTCGCGTATTTCCTGTGAAAATCCCATTGATACTGGGAAGAATAGTAAAAACGCAAAAACTGATATAGATTTCATCATATTCACCTCAAACTAGGCACCGTGTAAATAATTATTCAATTTAAGAAAATCGGAACGAAATGTGATATATATTGTTATATTAATTATTATATTTAATTAATAAAGTGCGACGGAAGAGGGATGAGACGACGGATAAGGATTAGTGAAGAACTAAGACGCGAAAAAGAATTATTTTGTACTGAATGCGGCGAGAAACTCGAGGACTTCTGCTTTTCTAGAGAAGTATCTGACCTTGATGCACTCCGTTCTCACCACGAAACCTGTAAACGAAAAAACAAATTTAAAGGCGATTCATGCGCTCGTCTATTCATCGCTCGACCGTTTGATCCGTCACCTCTCGACGAATCATAAAATTCCCTTCAATTCCCGCCCAGCCTAACCGCTCCGAAATTAGTACTTAGGAACAATTCCCAAATTGTAAAACGCAAACGAATATATATCGGCTGTTTCTTCTATAATTTTTGTCGTTGGTTTCCCCCCACCATGTCCTGCCTTTGTTTCAATTCTAATTAATGTGGGATTATTTCCTTTATTTTTTCCCTGCAGGGTGGCAATATACTTAAACGAATGGGCAGGAACGACACGATCATCATGGTCTGCTGTCGTTACCAGCACGGCAGGGTAGTCGGCGCGTTCTGTAAGATTATGAATCGGTGAGTAGGCATAAAGATTTCGGAAATCGGCAGAATCATCGCTCGAGCCGTACTCAGAAACCCACGCCCACCCTATCGTAAATTTGTGGAACCTTAACATATCCATGACACCCACACGGGGAATAGCGACACGGAAGAGATCGGGGCGTTGATTTACTACAGCCCCGATAAGTAAACCGCCGTTGGACACTCCGCTGATGACCATCTTCTGCGGTGATGTATACCCTTCACGGATGAGAAACTCTGCCGCAGCGATAAAATCGTTGAATACATTCTGTTTCTTCAGCTTCATTCCGGACTCATGCCACTGCTCACCGTACTCACTGCCTCCGCGGAGGTTTACCGATGCATAAATACCGCCCTGCTCGAGCCACACCAGACGTGAGACACTGAATTGAGGAAGCACAATATCATTAAATCCACCGTAACCGTAGATGAAAACAGGATTTGAACCGTCTAATTTTATGCCCTTTCTATGTACAATGAACATCGGAATTTTCACGCTGTCCTTGCTGGGAAAGAAAACTTGTTTGGTTTCGTACTGATCAGCGGCAAAGTCGATCTCGGCTTTCCTGAACAGCGATGACTCTCCGGATCCAATTTCGTATTTGTAAATATTTGATGGAGTTGTGAAAGATGTCATTGTATAGAATACGAAGTAATCATCCTCCTTTCCGCTAAATCCGGACACTGTCCCGATCTCTGGAAGCTCAATCATGCGCTCCATATTACCGTCGGTACCATAAAGGTAAACATGCGGAACAACATCTTTAAGGTATGTAAGAAATAGCTTTCCCCCCGCCGACCTAACACTGCTGAGATTCTCACTCTTTTCTGGTACGAGCGTCTTCCAGTCACTTTCCGCCGGTTTATTCAGATCAATAAGTATCAGGCGACCCCGTGGTGCGCCACGGTCAGTAAATGCTATGATGGAAGTTCCGACGTTCGTTACGGGGTAAATATTATCATTGAACGATTCGAGAATCGGCTTGAAGCTTCCTTTTATAGAGGTCATAGGTCTACAGTACAAGGCGCTTCCCTTCGATCCTTTCTGAAATACACTGAGGAATGCGATAGTTTTATCTTCACTCAGACCGATGTTGAGCAGGCGGAGAGGATGGACCGGATCCTGATGAACGAGGATATCGTCACTTTGGGAGGCGCCCAGTTTGTGATAATAGACTTTATGGTTTTCATTGCGTTCGCTGTAGGCTTTTGCCGTATCCGGTGGGGCATCGTACCGACTGTAAAAAAAGCCGTCTTTGTACCAGTCGGGTCCAGAAAATTTTACCCATGAAATTTCATCCGGAAGCCGCTTCTTCGTTTCAACATCCATCACATAAATCTTCTGCCAGTCTGATCCGCTCTGCGACACACTGTACGCAGCGTATTTTCCATCGGCTGAAAAGTTCAGGCCGGAAAGTGCAACTGTGCCGTCAACTGAGAACGTGTTTGGATCAAGAAATACCTCGGCTGCGGAATCGATACCGCGCTGTTTATAGATTACCCACTGGTTCTGCAAGCCGTCGTTTTTCGAAAAGTAGTAGTTAGTCCCTTCCCTCCAAGGCGCTGAGTACTTCGGGTAGTCCCATATTTTCGTCAGACGTTCCTTCACCTTATCCCTGAACGGTATCTTCTCAAGGTATCCAAACGTCAGTTTATTCTGCTCACTGACCCATTCCGTAACTTCCCGTGACGTATCGTTTTCGAGCCACCGGTATGGATCCTGAACATCAGAACCGAAATATGTATCAACGACATTTACTTTTTTTGTCGCGGGGTATTTTATAATCTGTTCGTCACGAGAACAGGAGATAAAAATTGTCGCAAGGAGTATAGCCAATATGGGTCTCATATCAATTCCATGATTTGATGTTATGATAATCTTTAATTGAATTTCAACGTACCTCACATGTCCGGAGAGTATCAGATCATTTGCGGTTTTCCAATTTCAAACTCGATCACGCGGTTTTTCAACTGAGGCGGCAGAAATTTTCTCAACTCCGCCGGTGTTCCTGTGAGGACAGGGAACGTTCCGTAATGCATACCCACAATTATTTGGGGCTTCATCAGAGTGCATGCATAAGCGGCCTCACGCGTACCCATCGTGAAAAGCCCGCCGATGGGTAAAAATACCGCCTTCGGTTTGTACAAATCTGCGATAATTTTCATGTCTCCGAAGAGTGCGGTATCTCCTGCGTGATATACGGTCAAGCCATCCTCGAAATTCACGACATATCCTGCCGCTTCCCCGCCTGCGATTACTTCTGCCTCGTGATCAACTCCCGAGCTATGCTTTGCGTCCACCATAGTTACACTAATGCCATCAACTTCCACTGTGCCCCCCTTATTCATGCCGTGGGCGCTCGTTACTCCCTGCCGGGTAAGGTGCAGGTAGAGCTCGAAAATTGCAAAAACTTTGGCATTCGTCCGTTTCGCTATTTCGATGGTGTTTCCAATGTGATCGGAATGGCCATGAGTGATAAGGATGACATCAACTCCGGAGATGTTTTTAGCACCGGCCGGCGCGCGTGGATTGTCCAGCCACGGATCGATGAGGAGTCGTTTGCCGTTGGGCGATTGGAAAAGAAATGCTGAATGTCCGAACCAGGTTACTTCAATTTTACCCGTTGATGGTTTCACGTCGTACTCCATGATTCTGAAAACGTTATTGCGATCCTGACGCCATCCTTGCCATAAACTATGTACCGCTGGAGAGGGGTATCACACATGGTTACGCAGCATCAATTCCTTTGGATGAGGCGTAAGATACACCTGATTTTTGATATAAGCAATATCGTATTTTTTTACGTAGTGCCGGATGAGAGTAATCGGAACGATCAATGGAACAAGTTCCCGATGATAATCATTGATCGTTTGTATAAGATCTTCCTTTTCGAGCATCGTGAGTTGATCGCGCAGAAAGCCGATGATGTGGTGAAGCACATTTACATTTTTCTTCGAATTCGATTTTACGGCAAGGCCCTCCATCAGCATACTTCCGTATTTCTCTATCAGTTCGTCCTTCGTGAACCTTTTTCCGCTCGCCACAAGACGCCCGAGCGCCTCGTAGTGCTTCGGGCTGTGAGCGAGGAGGAGATATTTATGAACGGTATGGAATTGGACGAGCGCCCCGAGTGAAAATTTGCCGGCTATGAGTTCCCGGAAGCGGTGGTAGGAAAACACCCTGACGATGAAATTCTCTCGAATCTTGTTATCGTTAAGTCTCCCCTCTTCCTCAACCGGAATGAGCGGCAGTTCTTTCATGAAGACGTTCGCGAAGAGTCCGCGCCCGTTTTTTGACGGCATGCCCGCCTCTGTATAAACACGGACCCGTTCCATCCCGCAACTCGGTGAATCGCTTTTAAAAATGAATCCCGAAAGCCCGGCATTTATCAATACCTTCGCTTTTTCGACTGAATACTTATTCATGATTTCCGTCCAGTCGGTTTCAGACTTCACACCGACCATCCGCGGGTGCTCGGGCGAACCCACCAGTCTCACTGGTTCTCTCGGTACGCCCATTCCGACCTCCAATTCCGGACAGGCGGGAACAAACTCGAAAAACCTTCCGAGTGTGTCTGTTATAAACCGGTCTTTTTTATGTCCGCTGTCGAAACGAACTTTTTCTCCCAGCAGGCACATACTTATGCCAATCCGGATAGGCCTGGTGATGGATTCTTCTGCTTTCATAGAGGATAATGTTGATGATTTTACTGTGAGAATAAATTACCCGATGTTCGGCTACGCGCAGGAAGAGTCATCGCACATGTATCAGGTCCGAATGACAGGAAAAACCATCCAAGTGTTATAGTTGCCTCACGGACCAGGATGGAGCAATGACAAGGTTCTGTCTGTGCTATACTCAGGAGAACGGCGCAGAATCAGTCCGCGGTCTTGCTCTGCCCTGCCGGCGTGTTGTACTTGGATGGGCATTTCGTAAGGATTTCGGTTGCCCGGAAATTCCCGTCTTCGAAACGACCTTTCACGACGATCGCATCGGCAATTTCAAAATTATTCGGCTTGGCGCCCGTGAACGTTACTTTTTCTTCCGTTCCATCTTCATCCACCATGGAAAACGTAAATTCTCCCCGTTGCGCGTTGAAGAACGTTTCTCCTTCTCTCACCCAGGATCCTTTTACCTGCACTTTCTTACCGACAGATTTCGCTTTTAAAAAACTTGTGTACTCTACGTTCGATTCAACGAACGAGAGCGCCCCGAAAATGATTGCGGCAATGACAACTATCCCGCCAATAATGATTTTTAACTTCATATGTCCGATTGCTCCTTTAGCATCTTTTCAAGTTTCTTTAACTTCCTATCTAATCGCAACAAATAGAAAAATATTCCAATCCATCCGATGAGTACAATTAAGAGAACAACATAAAGCGAATTTTGCTCAAGAAATTCGTACACCTATTCCCCCTTCCTGCCGTACATGTGATCGATCCTGACTTTGAGATTAAACAGCCATAAGTACAATCCTGTAAAACCTGCAAGTGAACAGAGAAAAATGATGAGCATTACCGTATTCATCGTGATTTTCCCCTGACTGACAATCGCTTCATTCGGATGTAATCCTCCGACGATACGCGGCATGACGAATATAAAGAAAGGAACTGTCACGCCTGCAATTATTGCATACACAGCAGAGAGGTTTGCCTTCTTTTCGTCGCCTTCAACGGCGGAACGCAAGGCGAAATAAGCGCCGTAAATGAGAAGGAGAACGAATATCGACGTTTCCCGCGGATCCCAGTTCCAGAAAGAACCCCAGTTGAATTTAGCCCAGAGCGAACCTGTAATGGTTGCGAGTATACAGAAGAGCAAACCGAGACCGGCCGAGGCTGATGATTTCATATCAAAATCCAAATTTTTCGTCATGAGGTACCGGATTCCAAATACTAATGACATGATGAAAGCTAACGACGTTGTCCAGGCCATCGGTACGTGGAAGAATAGAATCCGCGCTTTATCTTCTAAACCCTGCACATACGGTAATTCATACCATTTCTGCGGATTTTCGCTTATAGGGAGTCCGATTCCAAGAACAATGACAAGACACATCCAGACGAAAAGAATGTATTTAAAAGCCATTCTCACTCGATTCTCAAGTACTTTATGAAGGATTTTGGATTAAAATACGAAAAAATAGAACATGTAACAACACTTTCCCTACTCCTTCCAGATATAATCAAAGAGCAGATATGAGATTGCAGTAATTGCTATACCGTACGAAATCAAAACCTGAAACTCACCCAACGCCTCACTGAATACGACACCTTCAACCGCAAGTTTCGTTGCGTTGATCAGCGTGAGGAGTAACGGCAGTAATATTGGAAATGCTAAAACGGGATAAAGGGTTCCTTTGGTACTTGCCTTTGCTACGATTGCAGCTATGATGGTTGATGCGCTGGCGAGGCCGAAGGTACCCAGGATTATCGCGGTTATGAATACCGAATAATTACCGATCGAAAATCCGGGGATGAGAAGGAGATAAAGAATAAGTGTAAAGACGTTGAGCGCGCTCAGGAGGAAGAAATTGTAGAGGAATTTACCGAAATAGATCGTGAGCGGCCGTGCAATCAGATGCAGCGTCATTACTGTCCCGCGCTCCTCTTCTGTTACAAAGGTACGTGAGAGACCCGACATCGCTGAAAAGAAAATAATGATCCATAGAATTCCAGAAAGAACTTCACGGGAAACGCTCTCGCTGCCGACGGCAAAAAGTATTACCGAAAGTGTAGTTACAACGAACATAAGAAGGGCGTTGAGCGCATATCGCGTGCGGAGTTCTGAATGTATCTCTTTTTGCAGGATGCCCATCGTCGACGAGAGAGAGGAAAAGATACTCATCGGTTCTCGCCTCTCCCGATCTGTTTGTTGAGGTCAATGGTTTGTTGACACAGCTCTGCGTCATGCTGTTCGTTCGTTGCAATGATGAGTATACCTTTTTTCTTCTGCTCCTCGATGATCTGCCTGACTGTTGCGATTCCTTCATCATCCAGATTGGAAGCAGGTTCATCGAGCAGCAGTACCGGCGGTTCATGAAGAAGCGCAAAGGCATATTTCAGCCGCTGTTTCATTCCCGAAGAATATGTACGGACAAAATCATTCCGTCGATCAAATAGATTCACCCTCCGAAGTAATGCCAGTATCGTTTCATCGGATGTCCTGATACCGCGAATTCTCCTTAAAAGCCGGAGATTCTCCAATGCCGTGAATTCATCGTAAAGCTGGAGGTATGGTGCGACAAAACCCACCAGTGTAAAACGATCCGACGCCGCGACATTCTTATTTTCGATCGTCAGAGAAATCTCTCCTTCCGTGGGTGATAACGCGCCGGAAATAATTTTCAGGAGGGTTGACTTCCCAGAACCGTTTCTGCCGGTTATTGCGAGGGAATCATTTTCCCGGAGAGCAAAATTTATGTTCGAAAATATTTTCCTCCGGTTATACTTTTTTTCGATTCCGTCTGCTGTTATCGATACGCTCATCGTTCAGTCCCTGATTACGGCAAACTTACCAGTGTATCGGATTCCGTCAACCGAAATCACATAAATATATATGCCGCTCGGCAGCGCATTACCATCTGCACTCTTTCCGTCCCATCGTATCACCGGTTCGAAAGAAACAGATTCTATGGATACTTCCCGCGACTGAAGTCGATCCATACCTACAGTATAAACCGACAAAGCCGCGCTTGAGCTTTTTACGGGGGGCAGGCGAAAATGCAGAAGCGCATTCCCGCGGTAGGGATTTGGATATACGATAACGTCGTCAACGAGCGTTGGAATCGTTTCCTGTGTTGTCCAGTTCTCCCTGTCGGGGACAATCAATCTGACATAAATACCGTTCGAGAGCTTCCTGTATGAATCGTCGCCGGCCGGTACCATTTCATACATGAAGATGAACGGCAACGAAGAAAATGCATCCCGTATATTCAGATTCATAACGGTCACGACCATCCGTACCTCCTGAGCGCAGATGTCCTGAGGGCTCTGAACGACGCATACAGGTTGGTACACAGAGCTTACCGCATCGATTGTATCTGTGAAGGCACGTGGTGTTTGCGAGTAAACGATAACAGGTTGTTGTGCAATCACGGGATAGTGCCGTCCTTCACTGTAGTATTTCACTGTGTCTGCCTCGTTTCCCGTGTTGAGGTTCCACGATGTCCATTCCGCGAATGCCGAACGGAATGAGCTCCCCCTTTCGAGGAGAGAATGATCGAGAGCTGTGAGCGCATTTTCAGATCTCAGGTTGTTCCACGCCGATAACATGACATTACGGTCGTACTTCTTTTCCACGAACTTTCCCCAGATAGCACGGCTGTATTCGATGCTTCCGTCAGCACGGACAAAACCTGCATCCGGATAAGCAAAGTGGGATCGGCGGAACGGACTGTTAGAAAGATACTGGTAATAATCGTTTATATCGTTGAAAATCACATCCTCCATCCACGTGGATGTGATTTCGTAAAAAAACATATCGGAACCCCGTATTCCGTAACTGCCTATCTGTATGGCATGGTGCAGCTCGTGAGCGAGGGTCACCTTTAATCCTGCTAAACCGGAACTCTGCACAAATCCGAAATAGTCATTGTCAATTCTGATGAAAGATGTAAACCTCGGCGGATTATAATTCCCTATCCGATCAGCGTCGAGGTCAAAAGTAGTTTCGCCGTACAGAGTACTCCCAAGCTCCTCAATCGAAATAACGTACTGCGAATTCCCATATTGAAACGGCGGATGCTCATATCCGAGAGTGTCGATTATGAAAGTCCACGCGTAATTGAGATACTTCCCTGCCGAATCGACATACGCGCGCGCAGTATTGGGAATTCTCTCGAGATTTTCGTCCAAAAGAGCGGGTTCGTTTATTCCTGTGGTATCGTAGAGAATCCTGAAGCTCCCTATGATTGTATCCTTCTGAGCTGATCTGATTGCCTGAAGATCTCTAAGCCGCTCTTTCTGTTCCTGTGAAAAATTATTCCATTGTTCAGCCATCTGCACCGAAATCCAGAAACCGCACTTATGATCGTCACGGATGAGTCCCGCAATACTATTTTCTTCCGCATACTGAGCAAGAATCCGTATCGCTTCACTCCGATTATGTTCCCATACGGATTGAATGGCGATATCCTGGGATCGTGCATTCAAAACCATCATCAAAAAGACCGTTACGGCGGACATTATGAAATGTGTTTTTCGGTTCATTAATCTTCTACCGATCGCGGAGTGAAAATATGTTCAATGTGCATTTCAGACTGTCGGTCATGATCACTTCCGGATAGCCGTCATTATCGACATCGCTGATATCAAATCCACCCCATCGTGCGGTACCGGCAAGGTTCACAGGCGTGGAAAACCGACCGCTCCCGTTGCCCAAATACGCATCGAGGGATCTACGCATGCGATTATTAATGACAATATCACGGTTGCCGTTTTTGTCGATATCGGTTATTTTCAGATCCCGGGAGGATACTACTTCAACATCTTCAATGACGTGAATGGCTAAAGATTCAGGGGAATTAAGATCAGTGCCAAGATAAATGAATAAAGCGCTTAAGCTGTCTTCCCTGAAAATAACGCAATCCGAACGACCGTCATTGTTGAGATCGCTGTTCCACATCAATGTCGGTACAGGTGCCTCTGTCTGGTAAGTATTATGAAGTCGTTTCTCAATAACATTCCATGCGGAATCGGCAACAACGTAATAAAGATGTTCACTGTCATCATCATAAGTTGTACACCAAATGTTACGGCGATCGTTTCTGGCATCTGAAATACTCGATACGCCAAGAAGCTTTCCCGGAAGATTGAGGTTAATAATAGTCTCTGCTGATCGACCTCCATTCCGCCATTTGATTTCAGCCAGATGGATTTGATCATTTTCAGGATCATGCCCCAAGGAGAGAACTGACGTTTCATACCGTGCAGACTTTACTGATACGTCAATTATATCCGGAATATCCTGTGTGATTATTTTTGATTGATTAAAAGTGTAGTGCGACTGATCCAGCTCGATAACATGGAGAGAGGAACTTCCTGCCTCCGTGGAAAAGATTATCCCGGGCACCGTGTGATTGCCGGCAGGATAAAATGATGCAGGAACAAACGCCCCGGGAATTGCCCACTGACCGCGGTAATGTCCCGTTTTATCATTTATAAAGATTGAAAATGTTCTCGATCCCGGGTTCGATGCGATGATATCGTTCCAACCGTCGTTGTTCAGGTCAAAAGCCCGCACTTCCGACGGTGATGATCCGAGTCCGTATTCCCTGCTTTCACTCTTTACACGATTGATGTAGGCACTGTACATAATCTTTATCAGAGCGTTTGCACTATCCAGAATTGCAGCGTTTTTTAACTGCGTACGCGAGTGAGCAAAGAGTTCCATATCCGCAGGATGCCTCGTGGTAAGGAAAGGCGTAATATCGGTAAGGAAACCATTTTCGCTTTGCAAGTGTACATCCAGCGTCCCATCCGCACTGAGAAGAAGTACATCATTCAGCCGGTCGCTGTTTATATCCGAAATTGCCGCATCAGAAAGTGCGCGCGATATCCGGAGAATCTGATGTTCCGTAAAATTACCCAAACCATCGCCCAGGTATGTCAAGCATTCATTCTCATTCGGGAAGTATACCAGAAAATCTATATTGTCATCCCCGTTCACGTATCCGCACCTGATGAATCCGGGTTCGCTCCTGAGCGGAATCTGAGCCGGTTCGCTGAACGTGGAATTGCCGTACCCTGTGAACAATGCGACGGTATTTTCTATCCACTGAACTCCAATGATATCGTTCACACCGTCATTATTTACATCTGATACAAATAAATCGCTGAATGAATCGCCCGCAAAGAGAACCTGCGGGGGCCGGAAGGTTCCGTTGCCTTTCCCCCTGAAAACCAGAATACCAAGTTCCCTTTTGCCATATAAAATGATATCCGTTTTTGCATCGCTGTTCACATCTGCCACGAGAAGTTCATCAAAAGCTCCGGTGACGTCTTTATCCCAGATAAGGATGGGTTCACGTCTTTTTTTCATTATATAAACCTGCACACGCAGTGGTTTTCCGCCGAGGCAGATGAAGTCGGTCAGATCGTCGCCGTTAATTTTTGACGATGCGCCAATACTGATCGGGACGGTTGGTGATAGTGTTCGCGTTGAAAATCCGAGCGAGTCTGCCAGTTGGTAGTAAAAGCGTACCTTTTTAGCACTGTAGGCGGCAATGTCGTCCACGTGATCCCCGTTGAAATCGCCGTGTAGAAGACCGATGGGATGAATGATCGACTTCACTTCCTTAACCAATCCGAACGTGAAGGGGTTCGTCTGACTCCTGCCTGAAGATGTAAAGAGAATTACCGCGCACAAGAAGCAGATAAGATTTACCGGAGTATACCGGGATCGAAAATGAGAATTGTTCTTCACGGGTGAAAAAATTCTACCGGTAATTTCTCTGAGTCAGACGTCGTTTCCGGCGCAGGAGAGCATCCTTGAATTTGCGGCGTTCCTCTGCAGTCTGCGGGATGATTTGTTTCACTTTAACAGGCCGATCATCATCCACGGCGACAAATGTGAGAAATGCAGTGTTAGTCAGCTTTCGTTTGCCAGTTAGCTGATTTTCTGCCAGAACTTCCACTCCGACTTCCATTGATGTGGCGAACGCACGGTTGACGACAGCCCTGACCGTTACAACCTCACCGAGATGTATCGGTTCGTGGAATACGAGCTGGTCAACCGTAATGGTGACGCAGATGCGGTTCGAGTGCCGCTGCGCGGCGATCGCCGCCGCAACATCGATCCATTCCATCAAACGACCGCCATGGAGATTCCCGAGCTGATTCGTATCGTTCGGCAGGACAAGCTGAGTCATTTCAACGTGAGACTCTTTCACATACCGTCGTTTTTCGGTCATAGGCATTTACTAACTCGGCTTGAGGTGTTTCTCAATATCACGGTTTAATGTTTGTGCTTCGGCAGTCCGCTGACTTGAAGGATACTTCTCTAAAAATCGTTCAACATCTCGCTTAGCATCATCGTACTTCTTTCGTTCGATGTATGATTTCGCCCTTCCGAGAAGAGCCGGTTCGGCATACTCGGTGTCGTGAAATTTTTCTATGACGGTAGTGAAGTAAAACGTCGCGGATTTATAGTACTCAAGGATCATGTACAGTTCTGCCGTGTCGAATATCTTCCGGGCAAGTCTGCCAGTGAGATCGCGGATTTTCTGGGCGGCGTCCTGAGCAAGCTCATGCTGGGGGTAGTATTCAATGAATGCCTGAAACTCATCGATGGCACGCTGGGTGTACCGCTGATCGAGTGAAGATTTTGGAGAAAGGTTGTAGTATGAGAGACCGATTTTATATTGTGCCGTGGGAAGGAGCGGACTTGCAGGCATGGTGCGGACGAGTTCCTGGTACTCGAGTGCCGCGAGGAGAAATTCCTCCATGTTGAACCGGCATTCACCGAGATAGAATTGCGCATCATCTGCGACGCTGCTCCCGGGGAACTGAAGTTTAATCGCTTCGAATTCGGGAATAGCTTCCAGATAATCTTCGTCGTCGAATTCACGGTTGGCGATTTCCAGGCGCTCTTCAGCCGACATCATCTTCGTCACACCTGAGGAGCCGCACCCTTGAAGAAGCACGAAGTACAAAGTACAAAGTACAAATAGAATCCGGTTTGTCATTTACTACTCATGAACGAATGTGAAAGAAAAGAAAAATAGCGACGCCTGCAGTACCCACAATGACAAACGGTTCGATATATCTGTCGATGAATGACTCATCAGGCAGATCGGCTTTTGTCATGGGCACGTTTGCATTTTCGAGAAGAGGAATATCGTCGACAGACACAGTATCCCGATGCTCCCCCGTAAGCAGTTTGCCGGAGAGTATACTCCCCGTCTGCGAGTTGTATATCTGTGCCTGAATATGAACAACGATCGATCGGTCTGCGCACCTCCGACCGAATAATCCGAGCCGGTGCGGATTTGAATAATTTACCTTGGCACCCGCATCGCCTACTGCAAAAATAAATGGCGCAACACTTTCAGAATCACCCGCGTACTTTACCTTGTAACCATGCGCGGCAATACGCTCCGACAGCACATGCTCAGTTACCCAAGATTCTGCAGACTGACGAACCCGCAATCCGATCATCGCGTCTGGTGATATAGATGCTTCGCTAAGAATTTGTTCGGCCAGATTCCCGAGAATTTTTTGAATAATCAGCAGATTTGTCTCTTCAGAGCGTTTATTTCCATCCTCACCCGCAGGCAAAGCGTGAGATACAGCCGCTGAGATTGTCAGTGCCACGATTATGGGTATATATCTACGGAAAGTTCTGATCATTCTCCTCCATGAATATATTTCATCATGATCACAGACCGCCCATTGCGATAGCCTGAAGTTTCTCAATTCTTTCTGCAACGGGTGGGTGAGTTGAAAATAATTTCATAATTCCCGATCCACGTAACGGATTTACGATAAACATGTGAGCCGATGACGGCGATACATTCTGCATGGGAATGCGTTCGGCGCCCCGTTCCAGCTTCTGAAGCGCATTTGCAAGCGAAAGTGGCCGACCGGATATCCGTGCGCTTCCCTCGTCTGCAGCAAACTCGCGGGATCTGGAAATGGCTAACTGAACGAGAACCGCAGCGATGGGTGCAACGATGATGAGAAAGAGCTGGCCAAAACCACCCGAATCACGTCTGTCTCTGCCTCCGCCAGTGAACATCATCGACCAGCCCGCCATCCTTGAAACGAACGTGATCGTTCCTACCAGTGTCGCCACAATAGTCCCAGTTAGAATATCACGGTGCTTGATGTGCGCCAACTCGTGAGCAATTACTCCCTCCAGCTCATCTTCACTCAGGAGCTTCAAAATCCCTTCAGTGACAGCAACGGACGCATGGTTCGGTCCTCTGCCGGTGGCAAAAGCGTTGGGAGTATCTCCCGGTACAATATACACTCGGGGCATGGGAATCTGCGCAGAACTTGCTAGACGGATCACAACGGAAAAAAGCTTTGGAGCTTCAGCTTCGGTCACTTCCCTGGCATGGTACATCATTAACACGATTTTATCAGAAAACCAGTATGCACCAAAATTCATAACAAGCGAAATAATGAACGCCGTGACGACACCCTGTTCGCCGCCGACAAGCGATCCGACGAACATCAGCAACACCATCATGAATGTCATTAAAAATACAGTTTTAAGCGTATTCATTCATCCAATCCTTCTATCGACTTACCTATTCATATTAAATCTATGGAAAATTTGAGTAATTACCAAAATGTACTATTCAAATGTACCGGTGGATTTTAATTCAGGTAGATAGCAATATCGATGAGATTGTTTTATATCCCGGCTAAGACTCGCTCCAGCTTTTCACGTACAGATTGTGCGATCGGAGTGATGTTTGTTGTGAACTTTGCCATGATTGACGGATCGAAAACGGAAATATGCGTTTTCCCATTTTTTTCGTAGACGATTATGTTACATGGTAAAAACAACCCAATCTCCTCATCGGTCAGGAGCGCCTGGTGTGCAAAAGCAGGATTACATGCACCGAGAATGACATAACGCGGATAATCTACATTGAGTTTGTTCTTCAGGGTCTCTCTCACATCGATGGTTGTGAGAATTCCAAAGCCTTCCTTCTTCAGTTCTTCTGTTACTCGTTCTATGGCTTTCTCATAAGGGAAATCGACTACTTTTGAAATGCTGTATTTCATGCTTTCCTTCGGGATTATTTTTTGTATCTATACGAAACTTCCCTATACCCGATCGTTCGGCGCAATCATCAATCCATCGGACACATCCCACTGCTGCATCCTTCATCTCTCATATTGCACGATCCATCGCTGCACGATGGAACCGATGAATTTGCGGTCGCTATGTTTGTCGGTGAAAACCACCGTTTGTGCGCAGGAGACTTGCATTTGGGACACACAATTTCTTCTGCCCGCTCGGGTCCTATATGCAATACTTCATACATTGTTCCACATGTCTGACACTGATATTCAAAAATTGGCAATGGTCTTACCCTTTCATTATGGTTTTCGTTAGTGATCTTCTATCCAATTTCAAACTAATCTCATCTTAACTCATGTCAAGCATCCGACGTAGAGGTCGGTATGCTCGCTGGATGAGATCGCTGTCGAGTACAATCTCCGGGTCTTGTCGCTTCATACACAGATAGAGTTTCTCCATCGTATTCAACTTCATATATGGGCATTTGTTACATTCACAGCTGTCGGTGGGAGGCGCAGGGATATAATGTTTACCCGGAGCGGTCTTCTCCATCTGGTGGATAATGCCCACTTCGGTGGCGACGATGAATTCCCTATCATCCGACTGCTGTACATACCGAAGGAGCGCGCTAGTTGAGCCGATGAAGTCAGCTTCGTTCAGAATAACTTCCTCGCATTCAGGATGTGCGATCAGTTTCGCACCCGGATGCTCAGTCCGTAGATGAAATATTTTTTTTACACTGAACATTTCATGTACAATACACGTTCCGTTCCACAGCAACATATCCCGTCCGGTTTTTTTCTTTAAGTATGCTCCCAGATTTCGATCGGGCGCAAAAAGTATCGGCGTTGATACCGGGATCTGTCGTATGATCTTTTCTGCATTACTCGATGTGCATATTATATCGCTCAGTGCCTTGACTTCGGCTGAACAATTGATGTACGTGATTGCAACGTGATCGGGGTGTTCTTCACGGAATTGCCGGAATGCATCGGGCGGACATCCTTCCGCGAGCGAGCAACCGGCTTCAAGATCAGGGATAATGACCTTTTTTGCGGGATTTAAAATTTTGGCGGTCTCCGCCATGAAGTGCACACCGGCAAATACTATGACATCGGCATTAGTTGCCGCCGCCTTTCTCGCAAGATCGAGACTATCACCCACGTGATCAGCAAGATCCTGAATCTCGGACTCCTGATAGTAGTGAGCAAGGATGACCGCGTTTAACTCGTCCTTGCGTTTCAGGATCTCTTCCTCGAGATTTACCGGTATTCCTTCGTCTCTTACTGCACCTGCGGAAATATCGAGATCACTTCCGGCAGACGTTTTTGATAACGATTTACCGTTCATTTTGAGTACCGACAGGTCTGCATTTTTATCTGAGAATTGTTACGATTTCCCGCCAAACGGTTTCCGTTGAAATCGAATTCACATCACCGTTTGACATACTAATATAACGCACATGTGCGCCTTTTGGTGCCCACTGGAGCGGATCTGTACTGCCGAAGAGAGCGATTAGGTTTGTCTGTGCCGCAGCCGCTACGTGCATGATTCCCGTGTCGTTCGTAAGAAAGAGATCGAACCCAGCGATGATAGCTGCGACGGTTCTCAGGGGCTTCTTGTACACTACCTGGTGCGGGCATCGGAGATGTTTGCAAAGAAGCGAATACGATTCGTCGTCCATGGGTCCGACAGTGATAACCACAGACGCGTTTCGTTCAGCCGCGAGTTTATTCGCAATTTCAGCAAAATATTCTGCCTTCCAGCGATTGTCCGGTTTACCAGCGCCCGGATGTATGCCGACGAGGCAGGAATTATTTCCTCTCAACGATACCGCCGCATTTTCCGCATACCGCTTTTCTTCCTGTGTGAATCCGATCGTCAGACTCAGATCTTCGCACGAGATGCCTAAAGGACCAAGAATATCCATGTTCCGAAGCGCCTGGTGACGGTGCGGATTAGCATCCCACGAAAGTGCGACGCAATGTGTATGGAAGTCTGCACACGGATTTTCTTTCTTGCTCAATGAAGCTGCTCCAATACGCATCCGGGCGCCTGAAATGAGCGCAAGCAGATCGCTCGTCGTCGATAGCGATACAGTCACGGGTACTACAGCAACATCGAAGGCGGATTTTCTCAGATGACGCAGGAACTGCACGAGCAAGAGAGGCGACTTCCAATACTTTTTCTTATCATAACAGAGTACCTCATCGACGTACGGGTGGTTCTCCATTATGCTGTTATTCACCGGACTAGTAATTAATGCGATGTGGGCGTTAGGATATGATTTCCGGAGTGTGCGGAGGAGCGGAACGGCGCACAGCATATCGCCAAGCTGGTCATGCTGTCTGACAACGAGTATTTTTTTAAAATTCCGGAGATGATCCGGCGCTTTTTTGACAGGTCTGATGAGCCACGATACAATCTTCGCCATCACACGGTTCATGGTCATCTCTTTCGATGATTCGGTTCTCTATCGGTTACCGCTAGGAACTCTTGGAGGTCGTGTCGTTGTCCTCACCCTCGCGTTTTTCTGTTATATCCTCGAAGTCAGCTTCCTCGATGTTCACATAGGGGGGTTTCTCCCGATGGCGCTGTGATCGTTTGCGGAGCGTAATAAAGGATCTGACAATCCTTATTGCGAAGTAAACGACCAGAACCCAAAGAAGATA
>Ga0315277_10004508_pt1 | contig 18586 bp, 23 predicted proteins | sample YL17G05_15_MG_FD_203695 | JGI IMG/M metagenome (GOLD analysis project Ga0315277, IMG submission 203695) | Sediment microbial communities from Yellowstone Lake, YNP, Wyoming, USA - YL17G05_15 | ecosystem: Environmental > Aquatic > Freshwater > Lake > Sediment | place: USA: Wyoming | collected...
ATCGCCCGTTCTTCCGGATCAACGCCGTGGACGCGCGCACGCCGCGCGACGGCAAGATTCTGGAGAAACTCGGTCACTACGATCCTCTCGAAAAAGACGCGACCAAGCAGATCGTGCTGAAACGCGATCGGATCGAGTATTGGCTCAGCCAGGGGGCCGTTCCCAGCGATACGGCGTCTGAGATTCTGGTCCGCAACGGTATCAAGCACAAATATGCCGAGGAGCGGGCGGCACGGCTCGCCAAGGCCAGAGCCATCGCACACGCTAAGGGCAAGCTCTTCACGGCGACCGAGCGAATCCTCGCTGAAAAGAAGAAGGCCCAGGAGGCAGCACAGGCCAAGCCCGAGGGCGAAGCCAAACCGGAAACCCCGGCACAGGGCAGTTGACGGTTGTCAGTTGTAGGTTGACGGTTGTCGGGGAACTGCGAACTGTCCACTGCAAACTGAGAACTCGTTATGCGGATCGACATTCTCACACTGTTTCCGGAGATGTTCGAGTCTCCGCTGAAGTACTCGATCCTCAAGCGAGCGCAGGAGCAGGGGATCGTCGCGATCGTGCTCACGAACATTCGCGACTTCGCGACGGACCGGTACCGCAAGGTGGACGACAAGCCCTACGGCGGCGGGGCGGGCATGGTGATGATGCCGGGCCCGGCCTTCGACTGTTTCGAGTACGTGGAGAAACTCGCCCCCAGCAGAGGCCGCGTGGTTCTGCTCACCCCGCAGGGCGAGCGTTTCACCCAGGCGAAGGCCCGCGAGCTGTCGCAACAGGAGCGGCTGATCCTGATCGCCGGACGGTACGAGGGCTTCGACGAGCGGATTCGGACCGGCCTGAACGCCGAGCAGATCTCCGTCGGCGACTACGTCCTCAACGGCGGCGAGCTGGCGGCCATGATCGTTGTCGATGCCGTCGTGCGTCTGCTGCCCGGCGCGCTGGGCGACGAGGATTCCGCCAAGGACGACTCCTTCAGTCACGGCCTGCTGGAGTACCCCCAGTACACGCGCCCCGAGGTCTTCCGCGATATGAAAGTCCCGGAGATTCTCTTGTCGGGCGACCACAAGAAGATCGCCGAGTGGCGCCGCCGGCAGGCCCTCGAACGCACCCGCCAACAGCGTCCCGACCTGCTCGAAGGGGATGACCTGACAACGGAAAATGAATAGCGGAGGCCAACTTGGCTTGATCGCCGAGTCCATGTATTTCACTTCTGGAAGAGAAATGGAAAATGCATAGGCTGGGCGAGTCAAAGAGGTTCAGGGGCATTGATGCGATAATTCTCCTCACGGTCCTCGGATTCGCTCTTTCTGTTGCGGTGCCCTCGTGTCGCCATGATCGGGCTCACGCGCTCATATTCGGATGCCAGAATCACTTGTCCGCTATCGGCAAGGCAATGCTAAGCTACGCGAGTGACTATGACAGCGCATTGCCGGTGGCGGGCGGGAGAGGCACGAAATGGGGACTGAAGCTCAACAATTGGTCCGCCGCTGCTCGCTCGGAAGCGTTCATGCTAGACCCCAACCAAGCCGGGGGAGAGGCAACCGTTGGCGCCAGCCTGTATCTGCTCATCCGGCACAATGGCCTCAGCCCCAAATCGTTCATCTGCCCAGGGGACAGGCGAGTCAGTGAGTTTCGGCCACAGAAGTACAGTATGACCGATAGAGGGCTTGGCGAACTGTGGGATTTCGGCCCCGACCCGGCGAGGCATTGCAGCTACGCGTACCACCTGCCCTACGGTGGGTACGCCCTGACGACCTCGAACGAGCCGGGCTTCGCTGTGGCCGCAGACCGCAATCCGTGGATCAAGAGCCCGGCGGGCGACGCTCGCTTATTCGCAGACTTTCGCCCGGATGCCGGAGCGAAAGGCGGCGCAGGCACGAGCGATCAGGCGAGAAACGGCAATGCCGTCGCTCACCAAAACAACGGCCAGAATGTGTTGTTCCTGGGCAACCACATCGAGTTTGCCAAGCGCGCCTATTGCGGCCTTGATGATGACAATATCTACACGGTTTCGACCAGCGCGACAGCCGGCGATCCATGGGGCACGCCGCCGAAGCTCGGCAGCCAGCCCGCCAACAGGAAAGACTCGCTCCTCGTCAACGATCTGCCTGCGCCGCGGAAATAGGCCCAACGACCGCTTGCGTGTCTCTGTGAGTTGAGTTATATTGAAAGGCTGGAGATTGTGATTGGTTTCCGGATGCAAGGAGATCTTCAGAGGCCGGACATCGTGATCGAAGGGAGAGACAATGAACGCACCAGGGCGCGGCAGCGAGGGTTTTGAGGACATCCGGGAGACCCCGCCCCGGGGCGATTCCGGGCAACCGGTTCCTGCCGGTGGCGGGTCGGACATAGTTCGCACGAGCAGGCTTGCCGTCGCTGGCTGCGTGCTGGCCATCGTGAGCCTGCTGCTTCTGCCCGGATTGATCCGGATATTCATGATCAGCCATGGGCGAGAGCCGCTCCTTGTGCATGAGGTGTACCAGCACGTTACGTTTGTTGTTTCGATTTTAGCGGTCGTGCTCACCATCGCAAGTCTTGCTCGAATCTCGCTGAGCGCAGGCCGGCTCGCGGGCAGGGGCTTTGCGTGGACGGGTGCTGCACTGATGACCCTTCAGGTACTTTACTTTCTTGCGGTTCTGGGCGGGACTCGGTGTGTGGCATTTCGCATGACCTGCGGCGCCAATCTGGCCGGCATCGGCAAGGCGATGCTGATCTATGCGAATGACTACGAGGGTGAGTTGCCTTGTGCAGGCGGACGCAACGGTCAGTGGACCAGCCGCACACCTGACTGGAAAGCCCCAGACCCGCGCACGGCTTATGGCTTGGCCCCCGATGGAACAGGCGGCAAGGCGAGCATCAGTGCCAGCCTGTATCTGCTCGTCAAGTACTGCGAGGTTCCGCCCAAGAGGTTCATATGCGGCGGCTCCAGCAGGAAGACCCGGGAGAAGGGAATGAAGGAATTCAGGCTCGGCATATACCGCGTGCCCGACAAAAGGGCGGAGTTGATCGACTTTTGGGATTTCGGCCCCGATCCCGCGCGACATGTCAGCTACGCCTACCAAATGGTCTATGGGCCCTACAAGCTGACGATCTCGGGCGAGCCGGGCATGGCCATTGCCGCTGACCGCAACCCGTGGATGGATTCGCCTTCCACCAAGGCGGGGGACTTCTCCCAATTCCGGCCCGACACTCCACCGTTCGGCGGGAGTACTGAACAGGCCCACAGAGGCAACACTCTCCGCCATGACACCGATGGCCAGAACGTGCTGTTTCTCGACAGCCACGTGGAATTCGCCAAGAGGGCGTATTGCTCGGTCGAGGACGACAACATCTACACAATCTCGCAGAACCCGGCCGGCGGCGACCCGCTCGGCGTCCCGCCTCCCGCCGACAGCACCTGTGCACCGGCCAATCGCAAGGATTCCGTCCTGGTCAACGACCCCATCCCGCAGCCCCGCGTCAGGCATCGCGATTGATTATTGATAATTGATTATTGAAGAGGAGGGCTCGGACCGTTCTTCCAATCATCCATCATCCATATTGGGGTAGCCGAAGCATTACAGGCTTGCCTGTGACTGTCCGCCGGGGTATACTATTCCAATGAGGATTATGCGTCACGGATCGCGCAGATGCCGGATGGGGCGTCTGGGCCGGTGACATTGGTGAGGTCCCTTTGCGAGGGAGGACGAAAATGGCGGAGCAAGGTAGTTCAAAGCGGTTGACGCGTGCGGACGCTATGGTTGTCGCGGCGGTGTGTCTACTCTTGACTCTCCTGGTGCCGGTGCTGTTTGCCAGACCTCGGGAGCAGAGCATGCGAAGGCTCTGTGCGGCCAATCTCGCCCAGATCGGCAAGGCCATGCTGATCTACGCGGATGATTATGCGGGCAAGCTGCCCTGCGCCGGCGGGCGAAACACCGTATGGGGCTCCACGGCGAACTGGGCAGGCTTCGACCGTCGCATGGCCTTCGGGCTGAAAGCGGACGGCAGCGGCGGCGCGGCGTCGATCAATGCCAGCTTGTACCTGCTCGTCAGATACTGCGGGATGCCGGTACGGCTCTTCGTCTGCAAGGCCGACAAGGGAACCACCGAGTTCAAGCTGTCCGAGCGTCTGGATGTCCCCACATGGTTCGAGGCGTGCGATGCCTGGGACTTCGGTGGCTTGGACGAGAGCTACAGGCATTGCAGCTATGCCTATCAGATGCCCTATGGTCAGTACGGGTTGTCGACCTCCGGCGATCCGAACCTTGCGGTGGCGGCGGATCGGAACCCCTGGATCGTCAGCCCGGCAGCCAAAGCGGGGGTCTTTACCATTTTCAAACCGGATCTTCCTCCATACCCCGAAGATCCAAAGCACGGACGCTGCATAGAGTGCGCCCGCAGGGGCAACTCAATCACGCACCAGCTCGACGGGCAGAACGTCCTTTTCCTCGATGGACGCGTTACCTTCGAGACCCGGGCGTATTGCGGATTGCAGGAAGATAATATCTATACCGCTTCTCGTGATCCAGTTCAGGGCGACTCTTGGGGGGTGCCTTCGTCTCATCCGGCAAATCGACAGGACTCCCTTCTCCTACATGACCCAAATGGCCCGTTCCAGACGTCCCCGCCGCGACGTGGTGACACAGGAGAGACATGGAAATGACTCGACGATACAGTTCCAGAGGTCTTACGCGGATCGATGTCCTGGCGGTCATGTTTCTTGGCTGTCTTCTGATCCTGTTGGTGCCGGCGCTGTTTGCCAGGCCGCGGGAGCAGAGCATGCGGAAGCTCTGTGCGGCCAACCTCGCCCAGATCGGCAAGGCCATGCTGATCTATGCCGACGACTACGAGGACGAGCTGCCCCGCGCCGGCGGGCGAACCACCATATGGGGTCACACGGCAAGATGGAATAGTCCGGACCGTCGGGTGGCCTTCGGGCTAAAGGCCGACGGCAGCGGCGGCAGGGCGTCGGTCACCGCCAGTTTCTACCTGCTCGTTAAGTACTGCGGGATGCCGACGCGGCTCTTTGTCTGCAAGGCCGACAAGGGCACGACCGAGTTCAAGTTGTCCGAACGCCTGGATGTCCCTATGTGGTTCGAGCCACATGATGCTTGGGACTTCGGTGATTGGAGCGAGAGCTATAGGCATTGCAGTTATGCCTACCACGTGCCTTACGGTCTATATAGCCTGTCCACATATGATGATCCGAACCTTGCCGTGGCAGCGGATCGAAGCCCCTGGATCAAAAGCCCAGCCGCCGACCCGTCGGGCTATGCTGAGTTCAGGCCTGATGCGGGCGCCATCGGTGCCACGGGCACGAGCGAACAGGCGTGCAGAGGTAATTCTATTACTCATCAGCGCGATGGCCAGAACGTGCTGTTCCTCGATGGGCGGGTATCGTTTGAGAAGCGGTCCTATTGCGGGGTCGGCAAAGACAACATCTACACGATCTCACGCAATTTTGCGTCAGGCGATGCCTGGGGTACTCCGCCCGTGCCCGGTCCGGGCTGCCCACCCGCCAACCGCAAGGACTCCTTACTAGTCCATGACCCGGACTCCTTCGGCGGATAGATTGATCGTGCAAGGCATAACCCCCGTCCGTCTAATCGGCTGTCAGGGCGGCGACTGGATGGGGTAGGTTCGTTTTTCGCCGGTGGGGCCGATTTGGAGGGTGAAGGTGGGGGTGCGGTGGTTGACACTGGCCTTGATGAACTCGCCTTTGTCGGGGTTGTCCTTCGGGTTGGCGATGAATTCGGGTTTCGTGTTTCCGGCGTCGCCGTACTCGGTGTTGTAGTGCATCTGATAGAGGGCCTTGAGGCTGGGCAGGGCGGTCAGGGCCTTGAATGTCCGCGGCATGATGCCCTTTCGCGTGCCGTTCAACGCGACGCAGACGGTGGGGCTCAGAGCCTTGAGCAGCAGCTCGTGGTTGCTCAGGTCCAGGCCGTGGTGCGTCACCTGGTACAGGTCCACCTTGCCGATCACGTTATCGGGGTGAGCGAGGTGGAATTCGACGTTGCGGGTGATGTCGCCGCCGGCGAAGAATTTGAACGGGCCGTAGCTCAAGAGCAGGGCCATGCTTCGTGCGTTGTCGGAGTTGTCCGGCCCTTCCATCTTGAAGCCCTCGACGGGGGCATCCACGTCTATGTCAGAGCCGAAGAGATTCTTGTCCGCCGCGACACAGGTGAGCCGGGGCATTGGATAGCCGCCGCTCGCAGGCGTCGCCAGCGAGATATCATTGCCGGCGCGGAGGATTCTGACCTTGCCGCCGGCCGCTTGGTCGTAGAGCGGGTACAACTCCTTCGACCAGCGATTGTCGCCGTCCTCCGCAGGCGCACGCGTTCCTTTGTCCATGAAGCACTTGACAGGGATTCTCTGCGAGACTTCCAGGATGGCCCCGAAGTGGTCGGAGTGGAAATGTGTCGTGACCAGGTAGTCGATCTGTGTGAGGCCGGCGTCCTTGCAGGCCCGCAGGATTCGGTCGGCGTCGCGGTGTTCCGGGCGCAGCGAGCCCGTGTCGATCAGGACCGACTCGTGAGCGGGGGTGACAATCAGCGTGGAGCCGCCGCCGGCCATGTCGAGAAAGTAAATATCCAGCGTTCGCGGCTCCTGGGCGCGAGCTTGCCCGAGAGCGATGAACAGGACCAGTGACGCACACAGCAGGAATGTTGTCCGCCTCACAATCAGCTCCTTTCACAGAATTCCGGTTGATTCTCGAAGGGACTTGAGAAATGATATCACCGGTTCGTCGGTTCCACAACGGCATGCAGGTATGCGAATGATAGAACAGTTTCTGAAAGACCTGGAGCGCCGGATCGACCCGGGGGTCGAGGACTCGCTCTTTGAGCAGTGGCGGCTCTTCGCCGACGGCCGGCTTGGAGAAGGAATCTTCTCGCCGCAGCGGTCCAAACGCGTGCCGCCGCTGGACGGCTGCGCCGTGCACTGGTCCATGCTGCATCGCGGCCGGATCATGATTCGCGACGACGCCGCAACGAATCTCTCGCCCGCGATGTTCGAGGAGTTCGTGCGGCCGTACGATCAGCGGCTGTTGGACACGTTCGCCGGAGGCGGCATCCACTTTTGCGGCCGGGGCGATCACTTCATCTCGCACGCGGCCCGACTGCCGGGCGTCTTCGCCATTAACGTCACCCAGCCCCATCTGAACGACGTCGAAACGATCTTTGAGAGCACGATCGACAGAGGCGTCCAGCTTCTCGGCTTCGACAGGCAGATTGCCGAGCAGGCCCTCGGACGCGGCCGAAACCTCCGCGGCAACGTCCACTGCTGGTGATCCCGGCATAGATGCGGCGCGGGGCTTTCTGGAGACGCAGAGTGTTGCGTCTCTACGTGATGACGACGAGTTCCCGCCGGCTCCTACCGTGTGTAGAGCTCGATGACTTTGGCCAGGTCGATCTCGAAGGGCAGGCGGACTTCACCGGGCTCGGGCAGTCGCAGCACCTTCGCCGTCAGGTTGTCGTTGTTGACCGACAGCCACTCCGGGGTTTTGGAATCGACGCTTGCGCCGCCCTCGATGGCCGCACGCACAAACGCCTCGTCGCCCGCCTTGACCGTGATCTCGTCGCCCGGCTTGACGCGATAGGACGGGCGGTCCACCTTGCGGCCGTCGATGTGGAAATGGCCGTGGCTCACCATCTGGTGGGCCTGCCAGATCGTTCGGGCCCAGTGGAGGCGTCGAATCACATTATCGAGCCGCGTCTCCAGGATCCGCTGCAGAGCTTCCGTGGACGACTCGCTGGCCGTCTGCGCCTCCTGCACGTAGCGCGTGAACTGCCGGTTCCGCACGTCATAATAGGCGGATAGTTTCCGCTTCTCTGTAAGCTGCTCGCCATAGAGGCTCTGTCGCGCGTGCCGCCGGCCGTGCATGCCGGGTGGTTTGGCCCGCCGGACGTTCGTATGCTTCGGCGTCTCCGCAATCGGGGCCCCGACCCGCCTCGTCAATCTCACTTTCGGACCGTGATACGTTCCCATGCGTTGCTCTCTTGCAGCCTTCTTGTTCCTAATGAACCTGCTTTTATTACTACGTCACAAGCGGCGTATTGTTGATGCCGAATTGGACTGCTGGTTGGCCTCTATGTGAGCGGTGATGAGATCTCCTTCGGTTCCACACGGGAGCACGCGCAAGTGATAAATAAAAAGGCCCCCCCGTCTGCGGAGGGGCTTCGAAGATGGTCCCTTAATACGGGCGAGACCTTCTCGCCTCTACCGATGGTTTCCAACGTCCGCCTACCTGCGGACGCGGACCGCCTGTCGCTCCAGGTTGGCTCGCAGCCGCCATACATAATGCATTGCGGCCAGCAATCCAAGCGACAGGACAGCCCGGCTGAAAACCATCAATGAGCCAAACGGTTCCGACAAAAGAAGATCGATACCGAGAAGGTTCAGACCTAAGACTCCGACAGCCGCCGCGGCAAGCGCACGACCGTCGGCCGGATGCTCCCTTGAAGCCTTCATCGCGGTTTCCTTTCCGTTTTTTTTTTCTGCGAATTCTTGTTCCCTTTTTGATCCACTTATTCCTACGTCTCGATTGGGAATAGGTTTGGCCCGGGGCCCGGAGGGAATTGCCCTATCGCAGGGCTCTGTTTGCCAAGCGGCGGGCCGGGCCGGGCACTATGGCGTCCGACTGCATCGAAGAGGATGGATGATTGATGATGGATTATGGATGATTGAAGAGGAAGGCTCGGACCTCGTTCGATCATCAATCATCAGTAATCAATCGCGCAAGCGGAGGCCGTCAGCAAAGGGCTCAGCGCCTTTTCAGCCTTCCGCGTATTGGTCCTGTCGGCGGCCTGTTTGATAATGGTGCAAGTCCGTGGAATTCAAGGGGTATTCAGGTGGGGGTATCGCATATGGATAGTACTATCACAGCAAGAAGGCGGCGGACCGGCCGGCGAACCGAGTTGCCGAGCCCGTTGCCGACGCGCGTACTCGGGCGGACCGGCGAGAAGGTTTCTATCCTCGCCCTTGGCGGTCATCACGTCGGGCAGGTTGAAGATGACGGCGAGGCAATCCAGCTTGTCCGCACCGCAATCGATATGGGCATAACGTTCATGGACAACGCCTGGGAGTACCATCACGGCCGATCCGAGATGCTCATGGGCGCAGCTCTGCAGGATGGTTACCGGGAACGGGTCTTTGTCATGACGAAGCACCACGGCCGCACGAAGCGGACCGCCTTGCGGCACCTGGAGGAGAGCCTGCGGCGGCTTGGCACTGACTGGATCGACCTGTGGCAATTTCACGAGATCATTTACGAGGACGATCCGGACATGATCTTCGCGCCGGGCGGCGGGATCGAGGCCGCCGAGCTGGCCAAGAAGCACGGCAAGGTCCGTTACATCGGCTTCACCGGCCACAAGGACCCGGCCGTTTTTCGCAAGATGCTCGCCTACGATTATCCCTGGGATACGGTCCAGATGCCGGTCAACGTGCTCGACGCTCACTTCAGAAGCTTCCAGCGGGAGATTTTGCCAATCCTCCTCGAACGCAACATCGGCCCGATCGCCATGAAGAGCTGGGCAGCGGACACGTGCTGGAGTCAGGCGTGATCGAACCGAGGGAGGCGCTGCGCTATGCCTGGAGCCAGCCGGTGGCGACGGTAGTCTGCGGCATGACCAATATCGACCAACTGGAGCAGAACATCCGGGCGGCCAGGGAGTTCACGCCGCTGAGCAAACAGGAAGAGCTTGAGCTCCTGGAGCGAGCGAAGTCTGCTGCCCGCAGTGGCAAGTTCGAGCCATTCAAGACGAGCGACCAGTTCGACGGGGTCGTCGGCAAGCAACTGCACGGGCTGATGTAGTCCTGCCACAGAGCACAAGTCGCGACGGCTGCTACGGCCAGTCTCGTCGCCGTAATCCTCGCAGTCCCTGAAACATGGGCAGTGCCCAGACGTCTGTGGTCGAGAAGCTCAAGATCTGCCTGGAGAAGGTCGAGCCCTTCGTCGGCGGCAAAGAGCGGACGAAAGAGGATTTCGTCGCGTTCGCCAAGGGCTGCGAGGCCATGAGCCTGTACCCCTTTGCCGCCCACGCGAGGTGGAAACTCGCCATGATGGACTCTGACCGCATGCGCGAGCACCTGAAGAAGTTCCTGGACTTGATCGAGAAGTGCGGGTGCGAGGACTCCGCGTTCTTCCGTCGCCAGTTCCAACTCGACGAGAGCGCCCCGGCCAAGCCGCCAGATGCCGGGGCTCGCCCCTGATGACTGGCTCCCGGCAGCAGATTTGAGATTTGAAATTCGAAATTGGAGCGCAGCGATGATTGCCCTGTGGAGCGGGCTTCACCTCATCAAGTTTCGGGGAAAACCTTTGTGAGTGCACGGCCTCGCTCTCGTACTTTGAATCGACGCGCAGGGCAGCCGCCGGTGTTCGGCAATTGCCGGCCGGCGATGCGCCTGGCGCGATTGATTATTGACAATGATAATTGACGATTGAAAGAGATGTCCAAATTCTCCTCTTCAATCATCCATAATCCATTATCAATTATCAATACCAAGATGAGAATGTCGCAAATAAGGTCGTTCCGGGACGTGGTGACGCGGTTTCGCGAGAACTGGACGGGGTACGTCCGACAATACCGCATCCTGCTGATCCTGACAATCCTTGTGTCCCTGGCGGACATGGCCTCGACGATCTACTTCATGCTGATCCGCGGCCCGGGCGCCGAACAGCACCCGGCCGTGCGAACGTTTGCCTATGCCCTCGGCCCTGTCCTCGGTCCAGTGTTCGGCAAGACCGTCCAGTTCTTCGTGCTGATCGGTGTAACCGTCTTCCTGCGGCGATGGGCGCTGTACATCTTTGTCACCGTGATCATCCTTTACGCCTGGGCCGCCTGGTACAACGTCTGGGGCCAATATCTCTACTACCCCCGCCTGCTCAGACTCCTGGAGCACCTGGCCATCTGAGCGGACTGCGCGATTGATTATTGATGATGGATGATGGATGATTGAAAAAGCGCGTCCGTGCCCGTTCCAATCATCCACAATCAATTCCTTTTTCCCGTTGTCTCCCGGGACAACTCGCGCCATAATCATTCCGGCAGGAGCGGGGACTGCACCATCGACGATCCCGCCCTGTGAATCAGTAGAACTGCGGTTGCGAGGTCCGGGAGACTGACTGTGGACTGGTGGCAAATCTGAAGGGGAATCACATGACAGAGGCACAGAATGCGGCGGCACTGCCGCCGGAACAGGCGCAGGCAGTGGAAATCATCAGGCAGTTGAGGGCATTCAGGAACGGTGCAAACTGGTTCTACTGGATTGCGGGACTGTCGGTGATCAATTCGTTGATCGCCATCTTCCAGGGGACGGTGGGCTTCATTTTCGGCCTGGGGGTCACGCGGATCGTCGATGCGATCGCGCAGGTGATCGTCTCCGAAGGCCCCCAATCGGCCCGGTTGATCCAGATCATCGCGCTGGTGGTCAGCGTGTTCTTTGCGGGCATCTGCGTGCTGTTCGGCTGGCTCGCCAACCAGCGGCAGGGCTGGGCCTTCCTCATCGGCATGGTGCTCTACACCCTCGACGGCCTACTGTACCTGCTGGTCGCCGACTGGCTCAGCCTGGCCTTCCACGGCTTCGCCCTGTTCTGCATGTTCCAGGGCTACGTCGCCCTGCGAAAGCTCAGAGCTATCCTCCCGCCCACCGCCGCCTCACCAATGCCCTACGGCGTAACCCCCCAGCCGCCGGTCTAGAAGTGTACATTGGAGTGGCCTGCAAGGTGTTGGAGCGTCGATGATGAACGATGCGGCCATAGATGAAGTGACACAACGGCTTGAGGCCATGCTGCACAAAGAGCGGCGGGAGGCGATTGTGTACTCGCTGTTGACGGTGCTGTGCACGCCGGCGTTTGTGGCGATGGCGAGCCTTGCGGCCGGCGTCGTGCTGCTGTATGTCTTTCGCCAGTCGGACTACCGGGCCGATGCGGCCACGGTCTACACCGGCATGGTCTTCTTTCTCGCGTCGATGGTGGCCTTTGTCCTGATGCACTCGTTTGACTCGCAGCGGGAGGTCCAGTTCAGCAAGGCGTGGCTGGCGGGCGCGGGCGTCTTTCTCCTGCTGCTGTTCCTGACCTACGGGACGGAGCTGCGCCAGCACAGCCCCACCCTCTTCGGCGTCCTGTTCGCCTTGGCAGGCCTGCTAGTCCTGGGACTCATTGGACAGGTGCGACTGGCCGACCACGTTGTGCAGGGCTCAGGCACGTGGTACGACCTTTTCGTGGGAGTCATGGCCCTTTGCGGCTTCATCGTCGCTGCGTATGGCGAGCTGCTGTCGGCCTCGTGGCTATGGGTGCCGCCCAAGTCGCACGAGGTCCGCGTCGCCGCCCGCGTCCTGTGCCGCTTGGCCGCCAGCCCAAACGACCCCCTCAGTGCCACCACCGTAGAGGGTCGCGTGGCAACCCTCCTGTCCCGCCTGAAACTGGTGGAAACAACACAAGAGCAATTGCACCTGACCCGCAAGGGCGTCGAGTTCATCGGGGCAGCCGTCGGGGAGTGAGTCGCTGGGAGAGGAGCAAGTATGGCTGAACAAAAACATGCCGATAGAATCCTGAGATTCTACAACAGGTTCTGGTATGTCCCGGAAATCTTACTCGTCGGCTTTATGCTCATACCCGTAAATGCAATGCCTATAGTGGATTATGTCGCTGGACTGCACAACGATGGGGCGATGGTGTTCGCGGCCTGCATGTACTTGGCAATGCTCACGCCTGCGGCCCTCATCTGTCTGCTGGTTCTGGCTGTTCGGATGGCGATCAGTTGGCCCGCTCATATCCAAAACCGCAGGAAAGTCTGGATACTGCGACTGCTCACAGTCGCTGGTCTGGTCGCATTCGTACAATTGCCCTTCAGGATAATCTGGTCAGGGACATTCATGCACGGCTTCACGAAGTACATCGAAGCGAACGCGGATTTACCTGCGATCCGAGCGTGGCTGAGCGGTGTAAACCCGAACTTCTGCACAGGCGAGATCATTTGGATGGATCAACCCCACGAGGACGAGAGATTGCCGGATTGGCCACAGGCGGTCACGTCCTTGAAGCCCCTCGGTATGACCCTGCGCCTGGATCGGGACAAATACCCGGTGATTCGCCTCGAGTGGGGTGGTCTTGACGTTGTCTGGGGTATCGAGATCGGCCCGCAGGATATGGAGATTCCCAAGACATTGCCGAGGAAGAAAGTGCAAGTCGGAGACTCCGTAATATATGAGCATGGTGAACAGCGCATACCTGTAGGGCCTGGAGCCTACATGTGGCGAAGACTACAGTGAGTATGACCGAGTATATGAGCGAACAATCGTGCGAGTCAATGCTGAGGGTGCAGTAATGAGCGAAGAGACGCACAAGGGCAGGATCGCAGAGTCGTCCGAAGGGCTCTGGTGCGCGTGGGACATTGTTCTTGCGGCGGTGGTTGCGGCTTGGGGCCTGTTGGGGCCTTCCGGCATTGGCGGGTATCTGTGCGGCTTGTGGAATGACGTGTCCCTCCTCTTTGGCGTGGGCTTTCTTTTCTTCCTGATAGGCGGTCCGGTAGTTTTTCTCTGCCTGGGGGTGCTGGTGTTCCGGATGGCCTCGATTTGGCCGGAGCATATCGCTGGGCGAAAGAGGCTCTGGATATTGCGGCTGCTCGTCCTTGTCGGCCTGGTGGCGTACCTCGCCTTGCCCTTCACATCGCTCTGGCCGCGTGACCATCTTGGATTCATGCCCGGCTTTCGGCAGTACGTGCGGAGGACCGCGGACATCCCGGCGATCCAGGCGTGGCTGAGCACGGCGGACCCGAACCTTCGTGACGCCGGGCCCATCGTCCTGCGCATGAACGACCCCACCCAGGTGGTCTGGCCCGACACCGTACCGTGGCCGCCGGCGATCAAGCGTTTCGACCCGACCTCGATATATTTCTCTCAGACAGCCGATGGCCGGCTGACGATCCGCATGACGTGGTACACGCCGTGGAACCGATGGGGCGTCGAGGTCGGCGACAAGAGCATGGAACTCCCGGCAAACTCTGAGGCCATCGGGTACCAGGCGCTGGCCCCGGGGGCCTGGATCTGGTATGAACTGTAGTGAGGTGTGGTCGACACAGGTTGTGTGCGAGTCGGGATTTGGGAGGCACATCATGCGTTGTGTGATGGTGAGCATCATTTGCATGACTCTGGTTCTCACGCAGGGTGGGTGTCGCAGCGTGTATCGCTTCCGATGCACGTCGCATCCACCGGGGGCGGTTGTCCTGGTGGAGCAGGAGGTTGTGGGTCAGACGGACTGCACGGTCAAGATCCCAAGGAAAAGCCACGCGATTCGCGACCACAAGATCGAGATGCTCTTCTCCCTTCCGGACGGTCGGGAAAGGACACACGTCGTCGATCTGCGCGGGCTCAAGCCATCAAATCCCTTCGCGGAGACTGTGAGTGCACCATTTATCGTCCTTGGCGCCGGCCTGATGCTGCTCGCCGGCGGCAGCGATGACGAGGATACATCCTCTGATGCAGACCACGAGAAAGACAGCGATCGGCGCATGGGTCTGCTGGGGTTTGGGACGCTGGGCGTTGGGGCCGGCGTGTTTCACCTCCTCGGCGGAGACGCCGACAGCCTCTCCGGATATCCGGTCTACATAGATTTCCGCGAGCCGACAGAGCCGGTCGAAAATGAAGAAACTCGCGTCCAATAGAGTCTGTAGATAGGAGGGCCTGAGTGGCGGATCTATGGCATCTCGTGGAGGACCAGAACGATGGACCTGTCGAGGTGGATATCGCTTGGCTTCGTGGCGTTGTACATCGTGCTGCTGGCGTACCTTCCGGCGCATCCGGCGGGGACTCAAATGTCTGTCGATGACGAGATGTTCGACGGCAAGCAGGCCGGTGGCGTCTTTCTGGTCATCGGCTTCGTCTGCGTGTGGGCGAAGGACACGCCGGGAGATGCCTTGTGGGTCGGCCGGGGCGCCTGGAATCCGAAACCCTCGACGCCCGGAGCCGTAGCCGTGCTCGGCTGGCTCTTCCTGACCCTGGCCTCGGCGATCCCCATCCTGGATTCGCTGTACTGACAAAGGCAAACGGCTGTGAACCGTCCTGCAAGTGGGTAGGACTCTGGTGGTCCCGGCTATGAGTGGAATTCGAAAATTCAAGCGATTCCGGCCGCCTCACTTGGGAGTGGAAACGCCTGCGAGTCGGATGACGCTCAACATCATTCTTCTGATCGTCGGGTCAGTGATGGTGTTCCTCGCCGGGCTCGAAGCGATGTATGAGTACCAAATCTATGTTGTAGGCCGGCCCGAGCAGACGCGCGACACGATCATTGGAAACATCTACCTGCCGGAGATACCGCCGAACGATCCCGGTGTCAAAGCCAGTGCTTACGCAGGCTTTGCCGTTGCAGGAGCCGGAATCTTGCTTTGTGGGTTCTCCCTGGCGATAATCGCGGTCGATAGATTCATGCAGCAGCGTGGCGAACATGATCCACTTGATGCGGAGACGCCGACAGGAGACTTGAGGTAGAGGATGCTTGTGACATCGCTGAAAGCACAAGTGGTCTTTGTCTTGGCCGCCCTGGTTCTCTCATCGCTGGTCACGGTGCGGAGCCGGAGCATTCTCAAGGGCGGCCTGTGCCTGTATGGGCTCTTCGTTCTTGGGGCCGTGCTGACCTGCATTCTCGTCCCCGGACTGATGGCCGTGTTGAAAATGGATGACGGCCTCATCACCGGAGTCTTTCCCGAGGCCGCGGACGCTCTTCCCGTTGTGCTGCTCTCGTGGATTCCCGCCTTCATTGCGGCTGCGCTCGTGGATCTGGTCCACGCCGCTTCCACGAGGACTCTCAGTACCTCCAGCCTGTGGGCGTTGGGCAATTGGCTCCTTCGGCTCGCGCGGTACCTGCACTTGCTGCCGGGTGACGCATCCGCTCATTCGGGAACGCGTGCCGTCTATCGGAAGTGGGTTGGGGTGGTCCTCGGCTTTCTACTGACGGGCTCGGCCCATTTCCTGTCCGGCCGCAGGCGTGCGGGCATTGCGTGGTACCTGGTCCGTCTGGCGCTCGGATATGTCGCTCTGTTTCTGGTCGTTCTGCCTGGATACTGGGCGCCTTGGAGCATGGGCTTTGCCTCGCTTCTTGGCCTCGTGCTGTGGATCACAATGCTGAAGCAGTCTTATCGCCCGGTCAGGCGGATTGGAGTGCTCGGCTGGCTCGCTGTGCTCGCAATAGGTATGTCCCTGGATGCAACGGAAAAGTGGGTGACTCATTTCGCCGTCGAGCCGTTCAGTATAACTTCGGGGAGCATGCAGCCCACGCTGAAAGGCATCCACGCGCGTGAGATTCCGGATGGCCAAACAGCTCATGGCGGTGTGGTGGCGAGGCTTGTCAGAGGCGAGCGGTACGTCCGCTGGGTGGCGAAGACCTCGGGCCCCTTCCAAGGGCCTTTCTACCGCGCCGACCCCTTATCGCGGTACGAGTACTGGGCGGGAAAGGACGTGCGATACCTGCCGCGGGATATCAAGACTCGCTTCCACCAGGGTCTACCCGTCATGCGGGGCGATCTTGTCTGGTCCGGCATGGTCGTCGCAGGCGACAAGATTGTAGCGGAGAAGATCAGCTATTTGTTTCGCGCACCGAGACGCGGCGAGCTCGCAGTCTTCAAAACCGGCGGCCTGCCCAGGTGGGGGGAGGACCGCTGCGTTGTGTTTCGAGTGGCGGGGCTTCCCGGCGAGCGTGTACGCATCGAGCCGCCCTGGCTGATCGTCAACGGAGAGCGAGTCACCGATCCGCCCATCTTCGCCACGATCGCGGCGAAAGAGCAGGGATATGCCGGTTTCCTCTCGCCTCGTGAACGCGACAGAGATGCGAACAGTCCTTCCGAGGAAATCGTGCTCGGAGATGATGAGTACTTTGTCCTGGGCGACAACACGCGCGACGCCAACGACAGCCGATACCGGGGCCCGATCACGAGAAATGCTATTGTCGGCCGAGTCACCCGGATATACTGGCCGCTGGACCGGATCCGTGCCCTGGACGGAAAATGGTAGTTGAGACAGAGTCTGTGGCGTGGCGCTGATGGCGACAATGACGACTGCGGATGTTCGTGCCTTGAAGCGCAGGGTGAGAATCCTGCTCACGTTGTTCGTTGTCGGGCTGGTGGTTTCGGGGGTGACGGCGATTCCTCTGCCTTGGGAGGCAGCGGTGCTTGAACGGATAGCGGGGGAGGGGTCGGCGGTGCAGGGGTGGTGGCCTGCCTTGGCGGCTTGGATTTCGCGCGTCTACGAAGGTGTCACGGAGATGAGCCGGCAATATCCGTTCATCTTCTATGGCACGGACTGGCTGGCCTTCGGGCATTTCGTCATCGCGATCGCGTTCATCGGCCCGATCCGCGATCCCGTGAGAAGCCGCTGCGTCATCGAGTTCGGCATGATCGCCTGCGCCCTCGTCATTCCCTATGCCCTGCTCATGGGCCCGGCTCGCGGCATCCCCTTCTTCTGGCGGCTGATCGATTGCAGCTTCGGCGTCATCGGCATCGCTCCACTGTACCTCGCCTGGCGATACACCCGGCGGCTGATTGAGATTGATTATTGATGATTGATAATCGATGATGGGAAGAAAAGTCCATGCCTTCCTCTTCAATCATCCATAATCCATTATCAATTATCCATCCCTTGAATCTATCGGGTGTTCCTTGATCCGGCGGTAGGGGATCGGAGAGGCGCAAAATCAGCGTTTTGCACGCCGCCGATGGGATAGGCTCGCCGTATGTAATAGTGCAAGCGCAGTGTGCCGATTTGGAACTGCGATAAGCTATAGCAGATGCGCTGTCGTTCCAGGGGCGCCGGGTACGGGCAGTGCCTGGCGCCCGACAGTGCAGCAAACGCGAGTTACTCTTATGGCAACATTAGCTGAAAAACATTGCATTCCGTGCGAGAGCGGGGCCGAGCCGCTCAAGGGCGACGAGATCACCGAACGCATGAAGGAACTGAACCCCGAGTGGCGGGTCGTGGATGAGCATCACCTTGAAAGGGAATTCTCTTTCGACGACTACCGCGAGACTCTGGACTTCGTGAACGAGGTCGGCGATCTGGCGGACGAGGAAGACCACCACTCGGAGATCTGCTTCGGGTACGGCAAGGCGAAGATCGATCTGTGGACGCACAAGATCGACGGCCTGCACGAGAACGATTTCATCCTCGCCGCCAAGATCGACGAGATCGAGTGATCTAAGGCTTCACAACGCGATTATAGATGCGGACGTCGTCGATCAGGCCACCCCAGAAGGTGCTAGCGGCCAGCTTGGTGCCAGCTCCGATGTACAGGCTGCCCGCGGAGCTTGTCGGATTGCTTGACGTGTCCTTCGCGACCTCCACCCCATCGACGTAGAGAATCCGGTTCGAGCGGTCCCAGACGAGACCAACGCGGTGCCATACGTCATCCGCGATGAGGGCTGCTGATGCCAACGGCTTGTCCAAGCGGCCGGAGCCTCTCAGTGCCGTCCTCAATGCCCCGTCCGGAGCGACCATCAGCCAGTCGGCTCCCTTCTCCTGGGAGAGGATCACCTGCCCCGGTGCGCCCCCTTTGACCCAGGCAAAGACACTGAACGGACCTGTCGCTGGATCACAGACGAACTTGGTCGTGACGAAGCCCATACCG
>Ga0315277_10004510_pt1 | contig 18584 bp, 16 predicted proteins | sample YL17G05_15_MG_FD_203695 | JGI IMG/M metagenome (GOLD analysis project Ga0315277, IMG submission 203695) | Sediment microbial communities from Yellowstone Lake, YNP, Wyoming, USA - YL17G05_15 | ecosystem: Environmental > Aquatic > Freshwater > Lake > Sediment | place: USA: Wyoming | collected...
GGACTGACCAATACCAAGTTGCAGTCAAAACACCGCTAATCGACATCTCTTTTCCATCTGGAAATCAGGAACTCAGGAAGAGAATAGTGGCTGCGCTTATTGACCGTTCGTGATTTCCTGAGTTCCAGATTCATCCGGCATTTGAGGGCGTGATCGGCTCCTTTTGACTGCGAATAGGAGCAAGCCGCGGCTCCAAGGGAACGCAACGGACACGAAACGTCCAGACTCAAGGGACGCGCGGAAACGTATCCCTCCCCGCCGGCGCTGCCGTTTCCAGGATCACACTATGCAGCCATTTCAGTCCGTGATGAATCCGTGGTACAAGCCCATGTAGTACGGCAAGAGGAAAACGGCTCCGGTGCTGAGTTCGCGGCCGTTGCCGCCCGTGTTCAGTTCCCAAGGGCTGTGATTCCAGTGATTGAAATGGCGTTCGTCCACGGGCAGTACTTTGCCGTTGACGCGGCACCCCTGGTCTTTGAGACTTCCTTCATCGAACGAGCGTTTCCACTCTTCCGAAGGCCGGATGTCGATGCGATGGCTGTTCTCATGACGCCAATCGACGCGATCCAGGGGGAACCGCTTGAGCGTATCCACGGAATCCTCGATCCAATCTCCTGCGGGCGACAGGGGATATTCGCCCCACGCGTCCGTAACGGTTGCCCCGGTGCACAACGCGGCGAATGCGAAATCGAAGAGCGGGTTCATCTCAGGCTGTTCGATGCGCCAGAACATCCAGAACGACAGGGCGTAACGAGAGCGGCGCACGGGGTCTTTTTCGTACTTCAGAAGGGTGTAGTAGGACATCAAGGCCATCTCATCGTCAGACTGGTTCCCGGTTCCCGCGCCACGCTGGTACTTCATATTTTGCATGTTCTGGAGATACGAGTGCTCTTCGATGAGATGGTCCGCCGTCTCACGGTACTTTGAATCGCCGGTGAGGTGTTCGGCCACGGCCAGGTAGGACAGCATGCTCAGAGAATTCAAGCCGCGCTCGGCGAACCAGCTCACATCGTGGTTGAGCTCTTCGGGACTGTACCGCGCCCAGCGCGTCGGCTTGCCGTCGTGATCGACGAGCTGGAAATTGTGATCGACGAGGTGGTCAGTGAGCGCCCGAACGTGTTCGCGGACCCGGGTCTTCTCCTCTTCAGTGTCCGCCACAAGGTCGTAGTAGAGCGCGTAGAAGAAATAGTGGCCGTCGAGTTCGTCCGAACTCGTATCGGACTTCCAATACCATTTGCCGTCGGCGCTGATCGGCCAACGCGGATCGATCACTTTCCAGAGCTTGTCTCCTTCCTGCTGTTCACGACGGTCCGCCTCGACGCGGCCCTCATTGGGATTCGGGCCGCTTGTGGGAAGGATCGTGCGGGCCACAAAGCCGGGAGGCGCCGGATTCGTCCCGCCTTGGGTGACCTCGCCGAGGAATTTGAGGGCGTTGAAGGCTTTCTTCGCGCGCTCCTTGGCCTTGGGGTCCTTCGTGGCGCCGTAGGCAAAGCACTCGCCCGCGCCGTACATGCTGGTCCACAGCCCGTCATTGTCGCTGTCGTGTTGCGTCACCTCGGTCTTGTCTCCCGGCCCTGCCAACGATACCTCAAGCACGTATCCGTAGGGTGTCCGGCGATGGTACCGGTCGATTTCGTCCTCGTACCATTTCGCTTTCTCGGCGAGGGTCATGGGGCGGCGCTCGATAACGCTCACGCCCTTTGATGTGGCAAACCACGCGTCCCCGTTTGCGGACACCGCGATGGCGCGCACATCATCGTCAATCAACCACCGGCGGCCCTGGCGATACTCCCACGTGGTCCCATCGAAGCGGATGGCTCCCTTATGCGTGCCGAACCAGACCACGCCGTCCTCTCCGCCGGCCGCGGTAGTGAAATCGTTGTAAGGGAGTCCTTCCTGGCCTGTGAACAACGTCCAGGCGCGGTCCCTGCACGCGACGCCTTGTGGACTCGCAAACCACAGGCGGCCTTTCCGGTCGAAGGCGGCGCCACGCACGTCGATAGGGGCCCAACTGCGCACGCCGTCAGCGGGATACAGAGTCCGCCAAGCGCCATCCTTGGTGTCGTACGATAGCAACGCCGTGTCGGTCGCCGCGCACAGTTCGCCCTGGGGACCTACCGCAATCTGGCGAATCAACGCCTGCGGAAACGGCAAGGAAATCGTCTTGCCATCGTCGGGGTTGACGGTGAAAAGGCCCGGAGCGCCGCAAAGCAGCACCTGATCGCCGAACGCCATCCCGCCGCCCTGCACGGACACGGAACACGTTTGCGGCAGCGGGATCGCTCTTGGCTCGTTGCCCGGGCTCAGAATGTAGACCGTGCCGCCTTGGGCGCGGCCATCGTGATCCTTGGCAACGTATGCGGCCAGCATGTCCTTCTTGCTTGCCAGGAACCAGACCGGGTCCTCGACGCCGAGCTCGACCTTCGTCCACCGACCCCCTTGAAATGCGGCCAGCCCCGCCATCGTGCCGGCATAAACGTCCCCGGTTGCGGTGACGGCCACGGCATTGACGTCGTCGCCGGGCAAACCATCTTTCGTGGTATACGCCGTGTGCACTTCCTGTGCGTAGGCACCGACCTTGACGGCTTCTGCAAGCCCTTCCAAGGCGATGCCGCCAACGAAAACCGCTACTGTTAAGGTAAAGAAAGCGTGTTTCACGAGACGACCCTCCCTTTTCAGCCTAAGCCGCGATCCGCCGACAGAACAACGCGCCCGCCGACGGCTACACAGTCTGAACAAAGACGACGAAGACCATTGCGATCGTTGTCCGCGACTGGGTAGCGAAAGGGTATGGTATACTATCGCGCCGTTGAATGCCAGTATCGCGAGGAGACGCATGACCGACTTGTTTAACCCACAATGGACGCTTCAGGCGCTCAAGCCGGCCGAGCTCGGCCCTTACTCTCCGCCACTCTTGTCCGACGAGGAGAAACAGCGCGTGTGGGACCACTACCGCCGGGGCAAGCCGTTTCGCGTTCCCGTGATCGTCTCCACGAACAACCGCGCGGCCTTGCTCGATCAGCGGATCAGCCACGGCGGCTTGACGTTCCGGCAGGTCTTCTCGGATGCCAAGGCGATGCTGCAATCCAAGCTCCTTTGGGCGTATGTGTGCACCATGCGGTACAACCATTTTCAGGATGCGCCGACGGGCCTGCCGGACGCCTGGCATGTTTCGGTGGATTTTCAGAACGTGTACGAAGCGTGGTTCTTCGGTTGTCCGGTGCGATACTACGATGACCAGGTGCCGGATACCACGCCGATATTGGGCGACGAGAACAAGCGTGGCGTGTTTGAGATTGACATCGACAGGCCGTTCGACCGGCCCCCGTTCCAAACGGCCGTCGCGTTCCATGAGGCGCTGGCCGGCTACGTCGGAGACAAGACCTTTCTCGACCGCCCCATTGTTGTGGACCCGCCGGGGTACGTAGGCACCGACGGCCCGCTGACCGTGGCCATGAACGTGCGCGGGCCCGGCATTCTTGTCGACCTGATGGCGGACCCCGAATACGCGCATGCGCTTTTCGCCTTCTTCATCGAGGCCGCGTTGAAACGGCGCCGGGCGTTCATCAAGTGCTTCAACATGCCGGACAACCCATCGTGGTTTGCGGACGATTCGATCGCCTTGCTTGGCGTCGAGCAGTACAAGGAGATGCTATTGCCGCACCACCGGCGTTGGTATGAGGGCGTGGGCGCGCCATTCGGCCGACGCGCGATTCATCTGTGCGGCGACGCTACAAGGCATTTCCCCACGCTTAAGGACGAACTGGGCGTTACGTCGTTCGACACGGGGTTCCCCGTGGACTTCGCGCGGCTTCGCGAGACCCTTGGCCCGGACGTCGAAATCCTGGGCGGCGTGGAAGTGCGGCTGCTTGCGACGGGAACGGCAGCGCAGGTGTATGCGCGTTCGCGGGAGATTCTGACCAGTGGCATCATGAATGGCGGGCGGTTCGTGTTCCGCGAGGCCAACAACCTGCCCCCGAACGTTCCCTGGGAGAACCTTGCCGCGTTGTACAAGGCGGCATTCGATTTCGGGCGATACGACGGCGGATGAGGCCACAGTACGGGCGCGCAACGCGCAAACAGAAAGGGCGACCATGCGTATAGGGATCATCGGTGCGGAAAACAGTCACACGGCGGCGATTGCGACCCTTATCAACGTGAAGAAGAAGCTCAAGGGGTGTTCCGTTGACTACGTGTGGGGCGAGACGCCGGAATTCGCCGCGCATGCCGCCAAGGACGGCCACATTTCCCACATTGTCAAGACGCCGAAGGAAATGCTGGGCAAGGTGGACGCCGTGATCGTGGATCACCGTCACGCCAAGTACCACTTGAAGGCTGTATGGCCCTTTGTTGAGGCAGGTATCCCGACCTTTGTGGACAAACCGTTCTGCTACCGTGCTTGCGAGGGTAAGGAGTTCTTGAAGCTGGCCAAGAAGAAGGGCGTGCCCGTCACTTCTTTCAGCGCGCTGATACATCAACGCGCCTTCGAGCGGTTCAGGGAGAGACTGTCTGGTCTGGGCAGCGTCGTCTCTGCGAGCACCTATGGCCCCGCAGACCTCAAGAGCCAGTGGGGAGGTATATTCTTCTACGGTATCCATCAAGTGGAAATGGCGTTGTACGCCTTCGGGTTTGACGTGAAAGCCGTGATAGTGACCAAAAGCGGACGAAACGCCACGGCTCAGCTCGTTTACCCCACCGGGTTGATTGTCTCCATGGCGTTCGTGAAAGAGGGGGCTCCGGGATTCGGCATTGGGGCGGTCGGAGCGAAGGGCGCGCTCTATACTCCTGTCGCCATGGATAAAGACCCCTATCTCACGGGGGTCAAGACGTTCGTCGACATGTTCAGGACGGGCAAACAGCCCCTGACCCACGAGCAATTACTGAAGCCGGTGCAAGTGTTGGAGGCCTTGGAGAAGTCCGTGGCCACGGGGCGCGTCGGACCGGTCGAGAAATAAGCCTGCAACCGTCCACAGGTCGGCAGGCCGACGAAATCAAGGGTGTTGCGGCAGGTCGCCTGCCGTGTGCGGCGTTCTGACAACTCCGATCGCAGACAGGGGTCTGCGCGGACATGCTGCGGACGAAGCAATGGGGCGATTGGCAGCGTTCCTTGCCGACGCGGACGTTGCGTAACGCGGTTGCACGCGCGGAAGCCTTGCGCGCGCTTGATCACGTTTTCCTGATCGTTCATACTTCCTGCCGGAATAATGGGTGTTCACAGCTTCCAGGAGGAGAGAGTCGTGCGCAAGATGCAGGTGACCGCTTTTGCGTTGATCTTCCTGTCTGTTTTTGCCGAGGTCAGTTGCACTAAGTCCGTTTCCGCGCCGACGATTCCCGCGCCGTCTCCCGCGGACGAGGGGGAACCCGTCGACGGCGACTGGATCGTGTCGCGCTTGCCCGCGGAACCAGCGCATTTGAACCCGTTGCTTGACACGTCTGACGCGTACGCCGCCCAGATGACGGAGGCGGTGTTTGAGTCGTTGCTGGAACGCAACTACGAAACCTTGGAACTCGAACCGCTGTTGGCGGAGTCCTATGAAATCTCCGAGGACCACTTGACCTACACGTTCAAGATGCGCAAAGACGCCACGTTCTCCGATGGGGTTCCCGTGACGACCCGTGACGTGCTTTTCAGCTTTGATACGGTCCGCAATCCGAAGAATGAGACGGTCGACCTGCGGAATTACTACCAGGATGTGGAGAAGGCGGAACTCTTGGATGACTACACCATCCGGTTCACGTGCAACAAGGTGTACTTCCAGCATTTGGTGGCGTTGGGGGGGCTGCTCGTGTTTCCGCAACACATTTACGGCACGGGCGACTTCAACACGCATGCGAACAATCGCCGGCCCGTGGGGTCGGGTCCCTATGTCTTCGACTCGTGGGAGACCAACCAACAGATCGTGTTTGCGCGCAACGACCATTACTGGCGCAAAGACAATCGGCCTCATACGCTCCGGCGCGTGTACAAGATCATCGTGGACGACAACGCGGCTTTCCAGGTGTTGGAGCGGCAAGAACTCGACATGATGGGGATGATGCCGGAGCAGTGGGTGAATCGCGCGAATACGCCGGAGTTTCGGGCGAAGTTCAACAAGTACGAGTACTGGGCGCCGAGCGGCTACATCGGCTCGTACAGCTATATTGCGTGGAACCTGCGCAACCCGCGTTTCCAGGACAAGCGGGTCCGCCGCGCGTTGACCATGCTGCTGAACCGGCAGTTGATCCTGGACAAGATATTCTATGGCCTCGGGAGGGTCGTCAGCGGCGGCGCGGCCTCGCAGAGTTCCGAATACGATGCCACCATACCGCCGTGGCCCTTTGATCCCGAAGGCGCCAAGCGCCTGCTCGACGAGGCGGGCTGGGTCGATTCGGACCGTGACGGCGTCCGCGACAAGGACGGCGTCGCGTTCACATTCGAGTTTCTCATGCCCGCAGGCAGTCCCGAGGTCGAGCAGATGGCCACCGTATTCAAGGAGGAACTGGAACGCGCGGGGATTCGAATGATTATCCGCCCCCTGGAATGGGCCACGTTCATTCAGAACCTGACGGCGCGCAAGTTTGACGCGGTAACGTTGTCCTGGGCGATCCCCGTCGACCAGGACCCCTACCAGGTATGGCACTCCAGTCAAGTGGACAAAGGATCGAACTATCCCGGCTTCAAGAACGAGGAAGTAGACCGGTTGCTCGAGCAGGCCCGCACCGAGTTTGACCGGGAAGCGCGAAACAAACTGTACAAGCGGTGGCATGCCATTCTGCACGAGGAGCAGCCGTATACTTTCCTGTTTCACAGGAAAGTGCTGGTGGCCGTCGACAAGCGCTTTGCCAACGTGCGCGTCCATCCAATGGGCCTCGATCAGCGGGAATGGTGGGCGCCGAAACCGTTGCAGCGGTATCACTGAGAGCTTGTGAAAGAATCGACTTTGGGTATTGTCTCGTCGAACGCTGGATAACCAGGCCACGGAATTGGCTTTTTCACAAGCTCTGAGTCGGTCATGCGCGGCCCATGTGACAAGGGAGTGATTCCGTGAAGGCGTATCTCCTGCGACGCCTGCTGTTGATTGTGCCTACGCTGTTTGGAATCAGCCTGATCTGTTTCTGCGTCATCCAGCTTGCGCCGGGAAGCCCCGTCACTTTGCGTCTTATGAAGCTCCAGGGAACCATGGCGTCCGATTCCGTTCCGAAGGAGGTCATCGAGCAGACCAAGGCGCTCTATGGTCTGAACAGACCCATTCCCGTCCAGTACCTTCTCTGGCTCAAGCGCATGATCACCCTGGATTTCGGCACGTCGTACAAGGACCGCCGACCCGTCCTCACCCGGATTGCTGAAACGCTGCCCATTACCCTCCAACTCAATATCATATCCATCTTTCTCGTGTACGTAATCGCCGTGCCCGTCGGGGCGTTTTCCGCCGCCCGCACCGGGTCCTGGACGGACACGTGCATGACGATGACCCTTTTCGTCCTGTATAGTCTGCCCAGCTTTTGGGTGGCCATGCTCCTGATCTACTTCCTGGGCGGCGGGCAGTTCCTAGACTGGTTCCCTATTTATGGTTTGAACTCCGTGGGAGCCGACACGCTCCCCTGGTATCAATGGCTGGGCGACCGCGTGTGGCATCTGGTACTGCCGGTATTTTGCTTGGCTTACGGGGGGCTCGCAGGCGTGTCCCGTTTCGCGCGGTCCGGGATGATCGACGCGATCCGCCAGGATTACATCCGCACGGCCCGGGCCTACGGCTTCCCGGAAAGGACCGTGGTCTTCAAGTACGCCATGCGGAATTCCCTTATCCCCATCGTCACCTTGATGGGCACGCTGTTGCCGGAATTGCTGGGCGGCAGCGTCATTATAGAGCGCATCTTTTCCATCCCAGGCATGGGCCGCCTTGCCTTCGAAGCCGTCCTGTCGCGCGACTACCCGCTCATCATGGGGATTCTGACCATATCCGCGTTCTTGACGCTTATCGGGTTGATCCTGTCCGACATCCTGTATGCTTTGGTTGATCCGAGGATTCGATTCGAATGAGTGCCGCCGTCACCCATAGGCTCCGCCCGGCGAAACAGAGCTACCGGCGCCTCGTGTTCCGCCAATTCAGGAAGCGGAAACAGGCCGTTTACTCTTTCATCTTTCTTGTTCTCCTGGCTATCGTGGCGCTGACCGCGCCTTTCCTGGCGGGCGAAAGACCCATCTATCTGAAGTGGGACGGCCGAGCCTACTTGTTTCCGAACATCCTCTCGTATGATGCCCTCGTCAGCGTCGACTTCAGCCGCTGGGAGCCCGGAGCGAACGACCGGGCGGTCCTGCCGCCGATCCCGTACGCGCCCGAGCGGTCCGACCTGCTCGAACGCCTGGAAGGCCCGAGTCGAGCGCACTGGTTGGGCACGGATGATCGCGGCCGCGACATCCTGAGCCGCGTGGTGTGGGGCAGCCGCATTTCCATGTCCGTAGGCTTCGTCGCTGTGGGCATAGCCGTGGTGATTGGAACCATCATCGGCGCGCTGGCAGGGTACTATGGCGGTCTCGTCGACGCGATCGTGCTCCGAATCATCGAAGTGATGCTGACGCTTCCCTCCTTCATCCTCATTCTGACCATCATCGCGTTCCTGCCGCCCAGCATCTACAACATCATGGCGGCCATCGGGCTGCTCGGATGGACCGGCATTGCGCGGCTCGTACGGGGCGAATTCCTCCGCTTGCGCGAAAGCGACTTCGCCACGGCAGCCCAGGCCACGGGACTCACCCACCGGCGGATCATCTTCCGCCACCTGTTGCCGAACGCCTTGTCGCCCGTTTGGGTAAGCGCCACGTTCGGCGTGGCCGGCGCCATTCTCACGGAGAGCGCCTTGAGTTTTCTCGGATTCGGCGTCCCGCCGCCGACGGCCAGTTGGGGCGAGATACTGTCTCAATCGGAAAGTTATCTTCACCGGGGCGCCTGGTGGCTCGTGGTGTTTCCGGGCGCGGCGATTTTCATTACGGTTACCGCGTTCAACCTGGTCGGCGAAGGACTCCGGGACGCCATGGACCCGCGACTGCGGGAGTAACGCGTGGTTCGGTCAACGGTAGTGCGAGGACACAACGGGGCAGGTGGATTTCACGCATGATGGACACACAAGCCCGAACGGAACCTTTGCTCCGCATCAAGAACCTTCGCACGTACTTTCACACGGAGGACGGGGACGCCTTGGCGGTTGATGACGTCTCCTTCGATGTTTCCGCGGGTAAGATGGTGGCATTGGTCGGCGAGAGCGGCTGCGGAAAGAGCGTGACCGCGCTTTCGATCATGCGCCTGGTGCCCGATCCGCCGGGGCGGATTGTCGCCGGGAACATCCTGCTTCAGGGCCGAGATCTTGTTGCGCTTTCCGAACACGCCATGCAGGAAGTGCGGGGAAACCAAGTGTCGATGATCTTCCAGGAACCCATGACGTCGCTGAATCCTGTGTTCCGCATCGGTAACCAGATCGCCGCAACCATTCGCCTGCACGAGAAGGTCTCCTGGGACGCTGCGCACCGGAAGACGGTGGAACTGCTCGAAAAGGTCGGCATCCCCGATCCCGGAGAACGGGTGGATGACTACCCCCACCAGATGTCGGGGGGGATGCGCCAACGGGCCATGATCGCCATGGCTCTGGCGTGCAACCCCTCGCTGCTCATCGCGGATGAGCCCACGACGGCGCTGGACGTCACGATTCAGGCACAGATTCTGGACCTGCTGCGTTTCCTCCAGACCGATACCGGCATGGCGGTGTTGCTCATCACGCACAATCTCGGCGTTGTGGCGGAAGTCGCGGACGACGTGGCCATCATGTACGCAGGGAAGATCGTCGAGCACGCGCCCATCCGGGGCTTTTTCAAGCATCCGAGACACCCGTACACGATCGGTCTGTTCGACTCGCTGCCGAAACTCACCGCGGAGAAGGAACGCCTCCACGCCATCACAGGGCAAGTGCCCGCTGCGACGGATTTCCCCAACGGGTGTCGGTTTCACCCCCGATGCCCCCACGCCATGGCCATTTGCGCGCGCCAGGCGCCTCCGCTTCGGGCCGTCGCCGCCGACCATACCGTCGCGTGCTGGCTGTACGACGAGGCGACTATGGCCGGGCACGGCCGGCCCGTGGGCTTGCCCAGGCCGCGTGCGGGAGGAGAGGCTGCGGCATGAGTCCATTGCGCGCGATAACACCGGCGGACGTCGCATCGGCGAAACCAAGACGGGATGCCGACGGTGATCTCCTCATCGTGAAGGATTTGGTGAAGCACTTTCCGGTCCGCAAAGGGGTGTTCTCGCGGACGGTAGGATTCGTGCGCGCTGTTGACGGGGTCTCTTTCAGGATTTCCCGCGGTAAGACGCTTAGCCTCGTGGGGGAGAGCGGCAGCGGCAAGACCACTGCGGGGCGGGCTATCCTGCGCCTGGTCGAACCGACCTCGGGAAACGTGTGGTTCGATGGGGCCGAGATCACCGCCTTGGACGCACACGCAATACGGGCCATCCGGAAGCGGATGCAGCTCATCTTCCAGGACCCTTACGGCTCCCTCAATCCCCGGATGACCGTGCATTCCGTGCTTTCCGAGGCTATCGCCGCCCACCGCCTCGCGGCGCGCGGCGCACGCCGCGACCGAGTCATCGAACTGCTCGATCTGGTGGGCCTGTCGCCTGAGGCCGCCGACCGGTACCCCAACGAGTTCAGCGGCGGGCAGCGCCAGCGGATCGGGATTGCGAGGGCCTTGGCCGTCGAGCCGGACCTCATCGTCGCCGACGAACCCGTCTCCGCCCTGGACGTGTCCATTCAGGCGCAGATTCTGAACCTGCTCGAAGACCTCCAGGACAAACTGGGTCTCACGTACCTTTTCATTGGGCACGATCTGAGCGTCGTGCGGCACATTTCCGACGGCGTGGCCGTGATGTATCTGGGACGGATCGTCGAAATCGGGTCCGTGAACGACGTGTTTCTTCATCCGGTTCATCCGTACACCAAGGCGCTGTTATCTGCGGCGCCCGTGCCCGACCCCGAGAGAAAACGACATCGAATCATCCTCAGCGGGGACGTGCCCAGCCCGATTCGGCCACCTACCGGATGTCATTTCCACCCCCGTTGTCCCGACTGCGACATGGCTATTTGCGCGCAGCGGGGCACGCGATTGGTCGAGGTGACGCCCGGTCATCGCGTCGCGTGCCACATCCACGCCCCGGCGGAGGAATAGGGCGGACGAATCCTGGCAAGAAGAGCCTGATAAAGGAGCCACGGACGCGACGGCGCGCGTCCCTCGAGGAAAGCAGGCGGTATTCATTCTGGAGGGCCACGCTCTGTCGTGGCCGAAGAGAGAACTGTGACCTTCCTGGGCAGGAATGGCCGGAGTGGGCGGTCTTCAGGTATAATCTCTTCAGAGGGCGCTATCGGCGGAGACAACGGAACGTGCGGCAGATGGGACCGGGGATGGCTGTTTGAAACACCGTAACCGTTCACAGGATTGTAGAGTGACGAGGAGGTGTAAGGGAAGTAGCCGTTCACGACCTGCTCCCGTTCCTCACCGTCATTCCCGCGAAGGCGGGAATCCAGCATGTGCACGGCAGCGTGTTTCTCCCGCACCGGTGTCTCCTGGATTCCCGCCTTCGCGGGAATGACGACGGGAACTGGTTCCCGCCTTCGCGGGAATGACGGCTTGTTGTGCAATCCGTCCCCGTGATTGTGAACGGTTACGAAACGCCTAGGAGACATGTGAGCCGGTTCAATAAGATGTTCGTTTTCGTCGTGACCCGGTAGGTTCCACGGAGGAGACTCATGCCGTTGTTTGAATTTGTCTGTGAGACGTGCAAGACGTCCCGTGAAATCTTGGTTCGTGGTGATGAGAAGCCCGTTTGTCCGGAATGCGGTTCATCGCGCATGAGGAAACAGGCGAGCGCCTTCGCGCCGCTGAGCTCCTCGGAAGGCGCCTCTACCCCGTGCAGTGCCGCGTCATCCTGTTGTCAGCGCGCCGAGGGCGCATGCCCTTACCAGCGATAGAAGGCCGGACTCCGCCGACTTGAATACCAATTCGCAGTCAAAAGGAGACGATCACGCCCTTGAATGCCGGTGAATCTGGAACTCAGGAAATCACGAACGGCCAATAAGCACAGCCACTATTCTCTTCCTGAGTTCCAGATTTCCAGATGGAAAAGAGGTGGCGATTAGTAGTGTTTTGACTGCAACTTGGCAGAAGATGAGGGAGACTGTGTGTCGAGGGTATGAATGAGCGAGGTGAGAAAGAACCGGACGGTCCCCGCACGTTGGGATGGCATTTCCTGAAGGCCTTGCGCGAGGCGCACGCATGGCGTCCGGCCAGCTTCTATCTGTTGTTCGCCATCCCTGTAGTGATGATCCTCGCCGCGCCTGCGTTCTACATGCGGGATAATCCTCGACGGTTTGCGCTGCACTTGGCGCTGTTGTTTGTTTTTCTGTTCGTGATCATGCTGCGCGCGGCGGTGGACTGCCTGGAAATCCTCAGGAAACACCGGAGCGAACAGCAAAGGGCCTTTCACGCGATTTTCTCTCGTGATGACACGCCCGAATCCGACAGCCCTGAAGGTCCGCAAGACAAGAAATAGGCGTAACCGTTCACAAGTCAGAAGGCCAACGAAATCAGGAGTGTCGCGTCGGCGCCCGCAAAACAGGGACAATTGTTCATGAGCCGTTGGCTCACTCATAATGCTTCGAAAATTCCCGGGGACAGTCCTGTCTCCGCTCAGAGACTCGCTCCGCTTGGTACAGTCCCGGAATTTTCGGAGCAGCGCTTGTGAGCGAGAGGCGCCGCGTCGTGGGCAGAAACCAACGTCCCCGTGCATAGCGTCTCCGGTCCTGGAGGCGCGCCCTTTGTGATGAATAGACCTATCCACAAGATTCTGGCGCTGTTGCCCAACTGGTTGGGCGACGTGGCCATGTGCACACCGGCACTGCGCGCGCTGCACCGCCGCTTTCCAGAGGCTGACTTTGCCGTGGCGGGACGCGCTGCTGCGTGTGAGGTGCTCCATGGTCTTCCTTGGTTTTCCGCAATCGTTCCCATTCCGGCGCGGCCCGGGCTGTGGGAATTGCCGTCGTTGGGGAGACGGCTCCGGCCTCACGCCGCAGACCTTGCCGTAGTGTTTCCGCACTCGTTTCGGGCGGCGCTGCTGGCGCGGTTGACCGGCGCCCAACGGCGCTTGGGGTACGACCGAGACGGGCGCGCCGTCCTGCTGACGGACACGGTGACCCCGCGCCGGGAGAAGGGTCGCATCGAGCCACGCTACATGGCGCAGGAATACCTGGACCTCCTGGGTCCTTTAGGCTGCCAAGACGACGGCGTGGGTCTGGAACTGCGGGCGGACCCGCAAGTAGTGGACGCTGTCTCGCGTCATTTCACGACGCGCAGACCCCGGATCGGGTTCGCGCCCGGCGGGGCCTTTGGTCCGAGCAAACGGTGGTTGCCTGAGCGTTTCGCCCGAGTGGCGGACGGGTTAGCAGATCGCCTCGGCGCGCAATGTATCTTGTTGACGGGCCCTGGAGAAGAAGAAATCCGCGACGCCGTGGCCGTCCGCGCAACCACCTCCTTTGTTGTCTGTGACGGGAGCAATTCCGGCATTGAAGCCCTGAAGGCGGCCATAGCCCAACTCGATCTACTTATATGCAACGATTCCGGCCCACGCCATGTAGCCGTGGCCTTTCACGTGCCGATCGTCTGCATCATGGGGCCTACGTCCCCTCGATACAGTGAGGGGCCTTACGAACGCGGGCGCGTCGTTCGCGTCGATGTGGATTGCGGCCCGTGCCAGAAACCGATCTGCAAGACCGACCACGGCTGCATGACCCGCATTACGGTGGATATGGTCATCGAAGCGGCGCTCCACATCTTTGGGGAAAACGCGGCGAACGGGTCCAAACGGTAGGCGTCGTGTTTGAATGTTGTCTCGATTTGGGATCTCGGGGCCGCACAATTTCCATTGTTCGCGGTATTCATAATCACATAGTGGCCTGGGCCTTTCCATGGACCTTTCTTTCGTCTTGACAGAATACTGCGAAAGGGGTATGCTAGAAGTTACGAAAGGTGTGCAATATTATGGGTTGCTTTGTCCGGGCTAGGAAGGACCGGAGGGCGAACATCCCTTGTTAGGCGTAACCAGGGGAGGCCGGGGAAATAATGGAACGAGTGTTGCTAGGCGAGTTTAACGGCACGGTGAAGTGGTTCAACGCGCAAAAAGGTTACGGCTTCATACGACGGAACAGCGGTGAAGAGGGACCAGACATCTTCGTGCATCACACGGCGATCAAGATGGAAGGGTTTCGCACATTGCACGATGGGGAGCACGTACGCTATGAGCTCTATGAAGGTCCCAAGGGTCTTCAGGCCATGAATGTCGTGCCAGCGTAGGGCGGGCGTGCAGTTTCCGGCGAGCTACTGGAGTCAAGGGCTTCCGGGCTCAAGCAAGGGGGGTCTGCGTGTTCTTCGGGTGCGTCGCGGAGCCCGATATTCCATTGGCTTGAGTCAGAGCTGGCGACCGTGGCGATCTCTTCATAAGGTTTGAGAGCGCACCTTGCCCCGGGCGATTCCCTTTGGCGGGGGCGACCCATGTATAATCGGCTGTTCCTGAGCGAGGAAGAACTTCCAAGAGCGTACGAAAACAGGCGGAGCGACAAGATGAGAATCTGTGTGGCGGGTGCATGCGGCCGGATGGGACGGCGCATACTGGAGTTGGCGAGTGCCGCGGAAGATGTGGTTATCGCGGGGGCATTCGACCTACCTCGGTTCGCGGGGACAGAGATTATGGCAGGCATCGAGTGCGGCCGTCCCCAATTGGTCCGTGTTCAGGAGAATGCTGCGGCTGAGATCGCCAGGGCAGACGTTCTGATCGAGTTTACGGCAGCATCGGCGTGCACGGGGAACGTGCGCTTGGCCGTCGAGGCGGGGAAGCCTTCCGTCGTAGGCACTACGGGGTTGTCCGCCGCGCAAAAGGCCGAGTTGGCTGCCTACGCGAAGCAGACCGGGATCGTGTACGCGCCGAACATGAGCGTCGGGGTGAATCTGCTTTTCAAACTCACGAGTGAAGTCGCGCGTGTCCTCGGCCTCGACTACAACGTCGAGATCACGGAAGTGCATCACAATCTGAAGAAGGACAGTCCCAGCGGGACAGCAGTGCGCCTGGCCGAATGCGCCGCGCAAGCTTTGGGATTGTCTTACCCCGGAGACGCGGTCCACGGACGTCACGGATTGACCGGAGAACGGCCGCGCAATCAGATAGGCGTGCACGCGCTGCGCGGCGGCGACGTGGTCGGCGAGCACGCGGTGAGCTTCATCGGTCAGGGCGAGCGCCTCGAACTCGTCCACAAAGCGCACAACCGGGACAATTTCGTCCGAGGCGCGTTGCGTGCGGCCCGGTTTGTCCTAAACGCGGCCCCCGGACTCTATGACATGCAGGATGTCCTTGGCCTGAAATAGCCGTTCACCCTGAATTCGGCAGTCGGGCTCCAAGCGTGCGCGTCAGGTCGACAGGACGCGGGCAACGCGGAGGAAGGTCGGATCAAACTGAGTCCGGCACTCCCAGGCTTCGGAAAGGGGCCGCAGCACCACGTTATTGGCGCTGATGCCCGCCATTTTACCTGTTTCGCCGTCCAGTAACGCTTCGACCGCGCGCACACCCAGGCGGCTGGCCAGGATTCGGTCGAAAGCAGAGGGCGAACCGCCCCGCTGCAAGTGGCCTATGACGGCTGCGCGGACATCGGGGAATTGGGCGATTTCTTGAACCTTGTTCATGATGTCGATGGCCTTGCCCGCATCGTCTCCCTCGGCTACGACCACGATGGACGATGTTTTGCCTTTTGCGCGTGCTTGGCGCAGGTTCTCGACGAGTTGGTCGATGTTGCTGGGGGTTTCCGGGACAAGGATTTCCTCGGCGCCGCCGGCAATGCCGCTCATCATGGCCAGATAGCCGCTGTGGCGTCCCATGACCTCCACGAAGAAGACGCGATCATGCGACGCCGCGGTGTCGCGGATGCGATCAATGGCTTCGACGGCGGTGTTCAACGCCGTGTCGTATCCGATGGTAAAGTCCGTGCCGCCGATGTCGTTATCGATCGTGCCCGGCATCCCGATGCATGCGATGCCGTGCTCCTCGTGCAACGTTTGCGCGCCGCGGTACGACCCATCTCCCCCGATGACAACCAGTCCCTCAATACCGTGGGTTTCGAGTTGTTTTGCGGCCGCGGCCCGTCCCTCCGGTTCGTAGAACGCCTTGCACCGCGCCGTATACAGCATGGTCCCGCCGCGGTTGACGATCCCACTGACCGACCGGGCGCCCAACTGTTGGATTCGGCCATCGATCAGACCTTGGTATCCTCGCTCGATACCGTAGATTTCGGCGCCATGGTAGATCGCCGTACGGACAACGGCACGTATCGCTGCATTCATTCCCGGCGAATCGCCGCCGCTTGTCAAGACGCCAATCCGTTTCATTCGTTCCTTCCTCCTTGTCCACGACCATTGTCACACCGCGCAAACCATCGCACGGCGCCCTTGGCACAGAATCCCTCGCCGACTCCCGGGGAATGTTTTTCACACCGGTAATTCCGGCATGACGTACCCTCTTGCGGGGGAATCGGGCGCGGGCCACGATTATGAACGCGCGGGCGGTTTGACCGATTCCTCTGTGGCGACCGGCTTATACGGGTCCGGTTCGTGCAGCGGAGCGGCCTTCGCGGCATGTTCGAGGGAGCGCGCACGCCATTCGGCAATGGCCGTAACGGCGCCGGCCTCGACAGGCCTCCCGGTTTCCTTCAACAGCTCGGCCTCCGCCATCAAGCGGTTGACCTCCTGGAGGAGCCAATCCGCGCGCGCGTGCTTGTCTGAGGCTGTAATCGAACCGGTCAGATAAAGCGATTCGTACTCGCGGGATCGCTCGAGCGTATCCTTCAGCGGTTCGACAAACGGTTCCCCTCGTTCCTGCTCGACCACGCACAGGTGGCGGGCCAGGCGAGCCGCACTCGCCATCACGGGGACTGCCACCGCCCGCGGCAAGTCGCGGGCGTGCCACCGTTCTTCGACGGCGGGAAAGGTTCGCAGAAGCGTGAAGAAACCGAGTCGATTGGCCTCGGGAACATCCTTGCCCGCAATGGCCTGTGCGGTCTCCACCGCTTCGGCGGGAACAGTTGGTTGCCCCTTTGCGAGGCCACAGAACACCTGCGCTTCGGCCCGAGCCGCGTTCCACGCCGCCTCCGCCATCACAGTTCCTCCGCGGCCGGTCAATATCACGGGCTCCGTCCGGAGTTCCAGCGTTATCCGGCCGTCTTGCACGGCCGGCGGCGGCATTGGATTATCGCGGACATCGGTCAGCGCCAAGTCGGCGGCCTCGCCCAGGGACGCCTCAACCGTTTGGGGCTCGCCGCCGGTCCAGAGAGCGGCCACCCAGCGGTCGCCGCATCGAAACGCCGGCGCCTGACCGGGCGCAGGCACAGGCAAGGGGCCGACATAAACCGATTTGCCCAACCAGTTGGACATCGCGCTGAGATGCGCATAGCTGCCGGAGAACTCTCCATCGAGCAGGAGTGCGCGCGCAACTTCCGTCTGTACGATTCCGCAAGCGCAGTTGGACAGGATTTGACGGACGAACCGCGCATGTTCCTCGGAGGCGCCGGTCTCGATTCCGCGGCCGGACACATAGAGCGCCACTCGCTCATATCCGGCCTGTTCCGCAGTTGTTCTCAGTGCGATGATGTCCTCAGGCTTCGGGGCGTCGTGTTCGAGTACCACGACATCGAGAAACTGCCCGGCGCCACCCTCGAGCATCCGTTTGAGATGCTCGGGGCCCGTCGTGACCAACGCGACCGGCACGCGGGAACCTCCGCGCCGAAACGCCTGAGCAATACTCGCGAGAACAGCGGTGTCCTCCACGGGCGCCAATTCCCAGCGGACGACGGCATTGCCCGCCTTCTTGAGTAGCTCGTCAACGCGGGATTCCACATTGGCGGCGTCCGCAACGTCCAGGCGCAAGGCGCAGTTTGCGCCCATGTTCCTGATGTCGTTGATACGTTGGGCGAGATCGTCGCCTTCGGCATCAAGTCTGACGCACTGAACGCCTACGGATTTCAGAGCCAGCAAGGCGCGATTGTCTATGTCTTTCAGGCGGACGCATAAGGGTAGGGACGCTTCGGGAGAGGGACGCCCCACGCGGCAGAACGAAGTCACCGTCTCCATGGTCTGCCCGTCGGCAGCTACGACCAGCTTGACGCGGTACCGTCCGCGATCCGTGGGAATGCCATCGACTGCCCACCAGTAAGCGCCCCCCGCGTGCAACGTGGCCGCCCCAAGCGACACCGTCGTGGGCGATGCATGGTGCTCGGCTTGGACTTCAAGGGTGACGCGGGCCTCCGTGTCTGCGGACGACTTCAGTTCGACAATGAGCGGGTCATCGGTATACACAAAGGGCAACGGCTGGTCCGGAGCGACGGCGACTTGGATCGCGGCGCGCACCAAGAGGAGTATCCAAAGCGCAGTTGCCGTCATAGTCCTGACACAAACGGATTGGACATCCGCTCCGCACCGATGGTAGTTGCCGGGCCGTGTCCGCAGTAAACGATGGTCTCGTCAGGCAACG
>Ga0315277_10004512_pt1 | contig 18579 bp, 17 predicted proteins | sample YL17G05_15_MG_FD_203695 | JGI IMG/M metagenome (GOLD analysis project Ga0315277, IMG submission 203695) | Sediment microbial communities from Yellowstone Lake, YNP, Wyoming, USA - YL17G05_15 | ecosystem: Environmental > Aquatic > Freshwater > Lake > Sediment | place: USA: Wyoming | collected...
TTGGTAAACTTGCAACCATGTCAACGTAGACTTTGCTGAGGTCTTGTTCTAGAGCTTGCCTTGCGGTTGCGTTTGCTTTGATGTCGATACCCGCGAAAAATGTGGATGCCAACATTATGCCAATCAAGAGTGCAAGGAAGAGTTTCCATGAACGGAAAACATGCGTCAAAGCATATGTTATTGGCATGCGCAAATCATGTGTTATTCCCCTGTGGGACTTTTAAGTCTAATGTTTAGTACAATTGCGTAGCATGCGCGAACATCTAGCGTTGCCCAAAGAATTCTCGCGCAGTAGGAGGTAGATGCGTTGCCATTCGAAACCACAACGTTGGGACAAGCAAATCCCCGAACTATCAACAACACAGTTAAAATCAGAGATTGCTGACTAGTTACGTGAGAAGAGGAGTGAACTCGTGAAAACAAGGTTCTGGAGAAGAAAGTGGTTCATCCTCTCAATAGTCATAATAATAGTGACTCTTTTTTCACTCTTCGTTGCCCTTAGGATAGACTTTGGCCAGAGAGAAGACCAAGTTCTAACATATTTTTCGCAAGAAAAAGGCATGCCCGAAACTTTTGCCGAACTGCAGCAACTGACGCCTAACAACTCGATTATACTCTGCTGGTGGGACTACGGTAGAGCAGTCATACAGTGGAGCCACAGAGAAGTAATAGAAGCCTACCCGTCAAGAGACGTTTGGAACAGTATAGGAAGCAGCCGAGACCCTCTGAATGCACTGGAAACTCAATTGTTTGGCACTTGGGGCTCATCAGAAAAAATCCACGATCTGGCAAGAATGTTCATGCTACCAGAAGATCAATCCCTACAAATCATGCATGCTTATAACGTCTCATACGCGCTTGTTTTCACACCTGACGAGCTGCAAAAATTCAGTTGGATAGCCTCCATCGCAGGTTACAACGGCGCAGACTATCTGACCGTGAATGGCACCATCTATGAGCCGACAGCACTCGGTTCGCAGGTAACTCTCCTACGATTACTGTTTGATGAAACATTGCACCCCATACACTTCACCAAACTCTACGACAATGCCAAGGGCAAGATTTACCAAATCAATTATTCGTGAACGACTCTTTTTGAAGAATCTTTGTTCAATTGTACTCCCCCCCATCTTGCGACTCAAGTGTAATCCTTACAAGGAGGATTTGCCTAATTCTCGGTCTTAATCTTCCAGAGGCTTGAATCTGAAGCGTGGTGGACCCACCTTGTTTAAGCTCGTCTGATTTGCTCATTTTCGGCGCGCATTTCTGTCTTCGTGAGAGTCGGTGCTATTTTAATTCCCGATTGTGTAGGCGCTGATCTTCCCATGCTGCGAAGTCCAAGGGCGGGTCTACAATTTCGTCGTTAGGCTTCCTTTTGAGTTCTGCTGCACCGTTTGGGCATCCTGTAGCGCATAAGCCGCAGCCAATGCACTTCTCACGGTTCACAACCGATATTCCGTCTTTTTCTGAGATGGCTTTCACTTGGCATCTCTTTCTGCATGTTCCGCATCCTACGCACTCTTCAGGGCTGATTTCGGCATAGTAGTTGGCATAAGCCACTGATTTCTGTATGCCCCATTCGGTAACGCCTCTGAGTATGCCGCAGCAGCACCCGCAGCAGTTGCAGACGTAGCCGATGCCTCTCATCACGTTGCTTACCGTGTGGACAAGACCCATTTCTTCAGCCTTGTCGAGAAACGCCAATGCTTCTTCTTTCGAAATAGTATGCCTGTGTGGAGGACGTTCGAATGATGAAAAGAATAGACAGGTTCTCAGCGGAAACTCACATTTGTGACCGATGTGTTTCTGTTGAACCCTGCAAATGCAGTCCTGCAGGCCAAACGATTTAGAGCTTAGCAGTACTGCTTTGACATCGTCATACGGCAATATCCACTCTGACTTCACAGCTTTCTGCGCAGGGATGACACGGTGAATGGCTGGCTGAGGCTTCATTATGCCAGCTGCTCCCCCTCCTACCAGATATTCTTCAACAAGATGAGCTAGCTCGTGATCCATGCTTTCCAACTGTGCTTCGTAGATTCCAACGACAAAAGGTGCCAGCCTCCATGATGATTTGCCGCCTTCGTTATCGTACCACAGAAGCCCACGTTTGACCATCTTCTTCAGGTTTGCTTCTGTCTCTTCAGCAGATAGCCCGATCCGTCTAGCTATCACGTCAATCGACTCCATGGACATGCTCAACTGACCTGCCAACGCTGCTTCCTCAGGCGAGAATATCTTCTTTAATACTTTTATCTCAACTCTCGAAGGCGTTCTAGGAAATCCGTTTGGAAGTCTGTCCAAAGCTTCTGCGAGCTGCTCATAAGCCTCATCAGTCAATGCTCATGCCCTCTCCGTATGAATGCCTGTGTCGAAGCGCTTATTTAACGATATTATTCAACTCCTCAAGAGAAAACAGGACGCAAACTCGAAAAATCACGATACGAATACCGATTGGCACAACCTAATGGAGACGCCTTTAGGCACTCCCATCCTTTTCTACCGTCTAAGAACCGCGTGCAAGAACATTGGCGCTATCTACTCAATGAGTGCAATCTCAAGCGATCAAGACTTGAGCGGGGACCCACAGAAAGGACAATAAGTAAATTCACCTTCTGGCAGTGCCTTTCCGCATCGTGGACATGGCACCGCACTTTTGGAACTCATTGATACGAGCTGCCCCACGAATCTCAAATATACACGCGCGTAGTAGAGATACACAACAAACCCTATCGCAGCAACCGTTATTCCCAAGATCCCAAGATTGAACGAGTTCCCGGCCAGCCAAGTCGTTGAGAAACCGGCGACCGCTACAACAACGCCAACAATACAGGCTACAAAACCGCCTCTTTCATTTCGTTTTGCTTCTTTCATTGCTTCTTGAAGAAGTGCAATCTTCGCCGCTTCAGACAAATTTATAGCCTCCACTCGGATATGGCTAAGTCAAAGATTAAAGGTTTCGCAGAATGCGACTCTGCGAAGTACGTGTGCAGCACGCGCAGGAATCCTTGGCGTTTGTCTACTTTCTTCTGACGTAACCCTTGACTTGAACTATCTTGTTTTTTCCGCCTGGTCTAGCTCGCTTGTACGCATGTATTTTCATTTTCTCACTCACTCTAGATGAGAAAGCTTGAGCTAGAAAAGAATTGTGAATTGACAATAAGGAGTTGAAGTTTATGCTTTCGAAGCGCGCGCGATTTGGCCATTTGTTGCAAAGAGCAAGTGCCAAGTGCTTCAGATGTGGAAAACCATTTTAGATTCTAAGGCGGAATTGATTTAGCAATGAGGGTTCTGATGAACAACGTGAAGGCGAAGTTTGATGAGTTTGTCGTCGAGACGTTAGCGAAGCTTGAGGATCCTGGATGTTTGTTGGTTGGTGCCAAAAAGGATGGCAAGTGCAATGTGATGGCTATTGGGTGGGGCTTTGTGGGCGTGTTTTGGCGAATGCCTGTTTTTCTTGTGGCTGTTAGGCATTCGCGGTTTACACACGAGTTCCTTGAAGACAGTGGCGAGTTCACCGTGAACGTGCCTGGTGAAGGCTTGGATAAGGCTGTGAGCCATTGTGGTGAAGTGAGCGGCAGGGATCATGATAAATTCACGGATTGTGAACTGGGCTTGGCGATGGGCAAGAAGGTAAAGGTTCCTGTGATTGAAAAGTGCAGGATCCATTATGAGTGCAAAGTTGTCTATAAGCTTGAGGTCAAGCCTCGCATGGTTCCAGCCAATGTGAAGAAGGTTTTTTACTCGAAAGATGACTATCACACATTGTATTTTGGAAAGATTCTGGCAGTCTACTAGAACGTGGGTCCAGCGCCGACGCTAGGGTTAGTGCAGTACGAGCTGTAGAAAGCGCTTCAATATATAGGATCACTGAGACCAAGCAATTTTCTTTTGCACTTACCTTTAGCGCACGCTCATTCAGGAAGCGACTCTACTTTCTTTGGTTCCTTTGCCAGAGAGACGTTCCTATCCAACCGCAAATCATTCGTATAACTAACTTCGCCATTTATGCGACAATGCGACTCAATTGCTATGCTTTCGCCATAGACATCTTGCGCTTCTGCGCCTGTCTCAAGTAAAATTCTCTTGCCATAAATGCTCTCCACACGTGCATCCTTACCTATAACGACTTTGTCTGCTCTAATTGGTCCCTGAACTCTGCCGCGTCTGCCTATTTCGACATAACGACCAATCGCTCCTTCTTTGGTAGTGATCGCTCCACCGACCGTGATGCCTTCTTCTGCCGTTGCTTTCCCAGCTCTCAGCAGCCCCCCAACCTCGATTGTTTTGGCCGAAACTTCATTACGCACTTCTACCCTGCCTCCTACATCAAGACTGCCAGAAATTTTCAGCGATCCACCTACCTCCAGCGTTCCTCCCACGTCAACCTCTTCTCCAACGCCTGATCCTGCTATCTCGACCTTGCCTCCAACATCTATCTCTTCGAATTCCAAGTCACCGTCAACTCTCAGCGAGCCCCCCACATCTATGCTTCCTCCTTTACTCTTGCTTCCTAGACGGACAGCTCCACCGACGTCAATTTCTCTGAATTCCAGCTGACCTTTGGATTCGAAGCTGCCTCCTACGTCTATCTCTAAAACTTTCCCCCTCGAAACTCTCGCAGTGCCCCCAACATCCAACTCTTGAATGTTCGCTTCAGACTCTAGCACAACGCTTCCTCCGACATCCACTTTCTTGACCTCTGCCTCTCCACGTGCCACAAAGCTCCCTCCGACGTCTACGCTTTCTATTTTCACTTTGCCCTCGACCTCCAAGCTTCCGCCTACATCAACATCATCTGCCTGCAGGTCTTGGCTTACGTGCAAAGATTCGTCGATATCTACACGCCTCGAAATCAGGTTACCATAAACTGCCATACTGCCGTCCAAAACTCGTATGTCATCTGCTACCGTCACGTTTCCGCGAACTACCAGATCACCTTCTGCTTCCAACTTTTCTGCCGAGAGATCGCATTCAAAAAGGTCGTCTCCGTGACAGTAAACCGCGCCCAACACTTTCACCGTAGCCCGCGTTCCGCTACCACTAACTACTGCATTTCTACCTACTATTAGATCTCCTTCGACAGTATCTAACATTCTTCTACTCCCAGAAGAAACGGTTGTTCTCGCACCCACGATGTCTCACCGACAACTTCATAATTGGTTTGACACATAAAAGCAAGACTCACGTATTGTGACTACAACTTGAGATGATGTCTGGTCATTAAGTTCGTGGCGTGGCGCCATCAACACTAGATTACGCGCGCACTAGAACCGGGCAACGAAGCGCTGTCGCCTTTAAGCTGAGGAAATTCAAAACGCGACGTGTTGTTTTCAGGTTCTGAAAGGCATTTCGTGCTCTACATATCTCTGGTTGAGCATTTTTCTGATTCTTAGAAACTTCTCGAGGCCTTGACTCGATTCTCTTTCATAGATGCTGATTTCGCCTTCAAACAAGCCCAAAACAGCTTGGACTTCCTCCGAAGCATGCATGTAAGGGTTAATGACTGCCAGCGTTGTAAATCCTTTTGACTTCAATTCAGGTATTAGTCCGCTTAGCCACTTCCGTGTTTGAACTGCATGGTGTTGCAGGAGGACATCAGAGACGATTTCAATGCAGGCCCTTCGTGATTTCCCCGGTCTTCCATCGAGTTTTCGAAAGGCTCCTGCCAAGGTGATGCTTACCTCATTGAGGTTTTCGATGCCTTTCAGTGCAAAAACGTTAGACTGGTCTTCGACAATTGTGTCTGCCTGGGGGTTGCATACGAAGAGGTAAAAGTTTGATTGATATCTTTGCGCAAGAGTCTTCGCTTCGTCAGGATTTGCTGTGACATAAAATGTGACTTCCCCGTTTTGAGCCCCTACTTCGAGAAATCTTCTGACCAGCATCTCTTTCTCATCACATGAGGGCGAAGCAAGTATGACCGAGTAGTTCTTCGGAATTCCTCCGAGTAGCAGATCGTCTAAGCCTCTATATCCAGTGCTGACGCGGTCAGAACGAACAGATTTTGGAACTTGGATCTTCATGGGTTCGCTCAATGCAGCGAAGAATTTCTGCATTCTTCTGTATGTCTCCAGATATTCCAGCCCCCATTTGGTTGTTTGGTATTTCTTATGATCTTCCATGTCGATCTCTCTTACGAATCCATGGGAAACCAGTAGCTCCAGGCTCTTTTTTGCTCTATCAACTGGGAGGTTTGATGCATATGAAACCCTTGTTAGAGAACAGACTCCTTTCTTCGAAATCACGTCTACGATGTCGGCAAAAATATCGTATTTTGTCCTTCTTCCTTCACTCAAGAGCCGAAATCTCCGTTTGCCCCTGAATATTCGTAGGAACCTTAATCTCGTTTACGGTTTAGAGTTGCCTAAAATCTTCGTGTCAGATTACTTGTAAGTGGATGCTTGTGTTCTAAGCTGTTTCACTTGTTTCACGATTCGTCAAAAATTGAGATATGCGCATCCGATTGCCGGAGCGCGCTTAGAACTCATTTTTCGCCAAACAGTGGCATGTTGGGGAATACTTCGATGCCATTGCGGTCTATCGTGTATGGAACGAGGCTCGGATTGACCTTTGCTTCTCTCATCTTTTCGACTTGAATGGCTCTTGTCGTGGTTCCTCCTGAAAACAGGGTTTGCAACATGATGACCCCATGAACGAGGAACTCTTCCTCCAGTGCACTTCGTTCAAGACCTAAGTGCCCCAGTTCAGTCGTAACAAGACTAGTAGCTCTCAAGTCGGCGAGAGATTCAATTAGATCCACGATTGTTGTTCTTCTTTCAACAGGATCTGGAAACCTGTAGATGAGTGCTGCTAGTGTGTCTACTACAACTCTTTTCGCATTAACCTTTGAGATGTCTGCTTGTATCTCTTCTATAAGTCTGTCGATTGGTAGATGTTTGCCGCGCAGGTTGGTAGACTCTTCTTTGTACAGTGCTTCTTTCAGCGTAGCCACTCGCGACATTCTTGTAGCATCTATATAGTCAAATTTCCTTTCACTTTCTGCTTGCTCGAAATCCCACCCAAAATTCTTCATTTCAGCGTAGAAATGCTTTTTACTTTCGTCAAGGCTGACGAAGACTCCGTTCTCTTTGTTTTCATGAATTCCCTTGTACAGGAATTGACTGCACATAATCGTTTTGCCTGAGCCAGGTCCTCCGACGACTAGAATGACTCTTCCTTCCGGAAGACCACCGCCAATCAGTTCATCCAAACCGTTAATTCCACTAGGAATCTTTTTGGGCAACATATCTCACCTTAGGTTAGGCTCAGATAATATTCTGTTGGTATTTATAGATTTTGCAGAAGCGCACTTTACGCTTGATGTAATCGTTGGAGTCCGATTTTGTCTACAATCAATAGTGTGTGCGAGATTCTTGTACAAGGAGCCGTTCACCTTCTCGCTGATTTACCTTGCCCTAGCTGATGTTTCCCGGTACAAACGCTCGCTTGCCGCTTTTCACAAGGTTCAAATAAGAAACATCCATAATGTCTCGTAGGAGAGAGTTTATGTCAGCGCCTGGGTTTGTGAGGAACGTTGTTAAGACATGTCTTCGAATAGGGAAAGAAGACAGAGTGTCGATATTTGCATGGCGTCACATGCTTGACCTGGCTGAGGCTTTCGCGCTGGAGTGCAAGAGAACTGGAGCGCAGACTCACATGGAAGTTGGGACCGATGAACTCTACTATCAGACCGCGTTGGATCTGCCTCTTGAGTACTTAAGAGAGACCGATCCGTTTGGCCTTGCCTTACTAGATGTAGCTACCGCTAATATTTTCATAAATGGTCCTGAAGACCCTGCAAGACTGAAGAAGATCACCGCTGAGAGAGTGGGTGCAATGGTGGAAGCTGACAGACCGTATTACGACAAACTCAGGGAAAAAAGGATTCGTTCTGCGCAGATAACTTTGGGGTACGTCACGCAACAGAGAGCCAGAAACTACGGTTTCAACTACGAGGAATGGAAAGAAAACATCGGCGCTGCCATGGATGTCAAATATGAGAAAATGCGAGATCTGGGAAAGAAAATTGGAGACATGTTGGAGAAAGCCAATGAAGCACACATTACAGCGGGCAAGGGTACGGATTTGACTTTAACATTGGAAGGTCGAGTCGCACACGTCTATGATGGCGTAATTGATGAAGAGGATATCCAGAAAGGTTCGGTATTTACAGCTTTGCCAGCTGGTTATGTTGCTGTTGCGCCAAGGGAAAGAAGTTGTAGTGGAACATACGTCTCCGACGTTCCCGAGGCTAACACAGGTTTGTTGGTTCACGATGTCGTGTGGAACTTCAAGAACGGAAGGCTAACATCTTTCAAAGGAGGCAAGAACGTAGAAGGAGTGAAAGCAATGTGGGAAAAGGCAGGAGGAGACAAAGATCAAGTAGGATCGCTGATGATAGGCCTGAACCCTAAAGCAGGGAAAGGGTTCTTATACAATAACATAGTCCTCGGGGCAGTCACAGTAGGTTTAGGTGATAACCGAGACCTTGGCGGAAAGATGGAAAGCGATTTTGTGATGAACTGCACTGTTGCGGAGCCTACTGTCGAGCTGGATGGGAAAACTGTAGTCAAACGCGGCAAGTTTGTTCTTTGATTCACTTTTTACGTGCACAGTTGACCGGAAGCATGAAGGTGTGTGGTTTGGAAACTGGCAAAAAAAAGGAAAACAAACGCGGGAAGCTTGACCTAGGAGAGCACAAGGAAAGCGTGCTGGACATCGGCTCGGCTGTGGAGAAGCTTGTCAAGGAGAAACTGGGGCTTCTGGAAGATGCCGTTCTATTAGGGAACAAACTCTACAGGAAACCGACTTCAGAAGAAGCTGAGCTATACTTGCAGAACAGAGTCATTCCGCATGTTCAAGCGCGAATTACTGTCGAAACAAGCGATGTGGAACTCGGTGAGAATGTTCATTTTGAAATTGAAATGCAGAACGTTGGAAAATCGCCGGTTTTGCTGGAGAGAGTCGAGGGAATGGTGCCAAAGGGTTTTGAATTAGTCGCCCATCCGGATACTTGTGACTTGATGGGCAATTCTCTTGATATGCATGGCGGGAGGCTTGACCCGTATGCCGCTGAAAACCTTGAAATAACTTTGAGGGCGACCAATAAAGGGACGTTCATCATTGCGCCTAGAATAGTTTTCGCGAGTGAAGCTGGACGCAAGATGTCATGTAGGCCAGAGCCAGCATCAATCAATGTGTCAGAGACTATTCTCCCAGATCGGGTTAGTACAGGATTTCGGGATCTAGACAACTTGCTCTTTGGAGGAATACCTCAGAACTACATGATAGTATTAACGTCGGTCTCCTGTGACGAAAGAGAGTTGCTGATCAGAAGATTTCTGGAAACCGGTCTAAAGGAGGAGAACGTTACTCTTTATATTACCATAGACGCTGCTGCTGTTCGAAATCTTGCTGAAGAGTTTCAATCAAACTTCTACGTTCTATTATGTAATCCCAAATCGGATGAAACGTTCGAAAACTTGCCTAACGTGTTCAAACTGGGAGGAGTGGAAAACCTAACAGAAATAAACATCACTCTGGAATCAATGTTCCGGAGGCTCGCTGAATTAGAAGGCCATGCAAGGCGAGCTTGCTTGGAAATCCTTTCAGATGTACTATTACAGCATCACGCCGTTCAAACTAGGAGATGGCTGAGCGGGCTGGTTCCAGAGCTGAGGTCAAGAGGGTTTACGACGCTGGCAGTTATGAACCCCTACATGCATTCTTCAGAAGAGACGCATGCTATACTTGACTTGTTTGAAGGCGAAATCAGCATCTACGACAAGGAAACACCAAAGGATCTTACCAAATATCTGAGAATAAAAAAAATGTATAACCAGAGATACTTAGAAACCGAATTGCCCCTGAGAAAGACAAGATTGATGAATAAGCCGCTTGCATTACCTTGCTGTACACGTGCTCCCAATCTCTGAGCGCTCGCTGCTGCTTGCATACGTCGATTTTCGCGCGCGTTATTTGCCTCATCTCCACGAGCATTTCGTTGCAGCTGACTTCGTCATCGTTGATGATGGGCTTACCTCTTCGCGGAATTGCGGCGCGCGAGAAGTGATTTGGCAAGTTCTGTGTCGCTTTTCCTATTGTTCTTCAGAAGCTCTGAACTTGGCGTGCGTGTGGATGGAAATTATTCTGCTCAGAACGTTTAGCGCAGGCATGAGGCTAGCGTGTTGGTCTCAACTCATTCAAAAAAGAAAAGGGCGGTGTCGATGATGGTTTGTCTCAGTATTTTTATGCTTTCTTCCAGAGTCATCGCCATTTTGATCTCAGTCGTGTTGGCGGCAATCCACTTCATCATGTCTGGTTCTATTGCGAACTTTTGAAAAGCGTCAGACGTGAGGGCTTCAAAAAACAAGAACATCGTGCGTTCTGGTATCACTGTCCAGCTTCCAGTCATTTTGAGCGCGTGCTTCTTTGTCAGTTTTTCAAGTTTGCCTGCGACTTCTACGCTTATTTTCTTTGCTTTCTCATTGTTCATTGGACAGCTTTCAGGGGAGTGCTTCGATATCATTAAGAATGTGGGCATACTAGAAATCTTCAGTTAGAAGATCAGGAGTTAGTTAGATATTTGAGACATTCGTAACTCGCAGTAGAAGTGCGCGGCAAGCTGAGATGGGGGAAAGAAATGGGCAAGTTAAGAATAGTGTCTTTCGACATGGATGGGACTGTTACTGATATTGCGTTTGTGGATTCTGTGTGGTTGGAGGGGATTCCTCATTTGTATGCGCTTGAGAATGATCTCTCGTTTGAGGATGCGAAAAACGTCGTGATGAGTGAGTACGGCAAGGTTGGCAGAGAGAGGCTTGAATGGTATGATATGAGTTACTGGATTGGGAAGCTGGGCCTTCACGTTTCGCCCCAAGAGGTTTTGGATTCTTTTCAGCACAAGATTGGGACTTATCCGGAGGTGCCTGGGGTTCTGGAGGAGTTGAGGGATAGTGGGTTTAGGCTGATATTGGTGACGAATGCTAGGAGGGAATTTGCTGATTTGGAGCTTGAGAGAACGGGGATCAGGCGCTTTTTTGAGCGTGTTTTCTCTTCAACCTCCGATTTTGGGCTTATCAAGAAGACGGTTGGCCTTTACGAGAAAGTGTGCAGTATCTGCGGTGTTTCTCCTGTCGAGGTGGTTCATGTGGGTGATGATGAGTATTTTGATTTTGAGGTGCCGAGCAAGCTGGGGATAACAGCCTTCTACCTCGATAGAATGGGCAGACACTCAGGAGAACATGTAGTTCACAGTTTGGCAGAGCTGAGCGGAAAGCTGGCAGAGAGCCCGCTTCAGAATGGCCATAAGAAGAGTGAGTGACCACATTCCTGCGCGCTCACCTCCGAGACGCGTGCACAAGGCAGATATCAGACTTCTGCTGCAGTTGGTTCGTGAGCACCAACGTTCGAAGGTTGCAAGTATGCGACAAGCAACTGCAATTTTGGAGTTTGAAACGCCACATTTCACAGCTGAGCTTGATGAAAATCTGCTTAAGATAGATTTGAAGGGGAGCTTGAAGAATGAAATCGAAGAGGCGCTCGAAAACAAACCTATTCTCAAAGAAACCATTGGAAGTATATTGAGCATATTCGTTCCCTTGCATGTGCGCCTCAGCGACGTAGACTTGGTACAGGTCGATGAAAAAGGAAAGTTGAAGATAGATCTTCCGCATCATCGAAATATGCTCATTCCACTTGAACGTGAAGATTCACAGAAACTTGCGGACAAACTAAACGAGTTGATTCCGAAGGCTAAGAAAAAGGAGTTGGAACGCACCATTAGGAAACGAACACTTATGCTTCAAGAAAGAGCAAGGAAGCACGCGCGCCATAAGGGAGTTCCGCCGAGTTCTTACGTCACTATGCCATGGTATTTTCCAACAGAACAGGTTGACAATGTTGGCAAGCTGCGACCGAGGAAAAGGAGAAAGAGACGCGTGCGTTAAGGCTGAAGCATGGCTATTGTTTGCTAAAGATTGGCGCGGGTTGACGCTTCGGTGGAAACCACAAAAACCGATATTGTCTATAAATTATTTTGGTGATTTCAATGATTACTTATGACGATTTCAGGAAAGTTGACATGCGAGTGGGTAGAGTTTTGGAAGTGATGGACTTCCGAGAAGCAATAAAGCCTTCTTACAGACTGAAGATAGATTGCGGTCCGCAGATAGGTGTCAGGAATTCCAGTGTCCAAATCACAGGATACAGGAAGAACGAACTAATAGGGAGACTAGTCATAGCGGTTGTCAACTTTCCTCGCAAACAGGTCGCCAATTTTCAGTCTGAGGTTCTAACTCTGGGAGTGGCGGACAAATCGAGGAAGAATAACTGGTTCTTGATAAAGCCTGATAGAGAGGTAGAATTGGGCACCAGAGTAGAATAGCGCGCACGTTGAGACAAGACTGTCGAATGTGATGAAGAATGCTTAGTCCGCGCAAAGTAACTTGTTACACTTCACGGGCGCGCTGTGGTTTACGTAGGGTTTCTATAGTTTGGATTGGGGCAAAATGACACGTGTTGGGACGAGGTTAAATAGCATGCTGGTATGTGATGATCAATGGGTATGCCAGAGGCAAGCATCGAAGCAATAATCAGCCAAGCTAAGACTGAGGAGAGGAAACATGGTTGGCTAGCAGCTGCAGACTGCTACGCAATGGCTGCGTCTGTGGTGTCTGCTGAAGACCATTTCGAATTGGCTGGCCTGTTTGAGAGTGAGGGTTATGCATCTTACCGCTCGGCCATGCAGGCCGAAAATAACGAACAGTTCAAGACAAGATGTGGCAGAACAGTCAAGTGTTATGAAAAGGCTAGCCAACACTACTTGAAGTCGGATGAGCCGGGTCAGAAGCCTAGGATGATTCGCTGCGCGGCCATGATTGCCTACATGAACTACTGGCTTGAATCAGATGTTGCCAAAAAGAGAGTTCATGCTAATGAGTGCTGGAGACTAACCAAGAGAGCCCTTGAGACATTCGAGGAAATGGGCGAGGTTTTTGAGTTCAGGAAGACCTACAATCAGCTTGTCGACAGCGCCTTCTTCACATTCTTTCTGGAATGGGACTTTTGTGTAAGGGAAAGGATAGCGAAAGAGGCAATGGATTTCGGAGAGCGAGCAATCAAGATGCTATCCAAATCAGCTGATGTCTACGAGCAAGCGAAGATCCATGCAAAGGCCTTGGTCTGCATAACCGTCTTCGCGTACAATTTTCTTGACGTGAGCGACCGGGAGAGAGAATAGGAAAAGGCTAATGTCCACTGGGCTAAGGCAAAGGAATTGAGTGAGGAGGCTGCAGTCACAGAGATTTTGCATCCTTTTTTCGGCCCCAACATCATCTTCGGTGTGGAAGGAACAGAGGAAGCGATAAGGAATTTTACGCAAGCGCTGAGGCTTGCCGAGAGAACGAGAGACAGGTTCTTGATAGGGTCAGCATTTGACTGGTTGACCTATCATACTGCTTGGTCAACACGCAAAACCGAGGAATATGACAAGCAACTGGAGCTTTCCGAAAAAGCCATGGAGTATGCCAGAAAGGCGAAGGAAGCATTCTTACCAATAGCATTTACAAGCCCACGGGACGACCTTGCTTGGATTGAGGATGCCTCGCAGGTTGGGTGCTTCACCTCAATAGTGATCAATGAGACAGACCTGCACAAGAAACAGGACATGCTGAATCAAGCGTTGAAAGCCGCACCAAGTATGATGAAGAGGCTGCTGATTCAGGCTACCCCGAGACCATGTTGTACGCGCATCATATTTACAGTTTCATGTTAACGGCCTTGTCAAAACTTGAAACAAGTAGTGAGGAAAGGAAGAGGATTTTGGGTGAAGCCCTCGCGCACAGGAATAGCTCTCTCAAGATCACCTCACAGATTCAGCCTTTCATGTACTGGAACCGCGGTGTCATGCATCACTTAATGGCCACGGTGCGGTCTGAAATCGCAGACTTAACCGGTGACCCAGAAATGAAGAAAACAATTATTCATGAAGCCGTAACCGACTCAAATGCTTCGTTGGAGTTGAAGAACAGAGACCTTGTCTTCTACAAGGGCAGGGGCTCGACTGAAGCTTTGATTGCTCAGATCGCGGAAAACCAGTTCTTTCAGGGAAACCTCCTGATTCAGCTGTACAATTCGACACGGGAAAGGGTTGACCTTGACAAAGCCCTGCAGTCCTATGAGAAATCTTTAGCTGGGTACCGAGAGCTCGGCACCATGAATCGGGCAGCAGAGTGCTACTGGAAAATGGCACGAGTCTACGATAACGTTGCTGAGCATCTTCGGTCTGCCGAGAACTTCAGGCGTGCCTCAATCAGCTACAGAGAAGCAACGAAAAAACTTCCAGAGTTGAAGGAGTTCTACGAAGAGCACTCGACGTATATGCTGGCATGGAGTGAAATAGAGAAAGCCCGAGACAACCACAGGAAACAGAAGTATGGTGAGGCTAAGAAGCATTTTGAGAAAGCTGCTCAGCTTCACAAAGGTCTAAGGCAGTGGAGGTACCTCGAACCCAACTATCTCGCATGGGCTCTGGTCGAACACGGAGAGGAACTGAGTAGAAAAGACAAAGCCGACGAAGCCTTAAGCATGTTCGAGCGCGCCGCCGCAATGTTCATCGAAACCGAGAAATCCATCAAGGCACATCTGCCCTCAGTTGAAAACCTCGAAGAGAGGACAATGGCAACCAATGTCCTCAGGGGATCAGATCAGAGACGTCAATACTGCCTAGCCAGAGCCAGCATGGAAGAGGCAAGACTTCTCGATAAGAAAGGTGACCACTCAGCCAGCTCAGACAAGTATGGAATAGCCGTGAAATCCCTTGAAAGGATAGAGGCAGAACTCGAATACGAGCATGACCGGAGAGAATTCAAATTCCTAATCCTTGTCTCCCGAGCATGGGAGAAAATGATGCGCGCAGAGGCTGAGGCCTCACCAAGCCTCTACCAGGAAGCAGCCACCTACTTTGAAAACGCTAACGATTTCAGTTCACACGAGAAATCAGGAATGCTTGTCCTGGGACACGGCCGATTCTGCAAGGCGCTTGAGGCTGGGATGAAACTCACCGACACGATGGATGAGACCCTATACAATGCAGCTAGAAGCTTCCTGGAAAACGCTGCTATCTACTATCAAAAAGCCGGTTTCCACGAGGCCATAGAATATGCCAAAGCAACAGAGTTGCTGTTTGACGCATACTGGAATATCGACTTGGCAAAAAAAGAGGGCAATCCCGACAAAAAAGCTACGCTTTACATGATGGCCGAGAAAGTGCTAGAAAGCTCCGCAGGCTCGTTCAAGAAGGCTAGACATTTTGAAAAACAAGAACAGGTTGCTGAGCTCCTGGAAAGAGTCAGGGAAGTTCGTGAACTGGCGACATCTCTGGCATCCTTGCTGAGCGCTTCCCGGATAGCGTCCACAAGAACCGCACTCACCGTCCCCACACCCACGTATGAAGAACCAGTCGGTCTCGAAAGATTTGAGCATGCAGAGATAAGAGCAAACGTGAGTGTACGAAAGAAGCAGCTAGCGGTAGGTGAAAGCCTGGTTTTGGAAATAGAGCTCGTGAACGTGGGAAAGGGACATGCCCTATTGACAAAAATCAAAGGAGTTGTTCCCGAAGGCTTCGACTTGATAGAAAAGTCTGAGCACATTCAAACAGAGGATGGCTCTTTCAACTTGAAGGGCAAAAAACTCGATTCGCTGGAAACCGAAGAGGTTAGATTGGTTCTCAGACCGAAAGCACAAGGAAACTTCACGCTGGAACCCGTGGTTTTCTACCTGGACGAAGACGGCAAATACAGAGCACATGAAACTGACCCAATAAAACTGAAAGTCAGAGAACCTGTTCCAGAACCTTCTGAAGGTCGAAGCAACCTCGTCGAAACAGGCTTCGAACAGCTTGACCGGTTGCTGTGCGGAGGCATTGCCGCGAATTCCGCGGTCATCCTAACTTCAGCTTTGGCCGATGAGAGGGGCTCTTTGATCTCGAGCTTCCTTGAAACAGGCGTAAAAAATGCACAAACCACTTTCTATGTAACCAGTAAAGCAAGCGGTCTGACAGCGCTGGCAGAGAGACACCAAACAAGCTTCTACCTGTTCATATGTAACCCTCAGGCCGACGCATTGGTCGGAGACATGCCCAACATTTTCAAAATCAAAGACATCAATAACCTGACAGAAATCAATATCGCTCTCAGCACAGCTTTGAACAGACTACCTACGCCACCTGATAACCACAGAAGAGCGTGCATCGAAATCGTCTCAGATATACTACTGCAACACGAAGCGCTCCACACCCGAAGATGGCTCTACGCACTCATTCCACAACTGAAATCAAAAGGCTTCACTGTTCTAGCGGCAATGGACCCTGAAATGCACCTGTCAAAAGATGTCCACGCAGTGCTGGACATATTCGACGGAGAAATAAGCATCTACGAAAAAGAGACAGGCAGAAGGTCAGCAAGATTTCTGAGAATCCTAAGAATGCTGGACCAAGAATACTCAGAAGAAGAACTAGCGCTAGGCAAATAGCGCGCGTTATGCTTTCCCGATGTCTCTAGTAATGCACGCGCGAAGGTGTCGTTGGGCTTCCAACTGGGTGGAAATACCTTGTACATGAGTAGTATAGCTTTTATTTGCAAGAGGGCTACTAGATTGTTGGTCAGAGCGTTGTGAGGAGGTGACTCGATGACAAAATGTGGGCTTTGCGGTGGAGAAGTGAAGGAGCAGCCGAAAATCACTGCTGAGGGTAAATGCTCAGTTTGCGGAACAAAACTGGCCACGATAAAATCGTACAAGCGAGCAGGGTCTTAAAGATATTGATTGCCTTTTGCGTTGGATTTTCCTTGAGGGAAAAACGCGCTAAAACTCATAACCTCTCTGATCTTTTTCAACATATTGTTGGCGTGATCTTGAACAAAGTGTGGCTGACAATTGAAATATTTGTTCTGATCAGCGGCATACTCTTCGCCTATCTAGCTTGTTTCAGCGCGCGCTTGGAGAACAAGCAGGATGAAAAATGTAGGACTAGCGCAGATGCCAGTTCCCGAACCGCCCGGCATACGTGAATCAGAGGAAGAGGCGGAAAAAGAAATAGAAGAAAAAGAACAATAGTGCGCGCTAGGATTATTCTGTCCAATAGAACCATTTGTCTTGGCTTTTTTCGGCTTTCAGGATTCCCCTTTTTGCCCTCAAGGCGAGGATGCGCGAAATATTGTCTTCTTTGCCTCTTGTCACGAGGCCTTTAGCCTCAAAGGCTTTGGCCACGTCTGTTCCTGCTCTTTTTTTCGGCAGTCTAAAGAAGCCCTCCCGCGTCAGGGTTTTCATTGCACGATTGGCTTGTCCGCCCCAAGTCTGAGGAGGGGCGCCTCGAGGAGGCCGTCTCTTCTGCAGTTTCACGAGGTACGCGAAATTCTCTCTAATGTCTTCAAACGAGTCCCCCACCACGTCGATGTTTTTCAGGTCTCCTTCTCCGAAACCTCTTTTCACGAATTCTTGTATGACTGACATTTTTTCAGGCTCTAACCCTGCGAGAACTGCACCGACCGCTTCAACGGCCACGGCGTCTCTGCCGACGACTAGTGCATTTGCCCTGTTTCTGTCTTTTCCGCTCTCTGAGCCAATGACGTGCGGGTTAGCGCTGACTCCACGATGCAAGTATGTACCGTCTAGAACCGCGAGGTCTATGCCACCTATGGCTTCGTAAGCGTCGGCGAGAAGCGTGTCCAGTTTCTTGTGGAACCTTGCTTTTTTCACGTCTGGAACCAAACCCAACAGGTTCTTGAGTACGCTTCCTTTCTCGTAGGCTCGAAGTATGTGAGTGCTCACGAAGACGTTGGGCTTGAAAAGGACGTGCGATAAGGCTAGCTCTTCGCCTGCGACTTTCAGCTTCCTGGTTTCCGGGTCGTCTGACAGGCTGAAGGGCACTAGGCGGGTTGAGAAGATCTGCTTCCAGATTTGAAGTCTGTCCAACGCTTTTCCCTTGTAATTGTCTGATTCAGCCAAGAAGATTTTCGAAGCTTTGTTGAAGCTTCCTGCAATGGCGTCTGCAACGTTGATTGAGGTATGATTCCCTGCGCTCGGGTCGAAAACGCCGACTTTGATGACTACAGACCGCTTTGCAGTGTTAAGATCGCTTATGCCTCCAACTAGTTTGAGCGCCCTTTCAAAAGATTCTTGAGCATTGTTTTCGTCAAATGCGACCAAGGCAACCTTTGAACCCATAGCAGCATCACAGCTTACTCTGCTTCCTACGCTTAGATAACCGTTTCCAGCATGCTCCAACGCACACAGTGCAGTTTACTATGAACGCCGTTTTTTGCAAAGCCCACAGTATACTACTGAAAACCAGTTTGTAGCAATTGCGTGCGCTATTTTTCCTTATATTTCGTATCCTGATACATTACGGAATTGGAACAGAGTATTAAATATTGAGACATACTATATAGTTGATAGAGGCACGTGCTTTGGGTATCCCAACGTCAGAGTGCAGACAGTATTTCGGATATTTGAGTGAACGTTCAAGAGAGGTGGAGATACCTGAAGAGTGTATAACGTGTCCTAAATCACTAGGTTGCA
>Ga0315277_10004513_pt1 | contig 18578 bp, 17 predicted proteins | sample YL17G05_15_MG_FD_203695 | JGI IMG/M metagenome (GOLD analysis project Ga0315277, IMG submission 203695) | Sediment microbial communities from Yellowstone Lake, YNP, Wyoming, USA - YL17G05_15 | ecosystem: Environmental > Aquatic > Freshwater > Lake > Sediment | place: USA: Wyoming | collected...
GGTTAGGTCTCGAATTTCACCTAGAATCATCATGAATTCCTTGAAGTTTGAAGGTTTCTTCCAGGTCACAGAGCCCTTCAATATTTCTATCGTGTTTTTTGCTTCTTCATTCTGGTCTTTTAGAAAGTCCTTGATCGATTTGTCTCCGACAGCGACTTCCATCAAGCCATCCGCGGTTTTCTTCCCAATTGAAACGAGGTCCAAAGCCTCTCTAAGGTTGACCTGTTCTTTCATCTTGGCCTTCACGGCACAATCCTCACATGACCCAACCTTTTCCACCCTTAACATGGTTTCCAAGGCTTGTTCGATGACGCGTTTTTTCGTTCCGTAGGTCTTTGCCAGCTCTTCAAGCATCTCGTTCGTTTTCTTGGACACGGTCGTATGAAGATGTATTGACATTATCCTCTCCACAATATGGTCGGGACTGGTTTCTATTAAGTGTGTTCACGAAAAATGCAGAATGTACATGAAAAACAGAAAAAAGAAAAAGGGGAATAGTTAGGTTTTTCCGATCGAAAGAGTGACGGGGGGCCTCAATTTCCGTGTGAACATGGCGTCTGAAACGCGTTTTATCGCGTTCATGTATGCAGCGATTCTCATGTTCACCTTGTACGTCAATGCAACGTCGAGAACAGATTTGAACGCCGAGACTATGGTGTTTTGAAGTTTTGACCTAACTTCATCTTCTGGCCAATAGTAGTTCATTTGGTTCTGAACCTGCTCAAAGTAGCTCACGATGACACCTCCGGAGTTGGCGAGTATGTCTGGGATCACGAAGACGCCGTTCTTGTAAAGTATCTCGTCGGCTTCGGGCGTTGTAGGACCGTTTGCGCCTTCTGCAATAATCTTGGCTTTGATTCGCGCCGCGTTTGCGACTGTAATCTGATTCTCCAACGCTGACGGAACCAAGATGTCGCATTCTAGTTCGAGAAGACTTTCATTCGTTATGTTCATGCTTCCTTTGTAGCCGGCAACAGAACCCGTTTCGTTCTTGTGTTCGAGCACTTTGAGTGGGTCCAGACCTTTCGCGTTGTGGATCGCTCCTTTGGAGTCTGAGACAGCGATTATCTTGCATCCGAGCTCGTGCAGCAGTCTGGCAGAGTGGAATCCGACGTTTCCGAAGCCCTGAACCGCGACAGTTGCTCCTTTTAGTTCAAGACTCAGATGTTTTGCAGCCTCGATGATTGTGTACATCACACCGCGAGAAGTTGCCTCGTTTCTACCCAGTGAACCGCCAACGTTAACTGGTTTTCCTGTGACGACGCCGAAAGCGTTGTAGCCGACTATATCGCTGTATTCATCCATTATCCATGCCATGGTCTGAGAATCAGTATAAACGTCTGGGGCGGGGACATCATAGTTTGGGCCGATGTTTCTTGCCATTGCCCGCGTGTAACCTCTTGTGATTCGTTCAAGTTCTCCTTTGGACATTTCTTTCGGATTGCATCTTATTCCACCTTTTCCTCCGCCGAGCGGCAATCCTGTGACGGCAGTTTTGAAGGTCATCCATGCCGAAAGTGCCACTACTTCGTCCAGCGTCAGGTCGGGGTGATAACGGATGCCTCCTTTTGTCGGGCCAAGAACGTCGTTGTACTGTACTCTGTATCCTGTGAAGACCTGCAGGCTTCCATTGTCCATAAATATAGGTATGTTCACGATTATTGCTCGCATTGGACGCTTGAGCATTTCATGCAGTCCTGGATCGAGGTTCAATTTTTGAGAGGCTATGTCGAGCAATCTCAGGACTGCTTCGTAAGGGTTTGGCGTAGCAACAATAGGAGACAGTGTTTCCAGTTTGACTGAGACGGCGGTTTGGAGTTTCTCCATAAGATTCTGGAATTTCTCTCGAGCCACTTCGCCATTGCCGTTGGTGCTTCCGAAGAACCAAACATAGGCGTCGATTATCGATTCTGATCTAGTAGTCTTTGAGGAGCCCGCGGGAGACATTTTCGGGTTTGCTGAGAAATAATCGATGACAGTTCGAATCATGTTAATTTCTTCTTTTGACATCTGGAGCCACTTGTTTATTGGCCGTGGTGCTTCAACTTGAATATACTCTGTTTCGCCGACCTTTTTCTGCAATTCTTCAAGGATTTTCCAAGCGTCTGCTTCTGGGATTCCGAAGTTTTCCGAGTAGGTAGTTACAAGTGCATAGTGTGCTGTAGTATAGCTTTCTATTTTAGCGGTTAGTTCTGGTTTTTCAACGAAGAAATCAGTCATAAGTTTTATCATTCCGAGCTCTCGTCCTGAAAGCTCTATCTGACTTAACATTTTGCTTTTCACCTGTTTCGCGAGAAGATAACTAATGCAATGTTCATGTATAGAAACGTTATGTACATGATGTACACGGTTGAACACCCATGCTCCACCTAAACGTTTTTAACACTGCCAATCAAACAGACAACGGAGAACTGAAATGCCAGAAGAAGCAGAAAAAATGTTATCAACAGGTATAACAGAGCTAGACGAGCTTTTGGAAGGGGGACTTTTCTTGGGTGAGAACGTCGTTTGGGAAGTTGAGTCCGCAACGTTTGCGAGGGAGTTTCTTTACAATTTCATGAGGCAGGGAATTGCCGAGGGGGACCAGGTGCTCTATTTGGACTTCATATACCCTCCGCAGGCTCTAGTGCTGCAATTGAAGAATCTAATCAAGACTCTTCCAGAAGGATGGGAGAAAAAGCTACTCGTACTCGATTGCTTTTCAGAGTCGTCAGGTCAAGGCGAATTGGTCTTTGTGGATTTCTATGACAAGGCACCCAGCTGGATAAGGAGAGTTCCAAGCTCAAAAGACCCGGAGCAGTTCCATAGATTCTTTGGAAGAATCGAAAGGGAATTCGTCACGCCTCGGTCGAGACTTGTCTTCAACAGCCTGTCGCTTATGGAGCATATCTGGGGCAATGAAGCAGTCAAGGCGTTTTTCGGTCATGTGTGCCCAGCCTTGTACGCGTATCAGACTTTAGCTTATTGGACTGTGGCTAAGAATGCGCATTCCAAAGAGTTTCGTGCACTCATCGAGCACATTACGCAGGTTGTTATCGACCTGACAAAAGAGGGTGAGAAGAGATATTTGGAAGTCAGAAAGGCGGGGAATCGCTATAGTCCTCAGACTTTTCAGCGTCATGAGTACTGGGCAGAAGGACTCAAAATCAAACTCTGATAGCGCGCGCTTGCCGTGTGGTTGCGAAAAAAAGAAAAGGAAAAGAAAGGATTGTTAACCCAGAATCCTTTCTATCGCGTCTTTCTCAAAATCGTCTGCCATCGGTATGCCAGTGACTTTTGTGGCTCTCTCAGAGAGACTCATCAGGTCGTTTCTACTGAGAAGATTCAGCTTCCACTTTCTATTGCCTGCCATGAGCTGTTGCAACCCCACGCCGACTCTGTCCGTCAGATATGTGTAGACCGCCACTGCTTCCCACGGTATCTCCTTAAAACGGTCACCATACTTCTTCTTAAGTTCTGGTGTAGCTATGAAAAACTTGTCTGGTGTTGAGCCGAACTTATCTGCAAAGGTCCTCGGCAATTTGCCTTCATCTGACAATTGCTTGAAGTAGCTTCCCTTGAATGCTGCAGTTATAGGTGAGCGACCCATCAAAACGGCTTTCACAAAAGGGCCGTCTCCAAAGTTGCTCATGGCGATCGATTTGAACATTGATGTTTCTTCTATGAATCCGCCTGCCATGATGAGGTCCGGAACATGGCGCCCTTTCTTTTTCAGCATTTGTGCACATTTCAGGACAATGGCTTCCAAGTAAACGGTTGGAATGCTCATCTCGTCCATCATGGGAACGGGGCTCATTCCTGTCCCGCCTGCAGCTCCATCGAACGATATGTAGTCTATCTTGGCTTCTGACGCCATTTTCATGGTCCATGCAACTGCTGAGGGCCTGTATGCTCCTGTCTTAAGTGTCACATGCTTCGCGCCTTGCTTTCTCAGCCATTCAATGTCTTCTATGAAACCCCTTTCTTCTGGAATTCCAACTCTGCTGTGTCTCTCGAAGGATTTGAAGACGCCCTCCTTGAACGCTTGTTGAACCGTTGGGTCCTCCGGGTCAGGGATCACGACGTAACCTCTCTTCTTGAGCAGCTTGGCTTTTTCGAGATCTCTAACTCGCACCTCGCCGCCTATCGCTTTTGCGCCTTGTCCCCATTTTCTCTCGATGACGTTCACTTCCAGCTTTGAGATAGCGTAGACATCAACGCCTAACCGTTGGTCTTCAACGTTTGTTTGCACGACGATTTCGCCGTATTTTCCATCCCAGAATTTCCTAAACAGGTCAACTCTTCGTTTTAATTCTTTTGATGCTGTCACTTTTCCGTTCGTTATGGTGGCTTCAACGTCCATACCGCAAACGTTTTCGCCGACGATTACCGAAACGCCAGACAATGCTGCGCCGACTGCCAAGCCTTCCCAGTTGAGCCTTGCTACGTCGGTTGAGCCGAAAGCACCGCTCAAGATTGGAACTCTGAGGGGGATTCCTCCTACCTTTGTTTCTATGTCAACGTTAGGGAAAATTGTCAGGTCGGAGTTCGGTTCAATGCCATTTGCTTCAAACAGGCCTGCCTGTATATTGAAGTTAGACCAGTCCAGTCCGAAGTCCTTCAATGCTCCTGCAGTGCTGTAGCCAAATTGAACAGGTTCTGGATAGAGCGCCTCTCTTCCTCTGAAAGCCGATAGGCTTATTTCACAGAGAAACGGACAGTCACGAATGCATATTGGGCACATTCCGCTTGTGGGGCTTGTGTCTTTGACACGCGTTTGAGTTCCTGTTGTAGATTTTGCGTTCAGGTACGAACTGTTCTTATGTACACGTTCAGTCATTCCACTTTCTCCTCTTATATTCTTCAGTTCTGGAATTAGATGAGTGATCTTGATTGGCTTTTAAGTGTTTAGCTCAAACTAGCGTCCTATGAACATTCATGAACATGGGAAATCTTGCGACCGCGCGCTAAGTTGCAATACTAAGCGTGCAATCGCGCATTTTATAAGGGAGTCATGTTCATAGGAGTCTTGTCAATTTGAGGCGGTACGAAACATGAAAGCCTATGTTCTGATAACAGCGAGACATGGGACGGCAGACAAGCTAGCTGAAACTATCAGGAAGGTCAAAAATGTCACCAGTTCTGATTGTGTGTATGGTCATTATGATGTGATCGTGATTGTAGAAAGTCCGGAAATGAAGAGCCTCAGCCGCGTCGTTAATCAGATTCAAAAATACCCACAGATTGTTCATACAGAGACTGCCTTCTCGCACTGCGCGGAAGAACTTGAATCAGAGATTTCGGAGTAGCAAGGCACAGTCGAATAGATTGCATGCGCTCTTAACATAAGCGATGTAGAAGACGCTGCTCATTCCCATTCTATCGTCGCTGGCGGTTTGTGAGTTACATCGTACACGACTCTTGTGACTTCCGGTATCTCGTTAGTTATTCGCGTAGAGATTCGTTCCAACGTTGAAAAGGGAATCTTCGCGAAGTTTGCAGTCATTGCCTCACGGCTTACTACAGCTCGAACAGCGACAACGTAACCGTAGGCTCTAGCATCACCTCTAACGCCGGTGGCTTTGGTGTCGGTCAGAACGGCGAAGTATTGCCAAAGTTTCTTCTGCAGGTCTTTCTTCTCTATCTCTTCGCGTACTATCTGGTCCGCTTTCTTTGTGACTACTATCTTCTCGTCTGTCAACTCGCCCACTATTCTGACTGCCAGTCCTGGACCGGGGAATGGTTGTCTGGACGTTATCTCTCTTGGCAGTCTCAACATCTTCGCCACTTTCCTTACTTCATCTTTGTATAAATCACGTAGTGGCTCCACGATCTTCTTGAATTTGATTTTTGACGGCAGTCCTGCAACGTTGTGATGAGTCTTTATTTTTTCCGAGTGTTTTCTGAAACCTGACTCAATCCTATCAGGGTAGATTGTTCCTTGGATCAGGTATTCTGCGCCTGCTTCTTCAGCAATCTCCTCAAAAACTCTCACGAACTCTTCCCCAATTATCCTACGCTTCTTCTCTGGGTCGGCTATTCCTCTTAGTCTTTGCATGAACCTTTCTTGAGCATTTGCCGTTACAAAATTGATGTTGTGTTTTTGAAATGCTTTGCGGATTTCTTCCGGCTCACCTTCGCGCATGAATCCGTGGTCAACGAAGACGGCTGTTAGCCGCTCTTTCAACGCTTTCGCAGCTAGAGCTGTTGCAACACTGGAATCGATTCCTCCGCTTAAGCCTATTATGGCTTTGGATTGCCCGACTTCCGTTTTGACCTCTTTTATCATTTTTTCAATCAGGTCTTCCATCTGCCAGTTGGCTTTGCACTTGCATACTTCGAAAATGAAGTTGTGCAGCATCTTTTTGCCATTCTTCGTGTGTATAACTTCAGGATGCCACTGTAATCCATAGATGCGTTTCTGCTTGTGTCTGAAAGCGGCGATAGGACAGTTTTCAGTGTGCGCCAAGACTTCGAATCGGGGAGGCATGGTATAGACCGTGTCTCCATGGCTCATCCACACTTTCTCTTCAGAGGATAAGCCTTTTAGGACATCCACGGCTTTGTCGACTGTGACTTTGGTGGTGCCGTATTCTTTGCAGGAGGCTGGTTCCACTTTTCCGTTGCTGATTTGAGCAATAAGCTGATGTCCATAGCATAAGCCTAGGATGGGAAGGTCCACCTCCAGGATTTCGGGGTTGAGTCTAGGGGCGTTTGGCTCGTAGACGCTTGATGGGCCGCCGGAGAGTACTATGCCTTTGACGTCGAGTTTTTCATGAATAATTTTGATTTCTGTAGGCGTGATGTCTGACGCGACGATTTCGGAGTAGACTGCCTGCTCTCTTATCCTTCGTCCTATGAGGTGGCAGTATTGTCCGCCGAAATCCAGTACTAATATGGTGTCATGCTTCATTTCAGCTAGCCCTCTTCCAAGACGGTTCAGGCAACTCTCCAAAAACATATACTTTGCGTTTCATCGAGAGCATCGTCCGTGTTAAGCGCGCGCGCTAGGAAAATGCTTCTTCTCCATGTTGGCTTAAGTCCAATCCAGTTTCCTCCTCTTCGGGGCTCACCCTCAAAGGCGTGAAAACGCTGACTAATTTCAACAATAAGTACGACCCAGCAAACGCAAAAGCTGCAACGGCAACTAACGCAATGCATTGCGCAGAAAGCAGGCTCGGGTTGCCGTACAACAATCCGTCGGCACCAGCGGGATTGATGTATTTCGCCGCGAACAGACCAGTCGCTATTGACCCCCAGATTCCTCCGACGCCATGACACGCAAAGACATCTAGCGCGTCATCTATTCTTGTTCTGACTATTCGCCAATTTGAAACTAGATTGGATAGAACGCCTGCAACCAAGCCAATAACAATCGCTGCTGGCACGCTTACATAGCCTGAGCCAGGCGTGATTGCCACCAACCCGCAGACACCGCCCACGGCCATGCCAACGGCAGACGGTTTTCTCTTAGTTACCCATTCAGTGCCCATCCAACTCGATGTTGCCGCAGCGGCAGAAAGGCTCGTTGCGACTATTGCAGAGACTGCCCATTCATTGGCAGCAAACGCGCTTCCCCCATTAAAACCGAACCAACCAAACCACAGCAGTGCTGCTCCGAGAAGCACAAATGGTACGTTTGAGGGTTTGAATTCATGCCTCTTTTCAAAATCTTTCCTTTTTCCAACGACCAGAGCGGCAGCCAAAGCCGAGAATCCTGCAGCAACATGAACAACTAGACCACCGGCAAAATCGATAGCCCCAAGTGAACGCAACCAACCGCCAGAGTTCCACACCCAATGAGCGACAGGCGCGTATATGAGCGTCGACCACAGAATGGTAAAGATTAGCAGTGAACGGAACTTTATTCTCTCGGCAAATGCTCCGATAATCAACGTTGGTGTGATGGCAGCAAACATCATCTCGAAAGCGAAATACAGCAATTCGGGTATATTGGGGGCATACCTGCCTACTGTTGTTGGCTCAATGCTGTTCATACAGAACAAAGACAAATCTCCTATTATGCCATTAATGCTCGAACCGAATGAAAGGCTGTAACCCCACAGGGTCCAAATTAGGCTCACAACTGCAAAAATCGCAAAACACTGAGCCAATATTGAGACCAGATTTTTCTTTCTAACCAGACCTGCGTAGAAGAAGCCAAGAGCAGGGGTCATCAACATTACTAGCCCAGTGGCAACAGAAACCCAAGCCACATCTCCCGAATTCATCTTTCCACTTTCAAGTATTGCTTTAGTGAAATGAGACAGGATTGGTGAAATATTTAAACTTGGCGCGGAGATGTTCTGGTTTTTGGTTTGGGGGTAAAGTCTTATCCCCGCGCGCGCTTGGGAAAATGAGCGAAAAAGTTCTGGGTATGGTAAAGACTAGCATTGAATCACTCAGAAAGCATGACGTGAAGCTTGCAGAGACTATTTCCAAGCCGGAGAAAGAAGTGGATGATATGTACTTCAGATATCTTGATGAACTGGTGAAGAGGGCTTCAGGGACGAGTAAATGCACGATTTCCAGCGTTCTTATTGTGAGATATCTGGAACGAATAGCTGATCATGCGACATACATATGCGAGGCAGTAATCTACGTAGCTACTGACCAGAAAGTCATCGAAATCACAACGTTAGCGAACTACTTGCAGGAAGGCTGGAAATTCATCTCTCTGCTTCCAGACAGCAAATGCGTCATAGAACGGACTAATTAAAAACCGTGCCTTCACATTCAAAAACGCTAAAACCAGTTATTTACATCAAAAACGTCTTCCAAGACCTCGCGTTCTTCGCTTCGCTTCTCCTTCATCAACTGCTCTGTTTCAAAATTTCGTTCGCTCTTGTCAAGTTTTCTGTCTATACGCTTTCTAAAAGCCACTCGCCACTCTCCATAAACACCTGATTAGACTGTCAAATAGCCCCTGTTCCGCAGTGTCTCAGCCTGAGTTCTAGTGTATCGCCAGATCACGTCTCCGCGCTTGTCGCGCTGAAAATCCCAAGGTGAAACGAGAACAACGTCGTTTTCTCTTATCCAGACGCGACGTTTCATGTTTCCGCGTATGCGGCACAGACGTTCGCGTCCGTCTTGGCATTTGACCATGATGCGGTCGTAGCCAAGCAGTTTCGTGGCTATGCCCAACATCTCGCCTTCAGCCGGATATCGCATCTTGTTCAATTCAGACTCGCTCAAGACTTTCTTCTTGCCCAATCAAGCACCCCAAGATACCAGTCATAAACAACTGCATATGTTGCTTAAAATGATTGCCTACTCGCACATTCAAGCGATAGCTTTATTCAACATTGTTTCGAACAGAACTTGAGCGTTTCCGCATTTTGACTAAAATGGCAACGGCTAATCCAACAGCTATTCCCGAAAGTAGAAGCATTGACGCAGACTCAACAAGGATGTTGTGAACATTTGAGTTGGCCTGCGTTTCACTAAATGTGCCAAGAGGTTCCCAGAAAACTGTCCCGGGCGTAAGAGTGTGACCCGTGTATGAGAATAGTATTTCGTATGGGTTTTCGAGCGGGTTCTGATAGTATTGGGCATCCACGCCATTATATGGCGAGCCACCCCACATCCAGTCCATGTCCAAGTACGACTGGTCGCCCTGTGTCGACCATGCTCTATCGATAATGAACCATCCTGTTTTCCTATTCACCTGTGGTTCTTTCAAGTGCACTGTCCAATGTTTGTTGGTTATTGGCTCGGAGCTTGTGACGCCGAACTGGAAGTAATTTGCAAAGCGCGTGAAGGGGAAGGGCAGAACGTAGGCGTTTCCAGCGTAGAATTTGCGTATGATGCGGTCGCAGCCTTCCATTGATGGAACATTAACGGAGACTAGCGTCGTGTTCTCGCTCTGGATCGTGATCGTATACGTTACGTTGCCATCTGCGTCCCAGTTTGCCTGTAGCGTGACGGGAGTCGCAAGGCTAACGCCTTGGATTTGCCATGTGTAGGCGTAGATGACTCGGGCTAGCGGAGAATTTGAAGGCAGCGAAAACTCGTACGTCTGGTGCAAGCCCAAGTCTATGAACAGGTTGCCGTCTGAATCTACTACGAGCATCGTGTAGAAGCCGTAATCCACGTGAATGTATCTGTTGTCTTGTGCTTGAACAAACATTCCGCCTGCAAGCCAACTGCCGGAAGGAAAGAAGCTGGGGTCAGTTGACGGGAAACTCGCTGTAATTGCCGTGGAGTTATTCACCTCGCGTTTCTCTAGATCCTCCGTGTTCACGTGGTAGCCGGCAACGTAAGGCTGATCAGAGTTGAGCCTCACGACATGGTGCGCTTCAACCGGAACTAGTTCAAAGCTGGCAGCAGCTTTTGCCAGAGACACAGGACCGACTGCGATGATGATAGCGAAAAGCAAGAGCAAAGATAGCTTAAGACCTGCTGTTTTCAACGCTTTCTCCTTTGTGTTCATTCAGCACAGTTCTGATAAAAGAGTTGCGCAAAGTTTAATTCGAATGTAAATCAAACAATTGTCCATGGCAATGAAATGTCCAAAATGCGGAAAGATACCGCCTGACGATGCCATCTACTGCCCGTACTGCGCGCATGGCTTGACATCTGCCGCCAGAACTGATCGCGTGTCAGTTGCCGGAGTCTTGATGATCATTGCATCTGCAAGCTCGTTCATACTTTTTGCGCTCTCATTGCGCGCCTTGCTTGACATCTACAGATGGTATCCGCGTTTAGTCATGCAAGACTGGTTCATCTACAACCAGCTTCTCATCGTTTTCGCGGTTGTCGGGCTTTTTGCAGGTGCATATGCGGCACGGCTCACGCTGTGGAGAAGCAAGTACAATCTGACAATGTTGTTCGCCGCGATGTGCACGGCATCGGGTTTCTGCACTTGGATCACGTCTATGATGACGCCGCACGCTCTCGCGCTAAACGCTTTTATCTACTATTTTCTGCCCATGATTTTAGCTCCAGCCGTTGGTCTGCTCTTGATCTACCCGAGAAAACCAGAATTCCGCTGACACCACAACAAACCAGCCTTCTCTTTTTCGTTGCAAGCTTTGAAACCATCTTCTAAATCTCCACATGCTAGTAGTAGAAGCATTTCTGTCCAACAATGCCCTCTACGGCTTTCTTTCCAAGAAGCTCTACTACAATCAGAAGCCTACGACCAAGGGGACGCTCACTCGCTTCTCCCTTCCACTGATACACCTTAAACAGAACAATCATGATGTTCTTGACGCTGTTGCTCTTAAGGCGGGGCGTCTCGGACTATAAGATGATAGCCAGCGGCGGAGGCAGTTATCATCATCTTCCAACGGTAGGTTGGAGTTGCCTTCAATAGAGAACGCTGCAAAGATTCTTGCTGCGGTGACGTTGGCTATGACGAAGACGGGTTACTCAGTACCTGAGCAGGTAAGAGCACGTGTCATGTCAGATTCCAGTGACCATACCGAGTGACTTGGTTGGGTTATGGTTCGGACAAAAGCTAAAATCAGAGTTTTGTTCATATTGTCTATATGGGTGGAATGTTGAATAGGTTGGCGTTGAGTGTCGGTTTGATTGTTATGGCTTTAGGTGCCGTTGTGTACTATTGCCCAGTGATCAAGACGAGTGTAGAGCCTGGTTATCCGGATTCGTCCAGTTTTGGCGGCTGGACTTGGCGAGAGATCGGACCGGAGAATGCAGGCATGTATCCGAACGTGACTCAAGAGTTTTCTTATCCATACCGGGAACCCGGAATGGTTTTTTTCCTTGGCGGACTCGTCTGCTTCTTAAGCACAATTGTCTATAATCCCGTGAAGAAACTGTTGAAACGCGAACAAGCTTCTCTTGAAAAAATCGAAGGTTGAAAACTGCAGGATCTTGCCTAAAAGCTGTGCTCTTCCTTGTTCATACGTTGAAGAGTGTACGATTAAATCCCAAGTTTCTTCAATGGTTCCGACAGTCACGCCCGGCAGAAAGCATTCACCTGCAGATCAAGCTATTAGATGTGTCAGAAGTATCGAAAACTTTGTCAAAATAGGAGCTTCGAGAGATCCTCAATAGTCGACATGTCACTTCAAGCAACTTGAAGGCAAGAAACCTTACTTTTTCTTGTTCCTTGCTTTCTTGTTAATTTGCTCTACTAAAATTGGTGCGTCTGCTAACATCGTTATCATGTAGTTTGCGCCTTCTTCGATAAGCGTTTCTTTCGAGGAGTCGCTGGTCAGAATACCCACCGTAACTAACTTTAGCTCTTTTCCGCATCTCATGTCAGGGAGACCGTCGCCAACGATCATTGCCTCATCGGCCTTGACTCCCAGAGCGTCTAATGTTGTCTGAAGATGTTCGGTGTTGGGCTTAACATGGGTGACTTTGTTTCTCGGCGTCAACGCATCAAAATACTCTGCAATGTTGAAACGCTTAAGGATGTATTGCATTGATTTTTCACCGTTGATCGTGCATAGGCCGATTTTCAAGCCTTTCTTCTTCAAAGCCTTCAGCGTTTCTAAAGTTCCTGGCATTAGGCTTGTGTCTTTTGCGGCTTCAATCTCACGTTTCTCAATAATGGACAAGGCCTTATTAGTTACTTCTGCGATTGCCTTTTCCGGTTTGTTGTTGTTTCTCATGAAGATCTCGGTTTTCTTCAGCATTCCAAAAGTGCTCTCGCTCATGGACAGAGTCGACGCGGGCATTCCGGCGTTTATGAGGAAGCTTATGATTTCTGCTCGCACAGCTCGGTAGTCTAGGTTGAAGGATGTTATTGTTCCATCTAGGTCGAAGATAACGGCTTTGATTTTCATCGTCTTCTTCTCTTTCCCATCTTGAAGGTTTTGAAGCCTCTAGTCACTTTCCTCGGGAAATATACTTTGTGGTATAGACAAATTCAATAGCTGACCTCCAATAAGTCATAGACTTGAGTACGCATGAGTCACCCGTTGATTCCTGAGCATCAACGACGAATTAGGCTGAAGTTCAGGTTGCTTGCCTACTTCTACGATTCATTCGACTTGCCCTTCATTTTTGACAGAAGAACGAATCCCAGACTTGTTCTTGCACATAAAGTTCCCAATGCGCCTCTATCCGTTCTGGACGTGTGTGTCGGAACCGCTATCGGTTCAATGGCTGTTGCTGAGGCAAACCCAAAAAACAGGATCACAGGCATAGATTTGTCGTTGGACATGCTTGCTCTTGCTCAAGAGAAAATTCGCAGGCGAGGCCTCCGGAATGTTTCGCTGAGGCAGATGGACGCGGCAAACATGCAGTTTGGGGAAAGTGCCTTTGATGTTGTGATGGTTTCCTTTGGAATGCACGAACTTGGAGAAGATTTGATGCTTAGCGTTTTGAAGGAGATGAACCGCGTGTTGAGGAAAGGCGGCAAGTTGCTCGTTATGGACTACGCGAGACAAGGCGGACGCTGGACAAACTTTTTCTTTTCACTGTACCTGCGAGTTTTCGAGCCCAGACACATTTTCCGGTTTCTAGAATATGATTGGAACGAGATCCTTTCAAAGTCCGGGTTCAAAATTGCTGAAGCTGAGTCATCCTTTTTCGCCATGGTAATCTCTGCTACGAAGGTAAACTGAATATTCCACTGTCTACACATTATACTGCTGATGCTTTATGAGCCTTGAAGAATACGTGAAGGAGAAGCTTTGGCCAGTGTTTGTTGAGGCAGTTCACTCTCTTGTGATGTTTCACAATCACAAAACCTACACTCGAGACAGGATTCTTCCTGAAAAACCTGAAATTACCCCGATGGAATTGGCTTCTCGGCTTAACGTGTCTCTAGGAGAGGCGCTCCTCATCTTGTTTGAATTGAAAGAAGAAAGTAAGTCCACACCTTAAACGGCGTCTCCCAAGATTTCGATGCTCTTCAGGTCCCCTTCACCGAGACCGCGTTCCACGGCTTCGCGGATTATTGGCATGTTTTCCGGCTTGATTCCAACACGCATGAATCCGATTGCTTCGACTGCGACAGCATCTCGGCCGACTATGATGATGTCTGTTCTCGTCTTCTTGCTTGAGGGCGCGACACCTTGACTCGTGTACGTGCCATCCAAGACTGCGAGATCTATGCCGCCGACTGCCTCATACAGGTCCAATAGCGTTGGCACCATTTTTTTGTGGAATCTCGCTTTCTTTTGATCTGGAATCAAACCCAGAAGGTTTTTCAGAATGCTACCTCTTTCAAATTTACGAACAACATGCGTGCTGATGAAGACGTTAGGCTTGAATAGAATGTTCGGTAAGGCTATTTCTTCGTCTGCGACCCTGACTTTCCGTGTTTCTTGTTCTTCAGAGAGATTTATTGGTGTCACCTTTTTCGCGAATACTTCTTTCCATATCTGAAGTCTCTCCGTGCCTGTGCCTCTGTAGTTGTCTGATTCGACGAAGAAAATGTGTGGAGCCTTGTTGAAGCTTTTAGCTATGGCGTCAGCCACTTCTACCGTGGTGTGACCTCCTGATTCGGGGTCGAAGACGCCCACCTTAATGACGACCTGCCTGTCTTTCGTGTTCAAGTCGTCTATTTTGCCTATCAGCTTCAGCGCTTTCTTCATTGCTGCTTGGGCGTCGTCGTTGATCTTCACTACTGCAACTCTTGCTGTCAAACTAGCCGCTTCCCTTGTTAGTGTCTGTGGCTCTTTTCTTTGTTTTCTGTCAAGATAACGTTTTCTTAATTGCGTTGTTCAGCCGCAGATCTTGTTTGTATCTCGTTCTGCATGGTTGCCCTTCTGCTCTGAAGATCTTTGGCTTTTTCAATGTGCCAACGTTGACTGAGGGTGGACAGCTTTCGATTCGCTACAGGCTGCGTGATGAAGCGAAGGAGCTTTTGGCGAGCGTTCAGGAACCCTGCGAAAAGTTTTAGATGATTTGGACGCTTGAAGCCTTGAAGGCTACGTAGACTTCTGCGTTGAGATTTAGGTTCATTTCGTTGAATGAGCGTTTGGTTATTTGGACCGTGAAGGGTCTGCCTACATCCACTTTGAGCCTCACGAGAGCGTCCGAGTCTTGGATTTCCACGATTTTTCCTTTCAGAATGTTTCTTGCACTGGATTCGAAGCGTGCTTTTGAAAGGATTATGTCTTCTGGGCTGATGTAGAACGTGATCTTGCCTTGGTATTGGCCAGTGACTGTTATTTGCGTGTTGTTTCCGATTTCCACGACCGTCGTGCCATCTTCGGTGGTTTTTGCGTTTCCTGTGAAGGTGTTTTCGAGGGCGGCGAAGCTGGCCAGTGTTTTTGAGAGTTTGCTGAAGATTTCGGCGGGTGTTCCTGCTTGGTCTATTTTTCCGTTTGACATTAGTGCGACGCGGTTCGGGAGGTTTTTTGCTTGGAACATGTTGTGTGTGGCTATGGTGATTGTGGTTTTGTTTTCTCGATTGGCCGTTGCTATTATTTCTTCTATTATTGAGGCGTTTTTTGGGTCTAGGTTAGCTGTCGGTTCATCTAGCAGCAAGAGTTCCGTATCAAGAACTAAGGCCCGTGCAAGTGTCACTCTTTGCTGTTCTCCACCTGAGAGTTTTTTCGCGTGCCGCTTTTCGAAGCCTTCCAGTTTCACGAGTTTTAGTACCTTGTTTACTCGTTTTTCAATTTCGTCCTTGGGCTCTTTTCTCATTTTCAATCCGTAGGCGATGTTGTTGTAGACGGTGGTGTTGAAAAGTATTGGTTTCTGAAAGACCATTGTGGTTTGCGTGCGCGCTTCTTCAGCGTTTCTATCTGTGATTTGAATGTTCTGGAAATAGACTTCGCCTTTTGTCGGCTTCATTAGTAGAGCAAGAATCCTCAGCAATGTGGATTTTCCTGAGCCATTTGGTCCAAGTATGGCCAGAATTGCTCCTTTGGCAATTTGCAGGTTCACATCGTCTAGTGCCGTAATTCCGTCAAAAGTTTTAGTGACGTTTCTTAGCTCTGTGATGGTTGTCATTTTCTTCTCCTTTGATAAACGTTTGTTGTTATAGTTATTGCGAAGACTAGTGTGAGGAGTATTATTGCCAGTGCGATGCTCAGCTCGATGTTGCCTTTTGCTGTCTCCGTCGAGATTGCTGTGGTCAAGACTTCTGTCTGGCCTGCTATGTTGCCGCCGACCATTTGGGCGACGCCTAGTTCAGCGATTGCACGGTTGAAGCTTGCCACGCATGCAAGAGTAACTCCTGCAAAGGCTTCTCTCAAAACGGTTAGAGATGCTTGGGATTGGTTTGCGCCCAGCGTCTTTGCTTGGTTGATTGTTTCTGGATCGATGGATTCTATGGCGTTTGTGGCGAGGCTGATGACTATTGGAGTTATGAGTATGGCTTCGCCGACGATCATACCTGTTGGCGCATACAGCATACTGAGGAAACCGGCTGGCCCGGATTTTGAGAGAAGCAGGAAGAGGATCAGGCCTAGTCCGACTGTTGGAATTCCGAGCAGGGCGTTAAAGATTCCTTTTATGAGGAATTTTCCACGGAAATTCTCAAGTCCGAGGATCAGTGCGATTGGTATTCCCCAGAGGGTGGCGATAAGGGTGGCTGCTCCCGAGACGTAGAGCGCTCGTAAGGTGATTTCCATTACTCTTGGGTCGCCGGAAAAAATGAGTTGGAAGGCTTTGATGAGGCCGTCTATTATCTCGTTCAATTTTGTTTCACTTGTCTGTGTGCTTGGATTTTTCCTAGTTATAAAGTTCTGGAATGCGAGGGTCGCGGTATTCTGGTGGGCACTCTGATTTAGGTGCGCCGATGAAGGCGTATTTTATTATCCACTGAGCTATTTGTGTCGAGTTCTGTTTTACTAGTTGGACTGCTGAGTGGAAGAGGCGTCCACTTTGGCCGTAGTCGGTTTTGCCAAAGTTCTCGATCAGTTGCTGTCCTTCGTCTGAGGTTATGAATTTTATGAAGGTTATTGTGTCGTTGAAGTTTGCATGTTTGTGGCGGGTTTGGTTTACTGCGATTGCGCTGTAGACGTTTAGCAGTTCGTATTTTTCGCCTATGAACGAGTTTAGCGTTATTCTTTGGTCTTTTTCGTGGAACTTCAGGTAAGTGCCTATGTCTGAAAGTGCGTATGCTGAAAATTCTTCAGCTTTGAGGAGTGTTTCACCCATGCCTGAACCTGCGCTTCCATACCAGGTTTCAGCAGATACTAGCGTGTAATTGAATTTGGCTGACTTCCATAAGCTCTGTTCTTTCGTGTGAGTGCCGGAATTGTCGCCTCTTGAAAACCAAACCTTGCTTGTCTGGTTTCTTCCGTATTCGACTATTTTTTTGAGCGCTTCGGTTGCGTTTAACCCTGTGATTTTTGCAGGGTCGGTTTGTGGGCCGATTACCGTGAAGAAGTTGTAGGCTATGATTTTCCGGCAGCTTCCGAATCCTTGTTTGAGCAGGTTTTCTTCTTGCGAGGGTGCATGAACCAGAACTGCGTCTACGTCGCCGTTTCTTGCTTGTTCTATTGCGATGCCGGTGCCGGCTGCTGTGAATTGCAGGTCTATCGGGTATTTGGATTCGAAGACTCTTTCCACTTCAGTTAGCAGCCCTGTTTCGTACAAGCTCGTGGTTGTTGAGACTAGGAGTCTTCTTTTGCTGAAGTATTGAAGGTATGCGAAGGTTCCAGAGATTATCAGCGATGTTGCGATTATCGCGATTATGATCATTTTTTTCCAGAGTTGCATGTCTTTCACCGTTATGTTTTATGATGCATATCGGTTCTTCTAGATTTATAAATCTAACTCTATCATAACAGGAAACAAGATGTCGAGCAAAAAGGGGCGCAAACTCTCGTTCAAGATCTGGATAGAAACTGGAGGAAAACCCGTCTTAGGCAAGGGCGGAGCCGAGATTCTTGCCGAAATAGGGAAGAGTGAATCTATTTCTCGGGCGGCTGAGAGCCTAGAGATGTCCTATCGGTATGTTTGGAGTTATTTGCGGAAGATTGAGAAGGCGGCTGGCGGAGCTGTTGTGGAGACGTTCAGGGGCGGACGGTCTGGCGGCGGTGGAGCGCGGCTGACTGAGCTTGGGAAGAACTTGCTTGAAGACTATAAGCGAGTGGAGGCTTATCTTGGTGGAGTTCTAGCTGCAACAGAGGACAAGCCGAAAGGGGGGAATTCTGAGCCGAGTCGTTTGAAAAAAGCAATGCAACAACCACCGTTTCAGTATCCGATTGTGTTTTTGCCGTGTCGCGATTTGGAGGCGATGCGTGCTTTTTATCATGGAGTTCTAGGTTTGCCTGTTGCGTTGGACCAGGGAGAGTGCATCATAGTCCGTGTTGGAGTGGAAAAGATTCGGGGATATTGGGGTTTCTGTAGTGGGCTGAGAACAGAGCTGAGCGATCCCACGAGTGTTTGTTTGACTCTTGTTGTTTCTTCTCGTGAAGAAGTTGATTGGTGGCATAAGAAGCTGATTGAGTGCAATGTAGTCTGCACGAAAGGCCCAAGTTATCGGCGGGAATTTCACATTTATAATGCGTTTTTCCGTGACCCGATGGGCTACACGCTGGAGATTCAGTCTTTTGAAAATGGGTATGAGCCGCGTTAGGCTGCTTGTCTGGTTTATTGTTCGACTACGTATCGGTAGGCTATGTGTTCGCCGGCGGTGGAGCTTTTGCGGATTACGCGTACGACATCGCCGGGTTTTGCGCCGATTACTTTGACGGCTGGGTCTTGACTGCTTATCT
>Ga0315277_10004514_pt1 | contig 18574 bp, 25 predicted proteins | sample YL17G05_15_MG_FD_203695 | JGI IMG/M metagenome (GOLD analysis project Ga0315277, IMG submission 203695) | Sediment microbial communities from Yellowstone Lake, YNP, Wyoming, USA - YL17G05_15 | ecosystem: Environmental > Aquatic > Freshwater > Lake > Sediment | place: USA: Wyoming | collected...
TATAGATTCCATTCTCTTCTTTGACTTGTGGATGTCTGATATTTCTTCCATAAACCTATATGAGTATTTAAACTATATAAACTTGACCTATGGTTATATGGACTGGGCGGGATTCGAACCCACAGCCTCTACCATTCCGAACCGCAGGAACCTAGGTTCCTTCAGTTCTAGGCAATTCCTGATTCCTCCTGCAGTTGCCGAGGTAGCGATCTTCCGTTGATCTACCAGCCCATCGCTGCCTGAAGCACTTCGTGCTTCTATTCACTACTTCTCATTCTTTAATAATATATTTTAAGTTTTTCTTTTACGCAGCTTACGCTTTTCTTTTTCCAAAAGAAAAGGGCAGAATGGACCCGGCGAGATTCGAACTCGCAGCCTCCACCTTGCGAAGGTGGCGATCTTCCATTGATCTACAGGCCCTTAAGAAGAGCAGAAACCTACGGTTTCTCTCTTTCTAATCTCATTTCCCTTATTAGATATATTATATTTTACTTAGTTTCTACTTAAGAATTAAAGCATTTTCAGCAACGCCGCGTGCATTTCTTTGGTGCATGAGCACAGCATGGTTGTTTTATGTTTCATGTCTGGATATACTTTGATCTGCCTTCCTTCGGTGTCGCTGACAACTCCGCCTGCTTGTTTGACCAGATAAATGCCAATAAGCTCTGTAGATGGATAAACTTTGGCAGGATTTACATAGCCATCTATAATGCCTTCGGATAGCATGCTTAAGGATAATTTATCAGATCCTGGGCAGAAAACATGTGGGGCTTTTTTAAATAAATCGATTTTTATAATTTCTAATCTGTCTGCTATTGAGTGTGACTCACAGTTTATTATTGTTGAATCATCTATTTTCTTTTTATTTGACGTGTGTATTTTTTTGCCGTTCTTGTACGAGCCGCTGCTGTCTGCATAGTATATGTCGCCTGTCTCAAAGATGCCTATGGCTTCACATATTGGTTCTAACTGCTTAGAGTAGATAGCTATGCCTGTTGTAAAATGTCTGGAGCCTCTTTTTGCCAGGATTGAACCGCATACAGGGTCGAGAAAGACTATTACATCATTGCCTAATTTGGGTTTGGATTCTTCTGAAATTATTGTTACATTCTCAGGCAGATTATCAAGATAGGCTTTTTCAGCTACTTTGTCTATCTGGTAGGTCTTATCGCCTTTGGGGTTTATGCCAAGCGTCTTGCCTGCGTTTTCTGTGCCTAATACTGCATTAACTGCAGAAAAAACATCGTTAACCGAGCTTAGAACTATTTTTTTCCAGTTCATTTTTTATTACCCATGAATTTTATTATAATATCGACTATTTTTTCTGGTGATTTGTCTGAGGTATCTATCACAAGGTCTGCTTCTTTTTCCTGATCAAAGTAGTCAAAGCCGTATATCCTTTTCCAGTTTTCTCTCTCCATTTTTTCTTTTTCTTCCAACTGCTGCTTGGCCTTATCTTCATGATTGCCATCTCTTTGTGCGTACCTCTTGATCCTTGCCTCTGTTGGTGCCTTCAGCCATATCTTAAAATCAGAGTTCTTCACAAAGCGTATTCCTAGTTTACTTTCGATAACTATATCCCCCTCTTCTGCAAGCTTCTGCTGCAGCACCTCAACAGCTACATGATGGTTTCTGCTTTTTCCGCGTTTAGTTTTCCAAAAATCAATAGCATATTCTGTTTGCTTTTTTTCTATCTTCTCATCTTCTCTTACTATTTTTTTAGTGTATGTTCCTACTGAAAAGAACTTTAATCCAAGTTTCTCTGCTAGAAGTGCCCCTGTTGTCGATGAACCGCAGCCAGGCAGGCCTGATATTGTTATGACAGTCATACAAATATTACAATATGATATTTTATTTAAGCTTTATTTATCAAAGAAAGGTTTATGAAGGTGGATAAGGATAGAATCGTTTTTCTTGGCACAGGCGGCGGGCAGAACGTAATGTTCACGCAGGCGAGGAAGACTGGCGGAATTTACATCAAAATGGATGGAACTGAATTCATAATAGATCCAGGTCCTGGTTCGCTGGTTTATGCGCAGCAGTTGAAACTAAAGCCAGAGAAATGGGATGGTATTCTTTTATCGCATCTGCATCCGGATCACTGCACAGATGCAAACGCATTGATAGATGGAATAAAAAATCCTATCCTGATTGCAGAGGAGCATTGCTTAGTTCCTTCAGATGATTACTATCCATGCGTAAGCAATTATCATCAGAAGAAGGCAAAGACCTACAAGGCAGTTGATGGTAGTGAGTTCAAGATAAAACCCCTGAACATAAAGGCAACAAAGGCAGACCACTATGCGCCACCTGTCGGATTCAGAATTGAGGGAACGAAAACGATCTGCTATGCAGGCGACGGTACTTACTACAAAGGCCAGGAAAAGAATTATGATGGCTGCGATATACTTATTTTAAATGTGCTTGTTCCGAAAGGTAAAATCGCACTTCTAAGAAAGCACATGAGCGTTGATGAGGCGATAAAACTGATAAATAGAATTGAGAAAAAGCCTAAGCTCGTTATAATCCAGCACTTCTCGTTCTGGATGCTGCGCTCAGGTTTGCAGTTGCAGATAAAGGCAATAAGAGATGCAACTGGTGTTAAGGCTATAGCTGCGAAGGATTTCATGGAAGTTGAATTGGATACGCTAAAGACTAGGGAGTTAAAGGCATAGTAAACACCTTTTAAAATTTATTAGTCCAATTTCTTACTTACTAGATGCGTTATATAGCTTATCGCATCTGTTTCAGAAACCAAAGGTTTTTAAAATGTTAAGCGAAGAAGACGGCAAATTCCTACTGAAGATTGCAAGGGATGCAATAGAGAAATTTGTCAATGGTGAAAGAGCGGATAAGCCTGATGAATATCCTGAGGCATTGAATGCTGAGCTTGGTGTTTTCTGCACACTTAATAAGAAGGATAAAAGGAAGGACGCAAAACAAAAAGACGCACAAGGTGCGTCAGACGGTTCCTGCGTCAAGCGGTTGCGCGGGTGCATCGGTATGCCATACCCTGTTATGCCCCTGATAAAGGCAGTGATTTCATCTGCCTGCTCTGCTTGCGAGGATCCAAGATTCAAAAAACTCAGCAAAAATGAGCTTGGTGACATAAAAATAGAGGTTTCAGTTTTAACAGAGCCAAAGCTCATCGAGGTAGAGAAGCCTGATGACTATCTAAAAAATATAGAGCCTAAAAAACATGGATTAATATTGCAATATGGGCCTTATTCTGGATTATTTTTGCCGCAGGTATGGGAAGACATACCTGATAAAACTGAGTTTTTGGATAATCTCTGCCTTAAAGCAGGTCTGACACCTGGCATGTGGAAAGAACGTGACATAAAGATATACAGCTTTGAGGCGCAGATATTTGAGGAGGAATAATATGGACATAATAAAGAAGGCTGGAAGGATTCTTGAACAGCCTGTATGCGATCACTGCCTGGGCAGGCAGTTCGCGCAGCTGATGCATGGCTACAACAATGATGAACGCGGACAGATGATAAGGACAGTTGTAGCCATGGGTATGGACAAGGAAACAAAGGAAGTGCCTATATTTGATATGTCTAATTTCTATGATTTAAAATTTCATAACCTTGAAGCAAGACCACAAAAGAAAAAGAAATGCACAATCTGCGGGGATTTTTTTGATAGCTTAGACAAATGGGTAGATAAAATAATCAAAAATTCTAAGGATTATAAATTCAAAACCTTTCTGATAGGCACCAAGCTTTCACATGAGCTTATAATGAAAGAGGAAGAGCTATGGGAACGTGTTGGCATAGATTACTGCGAACCGCTGAAGGCTGAAATAAACAGGGAGCTAGGCAAATTGCTGGAAAAGAGGATTAAGGCAAGCTGCAATCTGAAGAGCCCTGATATAAACTTTATTCTTGATATAGGCAACAATAAAGTATCTGTAGATATTAATTCGCTTTTCATTTACGGCGAGTACCAGAAACTAAAGACAGGGATACCGCAAACAAGATGGCCTTCAGGCAAGTACAAGACATCTGTTGAGCAGATAATTGCCAAGCCTTTCATGGCTGCTACAGGGGGAAAGGGCCATAAGCTGCACGGCTTAGGCAGGGAGGATATAGATGCCCGCTGCCTTGGATGGAGGCCGTTTGTGCTAGAGATTCTTGCTCCAAAGAAGAGGGAAATTAAATTAAGTATGTTAGGAAAAAAGATAGGAAAGGCTGTTAGGGTAAGGGGATTGCGGCTATCTGATATTGCTGAGGTAAGAAAAATAAAGGAAACAAGGCTGGACAAGACTTATAGGGCGATTATCGTGTGTGAAAAGCCGATAAAGAAGGCTGAACTAAAAAAACTGGACATCCTTGGTGCAATAGAACAGAAAACTCCAAAAAGGGTTTTGCACAGGAGATCAGACAAGCTTAGAAAAAGGGCTGTGCGTTCAATAAAAACCAAGTTTATCAACAATAAAAAATTTGAGCTTACTGTTAAAGGAGAAGCGGGTTTATACATAAAGGAACTTATAAGCGGCGACGAGGGCAGGACTGTGCCCAGTGTCTCCTCGTTGCTTGGCGTTCCTTGCATATGCAAAAAGCTGGATGTAATGGAAATACATCGAAAATAATCAGATGTAATAAGTATATTGTAGGGAATATAAGTTTATTAAAAAATGAGCCACCTTTAATTCAGAAACATGCTAGCAAATCTCATCACGTAGCTTTCCTGCCTCACCATAATAGCTACCCTTTCCAGGATTACCAGGTTCATAAACAAATAATTCACAGTATGTATTTATTTTATATTGATCTGACTTTACTTTTTCCTTGAATTGAGGAACAAATCTATCTATTGCTGTTAGTGAGTCAAAGACATTGCCGTATAGACAGGCTAACCATTCATATTGGTTCGGTTCATTTAAACAGATATCGATAAGTATCTGCGGTGGACTAAATCTATTTTCAAGATTGATACCAGAAAAGGCATCCGAAACACTTGCATAACAATTCTTTCGATTTACAGGCTCTTTAAATTGTTGGCATTTCATTATTGCTGCAGTAAGATTGGAGTTTGCCAGGGTTAATGCCTCTTCTTCATAATTCCTTTCCTCTTTTTCAATTTGTGCAACTCCTGTAAGGCATGGACCACGAACATCGCCGTATTCAATTTCTGCACATAAACTAAGATTATATGTGTTTATAGCTACTTCTTTTACACACTCCCATTTATCTAAGTCAGGTCGTCCATAGTCATAATTTTTTCTTACATATTCACATATAGTTGTATCATTTTTTTGAATTGCTATAGCAGTGATACAATCGCGGTGCAAAAAATATGTACCAATTTCATTACAGATTTGTGCACTTACTTCTGTCTTACCCAATTCTAGAAGGCAAAGATCTCTTGAAGAATAAAATACATCACCATGAAGCTCATATCCTATTTTCATGTCACAAATATTAGGAGGAATACTTATTCCTATCCCGAACAAAAATCCAACAAACTTAATACTTAAAAATAATATTATAACAATAATTATTGCGACAAAAAATTTCTTTCTGAAAACGCTACTTTCAACCATATTCTTTATTATGGCTTTTGGTTAATAAAAGCTTTATATATATGTAAACTACCTTAGAAAAAACACCAATTTCATTTAACCTTTTCCTTATCTCCGATATTTTCTTATTTATCATTACATCTGAATTTATGCGTAATAATGGAAATACATAAGAAGAAGTGATGTGTTTTATGGCGCTTAAGTTTAATTATTTAAGTCCTAAGGTAAAATGCAAAAAGAGCTCTGTTTCTGGAAGAGGTATATTTGCCATAAAACCTGTCAAAAAAAATGAGCTTATCGCCATATTTGGCGGTCATGTGATGACAACTGCACAATACAAAAAATTGCCAAAAGCCATTAAGAATCTTAATATACAAATCGAGAATGATCTTCATATAGGACCTATGAAAAATGGTGAAATCGATGACGGTGACTTTGTAAATCATAGCTGCTCTCCAAATGCAGGAATAAGGGGGCATGTAGCTTTAGTGGCTATGAGAGATATTAAGCAAGGCGAGGAGATCTTTTTCGATTATGCAATGAGCGAGTCAATAATGGATGATATGGCATGTAAATGTGGCGATAAAGACTGCAGGAAAATAATAACAAGGGATGACTGGAAGAAAAAAGACCTTCAAAAGAGATATAGCGACTACTTCTCTTTATATCTGCAGGAAAAAATCGATAAATTAGTCTGATAATGTATTCAGATCTATCAGAAAAGCAAAATACATAAGAAAAAATAAATAAATCATCGGTTCCTGCTTACGAATTTCAGGACAACTAGCGCAGCTATTATTGCAAGGAGGCTGTATTCCCATGCCCGGGCAAAGGCGGCTAATGTTGCTCCTACACCTGCCAACAAGCCTATTCCAAACATGAGGGCGCTGCTTTCGGTTTCAGTTAATTTCATCTGTTTTGGTTTAGCCATGACTTTTATTTAAATTTCTGGGTTTAAATAGTTTTACTTGGTTTTTATTAAGGTAACAGACTATTTATTAAGATGGTTGTTTTATGGTCAGAAAATCATACGGAAAGATGAGGGGCACCAGAAAAAAGAAGTTTGGCGGTGACCTTCCGGTAAATAGATATATAGAGGAATTCAAACCAGGCGACACTGTGAGCATTAAACTGCATGCTGGTCTTAAATTCCCTCATCCGAGATTCCATGGGACCTTTGGCAAGGTAATAGCCAAGCGTGGCAGTGCGTACCTGGTAAGGGTTAAAGATATAAACGCGTACAAAGACATATTTCTTAAACCTGAGCATCTTAAGAAGGGGAATTAAAATGGAAGCATTAAATGAAGACGATGTCAGCATAGCTGAGGCGCATAAAATAATGGATGAGAGAAAGAAGGAAGGCGAGCTTGGCTATGAGCAGAAGATATGCCTGGAATATCTAGAAAAGATTCCAAAGGTAACTGATGCCAAGCTAAAGAGCCTTGTAGAAGAATTAAGCAAGATAGATATCCTAAAGCCAAGGTACATCGCATTGATTGTCAATATGATGCCTGATACTGAAGATGAAATGACTGCTTTGTTCAGCAAAGAGAGAACCAATTTAAAAAAGGAAGAGATAAAGCAGATCATTGACATTGTCAAGAAATACAAAAAATAGGCTATTTTTTAAGTGAATTTATTGCTTTTCTGACTTCTTCTGGCAATTTAGTATTTTTTAATTTGGTTTTTAATTCACCTATATTTTCTCTTAAATATAATGCTTTGTCATTCATGTGCAATTTATCATCTCTGGAAATTTCATAACACGGTTTGCCGTGCACAAAATTCATGAAATCATATCCTCTATTCATGGATAAAATATCTGCTCCGTAGATGAAATGGATTTCTGTCAGAATTCCTCCACTAAAATATTTTATACAGTATACACCGTTTTTAACCTGTATATTATCGATAATTCCTCCACCCAAACGATCTTTTGTTATTCTCATAAAATCAGAATAATGCTTAAATAAAAACTTTATAAAGAAATGGTATATTTATTTCTTACTTTGAATCGTTGATTCTCCCTTTTTAAAAGCATCGATATAATTATTTTCAGGATTTAAGTGGCTCGTATAATTAGTTTGGGGTATAGGTTTTATGAAGGAAGAGAAATGCATAATCCTAGATTTTTTGCTAAGCGGGTATGCAGACCGCAGGCATGCAGAACCAATAGCCCAGGCTATAGGCACCTCGTTCTTCACGCTTCTTGAATTAGTGCCAAGAGAGAATGCAACGCTAAAAAGCGAGCAGGAAGTGTATATAGGCGAAGGCAAACGGGATGAAATAAAATTCATTAAAGGCTCGCTGGCTTACAGCGATTTAACTAACATGGCAAAGAACCTTCTCCCTGATATTGTTGAAGCACTGGTAAAGAAAAACGAAAAAAAGTTTATTGACTTCTTTAATACAGCTGGCATGATAACACCAAGGATGCACCAGTTCCAGCTACTGCCAGGAATAGGCAAAAAGCACTTACTGGATATACTGGATGAAAGAAAGAAGAAGCCTTTTGAAAGCTTTGAAGACCTGACCAAGAGAGTAAAATTATTCCCGGATCCTGTAAAGGCCCTAACCAAAAGGGTTATGCAGGAATTAGAGCAGGATGAAAAATACAATCTCTTTGTCTTCAAGCAGAAGAAGAGGCTGTATTGAACTAAATAAACAGCGGCCCTATCAGGTTGAAGATAAGCAAGGTCAGCATAATGCCGGACACTGCTTTTACTATTATGGCACTTCTGCGCGAGAATTTTTCAGCAATGACCTCGAAGACTAATCCACCATCCAGGGGTTTTATTGGCAGAAGATTGACTAGGCCTATGCCGAGATTGAAGATGAAAATCCATATCAATAACATGGATATGGATAGGTAGAGTTGAGGGTCAACACCTAATAAATATGTTGGTTTATCAGAAGTGCTAATTCCAAGATAGGCTTTGCCTTTTTCATCCGGGCGTTCTGTCAGGGTTACTTTGTAGATATGAATATCACTTAGATCAGTAACTATAGCAGGCTTTGGAGCAATGAGCTCAGCTGCGCTTCCGGAGATGTACATATATGGAACCATATAATTGCTCTGGGTTGTTTTTACTTCTATAGTATCCCCTGGTTTGTGCTCTGACAGAATAGCAGAGATGTCATTAGGGCTGACTATTCTCTGGTTATCCATTTCTATTATAGAACCTGACATGCCTGTGAGGTTTGCAGTTGAATTTTCTACAGTCTGGAAATATACGCCTGCAGGCGTAAATAATATTGTGAATAGGGCTGTGAATAGCAAAACAATAATAAACGCAAAGGCTATATTAGCAAAGGAGCCTGCTGCATAGACCTTTAATCTAGTGGAACGCTTGGATTTCTTTAACTGCGCTTCGTCCGGCTCAACAAATGCACCAGGTATTATAAATAGCAACAACCAGCCAACTGACTGAATCCTGATTTTTTCAAGCCTGCACATTATGCCATGGGAGAATTCGTGCGGCAGCATAACGCTCATTACGCCTATTACCCATATCCACCAAGGAACTATGAAAACTGCTGGGCCTAGCAGAGGCGCGGAAACTGGCCCTGGCAAGAGAAGTCTGACTCCGCCTTCTTTGACTGTGCCAGATACTATTCCATAGGCATTATTTATAAAAAAGATGCTTACAAGAACAAGCGCAGGTATTGCAACAGCTATGCCAATTATTGAAAGAATATTCCATAATCTGGGATTTCTTTTTGCAACCCTGTCAATAAAGTCCCTGCCTTTTTTGGTTCTTCTTATAAGTATTATTCCCTCACGCTTTACCTTTTTCCTGTCTTTGAGTATAAGCAAAGCCATTATCAGGATAAAGGCAAGGAATAATATCAAATCCCAGTTTAACATGCTCTTATAATTCTAAACGAAGGTTATTAAAGTTTTTATTTGTGCGGGGGCAAGACATAATATGAGATGCATTATAATTTATATGCATCTCTTTCAAAAACCTAAAGGTTTTTAAAATGTTATGGGTTTATCTGACGCTGCTGGCAGTTGCTTTATGGGCAGTCGTAAATATCATAGATAAGTATGTTATAAGCAAGCGCCTGAGTGAACCTGTTGTATATCCAATAATAACAGGGTTTGTTGGATTGATTGCAGCTATTGCTGTATTTCTTTTTCACGGCGTAGTCTTTCCGGCCATGAATATTCTGATAGTTTCTTTATTACTAGGTATTTTACTTGTCATTGCGATGATCCTTTATTGCAAGGCCCTGAAAACAGAGGATATTTCTAGGGTTCTGCCTTTAATTTATACATCACCGTTTTTTGTATTGCTATTCGCAACTATCTTTCTTAATGAAGCATTCACAATACAGAAATATTTTGGTATATTTCTTATCCTTATTGGGGCTGTATTGATTTCAATTAAGAAAACTGCCAGAATAACAATCAGTAAGGCATTTGTTTTAATTATGACGTGCTCATTTATTTATGGAGTGCACGATACGCTAAGGAAATATGCCTTAAATTATACAGATTTTTGGAGCGTCTTCGCATTTATCCAGATAGGTGTATTTATTGCGAGTTTGTTTATCCTTTATTTCTATTTTGCTGATTTCAAAAAAATTTTAAAAAGGAGGACTCTTGCCATTATGATAACTGGTGAATCCTTGAGCGCTGTCTCCTTTTTTATAACAGCCATTGCTGTATCAATAGGTTTTGTTTCATTGATAGCTGCATTGCAGGCTACACAACCATTTTTTGTTCTGCTCTATGTTACCATCATCAGCATCTTTGCGCCGAAAATACTGAAGGAAGAGATTAAAGGTTCTGTGATCCTATTAAAAATTATAGCAATAGTATGTATGTTTATTGGCGCTTACCTGATAATATAGTGATCGTATGACTGAAGAGAAAAAAATGCCTGCGGATTTATTCTGGGCTGACCAGATAGCGAAAGAGATCATTGAAAGAAAAAAGTTTCATTACTCAGACAAGGCGATACCGTCATTCAGGAAATACACGATCAAGACGTCTGCTTCTATATCCGGGGTTCTGCATATTGGCAGACTGAGCGATACGGTTCGCGGTGAAAGCGTTGCAAGGGCGCTCTCGGAAAACCATAACACAGAATTGATATGGGTTGCTGAGGACATGGACCCTCTGAGAAAATTGCCAAAGGGTGTGCCGAATAGCTATGAAGAATACATAGGCATGCCTGTAACTGATATACCAGACTATCACGGATGCCATAAATCATACGCTGAGCATAACAAAGAAGAATACTTCAAGGTACTGGATGAATTCGTAATGCTTAAGATGAAAAAGTTCTCGATGCGCGAGGAGTACAGAAAAGGCAGCTTCAAGGATTACATAAAACTGCTATTGAAAAACATAGAAAATGTCATAGAGATACAGAACAAATACAGGCAAAACCCGCTTGAGAGCGGATGGAGCCCTTGGACTCCTATATGCGAAAACTGCGGAAAGATTATAACGCCTCATGTTCTTGGTTTTGATGGTGGCAAGGTCCACTATGTCTGCAAAGATTACAGTTTCGAGACAATGACAGCAAAAGGCTGCGGCTACGAGGGTTATGATGACCCGCTAAAAGGCAATGGAAAGCTCATGTGGAAATCAGAATGGGCAAGCCAGTGGGCTTACTGGAAGGTTGTCAGCGAGGGAGCTGGCAAGGAATATCAAGTGCCTATGAGCGCTTGGTGGGTCAATGGTGAGATCTGCGAGCGTATTCTAGATTTTCCAATGCCTGTTCCAATATTTTACGAACATATACTCATAGATGGGGAGAAGATGTCTGCGAGCAAGGGAAATGTCATATATCCTAAAGCCTGGCTGGAGGTTGCTGATCCTGATCTTCTGAGATTTTTCTACAATAAAAGGCTTATGAAGACCAGAAGCTTTTCATGGAGAGAGCTGCCTGATATGTATGATGATTACGACAGGCATATGATGGTTTATTTCGGCAAGACTGAGATAGGTAATGAAAAAGAAAGCAAGCACATGAAGCGTTTGTTTGAGATATCTCAGCTGAAAAAGCCGGCTTTTGCCAACCAGGTTCCTTATTCCTTTGCAGCACTGATTGCGCAGATATGCAAACCAGAAGAGGGCATAGAAAGAGCTGTTAAACTATTGAAATTCACAGGCCATATCAAATCTCTTTCAGAAAAGGAGGAAGAATCGCTTAAAAAAAGGCTGCTGCTTGCCAAGAACTGGTCAGAGAAATATGCGCCTGCTGAATTAAGAATAAAATTAAATGAGCATGCGCCCGAGAAGATAAAGGAAGAGCTTAACGCTGATGAGAAAAATGCAATAACATCGCTGATAAAAGGGCTTAAAGGCAATATAAAAGATGAAGACATACAAACACAGATATATGATATTGCAAGAGAGAATTCTGTTGAGCCAAAAAGATTCTTCTGGATACTATACCAAATTATTTTGAGTAGGGATTCTGGCCCAAGGCTGGGGCCGTTTATAATAGTTATTGGAAAGGAAAATATAATCAGGCTTCTGGAAGAGATCGTGTAATCACAAAAATTCGTTCAATCTTCTTATCGCATGCAGTTTATCCTGCTCACCGATTTTTGCCTGGGTTATGGCATTTCTTAACATGTCAATTGACGAGTCCATGTTTTTCTTGTCAACTGGATAAGGAATACCATCTCCAGGATGCAGCGGTAGATTTGCAATGCCTGTTCTTCTCATGATTAGAATAAGGGGAGAAATGATTAAAATCTAAAAATGGTATTTAAAATGCTTTTTTATATTTTTAGATTAAAGATATCAATCAGTGGTAAAATGGTAACGACTGGTGAAAAGGTGGAACCCTATATAGGTATAGATTTAAGAATAAGTGTTGATTTACAAGAGGCTAGGGAAGTAGTAAGAAAGTCTGAACTAAACCAAAGGGTTTTTGCTGCTTTGCTGGGATTCTATGAGATTGCCGATGAACTGGACAGAACTTGTCGTTTTAACACGAATTATTACGAAATATCTTTAAAAGAAATAGGCGCGCTTGCTGAAGAATCTGATCTAGAACAGTTGAAAGAAACTCTTAAATCATTCTGCAAGGTCGGGTTACTAAGAGAGGATACTAATAATTATTTGCATCCTATGGTGGTTCTTCATGATTACATAGAAAAAACTTCTGGAAAATATATGAGTTTTAATAAGTACTTAGATAAGTTATGTAAACAGTAAACTATAGCGAATTTTGTTCTTTACATGAATCCTAATCTTTGTAAACTTCGCTTAACACTTGGGTGATTAGTTTCTATTTTATTTATTTCTTCTCCAATCTTGCGACCAGCATTTTGGTCTGCACAGCAACATCTGGATTAACTGAGATGGAATCGATACCGCACTCTACTAAGAATTTAGTAAAGTCCGGGTAGTCGCTTGGTGCCTGGCCGCATATGCCAACAGGTGTCTTGTTCTTGTGCGCGGTTTTTATTAATTGCGAAATCATGCGCTTTACAGCAAGGTTGCGTTCATTGAACTCGTGTGCGAGCATGTTATTGTCGCGATCGAGACCTAGAACAAGTTGTGTCAAATCGTTTGAGCCTATGGAGAAAAAATCGAATATTCTAGAGAACTGGTCTGCGAGAATAACGTTAGATGGTATTTCTGCCATGACACCTACGCTGCATTTTACCTTTTCTTCTTTGACGATTTTCAAAACTGCTTTTGCTTCTTCGATTGTTCTGCAAAAAGGCACCATCATCTTGACATTTGTAAGGCCCATCTCGTCAATAACTTTTTTGAAGGCTTTGCATTCAAGCCGGAAGGCAGGCTCGAACTCCTTGCTGATATAGCGTGATGCGCCACGCCATCCGATCATCGGGTTTTCTTCTGCTGGCTCATAGGCAGAGCCTCCTTTAAGCGAGCGGTACTCGTTGGTTTTGAAATCTGATAAGCGAACGATAACAGGTCTTGGATAAAAAGCAGCAAGTATCTTGGCAATGCCGTATGCGAGCTTGTCTACAAAAACTGCCTCTTTTTTCTGTTTTATCATCTCCAGTGGATGAACGCCGATAAAGGATGATATTATAAACTCTTCTCTTGCAAGGCCGACGCCATCAACAGGCAGCAAAGAGACTTCAGTTGACTCTTCTGGCATGCCTATGTTAACCAGTATATGAGTTTTGGTTTTTGGCATATCTTTTATGCTTCTTTCTGTCACAGAGAATTTCAGGGCACCATACCATATCTTGCCTGTTTCTTCTGTGCAGTCAATGGTAACTAGCTGATTGTTCTTTAGCCGCTTGGTTGCATTCGGCACGCCAACAATGCAAGGAACACCAAGCTCGCGGGAAACAATTGCAGCGTGGCTTGTTCGACCGCCTTCCTCTGTTATTATGCCTGCAGCTATCTTCATTATTGGTTCCCAGTCAGGATCTGTTTTGCGGGTTACAAGAATCTGGCCTTTTCTGAATTCGTTTATGTCTTTCGCATCTTTTATTATAACAACAGGGCCTGTTGCTATTTTTCTGCCTACAGAAAGGCCTTGTGCAATTATCCTGCTTTTTTTCTTTAATCGGAATTCCTGATAGATGTTTTTATTTTTCATTGCGTGAACAGTTTCCGGCCTTGCCTGAAGGATGCATAATTTATTATCGCTGCCTTTGGCCCATTCGATGTCCATTGGCATCTGATAGTGCTTTTCAATCAGTTTTGCATATTTTCCAAGCTCCTCTGCCTCCTTATCGCTGATGGAGAATTTAGTCTGAAGGCTTTTTGGCACGCTTTTTTTCTTTACGCCTGCTAAAGACCGCTCTTCCATTATGTGCTTTCTGCCGAGTTTTTTGTTAATTATCTTGCATTTTTCTTTGAATACCCATATCTCATCAGGCACTACCTTGCCCTGAACTATATAATCTCCAAGACCGTAGCTGCTGTTGATTACTGTAAAATTTTCATGACCTGAGTCAGGGTCGATTGTAAACATAACGCCGCTTACCTTGCTAAATATCTGTTTCTGCACAGCAACTGTTAAATAAACTTTAAAATGGTCAAAGCCTTTGTCTTCGCGGTAAGATATTGCACGGTCTGTGAACAAAGAAGCATAGCAATCACGAACGCGAATTAGAAGGTTTTTTTCAGAAACATTTAGGAAGCTTTCATGCTGGCCTGCAAAGCTCGCGCTTGGCAGGTCTTCAGCAGTTGCACTACTCCGTGCGGCAACATATTTGCTCTTTAATTGCCGGAAGGCGGACAAGATCTCGGATGCAAGATCTTCTGGGAAGGCTGCAGTTTTTATTAATGATCGCAATGTTGATCCTGTTTTTTTCAGTTCGCGTATATTACTGAGATCTGCTGATTTAATTGTATGCCTTATTTTTCTGTCCAGTTTATTTTTCTTTATAAAATACTTATAGGCTTCTGCTGTTACTGCAAAGCCATTCGGAACTGGCAGGCCTATGGACAGCATTTCACCGAGAGAAGCAGTTTTTCCGCCAACAAGCGGTACGTCCTTCTTTCTAATGTTTTTAAAGAAGATTATATGCTTAGCCATTAAAATTCACTTTTATAATTATTATGGTTTTTTCGATATTAAATAGCTATAGGCAGAGTCTAATATTCGTTTTTGTGTAGCGTAAGTTAATATTTTTCTGGCTTCTTTATAAGGAAGCCATTTAAAGGCTGAGTGCTCGAACGACAATTTTATATCGCCTTTGATATATTCGACGAGAAAGACAGAGTGCGAGCTGCCTGTTATACCGACTAATTTAAACCGCTTCGGGTGCTGGTATTCCATTTTCTCAGGAAGCTTATGAATAATTTTTACTTCCTCTAAACCAGTTTCTTCTCTAATCTCGCGGAGAACTGCTAATTCATCATTTTCTTTGCCTTTTTTGATGCCGCCTTTGGGGAATTCCCATCCGTGCCAGAGAAATTTTCTCCTGAGTATCAGGAATTCGTAACCGTTTTCTTTTACACGCCTGAAAATTATGCCTACAGCACCGAGCCTTATCATAGGATTAGTTTTGGATGGGAAAGAATAAAAGTGTTAAGTATAGCTCTATTTATTTTTCATTAATACGTCCAGTTTATTGTTCTTCTTTCATATCCGCCAAGAATAAGTGGTTCATTTCTTTTAATAGCAGTTTTTGCTAGGTATTCTTTTTTATTTTTTCCAACTGCCACTACACTTATCGGTTGGTATGAAGTGAAATCAACTATTTGACTTCCGTCCTTTTCTCCAAGCCAGCCTTCTTGCAATTCACTGTTAAGCTTTTTGATAAGTTGTTCTGGATCTTCTGGAAAGCCAAACCTACCATGGAATCTTTTTATCGCATGCTTTGTCAGACACATTTTCAATTCTTCTGCCTGAAGAAGCGGCTTTCCTTTAGGTATAACAGGCACTGCTTCCAATAATGGCATTCCTTGATATTTAGTCATAACTAAGCTATTTCAGAAAGCTTCTTAAATTATGCGAGGGGCCGGATTCGAACCGACGAAGGCACTAAGCCACTAGGTATCTTAATAACAGATACTTCTGAGCTTGGCCCTTAGTTAACCTAAGCCTAGCCCCTTAGACCACTTGGGTACCCTCGCATTAAGCTTTGAACAGATAGACGCACTAAAGTGCGTCAATTCGTTTCAGCTTAACCAAAAACCTATAATAATTCCTTATATAACAATTTATAAAGGTTTTTTGGCTTCGATGAAGATGTTCTTTCTGTTCTTGTAGCCGGATATATAAGACTTTGTGATTTTCAAGCCGGATTTTGTTACTTTATCTGCAAGCTCTTTTTCATCAAAGAAATAGTAATACCGCATGACTTTTTTGCCTTTGCAGGGCCAAGCTTTTAGCTTCTCGCCTTTCTCTTTTTTGTACCAGACTGATATCAGCGCAGTCGCTCCTGGCTTCAGCACGCGCCTTATCTCATTAAGCGGCTTTTCTATTTTGCCGTCTTTTATTATATGGAGAACTGCTATGCAGATAACTGCATCAAAGAAATTATCAGAGAGTGGCAGTTCTGCTGCGTCTGCTTTTTTTAAGCTGACTGCCATATTATGCTCTTTGCAGTATTCCTTAGCAGCTTTTATCATTTTCTCAGAGAAATCTGTGCCATACAGCTCGCTGCCATCTTTGCTTGCTGTTTTAAGGTTCCTGCAGTTGCCACATCCTATTTCGAGAATCCTGCCTTTTTTGTTCTTCAAGAACTCTGCTATTTCAGGGTAGCATGGTTCCTGCCTGTTTTCTGACCAGCTTTCTGCTATTTTGTCCCAGACTTCTTCCTGACTACCCTTTTGCTTATGCAAAAGTCTAGACCATATTATATTCATTACGTTCATGATGAATAATTAATAGGAAAAGCTGAAATCCCTTTTGATACCAGATTAATTGCCTTTATATTGATTTCTTTCTGAAGACGTCAAAAATAAAATATTATATTATATTGGTGGCAATTGTTCGGATATTCTTTTTACGGATTTTTTCATTCCTTTATATACATCTTTCGCATTACCCCAAATCATTGGAAGTTTGGCATCTTCTGGAAAGTCAATAACTGTCAGATATCTATTTATGCTTATTATTTCAGCTGTTACTTTACCGTTGCTGGAAGCATCAAAATTAACCGTGAATTTGTAACCATTTGCTCTAAAAATTCCTCTGTATGTTGTTGTTTTTATATTTTCCTCGTAACAGAATGGATTAAATAACCAAAAGGTTCTTTTATTTCTTCTTTTTTCCAGAAATTCAATATTCTTTTTATATTTGTCTGTTTCTATCCAGTAACCCATATTAATCAGATTGCGTATAGTGGAAATATTTTTAAAGCTTGTTTTATAATCCCACCAGGCCCAAGAAGAATTTTCCTAAGTATATAATCAAAACTGCATTAAAGATCGCGTTGAATATCGGGTAGACTATGTCAGGCGGCTTGCCTGCGAGCCTGTCGACAGCAACATAGGTTATCTCTTTGGCTATCCATACGCCAATGAATATCAAAAGGAATGACTGCTGGGCAAGGATGCCGGCAACAGCTGCTCCTATTGCTTCTACGAAATTATATGGCGATGGCGTGAATAACGGCCACTCAGGCGGTGATGATGGTATAAGCATGTATCTCAGACCATAGAGTATTGGGACAGAGATAATGGTAAAAATGAAGGCGAATACAGGACCGAATATTATGCCAAGCATTACTGTTGCTATAGTGGTTAATTCGATGCCAAAGCGGTGTACAGGCCCTATTCCTAATATAATCTTATCGAACCATAGGACTGCGTAAATTATTGCTATAAACGGGTTTATTATATATAAAACGAGAAATACAACTACTAGGCTAAGTATCAAATATTTGACATTATTTCTCTTTGTCATATGCTTCTTACCCAGAATTTATTATTCATTCTTATGATATTCAAATTTTTTATACTAAAACACATGTTTCTTTTCGCTTTTGGAATATTCAAAATGAAATCTCTGCATAACCCCTACATAAATGTAGGGGGTTTCTTTGCAGATGTCTTTCTGACTTCAGTTCATGATAGAAGTCAAAAATACCTAGAATAAAGTTGTTATTGAACTGTTCCGATGCAGGTTGCTGTGTCTGAATGATCAGTAAAATCTGGTGTTTTATAGCCTATCACTACTCTAAAGGAGAACGACTCGCCTCTGTTTCCGGGATAATAATATCCAGTACCTGTTATTGCAAATTTCTGTGATGCTGATGGTTGCCTATCTCCTGTAAGCGGTTCTTTATTATTGTTATTAAGTACCATCATAGACATTATGCTTATGCTCTGATTACCATTCAAAAGCTCAATGGTATAGGTTCCGTCTAATTTGAATTGATGGCTCTGAAATACAAAATAATTAAAACCTGTACAAGTTGATGGTATAGTTGTTGTAGTAGTGCTTGTGACTGTAGTACCTGTTATCAGCGTTGTAGCAGGGTAAGTTGTTGTAGTAGTTTCAATACATCCACTAACTGCTACGCCGACAGCAATCAAAGCTAAAATCAGCCATTTCATATAGTATTATTATCTTCTCTGTTATTTAACTCTTAGAGAAGACTGTGTATTTCTTTATGCTCCTGCTG
>Ga0315277_10004515_pt1 | contig 18572 bp, 19 predicted proteins | sample YL17G05_15_MG_FD_203695 | JGI IMG/M metagenome (GOLD analysis project Ga0315277, IMG submission 203695) | Sediment microbial communities from Yellowstone Lake, YNP, Wyoming, USA - YL17G05_15 | ecosystem: Environmental > Aquatic > Freshwater > Lake > Sediment | place: USA: Wyoming | collected...
GTCGAGGGCGTGGCTTGCATCGATGCATTTGGCGTTCGCGCCGATCACGACCGCCAGCTCCAGCTCGTAGTCGATTTGCTCGCTGAAGGTGGGCCAGCCAATAGTGTCTCCGGGACCGATCACGCAGGTCGACGGCTTCAGGAACGGTCGGGGCACGGTCGTCCGGCGGGGCGATTCCGACAGCCCGAGCTTGAAGCCGCGTTTGAGGGCGGCCTCCTTGATGTGCTCGCTGTAGTTGCCGGCCAGAGCGAGGATCTTGTTCGGCCGGGGAATGGGCGCCAGGAGTTTTACCGAATCCAGCGGTATCGTTTCCCTGGCTGATTCAAGGAGCCGGCGGACCTGGTCCAGACACAATGGGCCGCGCTCGAGAATCTCCCTGATGCTCGTCGGCGGATTGCTGCCTTGCCATGAGGACGGAATATCCACGATGTTGCGGTCGGTCAACGCGCCGCACGAGACAATCCCATCGCGCGAATAGGTTACCAGCTTCATGTTTGTATCTCTCCTGAGATTCAGCAGTTGCACGTTCGGACGTATTCTATCTGCTCTCGCGGAAGGCACAAGGGCACAGCCTCAAAGATGCATCAGAACGCACACAGCGACCCGAAAAAAACGCGGTTTTCCACGGGTAAAGGGCGTATCGCCTTATTTGGCTCAAGGGAAGAACGCCTGCGATCCGATTTTATCAATACCGGCCGGTGTGTGTCCGGCTGCGATGGTAGAGGTTTACGTGAAGGGATTCTTCAGAATGACGCTGCGGGAGATTCTGACGGGAACGAGCAATTGGCTGCGTGCCCACCGGTACGAGCCGGTCGGCCACTGTGAACCGGCAATCGACAATGATGGCTTGTTGTCGATAAACCTCGATGGGGGCGAGGATTACGATGATGGTCACAGCACCAATGCGACGAGTGAGCCGGTGGTGGTCAGCACGGTGACCTCACTGGACCGCCGCGAATCGGTCGAGAAGCTCCAGGAGGGCTTTAATCGGTTGATCGGCCAACTCGAGCAGATCAACGAGCATCTCAGTCAGCAAGTCGCGCAGCACGAAGAACTTATGGGCAAGGTCAGGGAGCTGCCGCAAGTGCTGGAAAGCCTCCCGTCGGCAGTCGAGAACCAGAAGAAACTTACCGCCCAGCTCCTGGAGCAGCTTCGCAGCACGGCGGCCAAGGACCAGCAATTCACCGACACGGTCAGCCGGATTCCCGCGGAAACGGCCCGCCAGACGGAGACATTGACCCTTATCAACCATCAGCTTGAGGCCGCCGCGGAGAGCGACGTTCAACTCGCCGAGAGGTTCGTGAGATTCAGAGACACACTCGACCGGCTCAACGTCAACACCATGACCAACACCGAAGGCATGCTGCAGATGACCAAGACCTTCGCCGCCAGCGACCGCTACCTGAAATACGTTGTTTCCAAGCTCAACCGGCGCTTCGCCTGGGTCTTCGCCGCCGCCATAAGTACCTGCCTGGCCGTGATTTCCGCCCTGGTCGGCATCGTCTTCTACCTCGCCCGATAGGGCGGGGTCGAAGTCGCCGAACTCCTGTCGTTTGCCGCCGGCCGTGCGCATCGCGCGGTGCGCCATTCGTGACCCTATGTCCGCCGTCATCAACGATGGAGGTGTCGTCACGTGCGGTTGGCTGGTACCCGCCTAATGGTACACAACGAATCCCGCCGGCGGCACTGTGATGGGAAGCGCGGAACGATCCGTCCCCTCGACGGTGGCGACGGAGCCTTTCAGTGCCGGCTCGGTTGACAGAAGACAGCTCATCTGTTTGCCGGGCGGGTTGATTTGGCGATCGACGGCAGCCCAGACCTTCAGTGATTGGTTCACGTCCGTGTTGACCGCGCACAGGTACTCCTGCTCACCGAAGATGCGAGACCAGGCCACCACCCAGCGCAGTCTGCCGCCGATCGGCTGGGGGTAGCAGAAGTCGCCACCGGCTCCCGTGGCGGAGACTTCACGAAGGTACTGCCGTCCGCGGCGTAGAGCCAGATGGTCGCGTCGCAACGTGCAAACGTCCCGGATGAATCGATAGACTTCGTGATCTTCGTTGAAGAAGTGCCGGCCCTGGCTTTGGAGTGAGCCGAACGGGCCGCCAAACATGCACTCGCGCAGGAAGACATCGCTGTATTCGTATTCGCCGCTCGTGCGGTGGTCGGCCCCGTTGAAGGCTTGCTCGGTGCCGTAATAGATGCAGGGAATCCCGGCCGTGGTGAGGTTCAGCGCGAGCGCAGGTATCAAGTACCGATAGGCATTCGGCTCGCCCGGGTCGCCGCAGAAACGGAATTTGCGCTTGCCGAGCGAAACCTGATCGTGGTCGTCGAACAGGGTCACGATATGTCGGCCGAACCATTGGTGGCTGTCCTTGTAACTAATCACGCTATTGCGGAACAGATCGAAATATCCTTCCTGGTCATCCGTATCCGGATTGCCGGGACTTTCCCTTCCCTTGGCCAGGAATTCGAGTTTGCCCGGGATGTCGTCCACTCCCAGGGCAGCGTCAATCCCGGTGGTATCGACGATGTGGACGGCGTTTTGACGCCCGCCGGTGACTTCACCAATCAGGTAGAAATTCTCTTTGCCCAACGACTGCGCGAACTCGTGAATGACGTTGACGAAAAACCGGACCGCGCCCGGTTCCATGTGCTTTACCGTGTCGATACGGTATCCATCGATATCGGCGTAGGCGATCCAGAATTTGTAGGCGTTGGCCAAGTGCCACAGGGCCGGGGTCTCGCCGAATTCATTGATGCGTCGGAAGAGGTCCCATGACTCGATTTCTCTGGGGGCAGACCCATGGTCGATGTCCTTCAAGGTACAGAAATCCCCCTCCAGGTATTCCGGGTAGTTGTCCCACCCCTGGATTTCGCCCCGCTTTGTCCATGTGGTGGCGTGCTGAAACTCGCTGGGCCAGATGGCGCTATGGGGCCAGGCGTCGGGATATGTGCCGGCATCCAGCGGACTGAAGGGCAGGGTGCCCGGGTCTGTGCTATCGCGCCGGAATCCACTCGCCGGCCATTGATTACCCTGGAAGTAGTAGTAGCGATAGCCTCCCTGATAGGCAAAGACGTCGCCCGCGTGATTGAGAATGATGTCCAGAATCACGCGAATTCCCGCAGCGTGGGCGGCGGAAACGAAGTCTCTCAATTCTTCCCGGGTTCCGAAGTGCGGGTCCACGTCGAGGAAGTTCTGAATGCCGTAGCCGTGGTACGTGTCACTGCCGGTGACCTGCCGGAACACCGGACTGAGCCAGACGGCGGTGACTCCGAGCCGCCGGAGATAGCCGATCTTGTCCATGAGACCGGCCAGAGTCCCGCCGCACCACTTCTTGCCTGCCTCAAACCATTTCTCCCGGTCGGCTTTCCACGCATCCTTTTCCAAATCAAACAGGGCGGTGGTCCGTTCCTCCGTGGGACCCGCAACGGGGTTCCCATCCAATTCGCCAAAGCCGGAATACTCCTTTCCATCGGAAAATCGATCGGCCAGCAGGAAATAGAGGACCTGATCCTCCCATGCGGCCGGTGAAGGATGGTACTGGCGGCCTTTTGTGAGCGAGGAGAAATCGATCTCACTCAGACTGCGCTCGCACGATCTCTGGGTACTTGTCGGGTTCGCGGGCATAAGCAGATCCTCCGCAATGCACCTCGTTTTGTTAGTCAACCGCTACATTCGTGTCGCGTTGGCACAGCGATGACGTGTTTCGCCCCGTTCGCCGATGCCGGCGCGAGTATTCGCAACCTGCAGAGAACCGAGGCAACCGGTACTTGGAAGTGCGGCCCGGAGCGTTGTGATTCATCTATCGTACTGGTACCTCTCGTCGTCTTGGCGCACTCAGTTACCCATTCCCGAAGGGTCTGTCAACCCCGGAAAATGCTTATTCTTGCCTGGAAAGGCAAGGCCCGCGCATTCGGATTGTGCTCGCGCAAAAGACGCGTTCCAAGTGGCGGCGGGGGACTTTGGAACAAGCTGCGGCTGAAATCGCACGATCGCGTACTCGAGCGGGCGCGGCCGGCTTGTTCAGGGATTTCCTTAGGGAGGGGACAGAAGCGGCGGGCGTAGAGCACTGTCGGGAGTTTGCAGAGAGGTGCAGCATGGACGAACGACGGGGTGTGGGGCAAGAGGCGGCGCCGCGGTTCCTGGAGACGACGGTCGCTCTGGAGAAGAAGTTTCTGCGGGGTCGGCAGAATCGGGCCGAGGAGCTGGAAAGCGCGGTGCGGTACTTTCTCGAATTCCTCAGGGGCTTCGAGTCGCTCGATGTCGCGGGCCCGGCGGTAACGGTGTTCGGGTCCGCGCGGTTCCCGGAGGACGGCCGATATTATCACCTTGCGCGGGAGGTGGGCCGGCGGCTGGCGGAGGCGGGCTATGCCGTCATCACCGGCGGCGGGCCGGGAATCATGGAGGCCGCCAATCGTGGGGCCAAAGAGGCGGGCGGGCTGAGCATCGGCTGCAATATCACACTGCGCAAGGAGCAGAAGGCCAACGAGTACCTTGACTACTTCGTCCAGTTCGATCATTTCTTCGTCCGCAAGGTGATGCTGGTGAAGTATTCGAGCGCATTCGTCGTTCTGCCGGGCGGGTTCGGCACGCTGGATGAGGTGTTCGAGACCCTGACCCTCATTCAGACCAATACGATCGAGCACTTTCCGGTCATCCTCATGGGCAGCGGGTTCTGGTCTCGCATGATCCAGTTCTTCGAGGAATCGCTGCTGGCGGAAAGAACGATCGACCCGGAGGACACCCATCTATTCCACATTACGGACTCGCCCCAGGAGGCGGTCGGCCTCATCGTGCAGTCGGATCAGGAGTTGACGGAGGGACCTGGCTGCCAATGATCGATGATTTGGGGCAAGCGGGGCGAGGAATTTCGCGGGGCGATTTGAGCGAAATCCTGTCGTGGGGCCGGGCCGGCGCGGTTGTACCACAGAGTCTGAGTCGGTGTGCCGTCATTCTACCATCCCGGCAAAAGCCTGCGTCGAATCGCCGCATGGCGGAGACATGGGCGCTGGCCGACGGCGGACGGCTCAGTCATACAAGTCCATTGTTGATGTTCTGCAGGAAAGGAAGGTGTCACAATGAAGCGGTGGATTGTTCCAATAGCCTTGATTGCCGTGGTCGGGATGGGGTCGTATGTCATCTTCGCACAACAGCCAGCAAACCCGCCGCAAGGAGGTATGGGGGCCGGCGGGATGGGCCGCGGAATGATGCAGGGCGGCGGCCCGATGGGCGGCATGGGCTGTCCGGGCTGCGCGGTGGCGTGCGGTGCCATGATGCAGCAGTCGGTTGCCGCCACCAATGACGGTGGTGTCGTCGTGGCAACCGCCGGCAAGGTCATCAAATATGATGCGGCACTCAAAAAGGTGAGCGAGGCGAACATCGACATCGATTGGACGGTGGTGCATCAGAGGATGCAACAGATGATGCAGAACTGCCCGATGATGCAGCCGATGATGAAACAGCCGTCAGCGCCGCCGGCGGGACAGAAGACGCCGTAGCTCTCCGACCATTGCGGCTCTGTGTACGAATTGGTTCGTGTGAGCCCGGTCGGGAAGTAGTTCGCCGCTGTTGAAACAGGTACGAGGAGAGGGGAGCGTCGTTCCATACGAGGCGTTCCCCTGTTCCGGATGCAGTCTGGGCGGTCGAAGCGCGCACTTGCCCTGCGGGCAGGGCTCGGACGGGTCATAATTCGAACGGTTCATTCAAGGAGGTGGAGCATGAAACGATTCACAGTCATGGCGTGGGTGGTTTCGCTGGTCGCGGTCGGCTCATACGTTGTCCTCGCCAAACCGGTATTGTCGGCGGGTCCGGCCGCGGCGCAGACGTGTCCTGTATCTGTGATTGTGGCCGGCGCGATGACACAAAGGGCACTTTTCGCCACTCCGGAGCTGGGCATAATCGTGCTGGTCGGCGATAAACTGATGAGGTTCGACAGCCAGTTGAACAAGATCGGCGAGACGGAGATTCAAGTGGATATGGCGCAAATGCAGCGAAGGATAGAGCAGACGATGCAAAGCTACTCGTCGTTGCCGCAACCGGCAGAGGTGCAGCAGTACACGGCGGAATCACTCTGAAGGTGGGGGAGTCCAACAGCAGCGTGAGGAAGAAGCAGTCATGGATGGGCATGAGCACGGACATCAGCACACGGAGGAAGAGAGTGGCGGGCACGCGCACAAGGGCCATGAATACCATCCCCTGCACGGCGATGAGGTCCACGGCATGCACGAGGGGCACGAGCATCACCATGCCATGCCCGGCGCCGAACATGCTATCCATGAGGAGAAGGAGCGTCTCGCGGCTCACGGTCTGCACGGCCCGCATGAGGGCGGTCACGCCCAGGGTCATGCCCACATGGTCGAGGACTTTCGCCGGCGGTTCTGGGTGTCGCTGGTTCTGACGATCCCCGTCGTCATCCTGTCGCCGATGATCCAGAGCGTCTTCGGGGTGAGAGAGGCGCTGCATTTTCCGGGCGACAGCTACGTCCAGTTTGTTCTTGCGAGTGCGATTTTCTTCTATGGCGGCTGGCCGTTTCTCAAAGGCTTGTACGATGAGTTGGGAGTCAGGCAGCCGGGCATGATGACGCTGATCGGGCTGGCCATCACCGTCGCCTACGTCTACAGCAGCGCCGTCGTATTCGGCTTGAGGGGGCAGGTCTTCTTCTGGGAACTGGCGACCCTGGTCGATGTCATGCTGCTGGGGCACTGGATCGAGATGAAGTCGATCATGGGTGCATCGCGGGCCTTGGAGAGCCTGGTGCAACTGCTGCCGGCTGAAGCCCACCGCGTGACCGGCAGCGGCGGCACGGAGGACGTGCCCGTCAGTGACTTGCGGCCCGGCGACCGTGTGGTGGTCAAGCCGGGCGAGAAGGTGCCTATCGACGGCCGGATCGTCGAGGGGCGCACCAGTGTCAATCAAGCCATGCTCACCGGGGAAAGCCAGCCCGCCGAGAAGGCCGAGGGCGACGAGGTCATCGGCGGATCGATCAACGGCGAGGCGGCCTTCACGATGGAGATCCAAAAGACCGGCGACGAGACGTACCTGGCCCAGGTCATCGAGATGGTTCGCAAGGCGCAGGAATCCCGCTCTCGCACGCAGGATATCGCCAATCGCGCGGCCGTAGGACTGACCATCATCGCCCTGACTGTCGGTGGCGGCACGCTGGCCTTCTGGCTGATCTTCGGACAGTCGTTCGGATTCGCGCTGGAGCGAATGGTGACTGTCATGGTCATCACCTGTCCCCATGCGTTGGGACTGGCGGTGCCGCTCGTTGTAGCCGTCTCGACGGCGATCTCGGCAAGTAATGGCCTGCTCATCCGCGACCGCTCGGCCTTCGAGCGGGCCCGGCAGGTCGATGCGATGGTCTTTGACAAGACGGGCACGCTCACCGAGGGCCGGTTTGGCGTGACCGACGTGATTCCGCTCGGCGGCCGCAATGAAAACGAGCTTCTGAAACTCGCCGCCTCGTTGGAGAGTCAATCAGAACACCCCATTGCCCAGGGGATTGTCGACGGCGCCCGCGAGCGGAGGATCGAGTTCGGTCCCCCCAGAGAGTTCAAGGCGATCCCGGGCAAAGGCGCGCAGGCGATCGTGGATGGCAACAATGTCAAGGTCGTCAGTCCGGGCTACCTGAAGGAGCACAACCTGTCAGCGGACAGCGACCGTACGCGAAAGGCGGCTGAGCAGGGCAAGACCGTGGTCTATGTACTGGTCGATGACAAGATCGAAGGGGCGCTCGCGCTGGCGGACATCATCCGCCCGGAATCCCGCGAAGCGTTGCAGCGCCTGAAAGAAATGGGCATTCAGACGATGATGATCACCGGCGATGCCGGACCCGTGGCACGCTGGGTAGCCAGTGAATTGAACCTGGACGACTACTTCGCAGAAGTCCTGCCGGACCAGAAGGCCAGCAAGATCAAAGAGGTGCAGGAACGAGGACTGGTCGTGGCGATGACGGGCGACGGCGTGAATGATGCACCCGCGCTGACGCAAGCCGATGTCGGCATTGCCATTGGGGCCGGTACGGACGTCGCTATCGAATCGGCCGATATCGTGCTGGTGCGCTCCGACCCGCGCGACGCGACGAGGATTATGGAATTGGCCCGCGCCACATACCGGAAAATGGTTCAGAACCTGCTCTGGGCCACCGGCTACAATGTTGTGGCGATTCCACTGGCGGCCGGGGTGCTCTACAAGTTCGGAATCCTGTTGAGCCCCGCGATTGGTGCGGCCTTCATGGCGGCCTCGACAGTAATTGTGGCAGTCAACGCAAGGTTCTTGCGTGTGGAGCGCAAGGACAGCGTAGGCGAAAGACTCGGTTAGCGGATAAAAAAGAGAAAGGAGATACGATGCCGTGGACAAACATTCTGTGGTTCCTCATTATCGCGGTGATCTTCTACTTGCTAATGGCGAAAGCCGGCTGCGGTGCCCACGCCCATGGGGAGCATGAGCGTCGCCCGCCCCCTTCGGAAGAGCAGCAGCGTCCAAAACCTCCGGAAGAAGAGCACCGACCTCACTCTTGACAAAGCGATGAGATTCGATCGCGGCTGCGGAGCAGCATGGCGAAGGAAAGGACCATATCATGTCAACAGATACAAGAGCATTTTATCCAACGCTGGACTGGCGCATCGTAGGGTCTGCCGTGGCGGTATTCCTGGCTTTCACGTTCATCTTGTGCGTGGGCTTCGATCTCATCGTCCCCGGATTAGCCATGTATAAGTCCTGGATGACGCTGCTGCCGGGCTTCACTTGGCTGTCTTGGGGCAGCTTCCTCCTGGGGCTGGTAGAAAGCCTTGCCTACGGCTTTTACTTCGCCCTCGTTTTCTGCCCGTTGTTCAACCTCTTCTCTCGCATTTTTCATAGGGAATCTTGAGGTGCCGTTCGACTGTCCATGTGTTTTGTACGCAGTAATCAATGTTAATCTGACAGACGGCTTACCTTCCCTACGCGGTCTCGCTGAGTATCTTACTTGCCAGAAAGCAGAAAAGTCCTGATTACTACACTCACGGGCATTCGAGTACGGTCGTCTTAACCGATGTACGAGGACAGGCTTTCTGGAGTTTCCTCAGATGGGTGTTTCCCTTTTGCGGCATTGATGGACGTTGTCGTAGAAAACGAACTGCAAAAATGGACAATAGCTATGTACTTTCCCCGAGCGACCTGTACCGCTGGGTGGATTCGCTGGTCGGCAGGTTCTGCGTGCTGGGGCCGGTTCCTGCGAAGAGGGGGCAAAACGCCTTTGTGCGCATCGACAGCAGCGAGCAGCTTGATCTGAGTTATTGCAGCACGATGACAAGCCCGCGCTGCTTCATTTATCCATCCGTACAGCAGTTGTTCGAAATCGACCGCGAGGCAAACACGTACAAGACCATCGATCCGGGACCGACCCGGACGCAACTGATCTTCGCCATTCACCCGTGTGACATGCACGCCGTCACGGTTCTCGACAGGACTTTTCTCGGCAGCTTTCAGGATTTCTATTATGCGAAGCTCCGCCGGGAAACGCTTACGGTCGTGTTGAACTGCAACCAGGCCTGCGACAAGGGCTTCTGCTCTTCGATGCGCACGGGTCCTTTCCTGCGGCTCAAGGAAGGTTTTGACGTGGTGATGACGTCCCTGGGCAACGAATACCTGCTGGAGAGTGGCTCCGACCGGGGACAGGAACTGATCGAAACCGCCCCCGGCGTGCAGGCCGCGCGCAGAGAACAGTTGGACGAGAAGAGACAGCTCGAGCAGCGGGCCACCGCCTCCTTCACGAAGACCCTCGAGATCGAGGGCCTGCCGGAGCTTCTGATGAAGACCATGGAGCATCCCGTCTACAAGGAGGTCGCCGACGAGCGGTGCCTGGGATGCAGCAATTGCGTGCTGGTCTGCCCGACGTGCTTCTGTTACAAGGTAATCGATCGGACGGACTTCGGACCCAGAATAGTGGAGCGAAGCCGCCAGTGGGACGCCTGCCAGGACTACGGTTTTGCCGAGGTGCACACGGGCAACTTCCGTGCCCCGCAGCAGGCAAGACTGCGACAATTCATGACCCACAAGCTCTGCACCTGGCTGGAGCAGTACGGGTGCTTCGGCTGCATCGGGTGCGGCCGCTGCATGACGTGGTGTCCCACGGGCATCGACATCACGGAGATGGCGAAGGAAATCCAGAACGATCCGACGCGACAACTGGGGTAATCGTAAGCGATGGGAAGAAGCCGGATGGATATGGTACAGGGCAATCCGTTGCTGCCGCAAATGGCCCGTGTCGAGGAGAGGATCACGGAAACCGGGGACACCATCTCCTTGAAGTTCTCCGGTCCTGGGTCCCAGCCCCTGCTCTACCGCCCGGGCCAGTTCAACATGATCGGCATCCCCGGTTTTGGAGAGGCGCCTTTCTCGTTCAGCTCTCTGGATGGCGCGGACGGCACGTTCGTTCACACCATCCGGGTCGCGGGCAACGTGGTTTTGGCCCTGCATCGCCTCCAGCCGGGCGACCGAGCGACATTTCGAGGCCCGTTCGGCGCCGGCTGGCCTCTGGACAAGGCCCGCGATAAGAACGTGCTCATCATCGCCGGCGGCATTGGCATGGCTCCGCTGCGGCCGGTCGTGGAATACACGCTGAAAAACCGGGACAGCTTCCACGAGGTTTTTCTGCTCTACGGCGTCAAGACAACGGACGATATTCTCTACAAAGAGCAGTTGGCGGACTGGAACGAGGGGATCACGGTCCTGTTGGCCGCCGACGAGCCGCGCGGCGAGCTGCTGCTGGAAGTGCACAAGGGAGTCGTCACGAAGCTGTTTGACTACATGCATGTGCCCTTGGCGGAGACGATCACGTTCGCCTGCGGCCCGCAAGTCATGATGAAATTCGCGGCGGCCCGCCTGATTCTCGACGGACAGTCGGCCGACGACATCTATGTGTCGCTCGAGCGCCGGATGGAGTGCGGCATCACCCACTGCGGGCACTGCCAGCTCGGCGCCAAGTACGTGTGCAAAGACGGGCCCGTCTTCGCACTGGCCGATATCACGAGATTCCAGGATACATTGCTGTAAGACCTGTAAAAAAACAAATTGGGCAAACATGGAAAGCAAGGACTGCTTGGGTCCCCAAACGCAATCCTTCGCGTTTGGGTGTCCTTCACGTCCTTGCTTTCTATTGCGGATGAAAGCAGGTCGTTGGTGTTGGCGTGCAGGATTATTGAAGCAAAGGCGCCCCGACGGGACGTTTTTCTGTCGTCGGACGCTGGTGTCGGGCCGCCTTTGCTTCAATAAAGATTGCCCAATTTGTCTTTTTACAGGTTTGTAGGAGACAGCCGTGAGCGACCGCAAGCCGATTATCGGTGTGTTCAAGTACAGTTGCTGTGCGGGCTGCGAGTTTCAGTTGATCTTCTTTCAGCAGTACGTGCTGGAAACCTTCGGTAGCGTGGATATCCGGTACTGCCGGATGCTCCAGTCGGGAGGCGTCGAGGAGGGACCGTTTGACGTCGCCCTGATCGAGGGGACCGTCACCGAGGAATGGCAGGTCGAGCAGTTGCGCAAGATCCGCAGCGTCAGCCAGTACGTCATTCCGATCGGCTCCTGTGCGGTCTGCGGCGGCGTCCCGGCCATCAAAAATAACGAGCAGGAGTACGTGGTCCAGAACCGCGTCTATGCGGACACCTCCAAAATCACTTCCATACGGGCACACTCGGTCAACCAGTACGTGCCGGTGGACGGCTATATCAAGGGCTGCCCGATGGGCGAGCGCGACCTGGTAGAATGTGTAACCTCGCTGTTGCTGGGCAAGCGACCCGATTTCATCCAGTACCCCGTATGTATCGAGTGCAAGCTCAAGTACAACATCTGCGTGCTGGTGGCGTACAACCGGCCGTGCATGGGCCCCGTGACCAACGCCGGCTGCGGCGCCTTGTGCCCATCCCATGACAGAGAGTGCTATGGATGCTGGGGCCCCATGAGGGATGCCAATGCCAGAGCGCTGGCCGACCAGTTCGCCCGGATGGGGCTCAGCGAGGACGATATCTTCAGACGATTCACGGAATTTGGGGAACCCACGGTTGAGTGGAAGCCCGGGCAGGTGAGACGGTGGTCAGTCGTACAAAAATAGAAATCGATTACCTGGCGCGAGTGGAAGGGGAGACGGCCTTCGTGGTCGAATTGAACGGTGTGCCGTTTCTGCAACTGAAGATTTTCGAGCCGCCCCGGTTCTTTGAGGGCTTTCTGGTCGGCAGGAGGTATGATGAGGTTGGTGACATCGTCTCGCGCATCTGCGGGATCTGCCCGGTCTCTCACATGACTACGGCGATCTTGGCCGTCGAGAAGGCAACCGGCATCGAGGTCAGCGAGCAGACGACCATTTTGCGCCGTCTCTTCAGCATCAGTCAGATCGTCGCCAGCCATCTGGTCCATCTCTACAGTTTGGCGATGCCGGACTATCACGGGTATCCCGGCATCGTGGGGATGCAGGATCGCTTCGGCGAGCAAATCGGCCGATATGTCCGGATGAAAAATGTGATGAACCTGCTAACCGGCCTCATCGGGGGAAGGCCTTTGCATCCGGTGACGCACCTGCCCGGAGGTTTTACTTCGATTCCGAATCAGGACGAATTTGGCGAAGTCCTGGAGAAGCTGAAGTCCCTCCGGCCGGACGCCGAGCAGGTGGTGCGCGATGTCATGGACTTCGAGTTGCCTGATTTTCACGCGCCGTGCGAACACGTGGCGCTGTACGGCCCGGAAGGCTACACCATCAATGGAGGCAGGATTGTCTCCGACAGGGGGCTGGACATCGCCGTGGACGAGTACGACGCGCATTTCAAGGAGTGGGAGGTCCCGTACGCTTTTGCCAAACAGTCGGCCGTCGGAGGCTCATCCGTTTTCCGCGTTGGGGCCCTGGCGAGGCTGAACAACAAGTTCGATAAGCTCCAGGAGCGCACCCGGTCGCTCGCGAAAGAGGCCGGTCTGCCGCAGCCGGGCGACAACCCCTTCCACAACAATCTGGCCCAGAGTCTTGAAGTCGTTGATGGCATCGAGCAGTGCATCCAGATCATCGAATCTGCTAAGTTCGAGGATGAAGAAATCTACGCGAGCCCTGAGGCGGGCGAGGGCGGTGCGGCGACGGAGGCCCCCCGCGGGCTCCTCTATCACTGGTACAAAGTCGATAGAAAGGGCGTTGTCGAGCAGGCCAAGATCGTGACGCCGACATCCCACAACTTCCGGGTGATCGAGCGCGACCTCAAGGATCTGGTCACGCAACATCAGGATTTGGACAAAGCGAAGCTGCAACTCCTATGCGAGCAGCTCATCCGGGCGTATGACCCGTGTTTCTCCTGCTCGGTGCATTGATTCCCCGATTGACGAGCGGAGCGAGGCGGTCTCCACGGGGTTTTTGCAGGTGCCGTTAGGCAGAATCCTATTGTCTCCCAAGGGCGCCGACGCCGTAAATAGAATCAAAAAGAGAGCGTGCAGGTAAGACCATGGAAACAGGTGGTTCATCTGTACAGCGTGCAGGAGGCGTACGATGATAAACTATGGATTCCTACGACACTTGAATACCGATTTCGAGTCGACGGTGGAATCGGTTAAGGAGCAGTTGCGAAACGAAGGCTTCGGCGTTCTGACCACCATCGACGTCAAGCAGAGACTCGAGGAGAAGCTCGGCATCGACTTCAAACGGTACGTCATCCTCGGTGTGTGTGATCCGGCCAATGCCTACAGGGCGCTCTGCATCGAAGAGAACGTCGGCTTGATCCTGCCCTGCAACGTAATCGTTTATGAGAGCGATGGCGGCGCTACGGTGGGAGTGATCCGACCGACGGTGGCCATGCAGATCATCGACAATCCGGACCTGAAGCGCATCGCCATGGACATCGAGCGCCGATTGAGACACGTGATCGACTCGATGCAGCCGGTCGGAGCGGCGTTGTGATGTACAAGGGCCTTGCCATAATCGTGCAGGCCGGACTCGTGGGGGCCGCGCCCGTGGGCCAGTACCAAGACCATTACGGGATGATGGGAAACTGGTGGTGGATATGGTTCACGGGGATTGGCGGATTCATCGTCCTAGTCCTGGTGATCTACCTGCTTGCTTATACGCTTCGCAGCGGAGGGCGGGGAGCCCGAGCGCCGGAAGCCCCATGCGAGACGCCGCTTGATATCCTCAAGAAACGCTATGCCAAAGGTGAGATCACCCGCGAGGAATACGAGCAGATGAGAAGGGACTTGGAGAGCTGATCCCGATCTCCGTGCGGCATGGCGTGTCATCGGCTTTCAGGAGGCTTGGTCAGGACGGCCGTACAGGACAGGCGGATCAGGGGCTGGTCGGTCGGAACGAAGCCCTGTTCCCTGGCTAGGGAAAGGGTGCGCTCGAAATCCGCAGGCTTCACGTGGCCTTTGGGTTCGGCCAGCAGCAGGGAGGCGCCCGGTTTGAGCAGTCGATGGATTTCGCGGAGGAAGTTGGCGGGGTCGGCGATTTCATGCAGCATCGCGAACGCCAGGGCAAAGTCAAAGGTCGCATCGTGTCCGTGCAAACCAATGGAGTTCTCCGTAGATACGTGTGTCTCGATGCGGTCGGCCAGCCCGGCCTCCGTGGCACGCCGGCGGAGCACCTGGAGCATCCTCGGTTGCACGTCAATGCAAACGACCTTGCCGTTGGGCCCGACCATCTCGGCCATCGGCAGACTGAAAAAACCCATCGCACTGCCGACGTCCAGGACCGTCATATCCGGCCGGACGTATGGCGCCAGGATCTTATACGGATTCTGGAGGAGCTTCCTGAGCCGGTTGGCCAGAAAGTATCCCCCCCCAATATGGACACACATGCTCCGCCATACGATGAACCCATTTCATCCCTCGGCCGCCCCATCCCTAATCGGGGCAACCGCCTTTTGTACATGACTCGAATCAACGACTCCGGATTGCGCGTCCGCTGCCGCACGCGAATGGGACGCTTACGGCTTTCGGGCAAAGACGTTGATCCGCCGGAACGTCTCGAAGCATCGGCCGTCTTCCTGTACGGTCTCGCGGACCATCTGTTCGACCACGAAGTCGCGGAATGGCTGTCTCTGGGCTGCGCCGAGAGGGGCCAGAAAGGGAACCAGACTCGGTTGATCGACCCATCGAATCAGGGCTTCGGCATCGGGGAAGAAGCGGTCGGCGTTTTCGAGCCACACCCGGATATCGCCGAACTCGGATCGACGCATAAAGTCTTCATACTCTTCCAGAGTCGGCATGAACCAGGGCCACTCGAAATGGTCGAAGCAGGAACGGTACTCCGGCAGCGACATGGCTTTCCTGATAACCTGGAAAAAGTGCGAGCAGTTGCCGGCGGCGGCGAAGTTGAACCGGATGACGCCGCCTCGACGGAGAGCCCGATGCACATTCCGCAGCAATCGCCGGTGGTCCCGGATCCAATGCAGCGTGGCGTTGGAGAATATCAGATCGAAGGCGTCGTCGTAGTCCAGAGCGTTGATGTCTTTCCGCGCCAGGCACAGATTCCCGGTCGCGTGTTTCTCTGCCGCACCGATCATGCCTTGCGAGGCATCAATGCCCAGAATGCTGCCGTGCGGCACGCGCAGGGCCAATTGGGCCGTCAGCTCACCGTCGCCGCAGCCAAGGTCGAGGATGCGCTCGTCGCCGTTGAGGTCGAGCTCCTGAATCAGTTTCGCGCCCCATTCCTTCTGGTGGCCCGACGCTCTCTCATATTCTTCACCATTGAATTCGTATGCCATGGTTTTCAGGCCGGAGCCGTGTTCGCTCAGTCATTCAGGTCCTGCCGCAGGAAAAGGATCAAGCCGGCGCTGAAGGCGACGATACCATAAGCGCCACATAAACCCAGCATCTTCCAAATCTCCGGCCGCCATTGGTAATCCACGCCTTGAGCGACCTGTCCAAGGACCTGCCAGGGGTAGCCGATGTATTTCGTGAAGACGTAGGGGTCCAGACCCACCAGGTGCTTGGTGAAGTCAATAACATAGAGGGTGCCAATACTCACAGCCACGGCGGCACCCGAGCTTCGGATGATCGTGGATAGGAACAGCCCATAGAACACGATGGCAGCCAGGGGGACCCAGCTCAGGAGCCACGCCAGCAGGAAGTTCGTGAGAACCGTTCTCTGGGAGTAAACTTCCCCAAGGCTGTCGGCTACCGGACCGAAACGGTAATGGACTCTCGCGAGCGTGATGGACAGAACCAGGCACATGAGGGACATGGCGATCATGTAGAGCAGGCCGGCGACCGCCTTGGCCAGATAGAATTCCCACCGGTACAGCGGCGCCGCCAGTGCCGCACGGATGGTGCCGGACCGTGTCTCATCCGCCATGAGCATGGCGGCGAATACCAGCACAAAGATCAGCCCGATGTCCGTGAACACCAACTGCATGGACAAAGCCACATAGCCCCAGGCGTTGGCCGTATTCCCCGTGCCGATCTCGTCCGCCACAACATAGGTAAGCACGCAGACCAGTCCTCCCATCAGCAGGCCAAAGTACGTCAGCTTGCGACGAACCGCCTTGACGGTCTCATTTCGCAGCAGGGGCAGCATCTGACTATGCATTCCTGTGGTCTCCCGTAATGGAAAGGAAGAATTCCTTGAGCGTTTTCTGCCTCGGGCTGATCGCGGAAACCCGGAACCCGGCCTGGAGCAGATGCTGGTTGAGCCATGCGGAGTCATCGGCAGCCAGCACGATGTCCAGGGTGTCGGGTGCGATCGATTCCACGTGCTTGATCCGCTCGTCGGCCCGGAGCGTCTCGGGGTCGGGGACTTCGCCTGCGAATGTCGTGCGAACGATGCGTTCGTGCGGCCTGAGGATATCCCGGACGTGGCCCGAGGCGACCAGACGGCCCTTGTTGATGACAAAGACGGTGTCACAGTATTCCTCGACTTCGTGCAACAGGTGGCTGGAGATGAAGACCGTCAGTCCATCGTTTCTGACCCTGTGCTGCAGAAAGCCAAGAATCTCGCGGGTCCCCTCCGGGTCCATGCCGTTCGTAGGTTCGTCCAGGATGAGGAGCCTGGGTTTGCCCAACACGGCCCGGCCGATTCCCAGCCTCTGTTTCATACCTTGCGAATACGTGCGGACCTTATCGTGCTGGCGGTCGGCCAGGCCGATGCGGTCGAGAGTCTCGTCAATATCGCGACGTGTCACTCGTCCGAGGAGGCGGGCGGCCAGTTGCAGGTTCTTTCGCCCTGAGAGATACTCGTAGAAGGCCGGCGCTTCGACCATGACGCCGACCGACCGCAGGGCCAGCTTGAAATCCCGTCGCAGGTCAACGCCGAAGATGCGGATTCGGCCGCTGCTCGGATGCACCAGTCGCGGAATCATGTAAAGCGTGGTGCTTTTGCCGGCGCCATTGGGTCCGAGAAAACCCACCATCTGCCCGGACGGAACCTCCAGCGAGAGGTGTTCCACCGCATGGATGCGTCCGAAGCGCTTGCACAGGTCGTCCAGGGCCAATGCTGGTGCGGTCATTTGGGGGTTCCTTTCCGATGGTCGACCTGGGACAGGCATATGGTGATCTGTGCCTCCAGCGCCTTCTGCACGAATAGATCGGAGATTCCGTCCCCATTGAGGTCGGCCGTGTCCACCCTGCGTGCCTCGGTGGGGGCGGCAAAACTCAGGGCCGGTCCGGCTTGAAAGAAGCCGGCGCCGGCATCGCTTAGATACACATCGAACTGCTCGGAGCCGCGTTTGACGAGGATATCCTCGCGGCCGTCACCATTGAAATCGCCGCCGATCAGGAAGAGAGTGAAGAACGACGGGTTTTGCGGCGTCATACTCGTGACGTCCATCTGGAAGTCAGGGCCGCCGGAGTAGTCGCCGTCCCGGCCGGAGCGCACCGTGAAGACCCAGTCGACGCTGCCCGCAACGAACAGATTCACCAGACCGCTCCAGGAGGTGATCTGGGTCTTCAGGGCGACCAGGATCATCTCGCACCGGCCGTCGCCGTCGAGGTCCCGGAAGGGCGAGACACGCAGTTCGCGATCCACACGGATGGGCAAGCCGCTGTGGCGGAGCACACGCGTGGGCCGCGCCGGCAGCTTGCCGTCGGACCCTCGAAGCAGAAGCAGGATCGTCGTGCCGGGGCTCAAGTCGCCCTGGGTTCGCCACAGAACGAGGTCCTCCCGCCCATCCCCGTTCACATCCTGATATCGCACGTCATAGTGGCGCCATTGGGCGTCTTTTGCAATCTTCGCGATCCGCTCTTGCATGGCCGCTTTCTCGTCATCCTTTTCCTGGGCTCGGCTGTCCTCCGGCCTCGCGCGAATCGTTTTGCGCACTTCCATGTTGAATGCAGGAGCCGGCCCCGCCATCCAATAGTCCTCGCGCACCTGCCATGTCGTCTCCCTTGGACTCAGGTCTACCGTCCTCGCGGCATGCCATGCATACTCGGCGTCCTTTTCGTACAAAACGGCGCGGTCCTCGAAGAGGACGGGGATGACATCGTTGGCATCCTGCCCCCCGGGAGGATTCGGTGCGATGCGGAGACGGTCCGCGGCAAACACTTGGTGGGCCTCGATGAGCGTACGGGGCGATGGCTCGAAGGTGCCCTCATCCTGCCGGAAGTAGACCAGCCCTGTGGCCGTGGAGATCACCAG
>Ga0315277_10004516_pt1 | contig 18572 bp, 16 predicted proteins | sample YL17G05_15_MG_FD_203695 | JGI IMG/M metagenome (GOLD analysis project Ga0315277, IMG submission 203695) | Sediment microbial communities from Yellowstone Lake, YNP, Wyoming, USA - YL17G05_15 | ecosystem: Environmental > Aquatic > Freshwater > Lake > Sediment | place: USA: Wyoming | collected...
AAGTCTGGTACTACGAGCACCCACTCCCCGAGGGCCGAAAGAACTACACCAAGACCCAGCCCATCCAGTTCGAGGAGTTCGCCCCGTGCCTCGCCTGGTGGAAGGAGCGCAAGGAGAACGACCGCGCGTGGAGGGTTCCCGCCGACGAGCTTCTCGCGGCCAACGGCAACCTGGACCGGAAGAACCCGCGAGGGAAAGAGGACATCGCCCACCTGCCGCCGGAGGAGCTCGCCGAGAGCATCGTGGCCAAGGAACGGCGGATCCTCGAGATCATGGCGGAGATCAAGAAGCAACTGGTGAGAGGGCCATGAACTTCGACCGACTGGTCCAAGCCGTTGAGGAGGTCTACCGCCGACTCGAAAGCGAGGCACTCAAGGCGGTTAACCGGGGATTGACGCTCCGGAACTGGCTGATCGGATTCTACATCGTCGCCTATGAACAGGACGGATCCGACCGTGCGGCCTACGGCGAACGCCTGCTGGATTCCCTTGCCGGACGACTTCATGTGGAAGGTCTTGTCCGCGTCGACCCCCGGGAATTGCGCCGCTATCGCCAGTTCTGTCTCTCCTACCCGCAGATTCGGGAGACGCTGTCTCCCGAATTCTGGAAGCTGCTCAGGCCTGGCGTTCCAGACCTGACGGCGGCCGCCATCCCGCTGCCCCGCAAGGGCAAGATCCGGGAGACAGTGTCTCCCGGATTAGCGATTCCCGCGGACACGCTCCTCGACAGCCTGTCCTTCAGTCACTTCGTGGAGCTGCTCAGCCTTGCGGCTCCGCTCAAACGCGCCTTCTACGAGATCGAATGCATCAAAGGTGGCTGGTCGGTACGGGAGCTGAAACGCCAGATCGCAAGCCTCTACTACGAACGATCCGGCCTGTCCCATAACAAGTCTGAGCTATCCCGTCTCGCCAACGAAGCGGCGGAGATCTCGACGCCCGCCCTCGCCATCCGGGACCCGTATGTCTTCGAGTTCCTCGGGCTCAGGCCCCGCGAGGTCACGAGCGAGTCCACCCTGGAAGAGGGTCTGCTCGACAAGCTCCAGGACTTCCTTCTTGAGCTCGGCCGCGGGTTCTGCTTCGAGGCACGCCAGAGGCGGATTCTCATGGGTGACGAGCACTTCTTCGTCGACCTCGTCTTCTACCAACGCATTCTCAAGTGCCACGTCCTCGTCGAGCTCAAGGTAGACGGCTTCCGCCACGAGTACCTCGGCCAGCTCAACACCTACGTCAACTGGTACCGCGAACACGAGATGGCCGAAGGCGACAGCCCGCCCGTCGGGATCCTGCTCTGCACCGAGAAGAACCACGCCCTCGTCCGGTACGCCCTGGCCGGGATGGACAACCGCCTCTTCGTCTCCAAGTACGAGCTCCAGCTCCCCGACGAGGCGAAGATCCGCGCGTTCCTCGAGGCCCAGTACCGCGAACTCCGCGGAGGCGACGCCTCGTGACCGAGCGATCCGCATGGCCGAGCGTGAGGCTAGGAGAGGTGCTGACGTCAGTCTCCCGCGAAGAGGTCGTCGACGCGGCCAAGGAATACCGCTTGCTGGGTGTCCGACTCGATGGGCGCGGACCGTTCCTGCGGGAGCTCGTCACGGGTGCGAACACAGCCGCGAAGAAGCTCTTCCGCGTCGCGAAAGGCGACTTCATCTACAGCCGCCTCTTTGCCTGGCGCGGCGCGTTTGGCGTCATTGGTGAGGAGCTCGATGACTCCTGTGTCTCAGGCGAGTTCCCGACGTTTGTGCCGGCGCCCAACCGCGTAGACGTGGAGTTCCTGCGCTACTGGTTCCGACTCCCGGCCACGCTGGAGCGCGTGACTGCGGACTGCTCCGGCAGCACTCCGCTGACCCGGAACCGGTTCAAGGAGCCGTACTTCCTCGCCCTCGAAATCCCCCTGCCGCCGTTGGCGGAGCAGCAGCGGATCGTGGCGCGGATCGAGGCACTGGCCGCTCTGATCGACGAGGCCCGCGCCCTCCGCCAGCAAGCAGTTGAGGAGAGAAGGGCGCTTCTGCATGCCGCTGCGCGCGATAGGCTCGCGGCTATCAGAACGTCCCTGAGCCCCCTTGGCGAATGGCTAGACCGACAACGAGGAGGTATCCAGACGGGTCCATTCGGTGCTCAACTCGGCAGCGCCGACTTCACGGATTCCGGGCGGCCCGTGCTTACCATTGGCAACGTGCAGTTTGGGGGGCTGAGCACATCCGAACTGAAGTATGTCTCAGAACAGAAGGGCCACACGCTAGAGAGGTATCGGGTCGAAGAGGGTGACATCCTGTTCGCTCGGATGGGAACTGTCGGTAGGTGTTGTGTCGTGCCCGGGCATGCTTCTGGGTGGCTGATCAACTACCACATCATCCGAGTGGCTCTTGATCAGTCCCGTGTTGAACCTCGGTTCATTCACTGGGCTATTCGGGCATCGCGGGACATTGACGAATACCTGATCTCCAGGATCCGGGGGGCAACTCGGCAAGGCGTGAACTCCGGCATCGTGAGGGGACTGCCATGCCGCGTGCCGCCTCTCGATCATCAACGCACCATTGTGGCAGAGCTGGATGCCTTGCAGGCACAGGTAGATGCGCTGACGCACCTGCAATCCGAGACCGCCGCCGAACTCGACGCCCTCCTGCCCTCCATCTTCGACCGCGCGTTCAAGGGGGAACTGTGACCAGAGTGCCTCTCCTTCTGGAGAACGCATGCGCGGGGGCAGGTCTGGCTTCTTGCGCGCGCTTGACCGAACTGGGAACGGAGCTCGACCGCTGGAGGCTGAGGCCGGGACGGCCTTCGCCTGCCGCCAACGGCCGTCGGGCACACGACCGCGTCCTCTCCGCCAGTGGTACTTGTCCCCGCGCTCGATCTCCCGGAGCCCAACGCCGCTAGGAAGGGATTGCGCATGATGCATCAACGCAAGACGCGAGCCCCTTTCGGCGGGTGATCCATAAACGCAAGACCCCCCCACCTGTGACTGCCTTCACCGCTCTACCCGGCGTTCCAGCACCATGTGCACTGATCTAGGCTAAGACATGAGCCTTCAGTACTGGGACTCGTAGCTCCCCATTGCACTAGATGGGAGAACGTGCTAGGGTGTCCTCATGGACGCTTTGCTCAAGGACTACTTGTCATGGACGCGGCCGGTTTTCCATTACGCAGTTGACGGCGAGGGTCCCAGCCCAGGGTACGAACCGGAGTCGGGTCTTGACCCCGAGCGCTTCTACGGCGAGGGTTTGTATGTCGGTAGGCCAGAGATCGAAGCGGCCATCGGCGAGCGTGTTCTCTCCACCACTGATCCCATCGTGGCTACTGGGCCGTGTGGCTGCGGCAAGACCTCGGTGCTGGGCAAGGTGCTCCGGCAATTGCGGGAGAAGGGCTGGGTGACGACATCCCTGGACCTATTCAGTTCCGACTTCACGGCCCTCTGTAACCAATTCGTGGAGGTGAACGGAAGGTCAAACGCTCTCTATGCGCAGCTGAAGAAGATGCTTTTGGAGAGGATCCTTGATTCCCTCTACGCGTCTGGTAGACGATGGGAGCTCTGGCGACTTGTCCTCCGGGAAGCGCCAGGAAAGGCACTGGGGGGGCTAGTGCAGTACGGCCAACTCTCTGATGCCAGGAAGGCGGCGAAGAGGCTCTACGACCGCCTCGGAACAGACAAGCCCGCGACATTCAGTGAGTGGCTGGACAGCGACCTGGCGCCCCGGCACGCAGGGCTATGCAACCTCATCGACAGCACAGTGGAGCCCGCCATGCGTTTCGACGTGCTTGCAGCCGCCCTGGTCGAACAGAAGCGCGACACCCGGGTTGCCATCCTCCTCGACAACGTCGACCACGTCGCTCCTCTGTGTCAGAACGAGTGCTTTAGGTTCGTCTACGACTTGCACCACGAAGTCGGCACAAGATGGCGCATCCTGATCACGCTTCGAGACGAGAACGCGCGACGGCCAAGCGTGTACAGGGACAGGTTGGACGCCAGCCACATCATCTGCCATCTTAAGAACGAAGAAAAGATTGTACCATGTATGCCCTTGCGCCCGCCTGACCCACAGCTGTTCTCCGACATCTTCCTCGCCAGGTTCGAGTGCGTCTGCGACCTGGTCAGGCAGCATGGGCAGTCGAACGATGCGGTAGCGCGCCTGGTTCACCTGCAAAGGACCATGTTGTCGAGGTACGTGGGCGGGCGCATGATCGAGCTCACCAACGACAACCTGCGTGACTCAATGGCTGCGCACCGCGACTTCCTGGAGTACCTCCTTCAGTACGCAAGCGCCAAGCAACAGGATGCTCTCACACTGCCAGAGGAGAAGGTCGAAAGCATCTTCTATTCATGGCTTGTTCGAAGAGGCGAGAGGAATGGGCTACCAGCTTACAGCATGATGGATACAGTGAGAAGAAACAGGACAACGCCGAAAGAACCGGCCTGCATGCTCGAATGCCTGGCGTTGCTTTACGTCATAGGGAGAGAGGCAGAAACGAGACTCGCCTCGGAGACTGACTACGCGTTCGTCCCCGTACGAGAAGTCGTGAGTGCACTCGGAGACCTCGGGTACGAAGCCGTGGAAGTGCGCCAGGCAGTTCACAGTCTCTACCTGCGGTCTCAGCGGAAGGGGGTCATGCTCGACTTCCGCGACATGGCGGACCCCCCTACACCAGATGAAGTATTGGATCAACTCAAGATGTTCGCGACCCGCGCTGGTAGAGCGATGGTCTTGGCAATTGCGAATCGGGTCTACTACCTGGCGGAAGACTACCTCGTGTGCTTTGACCCGGAGAAGACCTGCTGCCACTTACCGGACGCGCAAGCCTTCAAGATAGCCCTCAAGGCCGTTTCGTTAGTCGCCGACATGCACAGGGCTGGACTTCAGCAACTCAGCGATAAACTGCGGACGAAGCCTGGGTGGGGGCCAAACTGGTTTAAGGAGTACACTAGGAGGTTCACTTACGACGGACAGCTGCAGCTGCAAAGAATGGCCAAGGGACATCTCAGCTTCTTTGAGGAAGCCGAGGCCGAGGTCCCAGGCCGCTTTGGCGAGATCCTGACCGCTCTGAACAGCATCGCAGCGTCCTTCGACCAGGACGTCGCCAAGATCACTGCGGGAGGACAGGGGCGGGCAAGCTCGTACTACGAGCTGGTTCCAGAGAGCCTGCGGTTGCCCTAGGAGGAACATGAGGTGGCTGTACAGCCCAACGAAGCCAAGCTCCGTCGTGGCGGTGAACAAGGCTGCAGATCCAGCGCGCCTGATATGCCAAGAGTGCCGCGGGCCAAGCGAAGCCGGCCATTCGTCACGGCGGGCGAGCCGACAATCGGACGATGCAGACTCAGTCTTGCTGAGGAAACGAGCTGAGACCCTTCCCCGGATGCGTACGCGGAGAGGGGCCAAAGATGGCGCACCTTGCTTGAGAACGTCCTGGGCTCCATCGGTCGCCAAGCGACCCGGTCACACAAGCGACCCGCCAGCAGAGGAGGTAGGGATTGGCACCCAAAGCAGTGCACGAGATGACGGGACGGGAGCTGGTCCACGAATTCGAGTACGGTGATCAGCCAAAGCGTGAACTGGTCGCCCTTGAAGTCCAGCGCAGGCAGCTTGAGAGCAACGAGCTCTTGGCAAGGGCGCTTGCGGAGGTATCTAGAAGTTCGCAGGCCTTGCCTCCGGCGGTTTCCGGGCTGCCAGGTTCGATCGATTCGGTCCGCTCATCAATACAGGCGCTCTCAGAGCGACTCAACCTCTCAATGCGTGCAGCAACGCGCCTCACCACCTGGTACACGATCGCCACGGTCTTTCTCGCTGTGTTTGCCCTGGCTGAGTTGGCCATGACGATCATCAGTCTGGTCGCAGGCGGGCGGTGAGGCCTTGAATGGAGCCACAAGGAGCACAGCGAGGCCGCGGGGGTCAGCTGATCCCTGGTAGCGGGTGGACTCCGTCTTGGACTCCGAGGCCCTCGTCTGCCTTCAGTCCTCGAGCGTTCCGATCCACCCCCGGGCGCTCGTTGCCGATCTCTCGTGGGAGGAGGTCGAGGAAGGCGCCCCGGTCACGGCGTCGAGGGGTGAGCTCTCCGTCGGCCGGTTCGTCCTGCCTCTTGCGGAGGCTGAGGTCGTCGACCTCACCTTCCACCCACCGAAGAGCCTCGTCTCGCTGCAGAAGCTTCAGGAACGCCTCGCACTCATTGAACGGCTCCTCGCCGAGACGCCCGACCCCTTTGAGAGCGAGTTCGACCGCGCCTTCGTCCGCGACCGGATCCTCGCCGGCCTCGAGGTCCTCGCCGGCGTCGTCCCGACCGCTGGGCGGCCTCTTCTGCAACCCACACGTCATGCGCTACAGACTTGCAGCAGGGGCCTTACCGAGCCCAGCAGGCAATCCAGCCACGCCACTCAGCCAATATGAGCGCGAACATTGAGGCGTTGAAGGGCACACTCCGCGTTGCGGCCTGGGAGGACATGCGATACCCTCCACAAGAGGAGGTGTGCGCATGTCTGCTCAGCGTGCCAAGCCAGACACCTTTGAGGTGTTCTTCTCCAGGGCCACAGACTACAAGATCGTCACGGCCACAGGGGCCTGGGGTGGGCTATCTCCTAACGGAGAGGTCGTTTTCGACTTGTATATCGAGCGGAGGAAGAACCCAGACAGGATGGATATCGACGTTGTGTCTGGGAAACAGGTCGCCGAGCGAAGGGTGCCAGACCCTCAACCGTTTGAGAGGGAATCACAGGTCGGGATTGCGGTGCGCGCGGACGTTGCTAGGATCATCGGACAGTTTCTCATCGGCTTGGCGGACAAGGCGGCTCCGCCGCCTACGTCAGAGAAGCGATGAGGAATATGCTCTGGGAAACGCAGACAGCGGTCGCAGACACTGGGCGCGGGGAGCTGGCCGGTCCTCTCACACAGACCGAGTATCGCAGGCCAAAGACCCAGCCCGCCCGTACCTCTCTCGGATGTCTGGTCATCCCGTGGGAGGCGGCACAGGCCGTGGCTGATCAGTACCAACTCTTGCGGGACACACTGATTGACGTGGTGGTCGGGTTCAAACGCTACTTTGACTTCTCTGGGTACTACAACTCTTACGTCTCTGGGCAGCTATCGGAAGGCGCTTTCGAGAAGGTAGCCAAGACATACTCTGTCCAGGATGGTGGAGATGATGAAGTGCTGGCAGAGAAGATCGAGTGCCTACTGCGCGAGAGCGGAGCAGTTCTCTATTCCAACGAACTGGCGCAGATCTTCTCAGTGCCAGAACGGCAAGTAGAGCGGGTTATGGCTCGCCTTTCCACCAGAGGTCAGATCGGGACTCATGACCAAGTTAGCCTACCACGTCCAAGAGGGTGATGTGGTCGAGGCGATGAAGGCGGATTGCCAGGCCAGCAAGCGCAGCCCAAGCCGACCGGATTTCGGATCGCCAGAGAAGCTCCCGTATGCCTGTACGCTCGATGACGGGATTGTTGCGGTAGTTGAGGGCCTGCCAACTCCAAGAGACCGCGTAGTACCTGCGTCCTTCTGCGAGATGGGGCATGCCATAAGAGGTCCGCGCGTGCTCGTACTCTGCCACAAGCCATTTGGACGCCCAGCTCTGAAGAAGAGATCTGGACGGCACCGGGGCTCCATCTTCCAAACGAGGGGCCACACAGTCGGAGTGATAAGGGCCGCTGCCCCTTACGTCTATCGGGTTGCTCACGGTGCTATGGCAGTTGTAGACGAACTCGTCTAGAATCGTCCGGGAATCCCGTGAAGCGCTCCGTGAGTTGACCAGATAGGCCGCCCCGATGGTCATGTCGTCGCTCGTCGCGAGCGACACACTAGCCGCAAGATACTCCACCCCGCATTGTCGGAACGTACCAGCCCCCCGGAGACACGCTCTTCTCGCTTCAGTTTCTCGAAAGCCCAAGCAACGCGGTCTCGCGTCAGTCCTACCGGAATGATCTTGGGCGAGAGCGCCACATCGACTGGCGTGCCCTCTGGGCGGCATTGCTCTAGTACCCATCTCTCTGCTGGTTCGAACTCCCGATCCGATTCAACCATTTTGTACCCCCCTGTCTCCGGATACGCTCGGCGCTGAATACGCCGCTTCGCACCATACCATCCGGGGCGGTCGATGATAAGGACAGTGTAATCCACAAAACAAGCGTGGTTGCGGCTTACAGGCTGTCTCCGCTACAGTCGATTCGGCCTCCTGCTGCGCTAACGGGATAAGCAAGAAAGGTGTCCGCCGCGTACCCTTACGGGTAGACTGGCGACGTCGATGGACTACGACGAGTACAGAATCACTGTGCGGAGGGGATGACGTTGGCCGGGCCTTCGAGAATCGAGTGGACTGAGTCGTCGTGGAACCCTGTTACGGGATGCACCAAGGCCAGCCCCGGCTGTCTCAACTGCTATGCGGAGAGGATGGCGAGACGGCTCCAGTCCATGAGCCATCCCAACTACCGCTTGGGGTTCCAGGTTGCCCTGCACCCGAACGCTCTGGATGCGCCTCTTGGCTGGTCCCGTCCTCAGCTTGTGTTCGTCAACTCCATGAGCGACCTGTTCCACGACGAGGTACCCCTTCCCTTTATCCAACAGGTCTTCGGCGTGATGGCACGCGCTCACTGGCACGTCTTTCAGATCCTCACCAAGCGGTCGGAGCGCCTAAGCCACGTAGCGAGGCAGTTGCCGTGGCCAAGTAACGTCTGGATCGGTGTGAGTGTGGAAAGCGCCGACTACGCCTATCGGATAGACGATCTTCGCCAAGTCCCGGCAGAGACACGGTTCGTCTCGTTCGAGCCCCTGCTGGCAGATGTGGGAGAACTCAATCTGACAAGGATCCACTGGGCCATCGTCGGGGGCGAGTCGGGGCCCGGCGCGAGATCCATGCATCCCGAGTGGGCCGTTGGCATCCGAGATCAGTGCGCCACCCAATCCGTGCCGTTCTTCTTCAAGCAGTGGGGCGGAGTGCACAAGAAGAAGGCCGGCCGTCTGCTGGAAGGCCGCTTGTGGAACGAATACCCGGCCCGTCGCCCTGCCGGTGCCGTCGTAGCTACCCGCTAGTCCGCGCGGAACAGAGGGTGAATGGCGTTCGGGTGACGGGGGTCAGATGCTTCGCTCTTGGTGTCCGTCGCGGCGTGCGCATCAGGGCAAGTAGCTCGCCGCCCCGGCCGGGGTCGTGACGAGGATGTCGTAGGACTGGTCCACCTTCTCTAAGAGGACGATGGCCACGTTCCTCTCCGCGTCCACAAACACCTTTACCCCTCCAAGGTCGAAGGCCGCGCCCATGAGATAGGGAACCTGCGGGTTCGCATTGACGGCCCTCACGGGTGCGGCACCGTGTCGGCACTCGCCCACGGTGTCGTCAGCGTACAGGACCAGAACACCAGATGAGGGCAGGTTCACATCCGAGTTGAACGGTTGGCGGTTCTCCACCAGGTAGTAGGTATCCGCGGAGAGAGGGATCTTGATCACGAGCGTGGCGGAGGTCGGGTCTGCCAGCGGGTCGAGCCTGACCTTGGCCGTCTCTCCTGGAGTCGCCGAGACTCGAGATGGCGACGAGCGTCAAGCCGCCTGGCCGGCCGAAGCCGGCCAGGCGACGGTGCCTACTGGCAACGACTGAGGTGGACGTCACACGTCCATCGCAGTCCCCCGCTTACGGGATTGCCCCAGAACTTCGCAAAGTCCTCCCTGCCATCGCCATCGAAATCGCCGGTCACCCAGACCTGATCCGCCCAGAACCACCCCTGGTGTGTCGCCCATCGCTCCATCACGAAGCCGCTGGATGTGGAACGGTGCACGTCGGCGACCCACTCCTCATGGCTGCCAACCTGATCTCCCCAGAACTTCGCGAGGTCGTCCCGCTCGTCTCCGTCGAAATCGCCGACGAACCAGGCTTGGCTTGTCCAGTACCATCCCTGGTGCGTCGCCCAGCGCGACTTCGCGAACGCGGATCCATTGGAGAGGTGAACGTCACATGTCCATTCCTGGTGGGCGCTCACCTGGTCTCCCCAGGACTTCGCGAAGTCGTCCCGGCCGTCTCCGTTGAAGTCGCCGACAACCCACTTTTGGTCACTCCAGAACCACCCCTGTTTCGTCGCCCAACGGAACTTCGTGAACGCGGATCCATTCGAGACGTGGACGTCGCAGGTCCACTCCTGGTGCCAGGGCACGAAATCTCCCCAGAACTTGGCGAAGTCGGTCTTTCCGTCTCCGTTGAAGTCGCCGGTGAACCACTGCTGCGATGCCCAGAAGCCCCCCTGTTGCGTTGCCCACCGCGACATCGCGAACGACGTCCCAGTCGACAGATGAACGTCGCACGTCCAGCTTCCGCCGTCGTCCCAGAACTTGGCGAAATCGGTCTTCTTGTCCCCGTTGAAGTCGCCGGTGAACCATCGCTGTGACGACGAGAAGCAGCCTTGCGTCGTCGCCCACCGCGACATCGCGAACGACGTCCCGGTCGACAGGTGAACGTCGCACGTCCAGCTTCCACTGTCATTCCAGAACTTGGCGAAGTCCGTCTTCCCATCTCCGTTGAAGTCGCCGGTGAACCACTCTTGGGACGACCAGTAGCCGCCCTGCTTCGTCGCCCACCGTGACATCACGAACGACGACCCGGTCGATAGGTGAACGTCGCACGTCCAGCTTCCGCCGTCGTCCCAGAACTTGGCGAAGTCCGTCTTCCCATCCCCGTTGAAGTCACCGGTGAACCACCGCTGGGAGGACGAGAACCCGCCTTGATTCGTCGCCCACCGCTGCATCTGGAATCCCATCGGGCAGGCAGCCGGGGCCTTGAGCGCCGGATCTCCGAACCACAGGTACATGGTGATGTTGGCGCTTGCAGCCGACCCTCCCCCGTACGTCGCGTACATGTCTGCGTTGGCCCAATTCAGGAGATCGCCGATGGCAAGCACTCCGTAGGACCACGCGCCCTGGAACAAGGAGCGGTCGAAATCGTGATTCGGCAGCGTGTAGCTTGGATGCATCGCTCCGAGAAACGCGACCGCAGCGTCGTCCTCGCGCAGGAACGCCTCTCCGAGGCACACCTGGCTTGCCGCCATGTTCGCCGTCGAACAGGCAATCGAGAAGACGATCGGCGTCTTCGTGCCGTTCGCGAGGCCTTGCACATCGGCAACGGTGTACGACTGGCCGGAGAGATCCCAGCTAGACCAGTTCTGATTGCTTCCGTGGCCACGGTAGTTGACGACGCCGTAGCCGCTGTTCACGGACGACGTGAGACTGGCGTTGGTCCACGACGCGTTCGGTTCTCCTCCGTACATCCGGTCGAACTGGGGCTGGATCGCATAGTTGGCGGTGTAGATCGACTCCTTGCAGGCCGTGTACTTCTGGGGGTACTGCTCCTTGTTGGCGACCAGAAGCGCGCGTCTTTGCCACGACGCTCCCCCGCCCGTTGCATAGGCGAGTGTCTTGGCGATCATGCGGTCCAGTTCCTGCACATTCTGCGCCGGGAACCTCCCCAACCCGACGTCTCCGAATATGTCCGCCCCTTCGAGCCACGCGTACCAGATGTCCGAGTTCAGATTCGCCTGAGCGCTCGGATTCGCGTTGGTCTTGTACGGGATCACGGCGGCGTCCCCAACGAGCAAGACGTAGTCGAGGGCGGCCGGCGCATGGCTGTTGTACTCTGCCTGGATAGACGCCTTGATCGCGTCAGCCGTCGTGCCAATCTGGGCGACGCTGACGACGAGGACCGTTCGTCCCTGGTTCTGGTGGTAGGCCACCAACTGCGCCAGACTGGCTGCGTTGATGAGCGCAGGGTCCGCGATGATGAGGTAGTCGACCGCGGTATCGAGTTCGCCAACGGGCTGGTTCAGATACGGGTAGTTGAGAAGGAGACTCTTGAGGGAGGTTTCTAGGTTCTCGGGGACTCCCCTGACGCCGTAGCGGATCGCACAGAACGGCTGCTCGCCGACGAACTCGACGCGGAAGTCGATTCTGCGTGCGACCTGCAGAACACGCTGAACGGGGTTGTATCGGAACACGTGGAGATCCACTCGCCCGATCCGGACGCCGTGCATGATCCCGTCAATCGACGCCTCTGCCCACGCCTCAGGGAAGAAGACGTCGGCGGAGTACTGCTTCTCGTCCAGGGCGAGGCGCTGGTCCGCGTCGATCTGCGTCTCCAGAAGTAGCGCCTGCGCCGGCTCGACCCTTACGTCCTTGATGACGTCATACTCCACATTCTCGATGACGACGCGAGCATCCTTGAGCGGATCTGCGGCGAACAGACGGCGAATGACCGGCAGGTTGGGGGCACCCACGACCCCCAGATACCCTGCACCGGGAAGAACGATTCGGTCCCATGTGTTCCCGGCGAGCTCGACCGTCTCGGCGTAGAATCCGGGAACGATGGCATTCGACACGAAGCCTTCATTCGTTACCGACGTCACCTGCAAGGAAATGGTTGCCCCTGGCTCGACCGTCTTGAGTGAAACCCAACCCTCGATGGCGACCACCGGCGCGCAGAGCAGCGCTACGATGATCCCGGCGGTAAGCAGAACTGCCCCCCTCTCACGCATCATACCCCTCCTTTGACCGATCCTTGCTGCCTCGGAGCGGACTTGCCGCCCGCTCGTCGGGGTCACGCTGGGACAGGTGGCCCCTCTGCGGGAGAAGAGCGCGGCCATCTCTGCCCAATCGTTCCGACGGCTCACCCGCCTGGATGCATAGCCGATCACCTCCTATCCGTTCGCATGACTACGTTGTGATCCATTCCCGTGACGCCAACCATAGTACTCACATCCTGAAAGCGATGGCAAAACGCTGCTCAGTATCATTTGTACCAGTGTGCGCCCAATGGATGGGCTTGACGGGAGGAGCATGGACAAGGGGGCCTACCACCGGATCCTGCCAGAGGCAGGAACATCACCCCGGCGCGATCGCGGCGGCTGCTCGTTCCGAGCGGTCGGGGAGTCGCTGATGCGACTCCTTCAGCTTCGACGCGGTTGAGACGATGGCGTCTACCATTGGATCTCGCTGGGATGACGGGGGCACCTTCGTCCGGCAGACCGTCTGCCTGACGGCGGTGTGGGTCGTGGGATCCGCGGGCTCCTCGGAGACACTGCTCGACTCTGAATTGCCGCCCCCGTCATCTCGGCCATCCGGGGTGTCCTCCGGGACGGTGCGAACCCTCAGGGCATCGCTCTGCCTTGGCGGCCTCTGTCGCCGCGCTCGATCTCCCGGAGCCCAACCCAGCTAGAAAGAGATCGCGTGTGGTGCATGAACGCAAGACCCCATCGCGGGTGCTAGCCGCAAGCTAGCCATCGGCTCGAAGTCCACGCCCCCGAGCACTTCGACTTCCTGCGACTCGATGTGCTTGCTGCACGACGAGGGTGGGCGATGGCTGCGGACATCGCCAATGCCGCAGCTCTTGCCGGCCTCCCCGGGCAATTCCCCAGTGCGCCCTAGGCCAAGCATCGAGTGGCCGTGGTACCAGCCCTCTCCTGAACTGCGACGCAATCCTGGATGTCCATGCGCCTAACGACAGCTTGTACATTCACAGAGGGAAGTATATAGTCACACCTGTAACCGCACCAGCGGATACAGCGCACGCAGACAGCGTCAACCCAACGCTTATGCGAGATGATAGCAGGTCGGCAGATGCGCTACGGCTGAGCATGTCATCTGCGGTCGCGCGAGGAGGTGGCCATGAGACGATGGCAAGCGGTGCTGCTCGCCCTTGTGGTGGGTAGCGTAATGGCGTTCGGCATGCCGGGGCTTGCGCAGGACGCAGCAGAAGGCTCGCTTGGACCCGGGGCACCGTGGCCTCTCTGCTGGATGTTCTGCCCAACATCCTCGCAACCTGATCGTGTGTATCAGTATTCGGTCAAGGTGGTTCAGGGCCGGACGTCCGATGTCGAGATACTCGGGCCGGGCCAGTACACGACGAGCGTGAACATCCACAATCCCTGGTGCCACTCCGTGAAGTATCAGGTGAAGCTGGCCCTAGCTGGTCGAAACAGTGTGGAAGGCGCCATCACGCTCTACTCCTCCTTCACGCTCGGGCCTGATGGCGTCACTGAGTTTGACAGCGTGGGATTCAAAACGCTGCTGAATGCCACTCTACCAGCCTTCTTTGAGGGCTACTTCGTGATCCAATGCGAGGAGGAACTCGATGTCGTCGCCGTGTACGCGGGGACAGTCGAAGAACAGACGCCTCATGGGCTGTCGACCATAGAGACGGAGCGCGTCCCGGCTCGGATGGTCCCACGCGGTCGGGATCTCAGCGCCAACATCAGCACAGGCGTGGCGCCATGGGTCATTTCAAGCGTGCCGCTAGTAGGGTCCACTCTCACTGCGGGTCTGCTGGCACCGATCTCGAATCCGAAATGTGGCGCATGGGTCGACCCGGTGGCTGCGAACGTTCAGTGGGGGGCAGTATGGGTCGGAGAGAGCAACTGTACGTGGACGGGTAAAGGTGTCTACACATACGACTACACCTTTGATTTGTGCTGCGGCTTCCATGACGCGAGAATCTGCTTCAGATTGTGGGCCGACAACAACGCGACGGTCTTCCTTAACGACATGAGCACCCCCGTAACCACAGTCACCGGCAACTTCGGTGCCACTGCGGTGGCGCCAATCTACATCACGAGCGGCTTCCTGGTAGGCCCGAACCTCCTGCGGATTGAAGTGGAGAACATGAACCCCAATCCCGGTCTTCCTGCCCAGACTAGCGGCATGATGCTTGACGGGAGGATGTGCGTGGAGGCGGGAATCTGTCCATAGCGCAGAGCGTGCCTGAGACGCTCTATCGAGCGGGCAGTTGTTCGATTGGGATCGGCGGTAGTGTCGCCCGGCGGAAGCTCCGGGCGTGCGCCGCCGGTCCCACTCGCATGCAAGTGCGAATTCCATCCGTCTTGACCTCAATGGCCCATTCGGGGTCTACCATTGGATTCCGCTGGGATGCTGGGGGCACCTCCGTCCGGCAGACGGTCTGCCTGACGGGGGTGTGGCTTGCGGGGTCCGCAGGCTCCTCGGAGACACTGCTCGACTCTGAATTGCCGCCCCCGTTATCTCTGCCATCCAGGGTGTCCTTCGGGATGGTGCGAGCCCTCAGGGTGTCGCTCTGCCCCAGTGGGACTTGTCGCCGCGCTCGATCTCCGAGAGCTCAACACAGCTAGAAAGGGATTGCGGATGATGCGTTAGCACAAGACGCGACCCCTTCCCTCTGGAGACCGCTTCTCAGAGCCCCTCCTTGAGCTTCAGAAGGCGCTGGTAGCTCACGAGGCACTCTCTGCCCTCGCCCTCAGCGCCGCCCGGCACGTCCTAGGCGCCGGGCACACGACGGGGAAGTCCGCCCTTCTTGGCCTCCTCGCCCGCTCAGCGGTCGGGGCTTGATTGCACTGGGAAGGGATTGCATGTAGTGCATGAACGCAAGACTTGACCCCACCACCCCACGGAAGCGTGAGTCCATTGGCGAAGGATTGTCGATGATGTACGAACGCAAGACCTGCCCCCACCTCCCGGACAGCATGGGGCGCGCAAAGTGAAGATCTCGTCCTCACGACCCCCTGAGGATCTCTTCGATCCGGTCGATCACCCGATAGACCCTCGTGCCCGGTCGCCTGGGCCAACGCTCGGTTGGGTGGCGGTCAAGGTCTCGCGCGCGACGGACCGCGTCCGACACGCGCCGTTCGAACTCCTCCAATTGGACGTGCGCGCCATCCTGCCCACCAAGCACGCGCCGAAGCTCATCTTGAACCTGTCGACTGTTCATGGTCGCCATGCTTGGGGTGGGATCCGCATGATGTAGGTACAGCCAGACTTCGAAGCAGGGGCAGCTGACGGCAAGCTCATACCCACGTTGGAGTGCCTGTGCTGCGACCTCTCCGAGTTGGTCACCAGGCCAGCGGTCCTCGTCAATGACCAAGCAGAGCACATCGTCACTTCCGAGTTCGTACTCCCGGGCGTAGCGCCGAAGACGGGCAAGCACGTGCCGGGGCGCCGACTCGCCCTGGCGCGTCTCCAGAACCCTCACTTGAACCCGAGAACTCCTCCTCTCAAAGATCGAGAAGTAATACTTCTCCGTCCGTTCACCCTCGGTTGCGACTACGACCAGCCGCGTGTCGCGGAGATGCGGAATGCCTCGGTTGAGGGGACGGCGGCGGCGAGTGGTCAGCGTCACTTGCACCCCCCAGCCGGGAAGAGCCTCCGAACGTCGCCCACAAATGGAATCGCGCCAAATCGTCCGCTGAGATACCCCTTGCTGATTCTCAGATCGGCCTTCACCCTAAACTCAGCCAGAGACGTGAGGTGACTCGCGCCCTGGGTGTCCTTCTCGACAAACCAGATCTCATCCCGACGGAGAAGGTCAAGATCCAGCAAGCTCGTCTCGTGCGTGGTGACAATCATCTGGCCCCGGCAGCCGCGGTCGGTTATGTTGAAGAGGAACGCATCCAGGTACATCCGGCAGAGGTGGGGATGCAGACTGCGGTCCAACTCGTCAATCACATAGACGTCATCGGACTTCCGTAGGTTCAGAAGTGCAGGAGCCAGATGCATTAGTCGGTGGGTGCCATCCGACTCCGCTCTGATATCGAAGAACACGTGTTTGCCATCGTCGGCACTGTGCCTGGTCTGCAGCGTCAGGACTTGCACTTCTTCATCCGCCTGTTGTCGGAAGGCATAGAGCGCCTTCCCCACAGCTACTCCGACTGACCGACTCGGGGACTGGCGTAGAGCCTCGAGGAACTCCTTCTTCGCGTCATCTGGCAGGTTCTCCCACACGCGTCGGTCATCCAACTTCGTGTCTTCTATGCTCAACCCCTTGATACCCGTATCGGCCGTGGACAACACATCCGCTACGAACTCAGCGAACTCCTTGTCCGAGTGCGCGCGCAACACGAGCGGCTGGTACCGAGCTTCCGGGCTGATGATAGTCAGATGCTCGCGGAACCAATGCAAGAGCGGTTCTAGGGGCTCGACGTTCCGCTCATGCGCTTCCGTCAGGAAGAGCTGATTCGGACGCGTTCCCGCGGCGACGAACTGGAGCCGTTGTCTCTCCCCCTTCGTCGACGCCAATCTAGCGCCTACCTCAACGCGTGCGCGTCCGTCTTCCGTGACGCGCTCAAAGAGCCGAACCTCGTTCTTCGCGAACACGCCGAATAGCCATTCTTCCTTCACTTCTTGGGCCGTAACAACGAAGCCGTACGTATACAGGACATCGTCATGTTTGAGAACGAACTCGAACCTGCTGCCCTTGCCTCTGGCCTCGGAAGCAAGCTGGAATGGCTGGACGGGGATCTGTGATTCACTTCTTGTGCCGTCAACGACCAACTTCCGCGCGCAGCGCATCGCACGGATGAGGTTCGACTTCCCGGACGCGTTTGCGCCGTAGAGAACCGCAAGCGGAAGTGCTCGCACCCTACGCCCTTTCTCCTCCGACCTGAGTACATGCTTCGGGTGAATCCGGCTCTTGGCTGGAATCATGCTAAGGATCTCTTCGCTATGGAACGACCGGTAGTTCTCGACGGAGAATTGAACAAGCATCTGTGCCAACCTCCTCGTTACGCAAGCCATTCTAGCGCGATGGGTGCCATATGTCAACTATATCGCGTCTTTCACGCGTTAAGTGGCAGATTCTCCGGGCCGGACGATTCAGGGGACACATACCTCATTGTCCCGGCGAGGGTCAGTCTGGCCCTACGATGTGAAGCAGGACGTGCGCTGTTGCCGGTCGTCACCCAGGCATGCGATGCCCTCCTGCCCAGGGGTCAGACGGTTCTGACCTCTCGCGGCGCGGGGAGAGTGGGGTCTACCATTGAATCTGAGAGCTCTGAAAAAGCCCCGTCTCCTACGCTTCTCCGCGTGGCGCAGCCGGCATACACTGCATTCGCCAAAGCGGAAAGGGGTGAGGGGGATGCTGGGAAAGCAGGATGGGAAGAGGGACTTCTTCGACAGCTACGTGGAGCAGCGGCTGCTCCCCAAGGAGCATGAGCTCCTGGACATCAATGCGAGGGTGGATTTCTCGTTTGTTGAGGAGGAGGTCGCTGACCTCTACTGCGCGGGCACCGGCCGACCTTCGTACCCGCCGGAACAGGTCTTCCGCATTCTGTTCCTCGAGTACTACTACAACCTCTCCGACGTAGAGGTCGTGTGCCAGTTGCGGTTCAACATTCTGTTTCGTCACTTCGTCGGTCTGTCGCTTGACGACGCCGTGCCCGACGACTCCAGTCTGTCGGTGTTTCGCAGTCGGCTGGGGGAAGAGCGCTTTCGAGGTCTGTTCCAACGGTTGATCGGTCAGTGTCGACAAGAGGGGCTCCTTGGCGATCGCCTGAAGCTGATCGACGCGACGCACATCGTCGCCGAGGTGGCAATCCCCAACATGATCAGGCTGCTGCGGGACGGTCGCGAGCGGGTGTTGAACCGTCTGGAAGCGCGACACGGGCAGCTTCCGGAACTGGATGCTGTCGTCGTCAAGGGAGAACGTCAGGGTGAACTGACAAGGGATTCTGTCAGTCTCCGGTCTTTCTCCTCCTCGAGTGAGCCCTTGCCGTAGACAGGAGGTCTGCTGGCCCTGGCGTACTTTGTCACGGTCACGCGTGAGATTCCCAGGGCTCCAGAGATTGCCCGTAGCGAGAGGCCTCGGCTCTTCGCTTCCTGTATTGCGTCC
>Ga0315277_10004518_pt1 | contig 18570 bp, 15 predicted proteins | sample YL17G05_15_MG_FD_203695 | JGI IMG/M metagenome (GOLD analysis project Ga0315277, IMG submission 203695) | Sediment microbial communities from Yellowstone Lake, YNP, Wyoming, USA - YL17G05_15 | ecosystem: Environmental > Aquatic > Freshwater > Lake > Sediment | place: USA: Wyoming | collected...
CCTACTGCCTCACAGGTAGCCCAGGTCCTGCAAGCGCTTCTTGATCGCCTCTTCCTCCTCGGGAGTGTACACCTCGGCTTCCGGCGCGGGAAGGAAGCCCAGCTCCTCCAGCTTGGCAGTGATCCTGGCGGCGGAGGCCTCGACCTCCTCGGCGGAGGTGTCGCAGATGACCTCGGGGTTCTCCGGCGGCTCGTAGGGGTCGCTGACCCCGGTGAAGTTCTTGATCTCGCCCCGCAGCGCCTTCTCGTACATACCCTTCGGATCGCGGGCCTTGAGCGTCTCCAGATCGCACTGGCAGTAGACCTCCACGAATCGCCCGATCAACCGGCGGTTCTCGTCTCTGATCTCGCGGTAGGGGGAGATGGCGGCGGCGATCGCCACCACATCGTTGCGGGTGAGCAGATGACAGACATATCCGATGCGGCGGATGTTCGTGTCGCGGTCCTCCTTAGAGTAACCCAGGCCTTTGCTGAGGTTCTGGCGGACCTCATCTCCGTCCAGAAGCTCGGCCTTCAGCCCGTGCTCCCGGATGACGTCCCGCATCCGCTGCGCCAGCGTGCTCTTGCCAGAGCCGGAAAGCCCGGTGAACCAGAGGGTGAAACCTTTCGCCACAGTTCTGCCCGCCTTTCAGATGATAGCATCGCCGATCATGTCGGCTGTTGGTTCCATATCGAAGAAGCGCAGGATTGATGGCGCGATGTCGTAGATGGAGTAGCGCTCGGCCCGCCTTGGTCGCCGGTCTCCACCCAGCCGCCAGGCGAAGACGCCTTCCTCGGCGTGGTTGGCGTCGTCCGGGCCTGTGTCGTTCTCGCGCATGTGCACAGACCCTACACCCACCGAGCCCGCCGACCGCCAGTTCAGGTCTCCGAAGTAGACGATCAGATCCGGCGGGATGCGGTTTACCCGGCGGTACACCTCTTCCGGGCGGTAGACACGCGTGCCGATAGCATTGCCTTCCTCATCACCAAGCGCCTCCAGCCCGGCCTTGATCTCCTCGCTCACGCGCGCGCGGTCCTTTGCCGGCACATACCCCTGCGGCTCGCGGCCCGCCACATTCAGGAACAGGCGACCGTAGTACCCGCCCTCTCCCCAGGCGGCGGTGCGCGGCCAGTCAATCATCTCCGGCGTGAGCCGCGTTTGCTGAGAAGGCTTCTCCTTGAGTTTCAGGCAATTGTTTGCCTGCAACCACTCGTTGATGCAGATTGCCCCCTCCATCGCCTTCGCCCCGTGGTCCGAGACGACCATCACCGAGGCGCCCTCCCCGGCCGCCTCCACGGTGCGGCCGATCTCCTCATCGAGTTCGAGATAGTAGTCGTGCAGGACGTTCTGATAGGGATTGCCTTGCTGGAAGAGCCGGTGCGACGAGTCGCAGTAGCGCCAGAACCCATGGTGAAGGCGGTCCGGCCCCATCTCCACCATCATCGCGAAGGCGGCGTTGCCGGCCTGCAGCAGCCCGCGGAAGACGCGGAACCGGGCGCGCGTCATCTCCCTTACGGAGGCGAGCAAGGCCGCCTTGTCATCGGTGCGGAAGTCCTTCACGTCAATCACATACTCACCGCCGGAAAGCTTGGCTAGCAATGGCTGGATGCCGGGAGGATAGGTGAAGCTGACGTCGGTGCTCGGGGTCTCGAAGCCGGAGACCATCATCCCGCGCAGCGCCTTCGGGGGATAGGTGAGCGGCACCCCGACCACCAGGCATTCGACGCCCCGGCGGGAAAGATGGTCCCATACCGTATCCACCTGCACGCTGGTGGAGTTGGCGATCTGCAGCTTCTCGTAGCCGTAATCCGAGCGGTTGCGGAATCCGTAGATGCCCAGCATCCCGGGGTCCTGCGAGGTCATCATGGAGGCCCAGGCAGGCACGGTGATGGGCGGGACGGTCGAACGCAGCGGGCCCCCAATCCCCCCGTTGAGGATCGCCTTCAGGTTGGGCATCTCCGCCAGCCAGGCTCCGAAGGCGAGCTGTGGCGTCAGGCAGTCGAGGCCGATGACTACCAGTCGCTTCATCCTGCGCTCTCCTGGCGCCTGGTTGACATGAGCACTCGCGCCACCTCCGGGCGAGTGAACTCCGCGGGCAGGGCTTCCCCCTTCGCCAGCAGCTCACGCACCTTCGTGCCGGAGAGCGAGGCACGCTGGTCCGCTCCATGCGGGCAGGTCTTGGGAGTCGCCATGCCTCCGCAAGCACGGCAGTAGAAGGCATGCTCGAAGAATAAGGGAGTAATCTCAAGCTCCTCCGGCTGGTAGTTGTCGAAGATGCGCTGCGCGTCGTAAGTCCCGTAGTAGTTGCCGACGCCGGCATGATCGCGGCCCACAATGAAGTGCGTGCAGCCATAGTTCTTGCGCACTAGGGCGTGGAAGATCGCCTCTCGCGGCCCGGCGTAGCGCATGGCAGCAGGGAAAACGGACATCACCACACGCTCGCGCGGGTAGTAGTGCTCGATCAGCTCCTCGTAGCACCGCATTCGCACCTCGGCGGGGATGTCGTCCGACTTGGTCTCGCCCACCAACGGGTGGATGAGCAATCCGTCGGTCAGCTCCAGCGCGCACTTCTGTAGGTACTCGTGGGCGCGGTGAATCGGGTTACGGGTCTGAAACGCGGCCACGCGCTGCCAACCCCGCGCCGCAAACAGCACCCGCGTCTCCTTGGGAGTGAGCCGATAGCGAAGGAAGTCCTGGTGCTCCGGGAGGCGCACTGCCCGCACCTTGCCTCCCAGGTAGACAGGTGAGATGCTCCTCAGATACTGCACCCCCGGGTGGCCCTCGTCCGTAGTCCCGAGCGACGTCCTTGCCTCGTATTCATGGTCAACGCGGTAGCAGTCGCTGACTTCCATTACCGCCAGCAGCCGCTGCTCGTCGTCCGCCAGCGCCACCTGGTCGCCGGGCTTGAGGTGCTCGTGCTCGGGCGTCTTCGCCGAGAGCACCACCGGCAGCGACCACACCGGGCCGTTCGTGAGCCGGGTGGAGGCGAGCACAGAGAGGTAGTCGTTCTGCGTCATGAACCCGTCGAGCGGGCTCATGGCGCCGACCGCGATCATCTCCAGGTCGGCCAGCTCGCGCTGGTTGAGGGGGATCGCCGGCATCCGCTCGGCCTCCCGCTCCAGGCGGGCGGCCTCGGCGCCCGACACCAATCGGTTGATGAGCTTCCCACCGTGGGGTCTTATCATCGCTTCCTCTTCTGCTGGGCCAGAGGCACAGCCAAGGCCTGCCAGAGAGATCTGCGTTTGGCAGAATCCGGCATGTCCGCGCGCCTAGAGATAGCCGAGCTCCTGCAGGCGCTTCCGCGCCACCTCCAGCTCGCCGGCGGTCATGCGGCCGTCGGGGGCCTTCCTCTTCTTATCCTTCGGCTGCGCGGCCAGGTCCCGCAGGACGTATACCGAGAACTCGGTGACCGACCGGAACCCCGTGCCTGCGATCAACTGCTGGAGCCGATCGTAGAGGGGGCGGGGGATCTTCAGGGTCACCATGCCCGACGCTCTTCTTGGCATTCTGCCTCACACTCCCATAGGAGTGTACCCGATCCTGGCCCTCGCGGTCAAGCGTAAGAGTTGACTCTTGGTGAGAAGGATTTTCCGGGGTGGGGTCAGGGGGCGGAGGTGGGCAGCAGGATTTCCCGGCAACCCACATCGGCAATGACGATGCGCCGAGGAGGCGCATTATGACACAGAAGCGCGGCAGCCTTCACGCAGAGACTTGCCTATTCCGATAGGCCCGATGGGCCAATGCCCCTAACAACAATACGCTGAGTTCGGCCACGAGAATCACTATCCACCATATGTTTCCGGCTATACGCCGAGTTCCGGCGTGAGATATGACTGCGACCATCATCCCCGATATTGCCAGCCCAGTCAGGGCGACGTAGGCGCCACAAACCAGGCCCACCACCAAAGCGGTCGATCTCCGTTTCAGCGCCCGGGAACCGAGATAGCCGCAGCCGGCCATGACCAGCGCCGAGATCAGGGTCCACCGCGCTGGATAACCGAGATCCCTCAAGCTCATCGCTGGGTGCGGGCCTCGGCCCAGCAATACGACGACGGAAATGAGCAGAATTAACAGGAGCAGCGGCGGAGCGCCAGCCACCCACCACCGGCGCCGGCCCGCGAGCATCCCCGCCAACACGGCAGCCGGCAGTACCACCAGGAACTGAAAAAGGGATTTCGCCTGCATCAAGGACAACGGGGTGTAGGCCGCTAGCAAGTGTATCGCTCGCAGATCGCGAGAAATGCGGACACCATTGCGGACAGATGATGGGACCTGCCAGAAAATGGCCACGGTAAACATTGCGGTGAAGACGACCATGAACCCGAGCAGCGCCCTAACTCGGTTGGCGCGGCGATGTGTGTCGTTGGCCTGAGTCAACTGCGCGGCCACGTGTTTCGGCTCCCCGAACTCGCGCACCGCCTCCTGCGCGGCCTCGTTTTCGTCAAGCCCTGTCGCCATCAATTCTCTTACCCGAGTCTCCAGGTGGCTCCGCACCTCCCGGCAGATTTCGTCGGCGCGTTTCGGCGTCACGTCCAGCGCCGCTCGGAGTTGGTTGAGGTACTCGTCGAAGTCACGCATGGCTCGCCTCCAGCATCAGGTCTACGGCCTTCGTGAAGCCTTCCCAGCGCTGCACTCTCCGCGCCAGCTCGCGCTTACCCTTGGCGGTGAGGTGATAGTAGCGGCGGCTGGGCCGGCCCTGCTGCTCCCGCCATTGGGCGCGGACGAATCCGTGCTCTTCGAGCTCGTGCAGCAAGGGATAGAGCGCGCCCTCGCCCAGACTGAAATAGCCTTCACTTCGATCTCGCAGATGCTGGATCATCTGGTAGCCGTACATCGGCTCCCGATCCAGCAGGCGCAGCACCAGCAAGCGAACTGTTCCCTTGACAAGCTGAGTATCTACCTGCATTTCGGCACCTCTGAGTCATTTATACCACGCTGTCAGAGGTATTATACCTCGGAGGCGGAGGGATGTCAACAGCCCACGGTCAAGCGCGGTGGCTAAGGGCAGAGCGCACCGGGGCTGGAAACACGCTCCCGGCGAGTCTCCTGTGCGGCCGTGAGGCGCCGCCTCGGGCCGCACGGCGGCCCTGCCCTGCCAGCCGGCCGGCAGGCTGGTTTGTCGCGTGCAGGTAGCAGAGCCTTCTCTTGCGGGAAAGGTGTGCACTCCGGCCCTGCAAAAGAAGAAGCCGTCAATGGAGTTCCGAACAGAAAGGGGAATCGCGTTATGGCAACGACAGACAACCTGCGAGCCGCCTTCGCTGGGGAGAGCCAGGCCAACCGGACCTACCTGGCCGCGGCCAAGAAGGCGGACAGCGAAGGATACCCTCAAGTGGCGAAGCTGTTCCGGGCGGCATCCGAGGCGGAGACGGTCCACGCCCATGCGCACCTGCGCGTGCTCGGGACAGTGGGGACGACCGCGGAGAACCTTCGGTCCGCAATAGGCGGTGAAGCCCACGAGTTCAAGGAGATGTACCCGCAGTTCGTGGCCGAGGCCGAGAAGGAAGGCAACCAGCCGGCAGCTATCTCCTTCAAGAACGCCCTGGCGGTGGAGAAGATTCACCACGACCTCTACTCGGGGGCGCTTGCATCGCTGCAGGCGGGCAAAGATCTACCGTCGGCGGCCATCTTCGTGTGCGGAGTGTGCGGCAATACCGTGATCGGGGAGCCGCCGGAGCGGTGTCCCATCTGCGGCGCGCCCAGGTCGAAGTTCTCGGAAGTAGCCTAGAACAGCACGAACGACTGCAGTTCCCAGACGGTGCGCTCGGTCTCGTCCACACTCCACCCGACGGCCACCCGCGGCCTGACCTCGTAGTCAATGCGAAGCGAGCGGGAGCCGCTGGGATCACTGATCGCGCTCATGTAGGAGACGGTAACCCGGCTGAACAGCCTCTCACCTATCCGCAGGCGTGCGGGCTTGCCGAGGGCGAGGTCGAGGGAGAACTCGTGCACGCCCAGGGCGCCGCCCAGGGAGGGAAGCATGATCCCGGTGAGCTCTCCCGCGGAAGAGCCGCCGCCCGGCCCGCCGAGCAGCGAGGTCAGGTCCTGACCTCCGCCACCGGTGGGAGCCGCCACCGGTCCTCCCAGCAAAGCCAACACATAGCCCTCGTCCAGATGGGGCAGCGATCGCGCGTTCCAGCGGAAGGGGGCGGATACCAGCCGCACCGTGGCATCTTGGCTGGAGGCGGGTGGATAGACCTGGCCCTCGGGGTTCACGTACACGTGGTAGTCGCCTACTCGTCCATCTGCCTCCGCCTGCAGGCTGACGCGGGGGACCTTGTCGGCCGGCTCTCGCTGAATCCTGGCCTCGCCGTGTCGCAGAGTGAGCAGCCCGTTTGGGAACACCAGCACTCCCCGATGAGACGTGAACCGCCCGTCCAGCGTGACCCCGCTGGGGCTGAGTCTGCCACCGATGTCCAGGTAACCTGACTCGCCATTCCCTGGTTCGGAGAGGCCGGAGTCCGTCACCGCGCTGACCGTCGCCGGCTCCACCTCCACCGCCGTGGGCCTGCTGGGAGAGCCGTGGCGCAGCCACACCCCCTCGCCAGTCACCACTCTCACCTGCAGGTCCGGGCTGAACGGCAGCGCCAGCGCCCACGGCTCGCGGGCTTGCCCGGTGGGAAGCGACAGCTCTGCCTGCGAGACGACTATCGGTTGTCCGGGTGGAGTGCGCAGAGTGGGCCGGCTGGTCTCTGCGCTGTTCACCAGCTCCAGTCTTCCCTCCAGCCTCGTCCGGCCCAGGCCGGCGGGGAGTTGCACCTGCGCCTGCCGGAGCTCCGCGGCAAGGTCGAAGTGGTTCTCCGCCCAGTGAGCGGGCGCGAGCCCGTTGCCCTGTACGCTGCCTCCTACCAGGAGCTGCCCCGAGCCTAGGGCCGCGCGAATGCCGTACTTGTCCGGTCCCTCCGCGTCCGGCGAGCCAAGGGTGACGCGGTCACCCACCAGGTACAGGTCAGCGTCGTACACCACCGGCGTCATGCCGGGAGCAGGCGTCAGCGCGGCATGGCTGACGTGCAGTTCGGCCCTCGCCACCTCGCCATCTGGCCCCTTGCTCCAACCGCCGGGCAGCCGAACGGGGATCGCGGCATTCCCGTGGGCCTCCAGGTCCCGACTCCGCAGGCGGATGCCCTCCACGCTGAGGGTCCCCTGGGAATCGAGGTGGATCGGCAGCGCCTCCGCCGCCTCGCAGTGCAGAGGCCCCAGGACCAGGTTGTCCACCCGTACGTCGCCGATCAGTATGGGCTGCGCGGTGGAACCGCTGACGACGAAGTTGATAGTCCCCTCGCCCCCCATCTTCACACCCCACTGCAGCCACGGCTCCAGCAGGTGCAGGTTCAGGTTGCCGATGTCCGCAGAGAGCGAGACCTCTCCCTCCGGCTCCAGGAATCCGTTCAGGGAGGCATAGGCCGTCTCGTGGGACGCCTCCAGGTGCACCTCCATCCTGCTGCGGGAGGCCGAGACGCTGCCGCAGATTGTCTCCACCTCCTGCCCGGCAAAGGAAACCGGAGCCAGCAGGAACCATCCCGCCACCTCCGGCTGCGCCAGCGTCCCCGAGAGGTCTCCCTCCACACTCAGCGTTCCCTCCAGCGGCCTGGGCACCAGCGCGTACAGCTCCCGGTGCGGCACCGGATGCCCCGACCTGTCCAAACGCCATGCCGCACTATAAACAATCGTTTGCAATGTCAGCAAGTCGAGCCGGCCAACCTGCCAGTGCAGGTTGACGTCGCGGCTTCTCAGGCCAATCTTCCCGGAGGCGGTGACGTGGCCTCCGTCGGCCACGATCTGCGCTTGGTCCACCTGTAGGTCGCCGTGGTGGAATCGCCCCGCCAGCCACACCTCCTCCACCGGCTTGTCATTGACCGTCAGGTCTTTGCAAGCGACCTGGAAGGAGATCTCCGGATCGCTGACAGCTCCTGTCAGGCGGGCGTGCGCGCTGGCGGCCCCCCCCACCGCCAGTCCCCAGTCCTCGCGCACATCGCTGGTGGCCAGCGCCAGATCCACTGGATCCGCGACCAGCTCCATGTCGAAGCCGGATTCCGGGCTGTACTCCCCGGTGAGCCGGATCCGGCTTCTGCCATAGGCTACCTCGGCCTGGTCCACGTAGAGCCGGCCCTGTTCGTACCTGAGATGTGCTTGGCCCATCTCCAGAGCCACGTCTGACACTACGGGGAGCTTCAGCACCAGATCGGCTCTCGCCGCGGGCGCGGCCTGGGTGCCGCCGACTGTGATCTTGCCGGCCAGCAGTGCGTCTCCGGCATACCGCCCCCATCCGGCCGGGAGGCCCTGCGACAGGGGTGCCGTGACAAGGTTCAGCTCTCCGGACACGGCGCCGTCTTTGCTCTTGTCCTGCCAGTCCCGGAGCTCCAGGTAGCCCTGGCCTGCCACCCCACCGGCCGTAAGCCGCAGATCCTTGACCACGATGCGCCGGTCCGTGATCTCCGCACTGCCGCTGGCCATTCCCAGCGGCATCTCGGATAGGGCTGGGACGCCGAGCGCCTTCGCCACCGCGCCAACCGGCACTGCTTGCGCCGTCGCCCTTATGTCATATGCGCGCCCCACCACCACTTTGCCAGAGAAGGTTCCCGTGCCGCTTGGTCCCGAGAACCATCCCTCCTGCAGCTCCAGCCTCCCGTCCCGGTAGCGGAACCGGACCCGCACCCGTCCCAGCGGCAGTCCCGCCCAGGCTGCCTCCTCGACGGTGACTGTGCCCGCCATCTCCGGCGAGCGGCCCCCCAGATCCAGTTCAACCTCCACCGCGGCGAGGCCCTTCAGGGGGGTGGCCGGGAGGCCCAGCATCTGGGCGAGGGTGTCCATCGGCACCTGCGTGAGGCGCAGCCTCGCCTCCGCCTGGGGCTGTCCTTTCCCCCAGGCAAGCGACATGTCTCCCTCCACCTGACGGGGGCTGCCGTGTGCGCTCAACCCGGTCACGTGGAGGTGGCCCTGCGAGTAGCGGAACTTGGCCACAGCTTCATTCCACGGCACCAGGCGGAACTTGATCACCTTCGTCTCCGCCCGGCCGCTCACCACCACCTCCGACGCCGGACCCTCCGCGCGCGCCTCGATGCGCACCGGAGCCGGCAGCAGCAGAGCCGCGGGGACGTAGATATTGGGGAGCAGCTCCTCCACCTGCTTGACGCGAATCCCGCTGGCAGAGATGTCGAGCGCGAGCTCTGGGCTGGAGAGATTCGAGATCTTGCCATTCACCTTCACCGGCGCCTCTGCCACGGTGCCGGTCACTCCCTCAAGCTCGAGGTCGCCGTTGACCAGTCGCGCCTTTCCCTCCACGCTCTTGACGGGCCGTCTCAGCCAGGGGAAGCTGATCTCCGCGCCCGCCGCGTCCAGTTCGATCTGGTAGCTGAGGCGGTCCTCCGGTGACGCTCCCGGGTCTGCTGTCACCTCCGCCTTCACCTCCCCGCGCCCAGCCGCAATCGAGAGCGCTCTCACCTCCGGCAGGCGCTCCATGGCGTAGGCGAGGTCCAGACCTTTCACCGAACCCGTCGCCTTCAGCCCGCCTTTGCCGTCCGAGCTGCCGCTCACGTTGAGAGCATCGAAGGCGCCGGCCGCGCCCTCCGCTCGCAGCCGCCACTGGGCCTTCCCAGAGTCGTCCTGACGCAGAGAGGCCGTCACGTTCTCCAGCCTAGTCGCCGCGCCCCCTCTCGTCTGATCAACGAACGTCACCTTCCCCTTCTCGACCTGCACTGCCCCGCGGAAGGGCTTCTTGCCCGGCTTGGGCTTCAGCAGGTCGGCCACGTTGATCTCGCCCGAGGCTTTCCGGGTGAGCGTGATCTCTGGCCCGCTCAGGGTGATGCCGTTCACCTGGAGGTCGGCGGTGTTCCCGCGCAGCAGCGCGCCCATGCCTCCCACCGACGCCGCCGTCTCCGGGCACCGCAGCAGAGTAGTGCCGTCCGCCTCCTTGATCTCCAGGTCGTGGAGCGTCACCGTCCCCGTCAGTCCGACGGAGACCTCCCCCACAGACACCTTGCGGCCCGTCTGGCTGGCCAGCTCGTTGACGATGGCGTTCCGGATATGCTTCGCCATCGGCCCCGATCGCAGGAAGGCGAGGAGCGCGATCAGCACCAGCAGGAGCACCGCCAGATAGGGGAGCAGTCTCGCGAGTCTGCGCATGTATGCGCCCTCGGCCCTCATCTTGACGCTTCTGTGGATGGGCGCATCGGCGCCCAAGGCGGCGGGACAGGAATCCTACGCGGCGCTCCGCGCCGCTCCCGAGAAGGGGCGCCTATCGAGCGCCCCGCAGGTCGAACGCGCATCGGCCACCGTCTCAACTCTAGGGTTAGGTTCCTCAGCTGGCCCGCCTCTGCCGCGGCCCTGCTGCGGGCCCGCCTTGGTATGCCACACAGATCTTATACCCCGTCCCTACCCTGGATCGAGCCGTTCAGCTAGGTGGCGCCTCTGGCGCCACCCCCTGGTTCGTGCACCGCAGGTGCACGTGTAATTCCTCGGCACGATATGAACTGCGGACCAGCGGCCCGGAGGAGACATGGGCGAAGCCCATCTCCCTGGCTGACTGCCCGTACTCCGCAAAGACCTGCGGCGGCACGTATTCAACCACCCGGGCGTGCTCTCTGCTCGGCGGCAGGTACTGCCCGATGGTGACCGCCCGCACGCCCGCCTCACGCAGGTCGGCCAACAGGGACAGCACCTCGGACCGGCTTTCCCCGAGGCCCAGCATGAATCCGCTCTTGGTCACCGTTGGAGGCGATGCCTGGCCGGCTCTCCTGAGCATTTCCAATGACCGCCGGTAGTCAGCCTGCGGCCTGATCGAGTGATACAGGCGAGGCGCCGTCTCCACGTTGTGCCCGAACACGTTCGGCCCTGCCTCCACCACTCTCTCCATACACTCCGCCTTGCCCCGGAAGTCGGGTACCAGTACTTCGACCCTTGAACCTGGCAGAAAGTCGCGCAACGTGGTCACGGTGCGGGCGAAATGCCCCGCCCCGCCGTCGCTTAGGTCGTCACGCGTCACCGAGGTTACCACCACGTAGCGAAGCTCCAGCCGCTTCGCCGCCTTCGCCACCCTCTCCGGCTCGCCGGAGTCCAGGGGTTGGGGCCTGCCGTGCGCCACCGCGCAGAAGCGGCAATCTCGGGTGCAGACCTCTCCCATGATCATGAAGGTGGCGGTGCGCCGGCTGAAGCAGTCCCCCAGATTCGGGCACTTGGCGCTCTGGCAGACGGTATGCACTCCCATCTCCGCCAGTTCTCTCCCCAGCTTCTCGAGATGGCGCTTCTTCGGCACCGCCGGGATCAGCCACGGAGGGATGCGCCCGCTCATATCTGCTGCTCCCCCGGCTGCTCGCCCCGGCCCAGCCGGCACTGAGCCAGGCGCGCCCACGCCAGCAGCCCAAGGGGGTTCTCACGCACAGAGGTCCTCAGGGCTTCCGCCGCGGCCGCGAGTCGTCCCTCTCGCAGCAAGGCCCCCCCGAGCCGGCACCGCGCCCAGGCCAGACGCCTGCGCGCTGCGCTCTCCAGCCCTCCCGCCGGCCGAGCCCGCGCCACCCAAGCCGTGTCGCCGGAGGGACACGGCCCGGCGACATACCTGTGCAGCACCTCCACCTCCCAGCGGCGCATCTGCAGGGCGCTGGCACTTCTCTGGCCATCGTGCAAGCGGTAGAAAGTGAGAGAAGCAGGCAGCAGCGCCACTTCCCATCGCCCGGCGATGCGCAGCCACATGTCCCAGTCCTGGGCCAGCACCAGCGACTCCGCGAACCCGCCGCACTCCCGGAAGCACTCTCTTCTCGCTATCACGCTCGAGGTCACCAGACGGTTGGCTTTTACCAGCGCGGTCGCGTTCACCGTGCTCAACCGCCTCCGCCGGCTGCGCCCTGCCTTCGCTGCCCACGACGGCGAGCATCCTCGCACGGCGCCCGTGCCCAGCAGGCCCAGCCGCGGCCGTCTGCCAAACCACTCAACCTGGAGTGCCAGCTTCTGCGGGTGCCACAGGTCGTCGTCATCGAGGAACGCCACCAGCTCCCCTCGCGCCGCCTCAAGGCCTGCATTCCTCGCCGGACCAGGACCCCGCCTGGGGCCGGCAATCACCTGCACGGGTGCAGACGCCTCGGTGCTTGCCATCCCCGCGCCCTCCCCGTCCTCGACCACTATCACCTGTTCGGGCCGGTGTGTCTGCGCGGCAACGCTGGCCAGCGCCTCCCGGAGAAACTGGGGCCGGCCGCAGGTGGGAATCACCACACTCACGCTCGGCAGATAGCCCATCAAGACTGACATACCACGCTCGGCGTGGCGAGCGCAACGCCGTGCCCGCCGCCTCCTGCCGCGGGCGGCCGACCGCCCTACGCCCGGATCGCCTCACGTACACTGCGGGTCCGCCGCGCCAGCGCGGAGATGCGCATCTCCGTGAACCCCACCACGATGCTCGAGATGCGGTCATGCAAGGGCGCGATCCACTTCTCGGGGAGAGCCTTCGCCCCCAGCAGTGTACCCATCACAGACCCGGCCGTGGCGCCATTGCAGTCGGTGTCCCAGCCCCCCATCACCGCAATCGTGATCGCCTTCTCGTAGTCGCCCCGGCCGTGCAGCAGCCCCATGATCACCACCGCCGCGTTGTTGATGGTGTGCACGCCGTGGTAGTGGCCGTACTTGGCGTTGATCTTGTCCCAGGTAGCTTCCCACCGCGCATCTTCGCCACACCATCGCACGGTGTCGAGCACCGCCTCCCGGAGGCGGCACTGGGAGGGGATCTGCGAGAGGCCCACCTCGATCAGCGAGTGGAGGTCTGACTCGACGAACGCACCCGCCAGCAGGGCCGCGAAGAACATCTCGCCGTAGATCCCGTTCTTGGTGTGGGAGAGACACGCGTCCCGCCATGCGAACTCCGCCGCCAGCTCCGGGTTTCCGGCCGCCGCCCAGCCCCAGAGGTCAGCGCGAATCTGCGCCCCGATCCACTCCCGGTAGGGGTTGCCGCAGGTAGCTGTCTCCGGCGGCTCCAGGCCGTTCACCAGGTTGCGGTAGGCGACCCGCTCGGCGGTGTAGACGCAGTGATAGGGCAACCGCCCCAGCCACGTCTCCCCCACCTGCTTGGTGGTGAAGCCAGGCCCCCGGGTCTCGAGAATGTGCAGGTTGATGATGGGGTAATCCATATCATCATCCCGCGTCATCTGCTTGATGTTCTCTCTCAGCGAGGGGTCCTCGGGAGACGGATACGGTATTGCCTCTTGATCGGCGGAACCCGAGGTGCGGCGGACGAAGCCCTCGGGCAGATCTCGCACCACCGGCCAGTACCCAGACAGCGGCCAGCCGCCCAGGGCGCGGAGCGCCTTCTCGATCCGCTCGCGGCGCCACCCCTCACACGGCTTCCCAAGCAGACATCCGGCCGACCGCCCCAGCCAGGCCCCGAGGGTGCGGTCGGCCAGTGAGCGCCTTGCGACCTTGCGAGGGTATCCACGCGGCTGCTGCGGCCGCGCCGCGCGGATGCCCGGCAAGTCCGACGGCTCGAGATAGGTGAAGTCGGAACGCCGGGGCAGGTTCTCCAGCATCTCCCCGACGGCCCGCAGCTCGGCCGCTGTCGGCGGCTGGGTGGCAAAGCGGCCCAACTCCCGCCGCGGCTCGGAGACGTCGAACCCCTCCTCCTCGCGCGCTACCAGCTCCTCGCGCAGATAGGCCTCGGTGGCAGATGTCTCTGGCATTATGTGCTCCTGAGAACGCGCGCTTGTCTACACGGATGCAAGCGCCGGTTATCGCCCCGGGTTTGCGGGAAGCAGCAGCCGCTCTCCGATCGCCAGCTTGTGGTAGCGGCGGTCCCGGTCCTCGATGCCGGTGCCCACCGCGTCGGGATCGCCCGTGCACCAGATGACGTCGCTGTCATAGGTCCCATAGTGACACGGGATCACATACCTGGCCCGGGTGGCATTTGCCAGCCTGATCGCCCCCTCCGTGCCCAACACATGGGGGGCGATGGGGACCAGCAGGACGGTGACATCTCTGACCTTCAGGTGCTCATCCAGCAAGGTAGTGTCATCGGGATGCCACAGGGTGACCCCGGCCGCGCGCACGATGAACCCACAGCAGTCCCCCCGCTGCGTGTGCCCCCGGTCCTCCTGGTGACACGCCGGCGTGGGGGTGATGAGGATGTCGCCGATGCGCAGCTTCTGCTGGTAACGCGCCACGCGGATGCGCTCTTCGCTCAGGCCGTACTCGCGCAGCTTCCTCGCCGTCCGTTCTGTCCCCACGAACACGCCGTGAGTGCGGCTGATCAACTCCGGCGCGCTGCGCGGCCCCAGGTGATCGCCGTCATCGTGGGTGATCAGCACCACGTCCGCCCGGTCAATGTTCCGCGCTCGGATGGGCAGGGGCGCCAGCAGCGGCAGCCCGATCTCAGAGGTGACAGGATCGCTGTCATCCTTGGGCTCGATCACCGGGTCAATCAGCAGCACCCGTCCCGCCGCATTGATGGCGAACCCGGCATTGCCCAGCCACCACACGCTCACCGCCACCGCCTCGAGGTCGGTAAGTTCCTTCGGATCTATGATAGCCACATAAATCCCCTCAGCACGACAAGCTGTCCGTAAGCTTTGCCATCCACCCCTGCATCTCCTTTGCCGCGCCCAGCTTCACATTGCCCCTATGCGCAGGGGCCTCCTCCCTCCCGCCGAAAAGGATCCGAGGGGAACGGTGAGACCAGTTATGAAGGTTAGCAAGCGAACCATCGGCTTCGTCGGCTGTCCTCCGGAGCAAGAGCTGGCGGCGGCCCGCCACCACCACCTGGTGGACCTCGACAACTTCATCGAGGGCGTGCCCGCCGCCAGCGAGTCCCACCTCCCTCGCACCACCTGCCGCATCATCCGCCGGGTGCTGGACAACGCCCTCGCCCTCAAGCCCGACGAGATCATCGTGGACGATGGCTACGGCAAGTGCGACGCCGCCCGCGGCCTGGCGGATCTGCTGGAGGACCTGCTCGGCATCCCCATCACCCGCACGCGGAACGGGAACCGGGCGGAGGCGGGAACGCCCATCTCGGACTCCAGCCTGCCCCTTCGGCGGAAGATGGAGCTAATCCTGGACGACCTGATCCAACCCAAGACCCACGAGCTACAGCCGCAGCCCAACCCGCCCGCCGCCATCTGGGGCGTCCCCGCCGCCGACTTCTCCCTCTACCAGCTCTTCCCCGATGGCAGCCAGGTGCTTGGCTGGACTCGCTGCCTGGAGAACCGCACCCCGGCCGACTGGGAGCTTGAGATGTGGGTGCCGGGAGATACACCCACCGTGTTCTTCGCCCAGACCTTCTGCGCCAAGACCATCGTCGCCCAGCGCCTCGCCCGGAAGCACGATGGCCTGTTCGTGGATGTGGATGGAGTGATGCCGCAGCCCGTGAGGGCGAAGATCGAGGCCTTCCTGCGATTCCGTGGAGTGCAGCCCTGATGCCCCTGCTCGGCGACTTCGGCACCACCTGGACCAAGCTCCTCGACACCGACAGTGGGGACCGTCGCGTCGTGCCCACTAGGGAGGCGCATGGCGTGCATGCCGACATCGCCACCGGCCACAACGCCCGCCATCGCGCCCCCCGACACATCAACGAGCTTGTCGCTCTCGCCCAGGGCGGCCTGCGTCTGATCCCCGAGCCCGAGTTCATCCTGCTCGACGTGGGTTCCCGCGATGTGAAGTATGTCCACCTCCGGGACGGCGCCCTCCTCAGCATGGACTGGACCGCCACCTGCGGCGCCCTCACCGGCTTCACTCTGGAGCTGTTGGGTCGCTACTACCAGCTTGACTATGACGCCATCGAGCCGTCTGCCAGGTCGCTGCCGGTGACCTGCGGGGTGCTGGGGATGGAGCAGTTGTTCGAGCTGGTGTCACAGGGGGTGGGGGAGGAGGAAGCGGTGGCGCGGTTCGCCCGCGGCATCGCCCTCAACGCCCACCGGTTCATCGGCCAGCCGCCGCGCTTCCACCTTTCCGGCGGGATGTGCGACAACCGGCTGTTCCTGCGCAGCTTCCCCGAGCAGGTGGAGGTGATTCCTCTGGGCCGGTTCGTGCTGGTGGAGGGGCTGCTCTCCGAGCTCGGGGAGGAATAGCAGCGAGGTGCAGCACACGCACAGCGCGGCTCCCGGATGACCGTCTCCGGTGTCGCCACCTGTGGAATACACGCAGATAGCGCAGTGCTCGCGGGGGAGTGCGCGAGGAGTGACGAGATGGAGCGAAGACAGGCGCTGTCGCTGCCGGTTGCCCGGGTGCTCGTGATTGTGGTCTACGCCACCGCCCTGGTGGTCTACCCGGCGATAGGCGCTATGGTCAAGCTGCCGAAGGCGCTGGCGCCGCAGACCGGTCAGCTTCTGGGCATCATCCTGCTCTCCGTCGGAGGCTTCGAATACCTGCTGTCTCTGTGGCTGGAGCGGCGACTCCTCGCCCGCGCCGCGGAGCGGGGCGACCCTCAGGCCGCGGTGGTCTCTGCCGCCATGGTGGTGGCAGCGATGGGCGAAAGCCTGAGCTTGTTCGGTCTGGTGCTGGCGCTCCTGAGCGCCAACGCCTGGGCTCTAGCCCTCTACGCCCTCTGCCTGCTCCACGGCATCCACCTGGCGCTTCGCTGGCCTGACTACGAGTATGCGGCACAGCAGGCACCCCGGACCTGAGGTGCCTCAGAGCCGGCCCACGGCAGACCGAGGGCGCTCCGCAGATAAGACGGTTGGGGGAGTGAGGGGGCCGCGCTTCCCGAGACCTGGTAGACCAACCACCAAGACACAAAGCCACAAGCACCAGTTGCGGGCGGCAGTTGGGCCGCCTGGACCGCCAGATGTGGGAGCTACGACAGGGCGCACGTCCGAAACCGGTGTCGCAAGCCGGCTTAGCGCCGACAGCTCTGCCCCCGCACGCGCCGCGGGGCAGGGATATTCCCTGCCCCGCTTCTGATTCGGTCGCGGAAGTGCCCACGCTTGGGTCTACATCGGCAGGCCGAAGGCCCGCTGTACGTACACCGCCATCTGGTCGCGCGTGACGATCGCGTCCGGCCGATAGGATCCATCATCATAGCCCTGGGTGACCGCCACGCTGTCCTGGGCGATGTACTCGGTGTACTTGTAGGCCCAGTGGTCGGTCGCGACATCGGAGAACGTCGCCGTCTCCGGTGGGGTGTAGCTGGGCAGGTCAGGCCGGTCGGTCGGGGTGACGATGGCTCTGGCGATGAACACCGCCATCTGGCCCCGGTCTACGCTGACATCGGGCCCATAGATCGTGGGGCTGTAGCCCTGGACGATGTCGTTGGCCACCGCGTACTCCACCCACTGGTAGGCCCAGTGGTCGGTGGCAACGTCGGAGAAGGTGGCGGTGGGTGGGCCGCTAGGGACGTGCTCATCTCCCCCCGCCAGGGCGCGGGAGATGTACACGGCCATTGACGCCCGGTCAACAGGTTCTGTCGGCCGGTAGGTACCATCGTCATAGCCGTTGACGATGCCCGCGCGCACACAGGCGAGGATGTAATCGAGCGCCCAGTAGTCAGAGGGATCAACTGGCGTGATCGCCACATCCGAGAAGGAGGCCTTCACGTAGCCGGGCTGGAGCTGCGTATCGGAGCCGCTGGCGTTGGTGACGGTCAAGCTGACGCCATAGACGCCGGCCTCGGTGTAGGTGTGGGAGGGAGACGGCTCGGTGGAGCTGGCGCCATCCCCGAAGTCCCAGGCCCAGGAAGTGGGGCCTCCAGTGGAGAGGTCGGTGAAGCTGACGGCCAGTGAGGACTTGCCCCGGAGCGGGGCGCCGGAGAAGTCGGCGGAAGGTGAGACCGGATGCACGGTGAGGTCCGCCGTGGCGCTGTCGGAAAGGGGACTGGCGCCACTGCAGGTGGCGGTGACAGTGAGCGTCACCACCAGATCACTGCCGGTGGTATTGGCCGGAGCGGTGTAGGTCGGGGTGGCCGAGTCCAGAGGTGAGAACATGCCGCCCGCCCCGCCGTCAGACCAGGACCAGTTGGCGATGCCATGGCCCCGGCTGTCGGTGTAGTTCGCGGTGAGAGAAGTGGCCCCTCCAGATCCAACTGCCGTCGGATCAGCGGAAGCATACACCTCCAGGCTGTGCCCCACCGGCTGCACCGTCAGGGTCGTTGTCTGCGTATCGCTCGCCCCCTCGGCACAGGTAGCCGTGGCAGAGAGCGAGATGGTCACATCGCTGTCGGTGGTGTTGCCCGGGGCAGTGTAGGTCGGCGCGGCCGAGTCCGGAGGTGAGAACAGGCCGCCCGCCCCGCCGTTATCCCAGGACCAGGTGAGGCTGTGGCCCCACACGTCGGTGGCCGAGGCCGAGAGGCTGGTGGTGCCACCGGAGGCCACTGTCGCCGGAGAGGGCGGACTGAGCGATACCGACACCGTGTCCGCAACATGGAGCGCCAGGCTGTGCAAGCCTCCGGCCGCGATGGCGAAGATGCCGGACTGGGCCTGCGCCGGCACGGTGCACTCCCCGTAGGTGGTGTCGCCCCAGGCAAGCACCTCCCCGTCCGCGGTCAGCGCCAGGCTGTGCAAGCCTCCGCACGCGATGGCGACGATGCCGGACTGCGCCTGCGCCGGCACGGTGCACTGCCCGTAGGTGTTGTCGCCCCAGGCGAGCACCTCGCCGCCGGAGGTCAGCGCCAGGCTGTTGAAGCCCCCGGCG
>Ga0315277_10004519_pt1 | contig 18568 bp, 24 predicted proteins | sample YL17G05_15_MG_FD_203695 | JGI IMG/M metagenome (GOLD analysis project Ga0315277, IMG submission 203695) | Sediment microbial communities from Yellowstone Lake, YNP, Wyoming, USA - YL17G05_15 | ecosystem: Environmental > Aquatic > Freshwater > Lake > Sediment | place: USA: Wyoming | collected...
ACAATAGTGGTTGCAGGCAAGACAGCGGATCGTGTTATCGTGTGCTCTCTCAAAAAACGATGTTGCTGTTTTCATCTAGAATTATTTATACTCTGGGAAAGTTAAAAGTTCAAAGTTTTTTTGTGTTTGTCATTCCGACCGCGCCCCGCGAGTCGCGGGGCAAGTGGAGGAATCCCTCTTGCGGTATATACTTCAGTTAAGATGCCCAATTTTTGTTATTTTGTTTACATTATCGCCAGCGATAGCGGCACTCTTTACATTGGCGTTACTAATAATCTTCAGAGAAGAATTTATGAACATAAAGAAGCGATAGTTAAAGGTTTTAGCAGTAAGTATCGTTGCCACCGATTGCTTTATTTTGAAGAATATTCTGATGTAGAAGAGGCAATATTAAGAGAAAAACAATTAAAAAAAGGCGGAGAGAAAAGAAAGAAAATCTTATCCGTAAATTAAATCCGCACTGGAAAGATTTAAGTTTAGATTGGTAACGAGAAAGGGATTCCTCGATTCGCTCCGCTCACTCGGAATGACATGTTTTTGCATTTTTCATTTTGAATTTGTATAGTGATTGTTGATGAACAATGACCTTGCACAATATTTGGATAATGCCATCCACAAAGCGACGGCGACGGAGGCGGATGTTAAAAGAGTTTGCGAGGAGGTTCTAAAATACGGTTTTAACGCCGCTTTTGTCAACCCCTGCTGGGTGAGTTTTGCCAAAAGTTTGGTAAAAGATAAAGGCAAGGTGGGGACGATTGTTTCTTTTCCGATAGGGCAGGACACGACGGAAAGCAAAATTTTATCTTGTCTGGATTTAATTAAAAAAGGGGCGGATGAACTGGATATTTCCACCAATGTCGGCTGGCTGAAAGAAGGCAAAGATGACGACTATTTTGGAGAACTTCTGTCAATTGTTAAAGCGGTTAAAAAAGAAAATCCCAAAAAAATTGTTAAGTTTATTATTGAAGCCTGTTATTTAACTACGGAAGAAATTAAAAAGGCGGCGCATTTTGTAATGCAATCCGGTGCTGACTTTGTCAAAACCACTTCCGGTTTTGGCGATAATGACGCGAAAATTGAATATGTGGAGATTATTAAAAGTGTTGTGGGCGGTAACATTAAAATTAAAGCCGCCGGCGGGATAAAAACCGCCGATGAAGTGAGAAAGTATTTAGCTGCCGGCGCCTCTCGCATCGGGACGTCGAGAGCGGTAGAGATAGTGAATCAAAAATAAAAAATAGTGATTGATGGTTGATGATTGATAGTTGATGATGTTAAAGTGGTTTTGTGAAAGAAAAAATCACCCTCTGTTTTTTAGCCGCTTTTGCTTTTTGTTTTGCAATTTTACTCCTTATTTTTTCCCTGCCGCCGAAAAATAGTTTTTCGCCGAATTTGGATGGCGAGTTTGACTTGTCCGAGAGACAGGCGGTTTTTAATAATGAACCGGTAAAAATTCCTACTAAAATTTTGGCGGAAAAAGGAAATGATTTTTCAATTTTAGGGGAGACAAGCGGGGGAAAAAGAATTGAAGTGGACCTTACCAATCAAAGAGTTTACGCCTTTGAAGGTGGGACAAAAGTTTATGATTTTTTAATTTCTTCGGGCAAATGGGGGAAGACACCAACTGGCGTTTTTGAGATCCGGAACAAATTCTTATTTACAAAAATGTCCGGCGGATCAAAAGCTTTGCACACTTATTATTATCTCCCCAATGTCCCTTTTGTGATGTTTTTCGGCAATAGCCAAATACCGGCGAGCCGAGGTTTTAGTCTGCACGGCACTTATTGGCACAGCAATTTCGGCCATCCAATGAGCCACGGTTGCGTTAATATGAAGACAGAAGACGCAAAAGTTTTGTATTATTGGGCGAATCCTCAATTAGGTGACAAGAAAAGCGTCGCCGCTTCAAAAGACAACCCTGGGACAAAAGTGATCATCTACGGCACCACCCCGAAAAGTTAATTTTTTAGTGTCCTCAGGAGGAATTGAACCTTCATCTGCCGCTTACTTGTCCGCCGCTCTTTGTGTCGCTACCAGGAATCGAACCTGGATTTGCCGCTTAGGAGGCAGCTGTTCTATCCGTTGAACTATAGCGACTCCTCGCTTTGGCAGGCGGGGGAGGCGACCATTCCCTGCCCGCAATGCTTCCCGACACTTCGGGATGCAGGCGGGTATCCGTTGAACTATAGGAACTTCTAGTCTAAAAAGTATTTTATCATTTAACGTTTGAAATTGCAGATAAAAGTTCCCCCTTGACAAACTTTTTTTTTGGAATAAATTAGGATTGTAGGTTGATTTTTATTTAAAATTTAAAACCTACCAATGGTTAAGGAGGAAATATGGGACAACCATTCACGAGAGAAAGTGATGTGGGGCGTGGTATGTTTGGAAGAGCGGACATAATGGGGGAAAAAGCAGGGGAGTTGAAAACGGCGATGCAGGCAGGTCAGGCGAAAGATGAGGCGGCGATTGGGGTGGCAAAGGATGGAGCAGTAGCGTGGGTTACAGGTGTGGTTGAAAAGGTTGGGGGTGGATTGGAAACGGCGGCGATCTTTGATGATAAGGTTTATCGCGGAGCTGAAAAGGCTGTCAAGGTTGTAGTTAAGGATGGCTGGCAAGTGCTTGTAGGGTTTGGGGAAGATTTTAAGGATGTAATGGCGGGTACGGCAAAAGCTGCGTTGACAGGTTTGAAGTGGGCCGGGATAGGTGCGGCGGCGATTGCAGCAACACCTTTTGTGTTGGCAGAAAGTGCGGCTCTCGGTTTAGTGGAGCTTGGCCAATATGGGGCTAAAGGTTTGTCTGAAGCGAGGAAAGGCGCTCACACGCTAGTGTTGACTGGAGTGAGAGCCCTTGCAGCAGCGGTTGATGCTGCAGCGCTAACAGGACAAATCCATGAGGAGAATAGAATAGATGAAGTGAGGGGGCAACATACAGCAAGATTAGAAGCTATAAGACAGCGAAACCTTGGTGTTCAAATTGTGAGGAAGGTTCAGGGGAAGTAATTATTATTTTTTAATAGTTTAAAAAATGAACGAAAAAAGGGAAAAATTGAAAGAAATTGTGAAGAAGGCGGTATTGCCTCCGGAGGTTGAAAAGCCTTTGTTGGAGGAAATTGATAAACAGGTTGAGGTAACGGATGAATTTATTCTTGATGTAGCGAATACATTGGAGAGCGTCGGCATTTGGTTTAAGAGTGCCGGAGAGATGCAGGAAGAATATTTAAATACTCTTCTTGCGGAAGCGGCTAAGGTAGGTAGTGTATTGCAAGCGCTGAAAACGGGAGCTGAAGGTGGCGGGGCCGAAGATACCAAGTGATGAAACATCAGCTCAAAAAGCTTAGTTTTGTTGCTATGTAGTTTTCTTTTGTTTTGGTTTAAAAAAAGGAGAGCCTTATCGGGGCTCTCTTTTTGTTGGATTTTACGGCTTTGGTGTTAAAATCAGAAGTTGTGAAGGGAAAATTTTTTATTCAAACCCTCGGTTGCCGCTTAAATCAGGCGGAGAGTCAGGAATTAGAACAATTATTTTTTAGTAAGGGTTGGAAAAAAACTTCAGAAATGTCTTCGAAACGCGATTCGCGTTTCGAAGCTGATTTGGTGGTGATAAATTCTTGTGTAATAACACAGAAGGCGGAAAAAGAAGTGCGGCAGGCAATTTACAAAGTCGAACGGGAAAATCCGAAAGCAAAATTAATTGTTGCCGGTTGCTGGGTGAATAAAATTCGATTGTTTAAAGAAAAACCAATAGACGGGATAGATTCGATAATAGGGAATGGGGGAAAGTGGAGAAAGATATATAAAATATTAAATATTAAATATAACCTGCCCGCAAATGCTACGCATCAAGCGTTGCAGGCGGGAAAATATAAACCAAGCATCAAAAATATTTTAGGAACAAGAAGTTTGATCAAAATTCAGTCGGGTTGTGACAATAATTGTTCATTTTGCATCGCGAGATTGGTGAGGGGAAAACCGAAAAGTGCAACAATTAGTCAAATCGTTGGAAAAATAAAGAAAGCAATGAGCAATAATGCTTTGGAAATAATTTTAACCGGCCAAAATGTTTCTCAATACAACGATAACGATAAAAGTTGGATCGATCTTATTGCCGAAGTTTTGGCAAAAACTAATGTTAAGCTTTTACGGCTGGGATCAATAAATCCGCGACTGGTTGAACTTTCAGGTTCAAAAAAGGGTAAATTTGATGCGCGACCCGACAAATTTTCCCGTTCGCCTTCAGGTGCTATTCGCACACGCCTGCCTGCCGGCGAGGCAGGGCTCGCGGAGCGATTTTTGACGGGCAAGTCGTTGATAGAAATTTTTAACGGGGCAGGAAAAGATCGTTTGGCAAGACACTTACATTTAAGTCTTCAGTCCGGCAGCGATAGGATTTTAAAGTTAATGAATAGAAAATATACGACAAAAGATTATTACCAAACAGTAGGAAGTTTGAGGCGGGAAGTGGAAGGATTAAATATTACGACGGATGTGATTGTCGGATTTCCGAGTGAAACAAAAGAGGATTTTCAAAAAACTTTAAAATTTTGCAGGAAAGTAAAATTTGGAAAGATTCATATTTTCCGCTATTCTGATCGGTTGGGGACAGCGGCATTAAAGTTGCCAAATAAAGTTGACGAGAAAACAAAAATAAGAAGAGCAAAAATTTTGGCGAAATTAGAAAAAAAGTTGAGATTAGATTTTTGGCAGAGCCAGATCGGGAAAACTACAATGGCAATTGTCTGGAAGAACGGAAGAGGATTAACAGATAACTACATTCCCGTTAAAATGCTAAATGTTAAAGGATTATCATTGCCTAAAATTTTTAAAGTGAAGTTTTCAAAAATGGATCCAAATTATATTCAAGTCGTTTAAGAAATTTGCTTTACTATAAGACCTATTGAGATAAAAAATTTATTTTTGTATACTCAGAGAGCGGGCGCGTAGCTCAGTTGGTTAGAGCACCACTCTTATAAAGTGGGGGTCCTGAGTCCGAGTCTCAGCGCGCCCACGAAAATATTTGACCATTTAAAGTGTTCAATCTAAAATTGGGGAAATGAAAGAAAGTAAATTAGGCGAAGAAATTAAAAAATTGAACGAGCAGTTGGGAGAGATAAAAAATAAAAGTCGGCTGATGATTTATTCAGCCAATCCCGTAAAATTTGCTTTGTTTAATTTTTTGGCCGGTATATTTCACACTTTGGGTGCGCTTTTTGGCTATATTGTCATCTTCGGCGCGGTCGCCTGGTTTTTGTCACGGATAAATTTGGGCAGTTTATTGAACCGTTTTATGGAAAATACTTTTAGTCAAATTAAGTGGGAAAAAATTATGCCAATGCCCCAGATACCGGAAGAATCGCGAACTAAGAGCGATGAATTATAAATTTAAAAATTTGATGACCTTTGTTTGTCTTGGTAACCCCGGAAAAAAATATCAAAAAACCCGACACAGTTTCGGGAGAAGGTTTGGGATATTTATAATGAATAGTGAGCAGGGAGTAGTGAGCAGTCGGAAGAAAAAGGAAGGAGAGATAATTGAATTGGAAAACGGTTGGAAGATAGTATTTTTAAATTGCTTTATGAACGAATCGGGACTTTTTTTAAAAAAGATTCTGAAACTCCGCCAGCTGGCGGATCAGAATAACGCTAATAATAATTTAACAATTAAACAATTTAGCAATTTAGTTATCATCCACGACGATCTAGATATTCCCCTTGGCGAATTTAAAATTCAGTTTGGACGAGGCGGTGCTGGGCACAAAGGGGTACAGTCAATTATTGACAGTTTAAAAACAAAAAATTTTTGGCGCATCCGTTTGGGGATAAGTAATCCTAAGGTAGAGAAAAAAGTTACCCCCGATGATTTTGTCTTAATGCCGTTTACAAAAGAGGAAGAAGGAAAATTGGAAGAGATTTTTGAAAAAATAATCACTGCCTGTAGAAAAATGATTACTACTTCTTAATAAAGAGGGGGAAAAGGGAGATAGTTCGAGATTTTCGTAATTTGACTTCCGTAAAGTTATAGGCTATAATCAGCACAGTTATAAAATTATTTTTCGGTAAGGATTAATATGTTAGGACTATCGGAGAAGAAGACGGATCTTGTTTTGAGATTAGATGAACTTGTATCCGACAGAAAAATGGAGGATTGGATCGCTCAGATGGAGTTAAACAGACGCAGAGGAAGTGGAGATGTTTGGGGAACAGCAGGATTAAGTTTCAAATTGGAGGTGGATAGATTATTTGTCCAATCACCATTGATGCTTGCCCGAGTTGTCTTGGCAGGAAGTGGAGATGCTTTTTTAGAACCGGGAAAGGAGATTCTATTTTCTTTGGGGCGTTTAACTTTAGCACTTGGGACTTATGGTATTCTTCCTCTTCTTATGACATTGACTACTGATACGATGGAAGCTTTTGGGAATAGGTTAGACAAAATAGACAAGGAGAAACACAAGAATTTATGAAATTTGAGAGAGAAAAAACTAAATTTTTACTTTAACTGACGGTCCCATCGTCGCTTTAAGGTAAGCCTTAAGAAGCTGGCCGGGAGAAAAGATTCTTAAAAAAGCTTCCAAATTAGCGGTCAATTCTTCATCTTTCTGATTAAGTTTTCCCAGTACAAGGTGAATTAAAGGGGCCTTTTTTTCGGTTTTCACCCTGATGGTATTTTCGGAAAATTTGGCAATTGCTTTTTCCGGATTGTCAGTTAAAGTACCGTTTTTCGGGTTCGGCATCAAACCCTTTGGCCCTAAAAGTTTGGCAAAAGGCAAAAGTTTTGGCATTATTTTCGGGCTGGCGAGCAAGACATCAAAATTTATTTTTCCTTCTTTAATTTCCGCGATAATTTTATCGTCGGCAATAACAATTTTTTTTGCTTTGGCTTCAAAGTGGGGAAGCTTTACCTCGCCAAAATCGTGAACTTCTTTAACGACAAGATGCGCCTCCAAGTTCCCGGTAAATTTGCTTAGAGAAGTTGTCTTTACTAGTTTAATCGCCTCCTTGGGAGAGTAAAAGATATTCACATCTACTTTTTTCTTAGAGTTAAGATATCTTTTACCCCTGACTCTTATTTTTTTCTGTTTTTTCTCTTTTTTATCATCAGTGTCAACGGGTGTTTCCTTTATCTTTTCTGTTTCCGCGACCGGTCTTTCCGTTTCTTCTTCTGTTTTTACCGCGGCCAATTCCTCCGGTTTTACCACCGGCTTTTCGAAAGACTTTTTTGTCTTTTTGGTTTCGTTTTCAGTGCCGATAATGGCGATTTTTTTCTTACCCACTTAAAAAAATTTAAAGATTAAATTTTTAAATTCCAATAACCAAATTCCAAGTTCTAAATAATCTCCAAATTACAAATTTCAAATAAAACAAAAAAACATTTGTGATTTTGGATTTGGATTTTTATTTTTGAGATTAATTTTAGAATTTAGGTTTTAAGATTTGAGATTTGAAGTTACTGATTAATCAGTAACTTCAATACCCATACTTTTTGCCGTGCCGGTAACAGAGCGGATGGCCGCCTGTAAATCTTTTGTATTTAAATCCGGCATTTTGTGTTTGGCGATTTCTTCAATGTCTGCCTTGCCGATTTTGCCGACAACTTCTCTTTTAGTCGTTTTTGCCCCCTTTTCTAAATTTATTTTTTTCTTAATTAATTCCGATACCGGTGGCAGTTTGGTAATAAAAGAAAAGGTACGGTCTTCATAAACGGTAATAATTACCGGAATGAGATTGCCTTTTTGCTCTTTTGTCCTTGCATTATACTGATTGATAAAATCCATGATCGACACGCCTTGCTGACCCAAAGCCGGTCCGGCCGGAGGACCAGCGGTTGCTTCGCCGGCAGGAAGATTAAGTTTAACAATTGCCTTGATTTTTTTAGCCACAAAATTAAATTAAATATTAAATATTTGTTTTAAATCTTTGCTACTTGTAAAAAGTCTAACTCCACCCGCCTGATTCTTAGTATTCGCCTTCAGATACTATTCATATACGGCTCATACGGCGAATCTTGGCGGGTCTTCGCTTGATTTCCTCTCTTTTAAATTTTTGCCACTTGGAGGAAATCAAGCTCGACTGGCGTTTCCCTTCCAAAAATAGAAACCAACACTTTGAGTTTACCTCTTTCCGCATCAACGGCTTCAATTGTTCCCAAGAATTCGGTAAACGGGCCATCGGTAATTTTCACCGCTTCGCCGATAGAAAATTTAGTCCTGAATTTCGGCTTGCCCTTTTGAATATTGCTAATGATTTTTTCAAATTCTTCGTCAGTGATCGGCGTTGGTTTGCTGCCGATGCCGACAAAACCGGTTACTCCAGGTGTGGTACGCACTACTAGCCATGAATCATCATTGACGAGCATTCTTACCAAAACATAGCCGGGAAAGATTTTTTCCTGGCCCTTGATTTTTTGGCCCGAACGGATGGTAAATTTGTCCTGTAGGGGAACGACAACCTCAAAAATTTGATCCAAAAGCCCCATTGTCTGCGCTCGCTGCCTAAGCGACTGAATCACTTTATATTCATGACCTGAGTAGGTATGGACAACGAACCATCGCGCCGTTTCCGGCGCTTCGGTTTTGCTAATTAAATAACGCGTCTTGCGCTTTTTACTCACTCTCACAATCGTGTTTGTTTTAGACATTTTTATAAAACAAGTTAAAAGTTAAAAGTTTTCGGAGACTTTTCATTATTAACTTGGACTAATCACTAATCACTGTTAATTATTTGAATGTTATTATCGTAATTAGTTTTGTAAACAAAAAATCAGCGCCGCCCAAAAATACGGCTGTTATCGCTGAGATGAATATTACCACAACCGTCAACTGAATTAAAGTTTCTTTGTCCGGCCAGGTGATTTCACGGATAACCTTTTTGATATCACCAAAAAATTCCTTCACTTTTTGGAACATTGGTTATTATGGTAACATAAGAAAGAGTAAAAGTTAATTCGTAAAACAAAAATTCGCAGTGTTTCCTTATTATCTGACCTTCTGATTTAAATTGATACGAAATTTGCCAGTTGACAGTTTTAGGGAACCTTTTTGTATAGTGGTATTAGTCTTCTGAAAAAGAGCCTGCCCTCTGAGACAAGTTTTTCCTGCCTGAATTATTTTTTTGCAGATTTTTTGGCCTTTATAAAAATGAAAAGCATAAAGAAAACTTTTGATCCGACTGATTTCAGAGAAATGCGCAGTCTAAACAGCAATGGCAACGGAGCGATTAAAGCGCAGTATAGTAATAATAGATTATCAATAAAGATAAGCGATATTGGGGGGATTATCGCCTCCGAAGGGAGTAAAGATGATGCCAATAAAATTAATACGCCCGAAGGGACTTCTTTTACCCTTTCGGAATTTTTAAAGGAAGAATATGCATTAGCGAAAGTTTTTTCCAAAGATGTCGCCGACGCCCATCGGCGTGGGGACATCAAACTTCATAAATTGGGTTTTATAGACAGGCCTTACTGCTCCGGCCAAAGTTTGGAATATATTAAAAAGTTCGGTTTAAATAAATATTCTTCTTTTGCCGCGGTCAAGCCGGCGGGTCACATTGACGCTTTAATAGACCATCTGATTCGGGCGACAATGGCTTTGCGCGCTCATTTTGGCGGTGCTGTTGGCTGGGACGCCTTGAATATGTATATGGCACCGTACTTGGGAGGATTGGGAGACAGGGAAATTCGGCAAACAGCGCAAAGAATTATTTACCAGTTTAATCAAACGGTTGGGCCTCACGGCGGTCAGCCGGTTTTTTCCGACATTAATCTTTATTGGGAAATACCGGGACATTTTGCCAATGTGCCGGCTATCGGTCCCAGAGGTGAGTTTACCGGCAAAATGTATAAGGATTACGAGAAGGAATCTCAGGCCTTGGTTTGGCAATTAATGAACATCTATAAAAAAGGGGATGCTAATGGCCAGCCGTTTTTCTGGCCGAAGCCAAATATTCACATTACCAGAAAGTTTTGGCAGACTCCGGGGCATGAGCAGTTTTTGGAAAGTGTGTGTGAGGTGGCGGCGAAAATGGGTAACCCTTATTTTGTCTTTGATCGAGGCGAGACGGCAAAGATTTCTGAATGTTGCCGTATTTCTTTTGAACTTTCAAAAGAAGAAATGAAAGACGCGCGGAAACCTTGGAAAATGCGTTATGCTGCCTGCCCATATTTAACGATAAACTTGCCGCGTATTGCTTACGAGGCGGAACACAGTGATAAAAAATTTTTCAAGATTTTAGAAAAAAGACTGGAAATTTTAACGAAAGCGCATCTGCAAAAGCGGAACTTTTTATGGAAGCTTTTTAAAATGGGGACTTCCGGGCCTTTAGGAATGTTGGCTTCTTGCACAAAAGGAGATAAGGAACGATACTTGCGTTTTGAGAAAATGACTTTTATGAACGCGATTTCCGGTTTATCGGATGCGGTGAAGTATCACCTTGGTGCGGCTTTGCATGAAACTGATGAGGCGTTGAAGTTTGGTTTGAAAATTTGCGCTTTTATGAAGCAAAAATCTGAGGCGGAAAGCAAAAAAACAGGATTAAAGATTTTATTGGACCAGGAACCGGGCGAGTCCACGGTTTATAAATTTGCAAAAATGGATTTAGTTTATTTTCCGAAACAAGCAGGGAAGATAATTCATGGCGATAAAGAAGCAGGTGAGGTTTATTATACTAATTCTTCACAACTGGATGTCAGCGCGCCGGTGGATGTTTTGGAAAGAATTGAAACTGAAGGCAAATTTCACCCGCTGATGCAGGGTGGGGCGTTAACGCATATCTGGTTAGGCGAAAGCCGGCCTTCGGCTGAGTCTATGGCGAAGCTTATCAAAAAAATTTATAATAACACTCAAAATGCGCAAGTCGCTTTTAGCCCCGAGTTTACGGTTTGCGGGGATTGCGGTCAGACTGACAGGGGAATTAAAAAGAAATGCCGTTTTTGCAAAAGTTTGAAAGTAGACTGGATAACAAGGATTACTGGCTATTACACTTTTGTCAGGCAATGGAATAAAGGAAAACTGGGGGAATTGAAAGATAGATACCGGAATACAAAGTTAAAAGGTTAAAATGTTAAAAAGTTTTTGGATGATCAAATAATCCAATAAACAAATCCCTGCCCGCAATGCTTCGCATAAGCGTTGCAGACGGGAATTTCAAATTCTATTTTATATTTTATTTCTTATATTGTTTTATGAGTATTCAATCAAAACGCGACGAGGTTAGTGAAAGAACTTTGCAGGTGCGGACGACGGGGCAGGAGATAGGAATTTGGGATGACAGTGCCATAATTAAATCGTTAAGTAAAGAAACGGGATTATCTGATGGTATCTTGGCCGAGATTGCAGCGAAGGTTAGAAGAAAAGTTCAGAGGCTTAAAATACAGCGCATTACCGGCGCTTTAGTAAGAGCATTGGTTGGTGTCGAGTTGTTAGAAAGAGGGTTACAGAACGAATACCGGCATTATGTCCGTTTAGGTTTGCCGGTTTATGACGTTGGTAATATAATCGCGACACACAATGAGCAAGTTTCTTCAAATAATCCTCATACTCCGGAAACAACAAATATGACCTTGGCAGCTTCAGTTAAAACTGATTTTGCAATGGCTGAAATTTATTCGCCTAAAGTTACCGAGGCTCACTTACGCGGTGATATTCATTTACACAAGCTTGATTTTCCTGACAGGCCTTATTGCTGCGGTAACAGTTTGGAATATGTAAAAAAATACGGTTTAAATATGGCTGCTTCTTTGGCGATTGCCAAGCCAGCCAAACATGCAGATGTCTTAATTTTGCATATGATTAAGTTTGCGTGTATGTTACAGATAAACTTTTCCGGTGCTATCGGTTGGGAGGGGGTAAATATATTTTTAGCCCCATTTTTAAAAGGGATGTCAGATAAAGAGCTTTACGATTTAGCCCAGCTTTTAGTCTTTGAATTTAACACCCAAAACGTGGCTAAAGGCGGCCAAGCGGTTTTTTCAGATATTAATCTTTATTGGGAAGTGCCGGATCATTATGCGGAGACGCCGGCGATTGGACCGGGCGGCAAATATACCGGTAAAACTTATAAAGATTATGAAAAAGAAGCTCAGCGGTTTTTAACGGCATTGATGAAACTTTATTATGACGGCGATGGTTCGGGCCGGCCATTTTTTTGGCCGAAACCGAATTTTCATATGACGGAAAAGTTTTGGCGAACTCCGGGCCACGAAGAATTTTTGGAGTTGGCGGCAAAAGTAGCGGCGGACAAGGGCAATACCGAATTTTTCTTTGATCGTGGCGGCAGTACAAGAATTTCTCAGTGCTGCAGGCTTTCTTTTAAGTTAGATAAACAGGATTTCGCGGAAACCAAAAGGCCGGAGCTAATGAGGCACTCTGCCACTTCTTGGCTGACAATCAATCTGCCGCGGATTGCTTACGAAGCAAAAGACGATGAAAGAAAAGTTTTTTCCTTGATAAAACAGAGAATGGATTTAATTGCCCAGGCGCATTTGCAGAAACGCCGATTTATCGGCCGTTTGTTAAATTATGGGGCAAACGGACCACTTGCCGCTTTGTGCACGCGGCAAAAGGATGACCCCCATCCTTATTATCGTTTTGATCGTTCAGTTGAATTGACGACGATTTATGGTTTAAACGAAATGGTGCAGTACCATACCGGCAGCCAGTTGCACGAATCAGACAAAGCCTTAAAGTTTGGTTTAAAAGTGATTTCGTTTATGAATTTATACGCTAAACAACAAACGAAAGAGTTAGGAATAAGAATTTGTTTGGAGCAAGCGCCGGCAGAGGGAACATCGTACAGACTGGCAAAATTAGACTTGCAATGGTTTCCCAAAGAGGCTTCGCAAGTGGTGAAAGGAAATTTGAAAACCGGGGCCGTTTATTACACCAATTCAACTCAGATGAATGTTTCCGCGCCGATGGATCCGATAGAAAGGATTCAAAAAGAAGGATTGTTTCACCCCTTGATTGACGCCGGGGCAATGACTCATATTTGGATCGGCGAGCAGAAACCGTCGCCAAAATCAATTGCCAATTTGATGAAAAAAACTTTTTATAATACCCAAAATCAACTAGTTGCTTTTTCCCCGGAATTTACTCTTTGCGGCGACTGCCGGAAAACAGGCAGAGGATTGCTAAAAAAATGCCCTTTTTGCGGTTCGGAGAATATTGATTTCGTTACCCGCGTCTCCGGTTTTTTTTCTTTAACATCAAGGTGGAACAAAGGAAAAATACAAGAATTAAAGGATCGGTATCGGAACGAAAAGCAATTTAGCAAATAGCAATTAGCAATTAGTTTAAAACATAAGGATTAACGAATTACGAGTAGCGAATTACGAGTTGCTAATTGCGATTTACCTAAATTTAAATGAGAAAATTAATAATTGGCGGAATGTATAAACATTTTAAAGGCGGTTTATACCGAGTTTTGTTAGAGGCGAAAGATAGCGAAACATTGGAAGAAATGGTTGTTTATATTCATCTTGATAACGGTGAAATTTGGGTCAGGCCAAAAAAAATGTTTTTGGAAAAAGTGACAAGAGACGGAAAAGTTTTTGAGAGGTTTGAATTGGTAAAGAAATTACCGAATTGTTAAATTGCTAAATTGTTAAATTATTTTGAAAATCTTATATTTTATATTTCTTATCATGTTGATCAAGTTTTTTACTAAGTGCGATTGCCCGAGATGTCCGGCGGCAAAAAAATTAATCAGCGATTTGCGAATTGCTAATCGCGATTTGCGAATAGAGGAATTTGATGTCAACACCGTTGACGGTCTGGCGGAAGCGGCGTTTTACAGCGTGATGAGCACGCCGTCTATTATTATCTGCGATGATGATGGCAAGGAAGCGGCGGGGTGGAGAGGGGAAACACCAACAGTTAAGAATTTAGAATTAAAAATTAAGAATTTAGTTAAGAATTAAAAATTTAAGAATGTTTGTTAAAAAATCTAATGTTCAGGTTTTTCAAAAACCAACTTGCACGATTTATGAGTATGGTGGGACAAAGAATTTGGATTTGGCAGTAGCGGAGATAAAAGACAAATATCCGGAAAAAGGTTGGGCGAGAAATAAAGAGGTTGACGAAACTTACTTTATAATCTCTGGATCGGGCAGGTTTTATTTTGAGAATGAAACTTTTGATATTACCGAAGGAGATTTGGTGCTGATAGAAAAGGGGAGATGGTATCGTTTTGAGGGAAATGCCAAGATAGTTATCGCTTGCAGTCCGGCGTGGAGTGTTGAACAATACGAAGAAAAGGAGGAATGAGTTATATTTATTTAACCTCCGGTAATCTCTGAAAGAGGAATAAATTCCATTATTCTATGAATCGGTTCGTCGGGTGACAAATCTTGTCCTCTTATTATTATTACTCGTTTTTCTTGTAGTTGAGGAATTACGACAGGTAATCCTATTTCACCCATAATTCGCCGTCCGATTACCCCTCTTTTTAAAAGACCAAGGGTTTCATTTACGACATGAAGTTCTTCTTGAGTAATAATTGATCTTGCCATACCATAAGTTCTGTAAAATTATAGTAAATTGCGATACTGTTCTAATTTTTTTTCTTCAAAGACAGCGCTTTTTGGCAGGATTTTACGAAAGGTTACCGGGTTATTTTTAACTATCTTGAAATATTTAACCGGCAGGTTTTGTTCTTTTTTCATTTTTATTTCCGCCAAAACTCCGTCGCTGATTTCTCCGAAAACCCAAACTTCGTCGCTCATTCTGAGAATATTGCCATTGGCGGTATAAACAGGGTTGCGGGGCGTTATAATATCACAAAAGAAATAAGTGAATAACATTGACGGATTTAAAGGAACTTTCTTTTTCTCAAGGCAGAATTTACTGATTTGCATTTCTGCGTAAAAATTTCTTTTTGAAATTGCCGTGTAAACAATGGGGTATGTTTTTTTAAACCTCAATCTCGGATGCCATCTTTCCAGATTTTTTCCATCTTTAATCCACTGCCACATCCACGGAGATATATCTTCAAGTTTTACCTCATCTTTGGAGATTTCTTTAAAGTTTGCCGTTTCGTCGTCAAAAGTATAGTAATGTATAGGTTTTTGATATTTTTTAGCGAAGTAAATCTCCGTTAAAACCCCATCACTAATTTCTCCAAAAACCCAAATTTCATCGCATTTTTTAATCATAGTGTTGTTAGCAATTCTTGTTAAATCTTTACTTATCGCCCCGGCAAGATGATAATCAAGATTTAGAAACGAATTAATTGGCGTTTGTTTTTGATTGAGAACGAAAACACTGATTTGAGAACGAAAATAAAAATTTCTTTTTGAAATTGCCGTATAAATTAATTTGTTATTCTGCTGTAAGTTTAACGAGTGATGTTTATAGTTTTCAGGCATAGGTTTTTATTAATTAGTAAATTCTTGGACCAAGAATAACACTATTTTATTTATTTGTCAAGAAGTAAATTTGTTGGTAATTTCTTATGAATATCGCGGGGTATCTTCAAACTTCGTTGATTGAGTGGCCGGGGAAGGTGGCGGCGGTAATTTTTACCGCCGGGTGTAACTTTCGCTGTCCGTTTTGCCACAACGCTGATTTGGTTGATCCGAAAAAAGTAAAAAAACTAAAATTGATTGACGGGAAAGACATTTTGGCGGATTTGAAAAAAAGGAAAAAATGGATTGACGGAGTGGTAATTACCGGCGGCGAGCCGACGATGCAAAAAGATTTACCCGGCTTTTGCCGAAAAATTAAAAAATTGGGTTTTAAAATAAAAATAGAAACAAATGGCAGTAACCCGGAGATGGTTAAGAAGTTTATAAAGAGAAAATTAGTGGATGAGTGGAACGTTGATTTTAAAGTGCCATGGCGGCAATATAAGAAATTAGATATAAGAAATAAGATAGAAAGCGGAAGCAATAAACTGAATGTGGTAGAGAAAATAAAGAAGTCAATTTTAATGATTTTAAAGTCCAAAAGCCCATTAACAATCAAAACAACAATCGTGCCCGGAATTCACGACAGAGAAGTGTTATTGAAAATGACGGAAGAGATTGAAAGACTGCTCACTTCTCACTGCTCACTTCTCACTGCTCACTGGTTTTTCCAAAACTTTCAGCCCAAAAACACGCTTAACTCGAAATTTATGAAAATCAAACCTTTTTCGGAAAAAGAGTTTGAAGATTTGGTTTCTAAGACGAGAAAAAGGTGTAGAATAATAAAAATTCAAAATTAGAGTTTCTTAACTTTTTAACATTTTAACTCATTAGCCTTTTAATAGTTCGTTCTATGAATTTAACGACTTTGGTTTTTGGCTTTATCAAAACTCACGGTGCTTTAAGCGTTATTTTCGGCGGGTTGGTGGAGCAAATAATTGTACCGATACCGTCGCCGATTATTCCGATGGCGGCCGGATTTCTTTTTGTACCGAAAGAGATTGCCGGTTTTTTTAGTATTTTCAAAAGCATTTTTTTCAAAGCCGCCTTGCCTTTTGCCATTGGCTCTACATTGGGGTCAACAATGGTTTACCTAATTGCTTGGTTTGGGGGAAAATGGCTGATTGATAAGTTTCACAAATGGTTAGAGATAGATTGGGATGATATAGAGGCGATAAAAAGGAAATATTTTAAAGGAACAATAATGGATGAAGTGGTGATTTTTTTGTCACGGGCGATTCCAATTGTCCCTTCGGTTTTATTTTCCGCCGCCTGCGGGGCAATTCGGATACCACCGTGGCGATTTTATATTCTTACAGCGGCAGGATTATTGGTCAGAGGCTTACTTTTAGGCTGGCTGGGGTGGCAGAGCGGGGAGGCGCTTTTTAAAATTTCTGCGGGTTTAGATAAATGGGAGATGGTTTTGAGTATTTTATTAGTACTAATTGCCTTTGGTCTTTTAGCCTTCGGTTACTCCAAGCGGAAAAAATGGCTTGCCAAGCTTCGGGATTAGCGCCGTGGGGGGAATTCGGACCCTTACGATGTTTTCACATCACAAGTCTTTGACCCGCCAAAAATTAGTGCCGCGAATCGGATTCGAACCGATATGATGTTTTCACATCACAAGTTTTTGAGACTTGCGTGTCTGCCAGTTCCACCATCGCGGCATATTTAGGCTGGTGCCAGTTCTCCGCCAGAGGCGGACAAGCACCACCACGGCTTAAGAAGAATTTTAACACTATTTGGAAAAATAGGCTATACTAACCTAAGAAAAAGTTAAAATGTCTAATTATCTAAACTTTTCATTTTCATTTCTTGCCGTTTTTATTTTTCTTTTTGCTAGTTTTAAGAAATTACGGCCGGAATACGAGAAAAAAGAAATCGCGGCTGCCGGAACAAGCGGTCTAATATTGGGATTTGTTCTTTGGTTTTTACTTAAAAAAATAAACTTAGGATTATTGGGGATTATTTTGGCATTTTGGTTGGTCTTGCGGCGGTTTGCAAAAAAATATGACTGGTATTTTTGGACCATTGCCGAAAGCCTTTCACCTTTGGCGATCTGGGTGTTTTTTTTGTCCCTTCTTTCAAATATTGTTTTAAAACTAAATTGGCTGAATTTGGCAAAAGTTTTAAGCATGATAATTTTGATAATTTTGCAGATCCCCTTAGGAAACTACCGCCGGTTCCGTTGGTATAAAAGCGGCAAAGCCGGGTTTTTATTTTTGGCGGATTTATCGCTTTTATCTTTCATAAATTCCGCCCTTGATTTTTATCAAAAGAGACTGTTACAATCACTCGTTTGGTTGACTTTGATGGCTGCGGGAGCGGTCGGGATTATCATATTAGGAAAAGAGAGAAAGCAAGTAAAAGTGAGCAATTAAGAGAGTAGGATGATAAGATAAGGGGATGAAAGTTAAAACAAGGAATTAGGAAAAAGGAATTAGGGAAGAATCGGAAAAGATAAGAGATAAAAAGATATGAGATAAAAAAAAATGACATCTAAAACATCTTGAATAATTAGAACATTTAAAGAAAAAAGGAGGAGAAATGGCGAAAACTATTAAAAACAAAGAGAAAAAAAGAAAGCATTTTGTCTTTCCAACGCAAGTTTTGGTGCCGGTAAAGAAATTTCTAATAGAGGAACTTAAGCGGTTGAAATTAAGAAAAAAGCAAATTAGTGAAGGCGATCCTTTCAAAGATGAAAATAGGACTTTAGACAACACGCCCGAGTTTGATGCCGACGAGGAAATCGGCCATCTTAAGACCGAGGCTTTGAAAAAACAGGTAAGTAAAAGGATGGTTCAGATCAAAAAAGCGTTAACAATGATAAAAATCGGTCACTACGGTATCTGCGCCAAATGCCACAAGTTTATTGACACGGAAAGGTTGACCGTCTATCCGGAGACTACTCTTTGTGTGGATTGCATTAAGAAGAAAAAACAATAGGATGAAAGGATGATAGGATGAAAATCAGAAAAGATAAGAGATAAAAAGATATGAGATATGGAGAAGAATATCAAACCAAACCTTTCAATAGTCATTTATGAGGATGGTTACCTCCTTGTTCTAAACAAGCCTGCTGGATGGGTTACTCTGCGGTCGAGAAATAAGATGACTTCTTCATTACAGGATTTTGTAGAGAGGAATTTTAAAATTTTTGTCGCCGGCCGGGCAG